>Ga0228700_1000920_pt1 | contig 22326 bp, 33 predicted proteins | sample McNCre317_Aug_MG_FD_178019 | JGI IMG/M metagenome (GOLD analysis project Ga0228700, IMG submission 178019) | Freshwater microbial communities from McNutts Creek, Athens, Georgia, United States - 3-17_Aug_MG | ecosystem: Environmental > Aquatic > Freshwater > Creek | place: USA: Georgia...
TTACGAAACCCATAAACAACCATCCAATTGCAAAGTTGTAATTTCAATCAAGCCAGCTTCGCCAACAAAAATTGAATTTTGCCCATAACACACGCCAAGAACAGGCCCGAACGTGTCGAAATCGTCCGGTAACTGAATATCAATGTCAGGGTTGGAAGTAAACACAATGTCACCCTTTTTTGCAAAAGCAATAGGCTGACGCTCGCCAAGGTTCTTGTCAAAGACTTCAATTGGCTTGCTAACTTTGTCAATTTGCTTAAGCTTCTTGAGCGCGCCTAACGCTGTTGAATATCTGCCAACGTAAGGCGAATAAATATCAACCCCATTGACGGCTTCAATTGCCATGCCTGCCCACAATGAACAATCGAAAGAGCCGAACGCGAACGGCTCTTTTCTTTTGGCTTCAATCAAAGCTGAAAGATTGCTTTGCCAGTTGTCCAAACGTGCCATTAATAAAAATCCCTACTGTCGCCGTAAAAGTCAGAATTGTCAGTTACAATAACAGGCGCGGCACTAACCGTTCCGAAACTGGCTGTCATGTTGGCGAGCGAATAAACATAGTCTTGGCTAATGTCATTGGGGTTTATGTCTTTTTGTTCACTATAGCGGGTCAAAAGCGGCTGTTTGCCGTAAGCTTGTTGGCCTTCAATTTTGCACTTGACAATGCCTTTCCCCTTGTCTTCGTCATAAGGCATTTGGTCAATGCGCCCGGTTTTAATCCTGAAAGGCTTGCCAACAACTGCATAAGTCACGGGGTCAAGCAATACCATCCAAACGTAAGCCGCTTTGAATTGCCAACGGTTGTGATTATAGATAACTTGGCGCAAAATTGGGTCAGTGATTGAAACGCCAGCTAACGAAAGTTCCAAAGCGTCAGAACCGCCCAAGCCGTCAGTCGCATTGCCAATTTCAACCGCCGTGCCGGTGCCAACAAAAGTTAAACCGTCAAGGGCCGTGTCACCTGTCGCCCCTGGCGCAAATGTCAAATCACCTAAACCCGTCCAACAATAAACAGGGTCGCCCACAATATCCAATCTGATAATTGTGGCGAGCGGCAAAATTGGCAAATCGGTTGCGGCGGCTGTTGCCGTGTCTAGCGGGCGGTTGCTCATGCGGTTACGTCCTCAATTGCGCTAAAGCTGACTTTGTGGCGAGTTGGTGCCGACAAGCCCCAAGCGGCGTCATCATCCGCCGATTGCATCAAAACCGTTGGGTTCTGAAGCGTAACAGTCGCATTGTCTGACACTGGCTTTCGCATGAATGGTTGAAAAGAAACTGTTGCTTGGCCGCTGGCATTGCTGGCGATATTGCCAACACACATTTTCAATTCGTCATTAACCGTGAAATAATCACCGTCATTCAAAATTGCAGTTGAAGGCGTAAGGCCATCAATCGCCATGCTTGTTGCACGGGCTGCAACCGCCCCATTGACCAAAGCGTTGCCTGAATATCCTGTTGACGGCTTAGTGTAACCTGGAATCGGCAAACGAAATGTGTTTTTTTGCCCTTCAAGCTGAACAAGGAAAGAGCGAACCGCGTTAGCTTGTGCGCCTTGATATTCAACAAGCGTAGCTTCAAGCATCCAAACAGCGTAAGGATAAACAACAGTTTGACGAACGGCGGTGTATTTTGACCTAACCGTGTTGCCAGCCCGTTGAAGCGAAAACTTTTTGACAGCCGTAAAGCTAAAAGCTGAAGGCAAAGTTATAATAGCCATTGTCAACCGTTCCCGATACGTTGGCGAGTTGCGGCGGCAACCCTGTCTTGTGCTGCATATTCTCTTGCAATTGCCACTGTTTCGGCCTTTTGGGCGTCTAGCATATCCTGAATTTGCTGAACCGTTCCGGCGTCAGCGTTGTCAGCGTGAATAACAGGGCTATAAACAAAAGTCGAGCCTGAACCGCTAGCCGTGTTGTTGCTGGCGTAACTGTTGTCATTGCTGCTAGCGAGCGTTGACGTTCCGTTTCCGCTGGCATTTGTGGGGTCATACAAGCCACCCTGACCGGGAAGCGTGCTATAAGGGCTAGTCATTGAAGTGCTATCACCCGCCCCGCTTGACGTTGTGCTTGAAGTGTCGGTTGTGCCAGCGGAACTAGACGCCCCGCCACCGCCGCCAACCATTTGCACGCCAATGGCCACCAGTGCGGCGAGCGTTGCCGCGCCTGCCACCAGGTTCAGCGGGAAGGGCAAGGAAGCAATCGCCTTGGCCACGCCTGCAATGCCGTCAGCCGTGGCGCGTGCGCCGCTGTTGGCCACGCTGCTTGCCGTGTGGGCAGTATCAACCGCAATGGCTCGCGTCTTGTTTGCAATTTCCATCGCAAAGCCAATCATCTGATAAAGCCGGTAAGCTTTTTCAGCAGCTTCAAGCACGCGATAGCCGGTTGAACCTTGGGCAAAGAAAGTTTTAGCAGCGCCCAACATATCGCCATAATGCTTGACGCTAGCGCGGCCAAGTTGTTCAGTCGCCCTTTGCCGTTCTTCTTCATTACCGTTAGCGGTCGCTTCTGCAATGCGCTGTTGAATTGACGCCACCTTGTCGCCATAATCAGCAACAACGTTAATTAAGTTTTCAAAGCCTTGGCCAGCCGTTCCAAATAAATCGCCAAAGCCGCTAACAGCATCGCGCAAAGTCGCGTTAAGGTCATTCATTGCAGCGGTGTATTCTTTAGCGTTGTCAACGTCTAACTTACTTTGACCCTTTGCAGCGGCTAGGGCAATATGCGCGTCAGCTTCTTCTTTGACAGCAGCCGCCGCCTTTTCATAAGCTTCAACGCCAAGGCTCTTTTTAATAGCCAACAACTTGTTTTCAATGTCATGTTGTGCGTTCAAAATTTCAATTTCTTTGGCATTTTTGCCAATCAAAGAAGCTTCAAACTGAAGTTGTGCGTTTTCGTCTTTAATGTTAGTTACAAGGTCAGTTGCAGCTTGGCCAATGGTTTTTTCTTTCCAAGCTTTAGTTTCTTCAGCAATGGTTGAAGCAAGTTGCTTTGATTTGGCAATAGCCGCGTCAGTGCCAAGGCGAGCGCCAGCGGCAATAACTTCAGCTTGCGCCCGCGCCGATTGCAATTCTTTCGTTTGAATTTGGTTTTTGCCAATTTCAAGCGTTTCTTCTTTCAAGCTTCTGGAATAGTCTTGTGATTTTTTGATTTGGCTATCATAAGCCTTTTCTTCATCGCTTTTGGCTTCAGTCTTCTTTTTAGCTGCCGCTGGCGCGTGTGTGACAATCGGCGCGTCAGCCGGTGTAATTGGGTCAGTTTGCGCTTGTTTCAGCTTTTCTTGCAAATCCATTGAAACAGCAACTTGCTTGCTATAAGCCGCCGTTGCTTCACGGTCAGTTCGCCCGCCACTAAGTAAGCTTCGCGCCCGATTGGTAACAACGCTAGTGTCAATGCCTAGAATATCACCTTTGGCCAAAGCTTGACGGTTTTGACCGGCAACAGCGTCTTGCCCGCTTGGTGTTGCGTTGGCCAAAGCCTTTTCGTTCTTTTGACTTTCGGTCAATTGAGTTTGCAGCATTTCAACGCGAGCCGCCCTAGCCGCTCGCGCCATATCATAAAGCTTTTGTGCTGCTTCGCCAACTTTGCCGCCAAAGCTGTCAATTTTGGGAATGCTGCCAAGCGCGTCTTCACCCAAGCCCACAACGTGAGTTTGTGCCGCGCCGCCCTTCTTCTGCATTTCGTCAAACGATTTGTTGGCTTGGTCAATAGCCGCGTTGGCTTGCAACGTGTCGTTAGCAAACGCAACAAAAGCCAACGCAACACCGCCAACAATAGACAAAGCGGCAAGTTTAGTTGCAAGAGAAGTAACAGCGAAAGCCAAAACGTCAGTTGTTGCAGTAAGACCAACAAGCGCGGCTTCTTCAACAACAGCCGCCGCCGTTGACGCCACAAAGCTAGCTGTTAGCCTAATGCCAACCGCCGTAATCAGAACTTCAACAACTTTAACAACAGTGTCAAGATTGTCACCAACCTTTTGAATTGCACTTGCGAAAGCCGCGCTAGCCCCGCTGGCGCTGTCTGTCTCGCCAACATATTTAAGAACTTCATTCTTAAGTTGCGTGAAAGATTGGCTAATGGTCAGCGGCATTTTGGAAAATTCTTTTTCCACCGCGTCACCTTGCGACTTAAGCGCGTCAAAGACCGTTTCGCCAGTAATCTTGCCTTGTGCGCCCAATGCGCGCAACTGGCCAACCGTTACCCCCATGCCGTCAGCGATAGCTTGGGCGAGCCGTGGCGTGCCTTCCAACACGCTGTTCAGTTCATCGCCGCGAAGCGTGCCGCTCGCGAAGCCCTGGCCAAGTTGGGTCAGCGCCCCTTGCGCCGTGGCGGCTGAAGCGCCTGACACGATAAGCGCCTTGTTGATTGTTTCAGTAACAGCCAACAAGTCTTTTTGGGTTGTGCCTAGTGTTTTGGTGGAACGCGCCAAGCTCGCGTAAAGGTCGCTAGTCGCTTCAAAGCCAACCCGCGAACGTTGCGAAACTTCAAACAGCTTGTCAGTAACTTGCGCAAGTTCAGCGGTGCCGGTTGTGACAAGGCTAAGCCGCCCTTCAATGTTTTTGAAAGTGTCGGCAAGCTGGCCTAGCTCCGCAAGGGTGGTTGCAATCCCAAGCGAAGCCAGAACAGTTTTAAGCGAATTGAAGGCAGAAGTTGCACTTTTGGCAGAAGCTTCAGCTTTGCCGCCGCTATCGGCCAACCTGTCAAGAACGATAGCAGCGGTTTTGCCATCGCTGCTATCAATCTTAATGCCAAGCGTTGCAATGTCCATTAGGTTGAACCTTCAGCTTTTTAGGTTTGTTGGCGCTCGCAAGGTAAGCGCCGTCAAGCCTTAATATCGCTTTTAGTTCCCAACGGTCAAGCGGTTGTTTATTTAGTTGCGTCCAAGCTAGAATATCGGAGTATTGAAGCGGCAAAACTCCAAACCCGTTGTTTGTTCTTTGGCGTGACAAGTCTAAGAAGAAACCCCACAAGTAACCTAGCTGTTCTGGCGCTTTTGGCGCTTCGTCTAGCTCTTGCGGCTTGACGCCGGTTGAACGCCAAGCCGCTAACAAGTGGTCTTTCTTAGAATAGCCGTCTTCAAGCTTGCGGCTTAGTTCAAAGTCGTATTCTGCAAACTCTAAAAGTTCAGCCGCAAGACTTACATAAAATTTTCAAGGTCGCCAATGGCTTCATCAACCTGACGGCGGAACCAAAGCAAGTTACTGTAAAGCTTCTTGGCGTTGGCAACGGTAAAGGCGAGTTCTTCACCCTTATAAGTGATTGTTGACTTGAAGTTGTCGCCTTCAATCCGCTGACGCCATCCAACAGTGCAAACAACCAAAAGGTCAGTTGCCTTTTCTTCAGCTTCTTCAGCGGTTGGCGGGGCAACGTCTTTGCCGCGCTTGTCGGCAAGTGCTTGGCGGCGAATGCGCGTGTTAACGTCTTCCTTAACGTGTTGCCGGAAAACTTCGCTGTCTTTGCCAAGAATGGTAACGAAAATCCCGACTGGCTCGCCGGTTGTCGGGTGGCGCAACTCAATTTCAGCGCCCTTGTCACACGCGGCGCAAGTGTCGAGCGCGTCAAGGTCAAGCGGCGCGGCGGTCTTTTTGGTGGTCATGGTGCCAGGTTCCTAAGTTAAAGAAATAGCCGCTTACGGCGGCAAGTCGTGTTGACTATTGGTTATTGCCTAGCCGGTCAACAAACGTGGCAACCGTTACGCCTTAGACAAAGGCGCTGTCTTGAATGCTAATGGTTGTGGGCAAGTCAACAGTGGAACCGCTGACATTTTCCAACGCCGTGAAAGGCATTGTCAAGGTCAGGCCCGCCGTTCCATCATCCTTGGACGCGCCGCCAAACTTGCAACGTGACATAACAAAAGCCGTGAAGCCAGCGTTGGCCGCGTTGCTTGCTTCAAGAGCAACGGCAATGCTTGCTTCAGTTTCGTTAACAAACATATCGCGGTAAGTCGCATTCTGAAAGAAAACGGTAATTTGGCCGCTGACTTCAAGAACGCCAGGGAAAACGTCAGGGTCAACGTTCGCGCCAACCACGCCACCAGGCACGGAATAATTGCCGTTAATGGTAATGGTCATTCCCGTAATGGTTGCAACGGGAACGCCAGCCACCAACAGCACGCCATTGACAGCAGCGAGAATGCCGCCCGTTGGCGCGGCGGCTGGTGTGGTGAAGTATTCAACCACGCCGCTTTGCATATCAAGGCCCATAACGGGAAATTCAACCGTTGCCATGCCAGTTGGGGGCAACTGGATGGTTGCGCCAGTAAAAACGCAATCGGTGAATTGCTCGCTTTGGGCAATATCGCTGAACCAGTGTTCAATGGTGTAATAATCGCGAGTGTGGCCACTTTGGGGAACCCAAGTCTTTTTGCCAACAAGCGTGCAAGTCACACTGTCGCCCGCCGCCTTCGCGCCAACCGCCACGCCGTCAAGCGTAATCACGGTCATAACCGTTGCGGTCAGCGCCGCAATCATCATGTTGTGTGCATTGTTAGGAACGCCAGTAGTTGCCCAACCCGTCCATTGCACAACGTCACCAATCTTGAAACCGTCAGTGATATATGAGCCAGCCGAACGGGTGAAAGTGCCAGTGTTGCTACCAGTGCTTGCCGCCGTGACAGTGATAAGCGCGCCGCTGGTTGCAGCCGCTTGAACAACTTGACGGCAAACACTTTCAAACGGCTTCTGATAACCGCCAACGGAAAGTTCACCCGAAATAGAACCAGCAACCTTGCGCACGCCGTGGCGAAAATCGCGGCGCTGTTGCGAAGCCAGAATTTCGCCTGAAGAATAGGTTGCCTTGGACAAGTCAAGCGTTGACGTAACCCGGCGCATATATTGAGCCGTGCCAGCGCCGCCGCTAGGCGCTTTGGTGTTAAGCGCGGTTTGCTTTTTGAGCGAAAGCTTTTTGAAAACGCCAGTTGCAATAGCCATGATTTTAACCCTTTATCTAAGTGTCAAGCAACACCAATGACGCCAGACGCGCCAAGGGAAGCCACAATAGTTCCCTTATTGCACTTAAACGGCAACGGTGTAAAGGTGCCAGCCGCCAAAGCGGTCAAGGGAACAACCGTGTTGCCATCGCTGTCAGTCACGCTAATTGAACCGGCTGTTGCACAAAGAAAGCCGCCAAGCATAGTGATTGAACCAAGGCCAACGCTTGCATTGACGCCAACTTGAATTGGCGTGTAAACGTCTTTAACGGTTTGTTCGCCAGCCATTTCTAAGCCTCCAAGTTGGCAAAAAATCTAATCTTAACGTTGATAACATATCTGTCTTCAACGTTGCCGCCTTTTGCAATTTCCGGCGTCTTTTCGATAACCGTAGTAACTCCGCTGTCTGTCAAAGACAAGCCCCTTGGGAACCAATTTTTAATAGCTTCAGCGCGAGCTAGGGCGGCTTGTCGTCCGGTGTTCAAAGGAAAGCGAAGCTGAACTTGCATAAAGCCGCGTTGGCGATTAAAGCCGCTTCCAAATGTGGGGTTTTCCGGCTCTGCAAATAGAATGTCAACTTTCTGATATTCAACGCCACCAACAGGCGAAAATTCCACATTCTCCCAAGCTGTCGCCAAGGGCGATGCAATGGCGTTTAGCCTGACTTCAAGAGCGTTTGAAATTGCGGTTTGTGACATTATCTTAAAGCCCTAGCAGCAGCTTCAACAATCGGTTCAAATTCCAAAACAGTCAGGCCAACCATTCCGTTAGGCGCTTGGCGGCTCCAACCATTTTCCAGGCGGTCAGCATAAGGCAAGCTGTTTGTGATATAATGAACTTCGCCCGCCGCTTCCTTGTCAACCTTGCCCACAATAGCGGCGATAGTGGCGCGGCCTTGGGGGTCAACGTCTTCAGTTGTGTCAGTCTTTGCAGCATTCAACCCATATTGCCAATTCGCCCGGAAACGCCCGCCAACATATCCGTCAGGGGTGTCTTTGTAAGCCGAATAATGCACGTAATCAGGATTTTCAGAAGTGCCGCGATTGTAAAGCCAAAATTCAGGGTCGCCAACGGGCGACTTCATAACTAAAGCAGTGCCAACATCAATGACAATCTTTCTGACAACCGCGTTGGCGATTGCGTTTGTTTTGTTGGCGAACGCCTGAAGGTCTAGTTGAAAGCTCATTTCAACCGCCCTTGAATTTCGTAAAGCGCGTCAAGCTCGCCGCTTGAAATGGCTTTGACTTGCATTATTGTATAAACAACGCCGTCAATGGTCAGCCTGTCAACAGGGCTAGGGCGGCTAGCCAAATCAGCAGCGGAAACAGTAACTTTCTTGTCGCCAGCTTTCGCCAAATCGTTTGCAATGTCAAAGCCCTTGTATTCTTCAACAATCGCCTTAACGCTCGCGTCAGCAGTCGTTTGACCCGCAAGCCCGGTTGCAGGATTGTAAGCGCCAGCGGTAACAGTGGTCAACGTTATTGACTTGCCAAACTGGCCAATCATTTTAGTTGCCAACTTGCGAGCGGTTGCGTCAAGTGTCACGTTCTAACCAACCTTGTCATTGCGCCGCCCGTTTTCAGCAGCGGGCGAAGCTTGCTTTCAACAGCCCTGAAAATAGTTGCAACGTTGCCCGTTGTGTCATATTCAACTTCAATCGGGCCAACCTTGACCCGCTTTTGCGCTTGCTCAATATCCGGCGCAAGGTCAACGCCTTGTGTTGTCTTGTAAGCCAAGTCAATGCAAGCGTTTTTAACTTCAGCGGGAACGCTTGCGCTGTCATAGTAAGGGGCTAAACCATAGCCACCGCTAAGCGCGTCTTCACGTTCAACATAATAGCGCGGCCAATCCAAGGCTTGCGTTGTGTTGACGCGATAGCCTTTCCAGCGAGTGCGAAAGCTGTTCACCATGAAATCAGTTGCAAGCCGCAAAGCTGTTTCTTTGGCTGCAACAGTCAAAGCCGCCCAAGCTGTGAACCCATAGTTAGCAAGGCGCGTGTCAGCTTCAGCAACGCTTGCATAACTTTCAGCCGTTGCAAGGCCAGTGCCGTTTTCAACAATAAGGGCCATTGCGAAAGCTCCAAAAGAAAAAGGGGCGAGCCGTTAGACCCGCCCCAACAGCAACTTACTTGCCAGCCTTGGGCGGGGCGTTCCAGCCATCCGCGCCAGTGTCGCCAGCCGTCAGCTTGGCAAGCGTTGCCTTCAGTTCAGCGAGTTCAGCCGCCATAGCTTCAACGGAAAGCGGGGCGCTGGCGCTCGCCGGTTCAGGGTTGTCAGGCCCGTCATAAAGTTTCATGGTCTTTTCGTCAAAGTCTTCTTCATTCACAATGACGTATTTGCCTTGAGTGGCTTCGTCAGTTGCCACAATGCGAACGGTCTTCAGGGTCATTTCAAATGCCTTTCAATGTGGGCAAAAGCTTTGGCGAGCCAACTAGGTCAACTCGCCAACGCCGTTAGCCAAGCACAACAGCCGAAAATTCAGGGTGAACGTTCTTGAAACCCCAAGCAAGGTGAAGCTCCCAACTGGTTTGCCCATATTGAGCAATTTCAAGCATAAGATAAGTCATGCCAAAATTGTCAGAAATAGGCATTTGTTGAATGGTGGGGTTGGGCGGCATGATGGGCGGGCGAAGCGTGCCCACAATAGCATTACGTTCAAAAGCAAGGTTGGCCGTGTAGTTGTTGCCAATAGTCATCGCCGTAGCAGCAGCGGGGATTGCCTGACGCAAGCCAGGAGTGGCAAGGGTGATAGTGCCAGGGGCAGCAACGCCAACTGCAACAACATACTTGTTGGGGTCGCCCGCGAACGTCACAATATCGCCAGCAAGCACCGTGCCGGAACCCGTGATAATGGGAATGGAAGTTGTGCCAACCGCAAAGCCCGCCGCGCTGGTGGTGTAAGCCGTGCCGGTGCCTTTGGTGTGCAGGCCAATGCCCGCGCTTTCACGCGGCATGAACCCAAACTGACGCTGAAGCACGCCCGAACGGCGTTCTTCATCAGAACCGGCCTGATAATGGTTCTGGATAACGCCAAGCTTGCGCAAGGCCGCGCCGCTGGTGGTGTCGCCAACATATTGCATATCGGCAAGCGGTGCGCCGTTGTCCTGAAGCACTTTGCGAGCGTCAACAAAAGCGTCAAGGTTGGAAGCAAAAGGCGAAGTGCCAGCGGTGCCAATGGCGCGGCTCGCGCCAACCTTGGCGGCAAGGGCGCAATCAACTTCAGCTTCATTGCGCAAGGTTCGCATACCTTGCATAAGAAGCTGTTTCACCCAATCCTGATCGTTGCCGCCGTTCTGAAGCGAACGCAACTGTTCACCCGTCAGGTTCCAATCAACCTTGCGGCTCTTGGTAATCTGAACGTCAATGGTTGCGGCAACGGCATCAGTGCCGGTTGCGGCAACGTTGTTGGGCGTGAAGTCGCTTGCGGTGCGAACCGGCGCATAAGGAACCTTCACAAGGTCGCCCTTGGCAACGCCCTTGTCGTCAAAGCTGGTGTTGATTGCAGACACAACGCCGAACGGTTCGTTTGCAACTTCCTTGGCCGCACTATACAAAGTGGGCGCAATGGCGGTCAAAGTATTGGCCATTTCTAAGCCTTTCCTAAAATTGAGGGTGAAAGCCTAGTTAGCGCAACCAACCTGGCGAACCGGCGCAACCGGATTTGCAAAGCGCGGCTTTGCAATGGTTTTGCTTATTCTTCAGGTTGGTTGCTTTGTCAATAGCTCAAAGAACTATTCAGCCGAAATAGTGCCACCTTCTGCAAAGAAAGCGGCGCGCTCCGCTGGCTTCATGGCGTTAAAGCCTTCTTGGTTGACAGTCTTGCCGCTGGCTTTCTTGTCGGTGCCACCTTGCGCGCCGCCGCCGCCGTTGGCCGGTGCCGCAATGTAGTGCTTGCCGTCTTCACCTTTGGCCCATTCGCCCACAAAGTCAGCAAGCGGCTTGTCGCCAACAACGGCAACGCGGTTTTCACCGTCAACCTTCAAAGCCACTTGGCCCGAAAGCATCGCCTTGACCGCTGGCAAGAATTGCTTGGCAACGTTGGCCTTAACCAAGGCTTCAGTCAGCCCGTTGTCAACCAAAAGCTTTTGCACAAAGCCGCTTTCATTCTTGGCGAGTTCTTCAGCCGTTTCAGCGCGCTTGCTGGCGTCCTTGGCGGTCTTTTCCAAGGTCTTCTTTTCAGCTTCAAGAGCGTCAATCTTGGCTTCAAGCTTTTCAAGTTCAGCGGGGTCAATCGCCTTGCCCTTGCGAGCTTCCTTAAGCTCTTTCAGAAGTTCAGCGTTCTTTGCGGCAACAGCCGCATTCGCTTCTTCAATCGCGTCAGCGAGAATTTTCTTGTCAGCGGGGTCATTGGGGTCAAACGCCATTTTCTTCAATCCTTCTGTTTGCGGTCAGTGCCGCGCCCGGTTGCAAAATTGCGCCCAAGGTTTAGCGGGTCAAGTCTTCAGATGCAAGGGGCTTTGCCGCCTGCCATCGCCGTTAAGACAAAAACGCTTTTGCAAGGGCAATGGCGTCTTCAACTAACGTTTTGTCTTGGCTGTTAAGCGTTGACAAATCAATTTTCAAAAGCTCGCTTAGCATTTTCTGCCATTCGGCTTTAGGTGAAAATTCATTAGGCGTTTCAATTATCATTGTTCAAACACCTTCAAAAACTCGCCAATGTAAAACTTGTTTTTGTTGAAGCTGGCTTTAGCCGCTTCGCTATGCTCAAAAGAATAAACAATTTTCTTTTGATTATGCAAAGCCAAGTTAACAACGTGTGCGTAATGGTCATTAAAAGCCTTAACATCAATGTAACCGGCTTTAACAAGGGGTTTGAAAAACTTGTTAAGTTTTACTTCAACAGCTTTTATAGCCCCTTGGCTAAGCTTATCGCTTTCAGCGTAAAAGCTTGAACCTTCGTGCGAGTGCGCCCAAAGACCTTTTAAGCCTGGATTGTTGGCAACTTCCATCAAATCTTGTGGGCTTAGCGAAATAGGGCGGTTAATCGGGTGGTTGTGGTGTGCAACAATTTCGTTTTTAGGGTCAGCAACAAGCTTGTTAAAATTGTCAGACGTTTGAATATAGCTTTTGCCGTTTGCTTTCATAACGTCAGAAATAGGGTTGCCGCTTTTATTATCAAAAGCCGCCATGTGTTCATTTTTGTCTTTGAAACCTTTTGATAAAACTTCACTTTTTGCTTTTTCATTAGACTTGACTAAAATTTCACCAATGCTTTGTTCATTGGCTTTAGCGGTGCGGCTAGTTACGCCAGCGCGCAAAGCCTCCAAGCTGACCGGCCTGCCCTGACCGTCAACCAAGTCTTTAAGCGTAATCTTGCCTTCGCGCCAAAGGTCAGCGCGCCCAACGCCTAAAACTTGGTCTTGATAAGCTTTGCCCTTGCGTTCAAGATAGTCATTAAAGCTTGTGTTAACGTCAACTTGACCGTCAGAACTTGCGCGAGTAGTGGCAGGAGCTTCAGGAATGTTTAAGCCCATTTCCTTAAAGCTTTTCGTTATAGGAACTTCAAGCGAACGGCATTTGAAATGTCTAGGCGTGCCGCCATTGTAAGACAACTTTTTAGGGCCAAGTGGTTCAAAGTCCAAGTTCCAACTTTCGCCGCTATAGGCAACACAAGTCAAGCTTGTGTGACCGTCAAGCGTGCTTACTTGCTTCAACCCTTTAACAATGTCACTATTGGCCTTAAAGGTTTGCCGCCGCGCATCATTAGCAACAGTTTGAATTGACGTATGCACCAAGCTAGCAGCATCGCGCCGCGCAATGTCCATAACACCGGGAACGCCAGCTTTGCCCACAATGCGGGCGGTTATTTGCTGGTTTGTCTCGCCATTCGCTAGACCTTGGCGCACTTGGGCGGCAAACTTGGTCTTGATATTCTCGCTTTGGCCGCGCCACCAATCCGCGCTAGGAGCGCCTTGAATTAGAACGTCACTGTTCAGCGATTTGAAATAGTCGCTAGGTGGAACGGCAACGGCTTCTTTGTCAAAGACAACGTGCAAAGCGTTGGCGGCATGGTCAGCCACCATTTCAGCAATTCCCTTTTTGTCAATGCTGTCTTGAATGTTTTTATAATGCTTGTCAATAATTTCGTCAGTGTCGCCAATGACCTTTTCAAGCTTTTTGCGTTCCGAAAAGTCAAGGTCTTCTTCAGCCAATCGCTTCAAAAGTTCCTTTTCCATATCTTTCAAGCGCGCAAAGGTTAGCGCCCTTTCGTGTGCTGACAAACGCAAAACATCAATTGCATTTGTCAACACCGCATCAAAAAGTTCTTGGTCAATCATTCGCCAGCCTTTGCAGGGTCAACGGGCTTCTTCTCGCCAGGTTTGGGCTTTGGTGCGTTGGGGTTAGCAACAGGGGCGGGAAGCGCGGCGGGTGGCGGTGCCGCGTCAATTTCCCCTTGGTGTTCTTCAAGCGTCTTGTCGCTTTCGATAAGGTCGCCACGCTTGAACAGGTCAAACAATTCAGCGTCAGACAGCTTGCCAGCCTGACAAGCTGCAACCAACGCCGTCAGCGTTTGCGCGTCCATAACAACCGGCGAGTAATCGCGGTTAAGTTCATAGCTAATTTCAGCGTCAGACGAATTAGCCCAAGCGGCAAACACTTTCAAAGCTGCTTCAAGCTTCAAAGAAACTTGAATTGCAATGCTAGACAAAATAGAATTTTCGCCAGCGTTGCGCGCCGCTTGGGTCTTGTATGCTTCAACGCCCGCTTTCTCGCTAGCCAGCATTTTAGCGCCAAGGTTGGCCATTTGGTTTTCTATGCGGTCAAGTGCCTTTTCAAGCGCTTGAATGCCTTGGCCCTTAAATTCAAGATATTCAGCCTTGGCGTTGGGGTCAGGGAAAACCCAAGCACTTTCAGAACCAATATAAAATTCTTCAGGCGCTTGGCCCGGTTCAGGCACGCTTGGAGAATAGCCGCTTACAACAGGTGTAGGCAACGCCGTGAAGTGCAAGGCGTGATAATAGTCAGCGCTGACAAGATAATGATTAAGGTTTGCGTCAATCAAATCAATTAACGGCGGGTCGCAAAAATCAAAGTCAGCTTCAAAGGGAATTTGATTTAAGGGCTTGCCGTCAAGCAATGGGTAAGTTGGCCCTTCAAGCAAAATGTCTTCATTTTTGTCATTTTGCTTGAAAACCCTGACGCGATAGTTGCCGTTTTCGTCAAGGTCAAGAACCCTATAGCGTTCTTCTTCTTCTTCTTCAAACTCGCTGACTGCAACTTTCGCGCATTCGCCAAGCACAACCATTGAAAGGGTGTGTTTGTTGTTGACAACGCGAAACTTCCAATTGCGGATAGCTTCAGCTTTGTAAAGCTGCATAGTTGGGCGCAAGCCAAGGGCTTCAGCTTGGGCAACAGTCAATTGTTGCCCGTTTGTGTCAACGCTTGGCGGGTGGTCAGTCAAAACGCCAACAAAGCCGATTGACAGCCATTCAAGCGCGTATTCTTCAGCAAAGACGTTCAAAGGAACGCCCTTCATTGAAACGTCTTCAAGGTAAGGGTCAAGACCTTTCGGCAACTCGCTTTCAGGCGGCTTGCGAAACATCATGCCAAGCAACGCCGCAACCGTGCGCCAACTCGCGTTATAAAAAGCCGCTCGCTTCTTATAAGACTTGTATTGGTCAGCCGTTTGCTTGTTCAGCTTGGGTAAGTATCGCTCGCCAGCCTTATGAACTTTGTGTTGGCCCGCCAAAACATCACGAACGTTTCGCCACTTGTGGGCAAATTCGTCATATTTTTCATGGGTTGCAGCAACACCCTTTTTCTTGCCAACAGCTTCAGCCATGCTTTTAATTCCCCACAATCTTAACTTTGACAACACGATTGGCGACAACAGGGAAGCGGTAACAAATGAAATAGCCGCCCGCGTCATTGGTGTGATCTAGCCCGCTCGTCTTATCAGGTTCACCGTTCTTGTCATAGGCTTGTTTTTCTAAACCTTCAACATAACTTGGGCAAGTGTCAGCGTTGACCATAAGGCGGCGTTTCCCGCCCGCGCATATCATGCGGTTGACGCTTAACACCCTGTCTTTGACACGCGGGTTGCTGGCATTGTTCAGCACGGTAAAACCGGCTTGTTGTAAAAGGCCAATGTCTGAAACGCTGGCGTTGTTGCTCTTTCGACTGTCTCCGCTGGCGTCAGGGTAAACAAAGATTGCATGATTGGGAAAGCGCGCTTTAATGGCTGCAATCATGGCAGGAGTGTCTAACAGCTTGGTCAGTTCCGCCACCGCGTGCGGCTCGCCAGCGCGTTGCACAAAAACAACCCCTGACATATTGCCTACATTGAAATCCATTCCAATATGCAAGGCTTCGCCAGGTTTGACCACTTCGCTAGAGCCGTTAAGCACGCGGTCAAATTCGGGATAAACAGCCCCGCTAGTCAGGTTGACAAACTCGCCGTCAAGGTAAGCCGCAATCAAGTTGCTAGGGTAATCTGCAATCAAGTCGTTAATGTAACTTTCAGGCAAGTTCCTAGCGTTTGAATGTGTGCTTGCTTTGATTAGTTCGTATTCGTCGCTAGGCGGCTCTTTTTTCCAACGGTTGTAAACAAACTTGAAGCCTTCAGGAGTGGTGCCAACTGCAATAGTGTTCTTGGAGCCGTCAGGCTTCTTTTGACGGTTGCGCGCCAATATCTTTTGCCACGCCGTTTTAGCGTCAGCTTCTTTCATTGTGTCGAGTTCGTCAATGAAGCTGTCAGCGACTTCATAACCAACAATGCGCCCCGGATTGTCCATAGTGCGCAAAATGATTTGACCGCCGCCAATAATCTTAATCATTGGCGTCAGCGATTGAACTAGCGTGTAATGCTCTTTTTCAAACATTCCCAAGGCGGCAAGTTCTTCAATAAAGCGCGGGAACGCAATTGTTCTAACCAAGTCATAAGTTGGCAGATAATAGGCAACATTTTGTTCAGGATATTCAAACTTAAGCCGCAAGCAACGCTTCATAAGCGCGTTTGTTTTGCCAGCACCAAAGCCAGCAACCATAGCAGGAAATTGCTTGTCAGTCGTAACAAGCCTATATTGCGGGTCAGTTAATTCAATTTCTAAAGGTGGCCCGCCGTTGTCGCCAATGCCGCGTTCAATCGTCATAACGCTTAATCACAACAGTTGGAAACGACTTGGCTTTTGTGTTGTCAACTCGCTTGTCAATGGCTTTAACAATCTGGCCAGACATTTCAGCATGAAGGCGCATAGCGGCCAAGCGGTCTTTCAACTCTTGGCTTTCGTCTTCATACAAAACTTGGAGCTTCCTAAGCTTTTCTTCAAGCGTATGAATGCCAGCCGGTTCAACACCGCCGTTAAGGCGAGCTTCCCTAATGCGTTCCAAAACGCCAATATCTTTAAGCCAAACCATCGCGGCTTGCGCTGACCTTAAGCCGGGGTCGCGTTGGTTCCTGAAAACGTAAGCCGCTATTTCATCGGGCGTGCGTGTAGGGTGAAGGGCGCTTAAGCGGATAAACTCGCTTTTAAGGGCTTCTTCGTCTTCGTCTTCAAAAATGGCAACGGGTTGGTTCCACATAATGCAAACCTAATAACACGCTTTTGTCAAGTGAACAGCGCAAAAGAAAGGGGCGGAACCAATGGCCCGCCCCGCTCCTATCTAAACTGAAATTAACCTAGCTGTTGCGGATAGCTTCAGCCAACTTGTCGTTCTGAACAGACAGCTTGTTAAGCATGGTGTTGATTGCTTCAAGGTCTTCAGAAGAAAAAACGTGTTCAACTTCAACCGCCCGATTGACAACATTGTGTGCAATATCGGAAACGGTCAAAACAACATTTGCAACATTGCCCACAACAGGCCCGCCAATAGCAGCGGCGAGCGGGGCGAGCTTTTCGACAACTGCAACGCCTTCTTCAAGCGTTTCAAGAACAGCCTTAAAGTTCATGGTTCAACCTTTCGCTAAGAGTGGTCAGGGCGGCAAGCTTCGCGTTGAAGTCAGCCGCGTTGCCCAAGGCGTAAGCCATGCGAAGGCCAAGCAACGCCTTGTAAGCGTCAGCCAAAAGAGGCTTCAGCTTCGCCTTGCGTTCCGGCGAAAGCTTGCCAGCAGCGTCAGCGGCCAAAAAGGCTTGCGCTGGCACGTTATAAAGGGCTTCAGCGGCATAAAGCCCCTTTTCGTCAAGGGTGGTGGCCTGAAGGGCTGGCGCGGTCGCTGACGGGCCTGACGCGGGCGCACAAGCCCCAATGGTCAGGGTTGCGAAGGCAAGCACAAGGGCAACGGATTTGGCAAACATGGCCTTCCTTTCAATCAAGAGGCATTCCGGCTTTAATCCAGGCGTCAACGTCAAAGCTAGGGCAAGCCTTGTTGACGTTAGGCCAATCCCTATGACCGCGAACCACAAGGCCGGGATAGCGTGCAAGATAGGTGTTCACCAGCGTTCGCAAGCTTTCCTTTTGCGCTCGCGTTCGCGTGTCTTTGGGCTTGCCACCAGCATTCAAGCTTTCGGTTCCGCCAACGTAGCTAACGCCAATGTTGCCGGTGTTATGCCCGCCCGTGTGTGCGCCAAGTTCAGTGTCTTGAAGCGTTCGCACTTTGTCGCCATCAAGTTCAATGACCCAATGATAAGACGGTTGCTTGAAGCGTTCAATATCCCAACGGGTGACTTCAGCCGCCGTATTGTCTCGCCCTTCAGGGGTGGCGGTGCAATGAATGGTCAGGAACTTGACAGGGCCAAGGGCGGGAAGCTTAGACATTGTGGGAACCTTCCTGAATAATCAGCCGCGAACGCAATTCTTCAATTTCGCGTTCTTGCTTAGCCAGTTCAAAAGCTTGTGCTTCTTTCGTTTCGTGGCAAGTTGCAACTTCGCGTTCAAGTTCAGTAATCCTAGCGTCTTGCGCTGTTATCTTAGCGTCAAGCCGTGCAATTTCATTTTGGAAGCGCGCCCAATCCATGTTTCTAGCTTCAGCCCTAGCTTTAGGCAAGTCGCGCCTATGTGTGAACCAAGCGCCAAGAGCGCCACCGCCACCAATTGCCGCAATTAGGGCAATCGCCACTTCGTGCAAGTGAGCCGTAACAGCCATCACTTTGCAACTTCGTTTGTGGTGGAATTGTCAACAAGCGGCGGATTTTTAGCGGTGCCAAATCGAAAGCCGCCACCAATGGCAACCAAGCCAGTTATTGCGCTGCCAATGAAGCCAAGAGCGGCGACAATTTGGGCAAGGTGCTTGTCACTATCAAGATTGACGCAAATCAAAGCCGCGCCAATGCCAAGAATAACAATCGCGCCAATGCAAACGGCAAAGGCAATCAAGTTGTTGCGGCTTTCAAACTGTTGTGACATTGGCGCAAACCCCTAATTGCGTGATTTGCTGCCTTTACTAACTCCAATGAAAAGGGGTGGCAAGCCCTGAAGCTGCCACCCCTTCTAAATTAACCGTAACGGCGGCTCATGCGATACGCCACACGCGAGCGCCAGGGCCACGCGGGTCAGTGGCGTCAACCGCCTTCACGGTGAAATCGCGTGTCACCTTGGTCTCAGGGCGCGTGACTTCTTCGGTGCTTTCGACAATGCGCTTGCCGTCAGCGCCCTTCGCAAAGCCCTTGCCGGTTTCGCTCTTGGCATAGGTCTTGACCGTGACGGTTTCGGTTTCGCCGGTTTCAACGGCATACTTGTTGCGAGCGCCGGAAACAGACGATTGCAGGCGCGTCACGGGGTCAGGGTTTTCAGTCGTGGTCGCAACGTGGAACGACTGGCCAACTTCCAGCTTGTCAAACGGATAGCCGCTATCACGCGAGCGGCGAGCCGTGGAAGCGGGAAGCGCAACAGCATCGTCAATTTCAAAGCCGGTCTTGGCCTTGGGCGCTTCAGCGGCAACGGGCGGGGCGTTGTCAGCGGCGAGCTTCGCGCCGGTTTCGGTCAGCGAAACAGCCGCCTTGTCGCCTTCAACGTTCGCCGTGTCAACGGTGGCCAGGCCCGCGCCAACAACGTCAGCGCCTTCAGCCTGGGTCAGCATCAGAAAGCCAGCCGGTGCAGCGGCGATAGCCAGAACGGTTGCAATCATTGCCTTGGTAATCTTTGCCATGCTCAAAAACCTTTCTTCAAATGGGTCTCGCCCGGTTCCCGAATGGGAGAACTTCAACTAGAATTTCAAAAAGCCAATGTCAATGACTTTTTAGCGGCTAAGGCGTTCTTTCGCTTCGTCAGAAAGTTCAGGATAGTTGCCCACAATAGGAGCGGCCAAAATTGCCCGTTCGCCGTCAAGGTTGCGGTTGTTGGCGTCAAACTCGCTGAAGCGGTCAGGGAAGCGAGCGCGAAGCTTGGCGATATTGACCCGTTGGGCTTCGTCAAAGGTAAAGCCGCATTCGTTCGCCAGAATTGCGCAATACCAAAACAAGTCGCCCGTTTCTTCTTTGGCGTTCACTTCGTCAAGCGGCTTGCCCAATTCGATTGCATCGGTCAGGGCTTCCAACATTTCACCCGCTTCAGTGACAATGCCAAGGATTGCGTGAATAAGGTTGGTCGCCTTAGCCGCTTCAGTGTCGCCAAGCATCAAAGGAACCGTCTTGCAAGCCGGTTCGCCGTCAAGAGCGGCAAGGCCGTTGTCTCGCCCATAGAAAAGCGTTTTCTTGATTTTGTCGAGTGCTTGGGCGGCTTCAATCGCGTTGTTGATTGCCATGATAAAATGATATTTGGCCACCTTGTCGCCATGCCAAGAAGGCGAAAGCGTAACCAGTGCTTCGGCTACATAGTCAAAGCCGCCCTTGCCTTCCTGAATAGCCTTAGCGGCTTGGCGGCTGGCTTCAAACGTTGGCCCTTGGCCGGTGCGAAATTCGTTTTCAGTCATGTTTTGCCCTTTCATTGATAGGCGCGGTAAAAACAGAATGATTGTTGCGAAAAGCCCAAAAGCAATGCTTGCCAAGCCAAACGCGGTCTTCCTTGCTGTTGTGGTCAATTACCTTGCGCGAAGGTTTAGCGTCAAGGTCAGCAAGGTTGCGGGTGACAACTTCAATTTTCACAACAAAGACCTTTCAAAAGAAATGCCGCGCCACTTGCCAAGCCACATAGACAAAGGCAACAAAGGCAACGGCGTTAAAATACTTGTCGGTTGTGTCGTGTTCAACCCAACCGTGATTGCCGCAACGCCAGCAAATTTCAAACATAGACTGACGAACGCCTTTGCAGCAAGGGCAAGTTTTCTTGATAATCATGTTAGCGAGCCTTTCAAGCAAAAGTGAAATCACGTTCTTTGAAAACGTGGCCATACCAACGCGGGGCAGTATTAGAGCCGGTCAAATCGCCATAATAGGCAAACTCCGCATTGCCTTTTTCATCAAAACGAAAACAGCGCGTCATTGCGGAATAAGCCGCTTCTTCGCGCTGTTCAATGAAAACGCCGCCCGCAAGAGTTGCAAACTTGACCAGCATTTCAGAAACTCCCAAAGGCGAAATTGCCTTGCCAATAGCCAACCCTTAAGCCAGCCACTAAGCCAAGTCAAATGTTATTTTCCCAAATAGTGCAAAATTGCGTTTCGCGCCGCTTCCCAACCGTGGCACACTTCAACCGCATAGCCAGCGCTTTTCAGATAGTCGCTCCAATCGTCTTGAACAGGGCTTGTCTTGCCAGCCGCCCCGCGTGTTGACTTCAGGCGCTTAAGTTCAATGTAAAGACCATGATAATAAGCGTTATAAACGCTTATACGCGCTGGCACTGGCAACATAACGTCAGGCACGCCAGCCTTGACGCCTTCAGCCTTAGACATTGCGCCGCGTATTGCATCACCGTGGCCAGCGTTCTTGATTGCAAATAGCCAGCGAAGTTCAGGCAACAAAGGCCCGCCGCGTTCCATATAGCAACGCCTAGCGTAACCCGGCAAAATGTAGCTTTCGCGGTCATTGGCTTGAAGCAAGCCAAAGTTAGCGGCCATGTTTGCCCACATAAACAAGGCCGCTTGTTCAGCGTATTCATTGCGGGTTTTTTCCGCATAGCTCCAAGGGTCAAGCGCCATTGGTCAAACTCCCAAAGCCAAGAATGCAATAGCCGTTCATTATGGCGGCTGGCATATCCTCTTTTCTGAAAATGTAAGCAACCTTAAAGATTAGCGGGCCTTGGCCAGTATAGCCGCTTAGCGGGTCATATTCGCTAAGGGCCACCGTGTCACCAACCTTAAACTTTCTGTCGTCACGCCTGACTTGAAAGTTCAAGTTGCCGCTAACAACTTCCTTCCAAAAGCGAGGGTAAACCTTAAGCGCGTGTTGTGTCATTTTGCCCGGTTCCTTTCATCACCTGAAAACTGAAGCGCAAAACATGGCCACCAACGCAAATGTTGCATTGCCAATGAAGACGCCCCAAGCAATTTTGCCAATGGTCATTTTCAGCCCTTTCACTGACTAACCTTAACGGTCAGCTTCCATTCAACCAAATGCACTAACAGCGGGTCAAACACAAGCTGAAATTTGCTGTCGCATTCCTCTTGAATTTTAGCGAAAACGTCTTTCAGCTTTTTAGCTAGGTCTTCATCGCTGTCAAAGTCAAAAGCTTCAACGTGCTGTCTGTTGTGCAAGTCAACGTATTTGATAACGTATGACTTGACATTGCAAACGCCGTAAATTGCGACTTTCTGGCGCACTGTTATAGCTTCTTACGCTTTGGCTTGTTATGAATTTGATAATCGTAAACCGACGTAATGTTAGGGTCAGCAATCGGCTTGTTTCGCTTACCCCTGCCCACAATCTGACGATAAGCGAGCGGCGCTAACGTGTATTCATCAATAAACGCACAATCTAACTTAATGCCAAAGCATTCAAAATCAACAACCACAATGTCACGGCGTGAAGCGTAATCTTGAACAACAGCTTTAGGGTAAAGCCCGTTGCCGTTAAGCCCTAAAGCTTCGCTCCAATCGTCACACGGGTCAGAATGCGCCAGGTGCCAAAGTTCAGGGCGAAGGGCGCGGCCATACCATTGCAAACTTCTAATGAAGCTTTTGCCGTCACGCTTGATAGCGTCCATTAACTCTTGCTGATAAGGGTAAAGCTTAACTGACATTGGCTTAACCTTCCACAACCTGAACTTCAGACTTCTTGCAAGGCAACCAGCGGCGAGCAAGTTTGCTATAATAGAAAAACTTGCCGTTGGTTTCCTTAACTTCAAAAGTCTTGCCATACTTGTTAAGAACCAGTGCCATTTGCCTAACTCCAAATCTGTTGTTGAAACTGGCTTAGTTGAAGCGACTGGCTATGTCAACAGCTAAGTTGAAGTTGCCCACATTGGACGGCGGGCGCATATAGGGCTTATAACGGGGCCATTATACGGCGGAAAGTGGCGGTTTTCCTAGGGTTTTTGATAAAAATATAATAATATAATAAATATAATACCAAGAGCATAAAAGCTAAATAGGCGATTTTAAAAATCAAGGAATTGAAATAAAATAATAAGGCTATTTTTACGTCAGGGGGTATA
>Ga0228700_1000921_pt1 | contig 22270 bp, 19 predicted proteins | sample McNCre317_Aug_MG_FD_178019 | JGI IMG/M metagenome (GOLD analysis project Ga0228700, IMG submission 178019) | Freshwater microbial communities from McNutts Creek, Athens, Georgia, United States - 3-17_Aug_MG | ecosystem: Environmental > Aquatic > Freshwater > Creek | place: USA: Georgia...
GAAAGTCGGGGTCGTTGACCAGCTCCACATAGTTGGCAAAGCCGATGTACCTGGCCTGGCCCAGGCCGTCCCAGTCATACAGGCTCAGGGCCATGGACTCGAAAATGGGCGCCACCACATAAACGCCAAAAAACGCAAGCGCCGGCGCCAGGAACAGCCAGGGCACCAGCGCCATCTGGTGCCGCGCCCACCAGCTGGCAGGCCGGGGGCGGGCGGTGGATGGCGGGGTGCTGGCGTTCATGGCGCGGCTGGTGCTCAGGCTGGGCGGGGCTTACTGGCTTACTTGTAGACGCGCTGGCGCACGCTTTCCAGGCGCTCCAGGATCTGCTTGCGGTCCTGCGGCTTGAGCATGTACTGCTGAAAGCCGTCCATGCCGGCCTTGGCCATGTCGGCCGGTGCGTCGCGGTCATAGAACTGGCCCAGAGCATAGGCGCCCGAGAGCATGGAGAAGCCGGCCTTCAGGTAGGTGTCATCGGGCATCTTGGCGTTCTTGTTGACCGGCAGCTGGCCCAGGATGGTGTTGACCTCGGACTGCACCTCGGGCTTGGCCATATAGGCCAGGAAGCGGCGGGCATCCACCTTGTTCTTGGCCTTGGAGGGGATGTGGATGGTGTCGGTGGGCGCATCCTCAGCCTTGGGTGTGCCGGCGGTGATCTCCGGGAACTGCATGAAGCCCAGCTGCGATTCATTCAGGCCGGCTTCCTTCATGGGGGCCACGGCAAAGTTGCCCATCAGGTACATGGCGGCCTCGCCCTTGACGAAGGCCGGCAGCGCTTCCTGCCACTGGTAGGAGGCGTGGTTCTTCAGGTAGTAGCCGGGCTTGACCAGGTCGTCCCACTTGTCGAACACGGCTTGCACGCGGGCATCGGTGTAGGGCACCTTGCCGGCGGTCAGGTCCATGTGGAACTCATAGCCGTTGGTGCGCATGTTCAGGTAGTCAAACCAGCCGCCGGTGGTCCAGGTGGCCTTGGTGCCGATGGCAAAGGGCGTGACCTTGTTGGCCTGCAGGGTGGCGCAGGCGGCCACCAGCTCTTTCCAGGTCTTGGGCTCGGCGATCTTCAGCTTGGCGAAGATGTCCTTGCGGTAGTACACGCCCCACTGGTAGTAGGTGTAGGGCAGGCCCCACTTCTTGCCGTCCATGGTCATGGACAGGGCTGCGGACTTGAAGGAGTCGTTCAGGCCTTCCTTGGACCAGACATCGGAGACATCGTCAAACAGGCCGGCCTTGACGAAGGGGGCCATGCGGTTGCCGGCGTACCAAGTGGCCAGGTCGGGCGCTTCGGCGGTGAGGAAGTTGCGGATGGAGGTCTTGTAGCCCTCGTGGTCAAAGGTGTTGACCTTGACCTTCACGTCCGGGTTGGCCTTCTCGAAGCCCTTGACCAGGGCTTCGAAGGCGGCCTTGGGCGCCGGGTCGGAGGCATCGGTGTTGATCACCAGATCGCCGGCCATGGCGGCCCAGCTGGCCAGCAGGGTGGCGCTGATGAGTGCCAGTTTGAAGGTTTTGCTTCGCATGCTTGTCTCCTAGTTGTGCGTCGGGTGACGCGTTATGTTGAGGCGCTGGCCTTCCAGATGGCCAGGCCTTGGGGCGGCAATTCACGCGCACCGAGCAGGCACTGCGCGCTTGTGGTCGGTGCATAAGACACCGTGGAACCTGAAAAATTCTGGATGAACAGCAGCGGCCCCAGGGGCGTATGCAGCTGGGTGGTGCGCACATCGGGCGGCAACTCGGTGGGCTGCAGGCCGGCGGTTTGTGCGGCCTGGCGCAGCAGCTGGCGCCAGCCGGCGGCATCGGGCCAGCCGGCGCAGTACCAGGTGCTGCTGTGGCGGGTGACGGCGGGCCTGCCATCATCAAAGTGCGCCACGGTCTGGGTCTGGGCGCCCAAGGGCTGCACATCCTCGCGCCAGCGGCTGATGCTGCTCTGCGTGCCATCGCTCCAGTGCACCGCATCGAACAGGCCCGGCGGCAAGGAGGCCACGCGCTGCACCAGGAGGCCCGCCAGTGCGGCAAACGCGCCGGGTGCCAGCGGCTGGGCCACCGACAGCTGCTCGTTCTTGGCGCCCGCGCGCGGGCCCAGCACGATCTGCGCGCCGCAGTCTTGCAAGCGCTGGGCCAGGGCTGCGTCTTCACGCAGATGCGCGGGCAGCACCACCAGGCGGTAGCCATCGAGCGCGGCATGGCTGCCCACGATGTCCACATCCAGCCCCAGCATGCGCAGGGCGCTGTAGGCGCGAAAGGCAATCTCCAGCGCGTTGTAGTCTGCCCCTTGTGGCTGAATCTGCGCCATCCACAGGCTGGGGTAGTCCAGCACCAGGGCCACGGCGGCCGGGGCCAAGGGCGTGGCCGGCCGGGTGGGGCCGGCGTTCAGGCCCAGGGCCTGCAACTCGCCTGCCACCTGGGTGGCCTCGACGCCGCCCTGGTCCAGGCTGCGGTCCGGGCGGTGCAAGCCGGCATGCATCTGCTCCTGCGCAAAGGGCGCCTGGCGCCAGCGGAAATAGCTCACCAGCTCGGCACCATGGGCAAAGGCCTGCCAAGTCCACAGGCGCACCATGCCGTCCAGCGGCGCGGGGTTCCACTGGGCCCAGTTCACCGGGCCGGGTTGCTGCTCCATCACCCACCAGCGGCCGGCGTGGGCGCCCTGGCACATGCCCCGGTAGAGGTCGTGGTGGAAGCCGGGAATGTCGGGGTGGCCGGTGCGCGCGTACTGCGTCTTTTCCAACGGGCTCAGGAAAAAGTCCTGGGTGAAGCCCAGGGGGTAGCTGTCCCAGGTGGCTACGTCCAGGTCCTGGCTCACCGCATGGTGGTCGAACTCGGTGAAGAAGCCCATGAAGTTGTGGCTGATGTCGCGGCCCGGCGAGAGCCGGCGCAGGATGTCGGTCTGCACCCGGTTGAAGGCGCGCACCTCGTCCGAGGCAAAGCGGCGGTAGTCCAGGCGGTGCGCCGGATGCGCCTCGGTGACCGTGCCCACCGGCGGGTCGACCTCGTCGAAGCTGCGGTACTCCTGGCTCCAGAACACCGTGCCCCAGGCGGCATTGAGTGCGGCTACCGTGCCATAGCGCCGCTGCAGCCAGACCCGAAAGCCCGCGCGTGCCGCAGTGCTGTAGCTCAGCACACTCAGGTGGCAGCCGTATTCGTTGTCAGTCTGCCAGGCCACCACGGCCGGGTGTTGGCCATAGCGCTCGGCCACCGCCCGGGTGATGCGTGCACTCTGGGCCCGGTAGCCGGGGCTGGAAAAGCAGTAGTGGCGGCGCGAGCCAAAGCCGCGCACCTGGCCGTTGGCATCCACCGCCAGCATGGATGGGTCGGCATCGACCAGCCACTTCGGCGGCGTGGCGGTGGGCGTGCACATCACCACCTGCAGGCCGTGGGCATGCAGGTTTTCCACCGCGCGGTCCAGCCAGGCCCAGTCAAAGCGGCCGGGCTCGGGCTCGATGCGGCTCCAGGCGAATTCGGCCATGCGCACATGGCTGATGCCCATGGCGCGCATGCGCTGGGCATCGTCCTCCCACCAGTCCTCTGGCCAGTGTTCGGGGTAGTAGCAGACGCCGAGTTTCATGCTGCGGCCAGCACCAGTTCTTCATTGGCCACGGTACGCTCCATGGCCAGGCCCTGGGCGTCGAACAGATGCAAGTGCCAAGGGGGCAGCGTCATGGCCAGGCGCTCACCGGTGCGGGCCGAGGCCTGGCCCGGTGCCTTCACCACCCAGGGCGCACCGCTCACGCCGCTGTCCAGGTAGAGGTAGGTGGACTCGCCCAGGCGCTCCTGCCACTGCACGCTGCGCAGAATGTGCTGGCTGCCGCTGCCAATGCTGGCGTCCTCGGGGCGCAGGCCCAGGGTCACCGCGCTGCCTAGGGGCAGGGCCTGTGCATTCACGCGGGCCTGCAGCTGCTCGCCGCTGGCCAGCTCCACCGTGGCCAGCTCGGGTGTGGCGGCGCGCAGGGTGGCGGCCAGGAAGTTCATCTTGGGCGAGCCGATGAAGCCCGCCACAAACTGGTTGCGTGGCCGGTGGTAGAGCTCCAGCGGCGCGCCGAACTGGGCCACGCTGCCGTCGCGCGCCACGGCCGGCCCGCTGTTGAGCAGCACGATGCGGTCGGCCAGGGTCATGGCCTCGACCTGGTCATGGGTGACGTAGATGGTGCTGGCCTGTCCGAAGTCGCGGTGGATCTTGGCAATTTCAAAGCGGGTCTGCACGCGCAGTGCTGCGTCCAGGTTGGACAGGGGCTCGTCAAACAGGAACACACCGGGCTGGCGCACGATGGCGCGGCCAATGGCCACGCGCTGGCGCTGGCCGCCCGAGAGCGCCTTGGGCAGGCGCTGCAGCAAGGGCTCGAGCTGCAGGATGCGCGCCGCCTCGGCCACGCGCTGCTGGATCTGGGCCTCGGCCATCTTGGACAGGCGCAGGCCGAAGGCCATGTTCTCGAACACCGTCATGTGGGGGAACAGGGCATAGCTCTGGAACACCATGGCCACGCCGCGCTGGGCTGGGGCCACATCGTTCATGCGCTGCTCGCCAATGAAAAGATCGCCGCTGTTGATGCTCTCCAGCCCGGCCACCATGCGCAGCAGGGTGGACTTGCCGCAGCCTGAGGGGCCCACGAACACGCAGAACTCGTTTTCACCGATATCCAGGCTGACATCGCGGATGACGTGCGCATGCTCGCCATAGGCCTTGAAGACATGTTGGAGCGCGATACGGGCCATGGTTTTAGGTGGAAAAGCTTCCTGGGGACAATTCATTCATCATACAAATAAGCTCCGTGTAAGGCACCCTAGGACTAACCCTTGGAGGGAAATCCGGCAGGTACCCGTGGTGGAACTCAGGGATGGAAATTGGAGCGGTGCATCAGCGCCCGCGTGTCCGAGAGCATGCCGGCCATGCGGTGCACGGCATTGGAGGCGTCGCCGTTCTGAATGGCCTCGAACACTTTCTGGTGGTCTTGCAGGCCCCGCTTGAAGTCGCCGGCCGAGCGCGCCGAGACGTGCAGCAGCGACTCCAGCGCGCTGTCGATGATGGCCGCCAGCGGCATCAGCAGCGGGTTGTTGGTGGCCTTCAGGATGGCGGTGTGAAAGGCCAGGTCGGCCACCACCCACTGCGCCAGGGTCTTGACGTTTTGCATGTCCTGCAGGGCTGCGCCGATCATGGCCAGCTGCTCCTCGGTGCGGCTGGAGGCCGCCAGCGAGGCGGCCGCCGGCTCGATGATTTCCCGCAGCTCGGTGAGGTGGCGCAAAAACTCGGCATCGGGCCCGGTGGCGCAGCGCCAGGCCAGGATGTCGGGGTCAAGCAGGTTCCACAACTCCTTGTCGCGCACCCGGGTGCCTATGCGCGGGCGCGACTCCAGGAGGCCCTTGGCGGCCAGCACCTTGATGGCTTCGCGCAGCGGCGAGCGGCTGACCTGCAGCTCCTCGCACAGCTGCTCTTCGTTGGGCAGCAGGGCGCCGGACGGATAGATGCCGCCCACCACCCGGCGCCCCAGTTCATGCGCTACCTTGCCATGCAGGTTGCGGCCGCTGTAGGTGGCCTTGGGCGGGGTCTTGCGCGAATGCATGGCGGCGGGAGGGCGTGAAAGTGGCGGCGGAGGCGGGTTTAATCATCATATTATTAAATCAGCGCTGTGCCAGCATCAAACGCAGCGCCAGTGCTGCAAAAACGCCGGCTGCCACCCGGTTCAGGCCGCGCTGCGCGCGCGCCGACTGGCGCAGGCGCGCACCCAGCACCGCCGCAAAGAAGCTGATGGCGCCAAAGCTCACCAGCGTGGCCAGCATGAACAGGCCACCCAGCTGGGCCAGTTGCCACGCCACTGCGCCCTGGCTGGCGTCCACGAACTGCGGCAGAAAGGCCAGAAAGAAAAACACCACCTTGGGGTTGGAGAGGTTCATCACCATGCCGCGCAGCAGCAGCTGGCGCGGCTGCAGGGCCGCTTGTTCATGGGCCTCGCCGGTGCTCACCGGAGCGTGGAAAGCCTGCCAGGCCAGGTAGGCCAGGTAGGCCGCACCGGCAAACTTGAGCACCACAAAGGCAGTGGGCGAGGCGGCGAACACCGCCGCCAGGCCCAGTGCCAGCGCCGTGGTGTGCACCACCAGGCCGGCGCACAGGCCCAGCACCACCAGCATGCCGGCGCGCCGGCCCTGGGTGGCCGATTGCATCAGCACAAAGAGGTTGTCGGGGCCGGGTGTGAAACCCAGCAGCAGGGATACGCCCAAAAAGGCCAGAATGGTTTGCAAGCTCAGCATGCCCACATGTTAGCCGCTGCGCTCGCGGGCACCGGCCGGCCTGGCATGGCGGCCCTGGTTGCAGCGCGCATGGCTGATGGCCAGGTTGTCCTGGTGGCTGCTGCCGCCTTCGCTTTGCGGCTGTATGTGTTCCAGGGTGGCGTCCTCGGGCAGCACATGCTCGCCGCATAGCCAGCAAGGCACTTTTCCATGCAGCTGCCGGGCCACGGTTTTATATATTTTTAGGCGGGTGAGTGCGAGTTTGCTCATGAATAAAAACATTCAATAACACATCAATAGATAAGCGGATACAGACCAAGGTCGCAACGCTTTTGCGACCTCGGTAGCGCGATTGCAAAGCGCAGGAAAACCATGGTTTTCCCCTAGGGAATAGGGCATATTTTTATGGGGATTTGCGGCTCCAATGCGGGGAGGTTCGATATCTCAACCCTATACTGATTCGGGCCTTTGCCTAACTATATAAATCTGACAGGACACACCATGAAAAAGCTCGTTCCCTCTCTCGTTGCCGCCGCCATGGGCCTGGCTCTGGCCATGCCTGCAAGCGCGCAATTTGCCAAACCCGAAGACGCCATCAAGTATCGCAAGTCTGTGATGACCATCATGGTCACCCACTTCGGCCGCGTGGCAGGCATGGCCGCTGGCAAGATTCCCTTTGACGCCAAGGTTGCGGCCGACAATGCCGCCATTGCAGAGACCATGTCCAAGCTGCCCTGGGCTGCTTTCGGCGAAGGCACCGACAAGGGTGAAACACGCGCCAAGCCGGAGATCTGGAGCGATGCTGCCAAGTTCACCGAAGCACGTGAAAAGCTGATGGCTGAAATGACCAAGCTGGCTGCCGCCACCAAGACCGGCAACCAGGATGCCATCAAGGCCGCCGTGGGAGCTACCGGTGGCGCCTGCAAGGGCTGCCACGACGCCTTCCGCAAGGAATAAGGTAGCTTGAGAGGGGCTGGCGCCTTGGGTGCCGCGCCCCGCAAACAGCAACGCGCCGCCGTCCTGCCATGGACGCGGCGCGTTGCTGTTTGTGCAATGGGCCTAGGGCAGCTGGTAGCTTCCGCGGCCGGTCTTCTTGACGGCGCCGCAGAGCACCACCTTCTTGAGTGAAATGCCGACCGAGCCCAAGGGCATGGCAGCGCCCTTGGCCACCGAAGCCCCGGTCAGCTTGGTCCAGCGATCGGTCTTGAGCACGGTCTTCAAATAATCCAGCACACGCTGGTCATTGGCCGTCAGCACGGCACTTGCGGCACCTTTGGCGCCGCCTGCCACCTTGGCGGCACCCCTGCGGCGGCGCACGGTGGCGGGCTTGATGACAGCATCTTCGGCGGCTTCGTTCTGGCTAGCGGCAGCCGCGCTGCGGCCGCTGCTGCGCGGCAGGGCCACCACCACATCCATCTCAGGGCTGGCCAGCTCGGAGGCCGTGGCATAGAGGGCGCGCAGCTGTTCTTCGAGCGACTGCAGGTCTTGCGAGAGGCGGGCCAGCCGCCGGAAGTTGGCAAAGGCCTGCTCGCCCTCGGGCTGGAAGGGCTGGCTGGAAACGGTGTTGACCATGTGTTCAGCCTGCTCGCGCACGGCGGCTGCAACCACCACGGTGGCCGTGTGCAGGCCCTGCCCGGCTTGTTGAATCGCCGAAAGGGTGGTCTTGGACAACGACATAGATATCCTTATGTAAATAACTAATTGGGCCGCAAGGCACACCCTCGGGCCCGACTTAGTTATTTTAGGTGTTGAAAATAATTAGTCCAAAACACCGCCCAGCCGGACGCCCCGCTGCAGCGGCATAGGCACGGCCCTGGCGTATCTGCGGTACATTGCGCCGAACACCAACAAGGGCCTGCTGCCATGAATTGCCACGACGCCGAGCCGAACTGCCTGCCGCCCGAAGACGGCTTGCGCCGCACCCTGCACAACGAGGTGCATGCGCGGCCGCAGGCGCGCATCCGCATGCCGGCCCTGGTGCTGTATGTGGCCGTGCTCAACAGCGACATCAGCCGTGCCCAGGAATGCGCCCACCTGCGCCAGCTGCCGGGTCAGCAAGACCTGCAGGAAGAGCAGCTGGGCGGCAACTTCCTGCGCCTGCGCCTGGACGGCTACACCCTGAAGTGGGAACGCCACAGCGAGTTCAGCCGCTATTCGCTGGTGCAGCCGCTGCCCGACCATGCCCTGCAGGGCCAGGACGATGCACAGCTGCTGGCCTCGGTGCTGCTGCCCGAGGGCTGGTTGCGCCAGATTCCGGGGCGCACCCTGGCGGCGGTGCAATTGCTCCTGCTGCACGGCGACCTTTCCGACCCGGCCACGCTGCAGGCGCAGGCCCAAGCCTGGTTTGGCGAACACCCGCTGGTGGCCTCGGCCATGGGGCGCAACAGCCACTCCTGGGCGGTGACCGATTTCCGCCTGCGCCCCAGCGGCTTTGAGCGCATGCTGGTGCTGGCGCCCCCCGACATGTCGCAGACCCGGGCCGGCCGCGTCTCGCAGCGCCTGCTGGAGCTGGAGACCTACCGCCTGATGGCCCTGCGCGGCCTGCCGGTGGCCAAGGAACTCGCACCCATGCTGGCCCAGGCCGAGGCCGACCTGGCCGACATCACCACCCGATTGGAAAGCAAGGGCGCCGATGACCAGGAACTGCTGGCCACCCTGGTCTCTTTGTCCGCCCGGGTCGAGCGGGCCACGGCCAGCCACATGTACCGCTTCTCGGCCACGCGCGCCTACCAGGCCCTGGTGCGTCAGCGCATCGACGAGCTGCGTGAAAGTGCGGTGCCCGGCATACAGACCGTGGGTGAATTCATGCAGCGCCGCCTGTGGCCGGCCATGGCCACCGTGGCCGCCACCGAGCAGCGCCTGGCCAAGCTGTCCGAGCGGGTGGCACGCGCCAGTGCCTTGCTGCGCACCCGGGTGGACATCGCCGCCGAGCTGCAGAACCAGCAGCTGCTGGCCAAGCTCACGCGCGGGCAAGAGCTGCAGCTGCAGCTGCAGACCACGGTGGAAGGCCTGTCGATTGCGGCCATCTCGTACTACGTGGTGAGCCTGCTGCTCTATGGGGCCAAGGGTCTCAAGGGCCTGGGTCTGCCGCTCAACCCTGAGCTGGCGGTGGCCGCCCTGATTCCATTGGTGCTCGGGGCGGTGTGGGCCACCAGCCGGCGCATCCACAAGCGCGTGCTGCATGCCAGTGGGGCAAGCCTGCCGGGGCATTCGCAAGACACTTGACTTGCGTCATACCTGGCGCGGGCGTTCCTGCGAACAATGGATGCAGACGGGCTGCCTGTTGGCCCGCCACGGACCTTAGTGGAAGACGACCATGCATTTCTCGAACATCAATATCGGCAAGCGCCTGTGGCTGGGCTTTGGCATCATCATCGCGCTCCTGCTGGTGGTGGCCGGAGTGGCGGTGACCCGCATCAGCTTCATCAACAGCACCGGCGCGAAAATACTCAACGACCGCTTCCCCAAGGTCCTGATCGCCAACGACATCCAGGAGCACCAGTCCAACCAGGCGCGTTTCCTGCGCAATGCCGTCATTGCCATCAAGGACCCGGCCCAGGCCAAGGCCTGGCTGGAGAAGTCCGATGGCGAGACCAAGGCCAACAACGCGCTGTTTGACCAGCTCAAGACCCGGATCACCAGCCCCAAGGGCGTGGCCCTGCTGGAGGCCACCCAGCCCAGGCGCGCCGCCTATGCCCAGGTGCGTGACCAGTTGATCAAGCTGATCGAGGAGGGCAAGGGGGACGAGGCTGGGGCCCTGGTGCTCACCGCCTTGCAGCAGCCCCAGAAGGATTACTTTGATGCGGTGCTGGCCCTGGCCAAGTTCCAGGAACAGCTGATGGAAGACGATGGCAATGCCATGGAAGACGCCGGCAGCTTTGCTACCCGTCTGACCGTGGGCCTGACCCTGTTGGCCACGGTGCTGGCGGCGGCCATTGCCTATGTCACGGCACGCTCCATCACCACGCCCATCGGCGAGGCCGTGGCCCTGGCCAGCAAGGTGGCCGACGGCGACCTGAGCAGCCAGGTGCAGGTGCGCAGCCAGGACGAGGTGGGGCGCCTGCTGGCGGCACTGGCCCACATGCAGGAGAACCTGGTGCGCATCGTGGGCAGCGTGCAGCAGGGCTCGGAGGGCGTGGCCACGGCCAGCGCCCAGATCGCCCAGGGCAACAACGATCTTTCGGCCCGCACCGAGCAGCAGGCCAGTGCCCTGGAGCAGACCGCCGCCAGCATGGAGCAGCTCAGCTCCACCGTGCAGCAAAACGCCGACACCGCGCGCCGCGCCAACCAGCTGGCGCTCAATGCCTCGACGGTGGCCGTCAACGGCGGCGAGGTGGTGGGCGAGGTGGTGCAGACCATGAAGGGCATCAACGAGAGCTCGCGCCGCATTGCCGACATCATCAGCGTGATCGACGGCATTGCCTTTCAGACCAATATTCTGGCGCTCAACGCGGCGGTGGAAGCCGCCCGGGCCGGTGACCAGGGCCGTGGCTTTGCGGTGGTGGCCTCTGAAGTGCGCTCGCTGGCCGGCCGTTCGGCCGAGGCCGCCAAGGAGATCAAGAGCCTCATCAACGCCAGCGTGGAGCGGGTGGAGCAGGGCACCAGCCTGGTCGACAAGGCCGGCACCACCATGACCGATCTGGTGGAGTCGATCCGCCATGTCACCGACCTGATGAGCGAGATCAGCGCCGCCAGCAACGAGCAGGCCGCCGGCGTCTCGCAGGTGGGTGAAGCGGTGATGCAGATGGACCAGGTGACGCAGCAAAACGCCGCCCTGGTGGAAGAAATGGCCGCTGCCGCCTCCAGCCTCAAATCGCAGGCGGGCGAGCTGCAGCAGACGGTGGCCGTGTTCAAGCTCGGCACCGGCCAGCTGCACACGGCCCTGCAGGCGCCGGTGCGCAGCGCCAGCACCAGCCTGGCGTTCAAGGGCGCTGAGCGGCGCATCCTGGCCAGCAGCAAGCCCGCTGCCAGTGCCGCGCCGGGCGCCGCAGCCAAGGCAGCTAGCACGCCCAAGCCGGCAGTCGCGCCCAAGCCAGCAGCCCCGGCACCGGCTCCGGCCAAGGTGGCCGCCGCCAGCCCGACCAGCGCTGCCGCCAGTGACGAATGGGAAACCTTTTAGCCGCAGCCAGGCCCTAGGGCCATTGCCTGGGCGTGCGGCCTGGGCATCGGCCGGGTTTAGAACAGCACCACGCCGCGGATGGACTCGCCGCGCTTCATCAGGTCGAAGCCCTTGTTGATGTCCTGAAGCGGCATGGTGTGGGTGATCAGGCGGTCGATGTTGATCTTGCCCTCCATGTACCAGTCCACGATCCTGGGTACATCGGTGCGGCCCCTGGCGCCGCCAAAGGCCGAGCCCTCCCACTTGCGCCCGGTCACCAGCTGAAACGGCCGGGTGCTGATCTCGGCACCGGCCTCGGCCACACCGATGATGATGCTGCGGCCCCAGCCCTTGTGGGTGCACTCCAGCGCCTGGCGCATGACCTTGGTATTGCCGATGCACTCGAAGCTGTAGTCGGCGCCGCCATCGGTGAGCTGCACAATGGCATCCACCAGATTGTCGCCGGCCGCCTCGATGTCCTTGGGGTTGAGGAAGTGGGTCATGCCGAAGTCGCGGGCCATTGTCTCGCGCGCCGGGTTGATGTCCACGCCGATGATCTTGTCGGCGCCCACCATCTTCAGGCCCTGGATCACGTTCAGGCCGATACCGCCCAGACCGAACACCACCGCGTTGGCGCCGGCCTCCACCTTGGCGGTGAAGATCACCGCGCCTATGCCGGTGGTGACGCCGCAGCCGATGTAGCAGACCTTGTCGAAGGGCGCATCAGGCCGGATCTTGGCCAGGGCGATCTCGGGCACCACCGTGAAGTTGCTGAAGGTGCTGGTACCCATGTAGTGGAAGATCGGATCGCCGTTCAGGCTGAAGCGGCTGCTGGCATCGGGCATCAGGCCCTTGCCCTGGGTGCCGCGGATCAGCTGGCACAGATTGGTCTTGCGCGAGAGGCAGAACTTGCAGCCACGGCATTCGGGGGTGTAGAGCGGAATGACATGGTCGCCCTTCTTGAGGCTGGTGACCCCCGGGCCCACATCCACCACCACGCCGGCGCCCTCGTGGCCCAGGATGGCGGGGAAGATGCCCTCGGGGTCGGCGCCGCTGAGGGTGTAGTAGTCGGTATGGCAGATGCCGGTGGCCTTGATCTCCACCAGCACCTCGCCCAGGCGCGGGCCCTGCAGGTCTACGGTTTCAATGGACAGGGGCTGGCCGGATTTCCAGGCGACGGCGGCTTTGGTTTGCATGGGGGCTGCTTTCTTGAAGACGGGTTGGGGAGGGGGTTGATCGACCGTGCGTGCGATTATGGCGGCGCCCTGGCGCCTTGGCGCCTGCCGCGCCCTGCCAGCGCAATGCCCAAGCCCGGCCCCGGTGGTAGAAAGCCGCCATGCAAGGTCTTGCCGCTTTACGCCACGTCCGCCTGCCGCTGCTGTGGGCCTTGCTGGCCCTGCTGTCGGGCCTCTTGATGCTGGCCGATGTACCGGCCATCCACCTGCTGCGCAACTACCAGTTCGACCAGTTCCAGCGCTGGCGCCCGCGCGGCGCAGGGTGCAGCGGTACGGGTGGTCGATGTGGACGAGGCCAGCCTGCAGCGCCTAGGGCAATGGCCCTGGTCGCGCAGCCAGCTGGCCACCCTGCTCACCCACCTGCAGGCTGCCGGCGCCCGGGTGGTGGCCTTTGACCTGGTGTTTTCCGAACCCGACCGCACAGCCCCGGGCCGGGTCTCGGCCGGCTGGGCCCTGGGCGATGCCGAGCGCGCACGCCTGTTGGCACTGCCCGACCCCGACACGCAGTTTGCGCACAGCCTGCAGCAAGGCCCCACGGTGCTGGGCTATGCGCTGCTGAATGGCAGCGGTGCGGCGCAGCCCCCGCCCCCGGGGTATGCGGCCTCGCTGGTGGAGCAAGGCCCCTCGCAGCAGCACTGGCTGCCTGCGGCCGCCGCCGTGCTGCCGGTATGGCCGCCGCTGCAGGCGGCGGCCGGCGGCCTGGGTGCCCTGGGCTTTGTGCCCGATGCCGACGGCGTGGTGCGCCGCGTGCCCCTGCTGCTGGGTGTGGGGGAGCGCGTGCTGCCCTCGCTGCTGACCGAAACCCTGCGCCCGGCCCAGGGCACCCAGAGCCTGGTGCTGCACAGCGCCGGCCATGCGGGCCTGCAAAGCGTGCGCATAGGCGCCTACACCGTGCCCACCACCCGCAGCGGGGAGATGTGGCTCTACTACCGCGCCGCCCAGGCGCTGCCGGTGCTGCCGGCCTGGCAGGTGCTGGAGCAGCCGCCGGCTGTGGGCAGCCTGGCCGGCAGCCTGGTGCTGGTGGGCAGCTCGGCCCAGGGCCTGATGGACCTGCGCTTTGGCACCCAGGGCCTGCTGCCCGGTGTGCAGGTGCATGCCCAGGCGCTGGAGCAGGTGCTGGGCGGCCACTACCTGCAGCGTCCAGCCTGGGCCAGCGCGCTGGAGGCCCTGTGCCTGCTGGCGGGCGGGGTCTGCCTGGTGGGGTTGGTGCGGGCGCAGCCGGCCGCGCGCGCGGCCGGCTGCGCACTGGCGCTGCTGGCCCTGCTGTGCAGCCTGGCCTGGTGGGCCTTTGTGGCGCGGGGCTGGCTGCTGGATGCCGCCACCCCGGCGCTTGCCTGGACCCTGTGCTACCTGCTGTGCAGCCTGTGGCAGCACCGTGCCCGGGAGCGCCAGACGCGCTGGCTGACCCAGGCCTTTGCCCGCTATGTGTCGCCCAACCGGGTGGCCTGGCTGCTGGCCCATCCCGAGGACATGGCCCTGGGCGGGCGACGCCAGTGCTGCAGCTTTGTCTTCACCGACCTGGCCGGCTTTGCCACGCTGCTGGAGGCCATGGACCCGGCCCAGGCGGTGGGCCTGCTCAACGGCTACCTCGATGGCATGGTGGCCATCGGCTTTGCACATGAGGGCACGCTGGACCGCATCGTCGGCGACGCCCTGGCCTTCATGTTTTCGGCGCCGGTGCAGCAGCCCGACCACCGCGAGCGCGCCCTGGCCTGCGCGCTCGCGATGGATGCCTTTGCCGCCACCTATGCCCGGCGCCTGCAGGCCCAGGGCCATGCCTGGGGCCAGACCCGCATCGGCGTGCACTGCGGCGAGGTGATCGTGGGCAACTTTGGCGGCAAGACCGTGTTCGACTACCGCGCCCTCGGTGATCCGATCAACACGGCGGCACGCCTGGAGTCGGTCAACAAGCAGCTGGGCACGCGCCTGTGCGTCTCGGCCGATGTGGCGCAAGGGCTGGCCCAGCCCGCGTTGCGCCCGGTGGGTGAGCTGCTCCTGGCGGGCAAGCGCCAGGTGCTTATGGTCTATGAACCGCAGGCGGCCCAGGTGGCGCCCTGCGCGCCGCTGGCCGACTACTTGCAGGCCTATGACGCCCTGCAGGCGCACCAGCCCGGCGCCCTTGCACGCTTTGCCCAGCTGGCCAGCGCCTGGCCCGAAGACCCGTTGGTGCGCCTGCACCACCATCGCCTGCTGGCTGGTGCCCAGGGCGTGCGCATGCAGATGGCGCAGAAGTAGCGTGGCAGCTCGGCCTGCGCCTAGCGCACGGTGACTTCCACGCGCCGGTTGCGGGGCTCGGGGCGCTCATGGGGTGTGCCCACCAGCGGCATGCGCTGGCCCATGGCATAAAGGCTCAAGGCATCCGCCTTCAGGCCCAGTGCGCGCAGCAGCTCGGCCACGGCCTGGGCCCTTCGCAAGGACAGGCCCTCGTTCAGCTCGGGGCTGCCCACGCTGTCGGTGTGGCCGCTGATGTCCACGTCGGCGCTCGGGCGCCACGCCGCGCTCTCCACGATCTGCGGCAGCATGGCGCGTGACGAAGCGCTGAGCTGGGTGCTGCCCGACTCGAAATACAGCACAAAGTGCCGGGGCAGCGTAGGCTGGGCCGACAGGGCGGCGCCAAAGTCTTGCAGCAGCAGCCGGGCATCCACCGGGGCAGGCGGGCGCGAGGCGTCCAGCGGCACGCCTTGCCCTGCCTGCGCAAGCTCCTGGGTGCCGCCGCTGCCCCGCACCCAGACCCGGCCCACCGTGCCGTCGGCATTGGGCAGTAGCACCAGGTAGGAGGGGCCGGGCGTCGGCGGGGCGCTGCTGCAGCCAGCCAGAGCCAGCACCATCAGCGCCAGCAGGCCCCACAGAGCGGGCGGGAAAGGCAGGGCAGGCCCGGTGCGGCAGGGGCTCACGGCTTGCTGTCCTCGACCTTCACCACGAACTGGGTGCCGCGCACGCCGATGATGCCGCTGGGCGTCTTGATGGTGACCGCCTCGGGCTGCAGCTTGGCGATCAGGCCGGACACATAGTTGAGCGTGCCGCGCAGCAGGCGTGCCACCAGCTGGAACTGCCCCTGCTCGGGGGCGTACTGGTAGGCGTCCAGCGTGAGCTCGGCGTTGGGGCCGAAGGACATCAGGGTGTCGTCCTGCAGGGTGATGCCCAGGCTGGCCCCGGGCCCGGTCTTGAGCTGGCTGCCCAGGTACAGCGGCAGGCCGGGCCGGGCCGCCAGCAGCTGCCCCTGGCTGTTGACCGTGGCCGGGCCGCTGACGGTCTTGACATAGCCTATGGGAGATTCAGCGGCCGGAGCCGGCTCCTGGGTTTGGGCGGGGGCCGGGCCTTGCCCCATCAGCAGACACAGCAGCAGGCCAAGTTGCAGGGGGTGTCGCAGGGGGGGGCGTGGGGTGTGTTGTGGGAAGGGCAGGGGCTGGTGCGGGTTCATGCACCCACGTTACGCCTTTGCATGCGATTGTTCCACCTGCACCGCGCAGTCGTAGAAGGTGGCGGCACGGCCCATGTCGGTGAGGCGCTGGTGGGTGAGTTCATTGACGTTGTTGCCGTCCAGCCCCAGCTTGCGCCACCACACGCCCAGGCCATGCACCACGCCAGGCCGGGCACGCTGGTTGATGCGCACCGTGCAGCGGTAGGAGCCGCGCGCATTGAAGACGCGCACCGTGCTGCCGTCGGTGATGCCGCGGGCCAGTGCATCGTCGGCATGCATCTCCAGGAGCGGTTCGCCCTCGATGTCGCGCAGGCTCTTCACATTGACAAAGCTGCTGTTGAGAAAGTTGCGCGCCGGCGGTGAGATCATGGCCAGGGGGTAGGCGCTGCCTGCCTGGGCCTCTTCGTAGTTGGGCACATAGTCGGGCAGGCCGTCCTGCCCCATGTCCTGCAGGCGCTGGCTGAAAAACTCGCAACGGCCCGATGGCGTGGGAAATCCGCCCTGGGCAAATGGCGCCTGTGCCACAGGCAAGCTGTAAAAGCCGCGTTCCAGCAGCGCATCAAACGGCACCCGCTCTCCAAAGGCCTGGCGCACCATGGTCACATCGTCATCGCCAAAGCAGGGCTCGGTAAAGCCCATGCGCGCGGCCAGCGCGCGAAACACCGAGGCGTTGCTGCGCGCCTGGCCCAGCGGCGCAATGGCCGGGCGGTTTAGCATCACATCGGTGTGGCCATAGGTGGTATGGATGTCCCAGTGCTCCAGCTGGGTGGTGGCCGGCAGGAGGTAGTCGGCATAGTCGGCGGTGTCGGTCTGGAAATGCTCCAGTACCACGGTGAACAGGTCTTCGCGGGAAAAACCCTGCACCACCTGGCGCGAATCGGGCGCCACGGCCACCGGGTTGGTGTTGTAGACCAACAGGGCATCGATCTTCGGGCCAAAGGCCGCGCTGCCAGGCTCCAGCAGGGCCTGGCCGATGGCGCTCATGTTGATGGTGCGCGGCGTGCGCCCGGCCAGCAGGTCCGGGCGCTGCAGGGTGTTGCGCTCGGGCGTGAAGTGGCCCGAGCTGGACATGTGCAGGCCGCCGGCGCGCTGGCGCCAGGCCCCGGTGAGTGCCGGCAGGCAGGCCACGGCACGCACCGCATTGCCACCGCCCCGGGCCCGCTGCATGCCGTAGTTCAGGCGGATGGCCACTGCCTTGCCAGCCTTGCAGGACTGGCCGTATTCGCGCGCCAGGTTTTCAATCTCTTCCACGCTGATGCCGCACACCGCAGCGGCACGCGCCGGGCTCCACTCCAGCGCACGCTTCTTGAGCGCTTCCCAGCCCAATGTGTATTGGGCGATGTAATCGTGGTCCAGCCAGTCGTTGCGGATCAGTTCATGCATCAGCGCGAGCGCCAGGGCGGCGTCGGTGCCGGGGCGCAGGGCAATGTGCTGGTGGCATTTCTCGGCGGTCTCGGTCTTGCGCGGGTCGATGCAGATCACCCGGGCACCGCGCCGCTTGGCGCTCTGCACATGGCGCCAGAAATGCAGGTTGCTGGCAATGGCGTTGCTGCCCCAGATCAGGATCAGGTCGGAGTCGGCAAAGCACTCGATGCGCATGCCCAGCTTGCCACCCAGGGTGTAGTCCAGAGCAGCGGCACCTGCCGAGGCGCAGATGGTGCGATCCAGGAGCGATGCGCCCAGCTTGTGGAAAAAGCGCGCGGCCATGCCATCACCCTGCACCAGGCCCATGGTGCCGGCGTAGCTGTAGGGCAGTATGGCCTCGGGGTTGCGCGCCGCAATGGCGCCCAGGCGCGCGGCAATGTCGTCCAGGGCTTCGTCCCAGCCCACTTCCACAAACTGGCCGCTGCCCTTGGGGCCACTGCGCTTCAGCGGCTTCAGCAGGCGCTCGGGGTGGTAGCTGCGCTCGGCGTAGCGTGACACCTTGGTGCACAGCACCCCACCGGTGGCGGGGTGCCCGGCATTGCCGTGTACCTGGATGGCCACCCCATCGCGCACGCTGGTGCGTAGCGAACAGGTGTCCGGGCAGTCGTGCGGGCAGGCGCCCAGCACCTCGAAACTGCCGGTCGGGGGAGGGGGGAACATAGTGGTTTGCATGGTTCTATGGTAATTACTGCAGCGCCATAATGGCTTGATGAAACTGATTGACTCCCTGGTCGCCCAGGCGCCGACCATTGCCGCCATCCGCCGCGACCTGCACGCCCACCCCGAGCTGTGCTTTGAAGAGCAGCGCACCGCCGACCTGGTGGCGGCGCGCCTCACCGAGTGGGGCATAGAAGTCCACCGCGGCCTGGGTCGCACCGGTGTGGTGGGCATTGTCAAAAACGGCAGCAGCACGCGGGCCGTGGGCCTGCGCGCCGATATGGACGCCTTGCCCATGCAGGAGTTCAACACCTTTGCCCATGCCAGCGTGCACGCCGGCAAGATGCACGCCTGTGGCCACGACGGCCACACCGCCATGCTGCTGGCCGCAGCCCAGCACCTCGCGCGGCACCGCGATTTCGACGGTACGGTCTACCTGATCTTCCAGCCGGCCGAGGAGGGCGGTGGCGGCGCGCGCGAGATGGTGCGTGACGGCCTGTTTGAAAAATTCCCCATGGATGCGGTGTTTGGCCTGCACAACTGGCCGGGCATGGAACTGGGCCAGTTTGCGGTGAGTGCCGGCCCGGTGATGGCCAGCAGCAATGAGTTCAAGATCACCCTGCGCGGCAAGGGCGGGCATGCCGCCCTGCCGCACAACACCCTGGACCCGGTGCCGGTGGCCGCGCAGATGGTGCAGGCCTTTCAGACCATTGTGAGCCGCAACGTCAAGCCGATCGAGGCCGCCGTGGTCTCGGTCACCATGATCCATGCCGGCGAGGCCACCAATGTCATTCCCGACAGCTGCGAGCTGCAAGGCACGGTGCGCACCTTCAGCCTGGCCGTGCTGGACCAGATCGAGGCGCGCATGCGCACCGTGGCCGAGCACACCGCTGCGGCGCACGGCCTGGCCTGCGACTTCGAGTTTGCGCGCAACTACCCGCCCACCATCAATGCCGCAGGCGAGGTCGACTTCGCCCGTGGCGTGATGGCCGAGCTGGTGGGGCCAGAGCGGGTGCTGGTGCAGGAGCCCACCATGGGGGCTGAGGACTTCTCCTACATGCTGCTGGAAAAGCCGGGTTGCTACGCCTTTCTGGGCAATGGCGACGGCAGCCACCGCGACATGGGTCACGGTGGCGGGCCCTGCATGCTGCACAACCCCAGCTACGACTTCAACGATGCGCTGATTCCACTGGGTGCCAGCTACTGGGTGCGGCTGGTGGAGCGCTGGCTGGCGCGGGCCTGAACAGGCCTGGATGCCTTGCTCGCCAGCTGCGGCCGGGCCCGGCGCAAGGCTGGCACTTTCGCAGAAATATAAATAAATATATAGTTTGCGCGCAGTCGCTTTTTTGGCTGCGCCCACGCGAGCCTGGACCCCTTTTGCAGACCCGCGCCATGGAGGTCCACCATGCACTCTGTTCATCGCGCCAGCAAGGCGCCAGGTCGCCTGGTCAGCATGGCAGCCAGCCCCGAAGCCGTGCAGCTGCATACCGCCAGGACGGCGGTGCTGGTCATCGATATGCAAAATGATTTTGGTGCCGAGGGGGGCATGTTCCAGCGTGCCGGCATAGATATATCCAGCATTCAGAAAGCCGTTGAGCCGACCCGGCGCGCACTGCTTGCGGCGCGTGCGGCAGGCGTTCCGGTTATTTATTTGAAGATGGCATTCAAGGCCGATCTCTCGGATGCAGGTCCCGTGGACAGCCCCAACCATGCGCGCCACCTGCGCCTGTCGGTGGGCAAGCAGGTGACCGCGCCCGATGGCAGCCCCAGCCGCATCCTGATTCGCGACACCTGGAACACCGACATCCTGCCAGCCTTGGTTCCTGCCGAGGACGATATCGTCATCTACAAGCATCGCTTCAGCGGTTTTTTTGAAACCGATTTGCACCAGGTGCTGCAGCGGCTGGGTGCCAAGCATCTGATCGTGACCGGCTGCACCACCAGCATTTGCGTGGACTCCACGGTGCGTGATGCCATGTTCAGGGACTACCACTGCGTCGTGCTGGAGGACTGCACTGCAGAGCCTATCGGTGAAGGATTGGCGCGCAGCAACCACGATGCATCGCTGCTGGCCTTGCAGGTGCTGCTGGGATGGACTTCGACATCGGCGCATTGGGAGCAGGCCTTGTCAGGCTGAGCAAAAAAGAGCGCCTGCTAGCAGGCGCAAAGACAGGAGCCAACAGAAAACTTGGGGGCGCCAGGCGCCAAGGGCAGAAATGCGGTTTCAGGCCGCCCAGTCAATGCCGAAGCGGCCCAGCGCAGTGCAAAACCCCACGCTAATCAGCAGGCCCAAGGGGCCCACCGAGTAAATCATGGCAATCGCCAGGCCACAGGCCAGGCCGGCCAGCATGGGCTGCAGGGTGGACTGGGAGGCCCTTACAAACACCAGGTAGACGACAAAGGCCAGAAAGGCCATGAAAGCCGAGAAGTCCTGGTTGTGGGGCGTCTGCCACCATGTCGCCGGCACGGTGTACAGGGCAATACCCAGACTGGCGGCATACAAGCCGGTAAGGCCGCCCAAGGCGCCTAGGGGGGCAGGGCGCTTCTGGATCTGGGGTGTGTTCATAGGTTTCTCCCTGGAAAAGGTGTTTATGGAATTGCGCACCTGAGGTTTGCAGGGCTGCGAGGCAAATTTATCGGCCAGGCGTGCTGGCGGCGATGCCCAGTTGTGCAACTGACAAATGCAAAATTGCCGCAATGGCCGGTCATGGCCCGTTTGTGTCTGGGGCTGCCCGCTTATGAGCACGTTTTGCGGCATGGGCAACATGGCCTACCATCGGAATCAATAAAAATGCACAGGGAAGCAAGTGGCGGATCCGGATTGGAATGATTTCAAGATCGTGCTGGCCTTGGGGCGGGGCGGCTCAGTTGCCGCAGCGGCCCGCCTGCTGGGCGTGGACAACTCCACCATCAGCCGCCGCCTGGCTGCCGTGGAAGACGCACTGGCCATGCGCCTGATCGTGCGGGGTGGTCGTGAATTCAGCTTTACCGCCGAGGGCAAGACGGTGCTGGTTGCAGCCCAGGCCATGGACGCTTCGGTAAACACGGCAGTCAACAGCATTCGCTCCACCCGCAAGGAACTCGATGGCGTGGTGCGCATCTCGTGCATCCCCACCATGCTCCGGCTCCTGCTTCCGTTTCAGCTGGCGGTGCGGGAGCAGCACCCCAATCTCTCGGTGGAGCTGGACTCTTCAGTCAAGTTGGTGAACCTGGGCACGGCCGATGCCGACATTGCCATTCGCATGCTCAAGCCCACCGAGCCCGATGTGATTGCCACCCATCCCTTTGGCTGGGCCACGGCGGTGTTTGCCTCCAGGAGCTACCTGCAGAAGTACGGTCACCCCAGCTGCTTTGAAGATTTGCGGGAACACCGCCTGGTGCAGTACCACGAGTCCATGTTGCACCTGCCGGTGTACAACTGGATCGAAAAATACGCCAAGCCCAACGCCCGCTCGATGCGGGTGGAAAACGCGGAAGTGGCTTTTGGCGTGATCGAGCAGGGCGGCGGCATCGGCGTCATCTCCTGTTTTTACGCCGGCTTCTCGCCCGAGTTGGTCCAGGTGTTTCCCGAGCCTGTGGTGTCCACCACGGCCTGGATCGTGTACCACGAGTCGCTGCGGGATTCGGCGCGCTGTCGTGCGGTGGTGGAAATGCTTGCGAGCTATCTGGATGAGCGCAAGCACCTCTTCAAGCCACCGCAGTAAGGTTGCCGGGGCAGGGCTGTTGGGCCCGCCCGGTGCATGCCTTGACCTGGACTATATGTAGCTGTTGAGCAGGTTCTCCAGGTGTTCCTGACGGCCTGAGACCGGCAGCGTGTCGGTGTTCTTCTCCAGCACATGGGCGGCCACGGCGTCCAGGCCGAGCTTGCCGGCCAGGATGTCCTGGCCGAAGGGCTGGCTCCAGCCGGCGTAGCGCGCCTCATGGATGCGTTCGAGCTTGCCGTCCTGGATCATCTTGTCGGCAATCAGGAGCGAGCGGGCGGCCACGTCCATGGCGCCGATGTGACCATGGAACATGTCCTCGGGGTCGATCGACTGGCGGCGCACCTTGCTGTCAAAGTTCAGGCCACCGGTGGTGAAGCCGCCGCCCTTGAGGATCAGGTACAGGGCCAGCGCGGTTTCGGGAATGTTGTTGGGGAACTGGTCGGTGTCCCACTGGCACTGCATGTCGCCGCGGTTCATGTCGATGGAGCCGAAGATGCCCAGATCAATGGCGGTGGCAATTTC
>Ga0228700_1000927_pt1 | contig 22169 bp, 21 predicted proteins | sample McNCre317_Aug_MG_FD_178019 | JGI IMG/M metagenome (GOLD analysis project Ga0228700, IMG submission 178019) | Freshwater microbial communities from McNutts Creek, Athens, Georgia, United States - 3-17_Aug_MG | ecosystem: Environmental > Aquatic > Freshwater > Creek | place: USA: Georgia...
TCGGATGCAGTCAAGCACTTTTACATGGCTGGCCCTGCAGGCATTCCATCCCAAGTGGCCTTCAGCCAGAACACCCGTTGGCCGAGCCTGGACACCGACCGCGCCGAAGGCTGCATCCGCTCCATTGAGCACGCCTTCAACAAGGAAGGCGGCCTGGCCGTGCTGCGCGGCAACATCGCGCTGGACGGCTGCGTGGTCAAGACCGCGGGTGTGGACGACAGCCTGCTGGTGTTCGAGGGCCCGGCCCACGTGGTCGAGTCGCAAGACGAAGCCGTGGAGAACATCCTGGGCGACAAGGTCAAGGCCGGCGACATCGTGGTCGTGCGCTACGAAGGCCCCAAAGGCGGCCCCGGCATGCAGGAAATGCTCTACCCGACCAGCTACATCAAGTCCAAGGGCCTGGGCAAAGCCTGCGCCTTGCTGACCGACGGCCGTTTTTCGGGCGGCACGTCGGGCCTGTCGATCGGCCACTGCTCGCCCGAAGCGGCAGCGGGCGGCAACATCGGTCTCGTGCGCAACGGTGACCGCATCCGCATCGACATCCCCAACCGTTCGATCAACGTGCTGGTGAGTGATGAGGAGCTGGCCAAGCGCCGCGCCGAGCAGGACAAGCTGGGCTGGAAGCCCGCGTTGCCTCGCCCACGCAAGGTGTCGGCAGCCCTCAAGGCCTATGCCTTGCTGGCCACATCGGCCGACAAGGGCGCGGTGCGTGATCTGTCACTGCTGGGCTGATAGCAACAGTGTGAAACGCACGGTGAGCGTTGCGAAATAGCGTGCACAATCGCTCACCATGCTGATCCACCCTCACATCGATCCCGTCGCCCTGCAACTGGGCCCCTTGGCTGTCCATTGGTATGGCTTGACCTACTTGGCGGCCTTTGCGCTGTTTTACTGGCTGGGCACGCGCCGCCTGCACCATTTGCCGTTTGCCCGCTTGCCTGCGTGGACGCGGCAGGATGTGGAAGACATCCTGTTTCTGGGCGTGCTGGGTGTGGTGTTGGGCGGGCGCCTTGGGTACTGCCTGTTTTACAAACCAGGCTACTACGCGGCACACCCGCTGGAAGTTTTTGCCGTTTGGCAAGGCGGCATGAGCTTTCATGGCGGCATGCTGGGCGTGATGGCTTCCATGGTCTGGTTTGCCCGCACGCGCCAGCGTCCGTTTTTGCAGGTCATGGATTTTGTGGCGCCTTGCGTGCCCACGGGCCTGGCTGCGGGCCGCATTGGCAACTTCATCAACGGCGAACTCTGGGGCCGCCTGGCCGATCCCGCTTTGCCTTGGGCCATGGTCTTTCGCGGCGCAGGCGATGCGCCGCGCCATCCTTCGCAGATCTACCAGTTCCTGATGGAAGGCGTGCTGTTGTTTGTGCTGCTGTGGCTGTATGCACGCAAACCCCGCGCGCAGGGGCAGGTGGCGTTTGCCTTCCTGTTCGGCTATGGCGTGTTCCGCTTCGTGGCCGAGTATTTCCGTGAACCCGATGCCCACCTGGGCCTGCTCAGCCTGGGCATGAGCATGGGGCAATGGCTGTGTGTGCCCATGATCGTTTTGGGTGCGATCTTCTGGTTCTGGTTTGGGCGCGCTGAACACCGCAGTCGCTGACACGTAGGAGTCAGTCTGTTGCGCAGACATGGCCGACGATGTGCTTTTTGCCAAGCACTCAAATGATGACCATGAATTTGCAACGCCGGACCTGGGGCCTTGTTTCGCTCTCCACTTTGCTTTTGGGGGGCTGTGCCGGGCCCTTGCTCGCCACGGACACGGACCGTCCTCCCATCGTGTTTGTCCATGGCAATGGTGATTCGGCGGCTTTGTGGCAAGCCACCCTCTGGCGCTTTGAGTCCAATGGCTGGCCCAGCGAACGACTGCATGCCATCGATGTGCCTTATCCATTGGCGCGAGATGCAGACAACAAGGACCAAGCCGGACGTACATCCACCGCCGAGCACATGGCGTTTTTGCGCGCAGAGGTTCAGGCGGTATTGAGCCGAACGGGTGCCAAGCAAGTCGTTTTGGTGGGCAATTCCCGTGGCGGCAATGCGATACGCAATTTCGTGTGCAATGCAGGCGGTTCAGCGGTGGTCAGTCATGCCATTTTGGGCGGTACTCCCAACCATGGCGTACAAGCCATTCCCGGTTTGAATGAGGCCAACGAGTTTTCAGGAACCGGGCCCTTCCTCCGGCAACTCAATGCCCCCAAAAACGCACAGGGAGATGAAGTGTGTGGCCCAACCCGGTGGATGACCATACGATCGGACAACAACGACAAATATGCTCAGCCCGATGGCCTCTGGTTGGGCATGAAGGGCAAGCCCACCTTGGTGGGGCTTGATGGACCGGAACTCAAGGGCGCCGTCAATGTGGTCATCCCTCGAATTGACCACCGCGAAACCTCTTATTCAAAGCCTGCTTTCGAGGCGACTCACAGGTTCATCACAGGCCGCACACCCCAGCTGACCATCCACAAGCAAGCTGAAGTGGTTTTGAACGGCAAGCTGGTGGGCATGGGCGTTGACCCACTGGATGCCGCGTCAGGCAATTTTGTCAACAACCTGCCTTTGACCGGCGCCCGTTTGGAGGTTTTCAGGACCGACCCCTTGTCGGGCCAACGTGTGGGCGCTGCGGCCCATGTGCATACGGTGGGGGCAGATGGGTATTGGGGGCCTTTCAAAGCACGCAGTGATGCCACCTACGAGTTTGTCATTCAGGCCAATGGTTACGCCACGACGCACATCTACCGCAGTGCCTTTCCCCGGTCGAGCCAGTTGATGCACATGCGGCCAGAGCGCGCCTCAGAGGCCGATCGTGCAGCGCAATCTGTGTTGAGTTTCATCCGCCCTCGCGGGTATTTCGATCCCGGTCGGGATGCCATGAGCCTCGATGGCCAGAGCACCTTGCCAGGCGTGCCGCCCGGTGCAGGCAGTGCATCGAGCCGACTGCGCTGGAACGATGCCACGCAGCGCAGCGTGGTCGGGGTTTTCAATGGCGAGAAGGTGGTGGGCCTCACATGGCCTATGGGGCAAGGCCACACCACGGTGCTGGAATTGACCGATTGAAAGATCAGGCTGCGGCAGGGCGGCGTTGCAGCCATTCGCTGCGCACCGCTTCGTAAGCTGCGGTCACTTGCAGCAAAGCCACATCGCCTTGCGGCTTGCCAATCAGCTGGATGCCCATGGGCCAGGGCTGGTTGGGGTGAAAGCCCGCCGGCAAGCTGATGGCGGGCATGCCTGCCAGCGTGGCGTAAATGGTGCTTTCCATCCAGCGGTGGTAGGTGTCCATCGTGCGATGGCCGATCTTTTGTGGCCAGCGCTCTTGCAGGGGGAAGGGCCAGACCTGTGCCACGGGCAGGGCCAGCACATCAAAGCGTTCGAACATCTGTAGCAGGTGGTTGTAAAACCCGGTGCGTCGCTGGCTGGCCAGCTGGAAATCCATGTACGACAGCTTGAGCGAGTTGTCGTATTCCCACAGGGCTTCGGGTTTGAGCTCATCGCGTGCGCCCGGCAGTTGCAACAGCGCAGCGGCTTTGGGGCCCACCAGCGCGCGGCGCCAGACCAGCCAACATTCCCACAGGGCCTGGGGGTCAAAACCCGGGGCCGTGGGCTCGATGTGAGCCCCGGCGTTTTGCATCGCACGCAAGGCGTCTTCGCAAACACCCACAATGCCGTCTTCCATGGCCAGATGACCGCCCAGATCTCCCAGCCAGCCGACCCGAAGGCCCTGGAGTGCATCGGGCGTGTACTGGATGCCCGAGACGTCCAGCGCCGCGTTGCTCGACAGGGGTTGACGCCGGTCGTGGCCCGCTTGCGTGGCCAGCAGCCTTGCCAGGTCTTGCACGCTGCGGGCCATGGGGCCTTCGGTGCCGAGTTGGTCCACCCACACATCGGCACCCGGGCCGAAGGGTACGCGGCCTTGCGAAGGGCGCATGCCAAAGATGTGGTTCCAGCCCGCCGGGTTGCGCAGGCTGCCCATGAAGTCCGAGCCATCGGCCACCGGCAATAGGCGCTGGGCCAGCGCCACCGCCGCGCCACCACTGCTGCCGCCTGCGCTCACGGTGGTGTCCCAGGCGTTGGGCGTGGCACCAAACAAGGTGTTGAAGGTGTGCGAGCCCAAGCCCAACTCGGGCATGTTGGTCTTGCCGATCACAAGGGCACCTGCGGCTTTCATGCGCTCGGTCATGATGCTGTCGGCACGGGGCATTTGCCCGGCCAACAAACGGCTGCCAAAGGTGGTCGGAAAACCCACGGCGTGCCCGGTGTCCTTGATGGCTTGCGGGATGCCATGCAGCCAGCCGCGTGACTGGCCTTGCGCCAGTTCATCGTCGTACTGCCGCGCTTGAGCCAACAGGGTGTCGCTGGGCGCCAGATTGACGATGGCGTTGTAGCGTGGATTGAGCGCTTGGATGCGCTGCAGGTAAGCCTGCATGACCTCGGTGCAAGAGAATTGCCCTTGGTGGATGCGCTCAGACAGTTCGCTGGCGTTGAAGTCGGTGATGTCGGTCATGGGCGCGTCGTTCAGTTCAGGTGTGGGGGCAGCACGAAGCCGCACCATTCGGTTTCGAGCCAGCGGGCCATTTTCAGACACAGGGGGCCGATCATGGTGTCGCTGATGGTTGGTTGCCTATCTGGCATCGCCATACTGTCTGTAAGACTCAGGGTTTTTCCGGTGCAGCGGGGCCTGTTTTCCTATCGACAGATGTCATGCGTTTGAGTTGTAATTACGCATAATTACAGAAAATTATCCAAATCTCCACATGGCAGGGCACGTCAATTCATTGCACGAACAGGTGGCGCAGGGGCTGCGAGACCTGATCTTTGCGGGTGATTTATCGCCCGGTGCTTTTGTGGACGAAACCCGCTTGTGTGAGCAGCTGGCCATCTCGCGCACGCCCTTGCGCGAAGCCCTGAAGGTCTTGACGGCGGAAGGACTGATTCGGCACGAGCCGCGCCGAGGCTGCTTTGTGAACGAAGTGACCGAGCAGGACCTCGATGACATCTTTCCCGTGATCGCTTTGCTGGAGGGCCGCTGTGCCCACGAAGCCGCTTTGCACGCGGGCGATGCCGACATCCTGGCGTTGGAGGCTTTGCACCGGCAATTGCAGGACAGCGCAGCGCAAGGCCGCATCCCTGACTACTACGCGGCCAATTACGCGATCCATGAAGCGGTCATTGCCATCGCGGGCAACAAATGGCTGGCCCAGGTGATCGGTGACTTGCGCAAGATCCTCAAACTCGCCCGTCTGCAGCAGCTCAATGCGCCCGGGCGACTGGCGCAGTCGCTGGCCGAGCACATGGCCATTTTTGCCGCGCTCAAGGCGCGCGATGCGCAAGGCGCCGAAGCGGCCATGCGCACCCATTTGACGCGTCAGCGCGAGGCCTTGCGCCAGCTGGCACGCCAGCACAAGAGCCGCATCGCGGTGGTCAGCACAGAACACGACAAGCTTGGGATTCCGACATGAACACTTCCGAATGGATTGGTCGCACCGTGGCCGGTTGGCTGCCTTCAGGCAAACGCGACGAGGCTGGGCGGGCGGCGTCAGACGTCAAGGCCGAGGGCCGTGGCGCCAAACAGACTGACAAGGAAGCGCAGATTCGTTCTTCGCGTGAGCGGCTCAATGCCACTTTGCGTCACAAGGAAGAGGCGCTGTCGCCCCGCGTCTTGCGCCGCACCCTGACCGAGTTGCAAGCCATCGTCGACCCCAGCGTGAGCGAGGTCGAAGGCGGCAAGCGTGCCCGGGGCGTGGCCCAGTGGTACTCCAAGGCCACGCCCGAACAGCGCCAGGACTGCTGGCTGCTGATGAGCGAACAATTCGCACCCGATGCCAGCAAGGTCAAGGCCGCCCGAGAGCAATACGAAGCCGCCGTGGGTTCGCCCGACGAAGGCGTGGCCGAAATCCGTTTGCGCAAGGCCTTGGTGTCGCCGCGCACGCGCTTGCTGCAACGCTTTGCGGTGTTCCCGGAAGGCATGCGTTTTCTGGTGGATTTGCGCCAGGATTTGATGCCCGCGCTCAAGTCGAACAAACGCTTGTTGGCGCTGGAAGCCGAGCTGGAAAACCTGTTCACCACCTGGTTCGATGTGGCTTTTCTGGAGCTGCGGCGCATCAGCTGGGATTCGCCCGCCAGCCTGGTGGAAAAGCTGATCAAGTACGAAGCGGTGCACGACATCAAGAGCTGGGGCGATGTGAAAAACCGCCTCGATTCGGACCGCCGTTGCTACGGGTTTTTCCACCCGCGCTTGCCCGATGAGCCGCTGATTTTTGTGGAAGTGGCTTTCATGAACGAGATCGCGACCAACATCAGCCCTTTGCTGGACGAGTCGGCCGAAGCGGTAGACCTGAGCAAAGCCACCACCGCGATTTTTTATTCCATCAGCAACACGCAACCCGGCCTCAAAGGCGTGAGTTTTGGGGATTCGCTCATCAAGCGGGTGGTCGAGACTTTGCGATCGGATTTCCCCAAGCTCAAAACTTTTGCCACCTTGTCGCCAATTCCCGGCTTTCGGGGCTGGCTGCATAAAAATGCGGGCCGCATGCTGGAAGCCACGACCGAAAAAATGCGTGCGCAACTGGGGCGTGCGGTGGGCTTTGAGCCCGCCGGTGCCGAGCATGTGCTGTCTGCCTTGGAGTTGATGCCCACGCTGCCCGAAAAATCGGCCTTGCGCCAGTGGTTGCAAGGCTGCGCTGCGCATTACCTGGGCAAGGAGCTCAGCCAGGAGCGACCCATCGACCCGGTTGCCCGCTTCCATTTGGGCAATGGCGCGCGGGTCGAACAGATCAACTGGGCGGCCGACATGTCCGGCAAAGGCATCAAGCAGTCGTATGGTCTGATGGTCAATTACCTGTACGACTTGCGCAAAATTGACCGCCACCGCCAAGCTCTGGCACAAGGCCGCGTGCCGGTGTCGGATGCGGTGTCGGACCTGTATTTCTGAACCCTGAATTTTCGATGTGAGCCATTCAAAAAGAGGAGAACAAGATGAGCACTTTCAATTTTCAAATGGATCGCCGCGGCGTTCTCAAATGGGCCGCTTCCGCTGCTGCGGTGGGCGTGAGCGGCGCGCAGGCCCAAAGTGCATGGCCTGCCAAGCCCGTGACGCTGATCGTGCCCTTTCCTGCAGGTGGCGGCACGGATGCGTTTGCCCGTCCCATGTCAGCGCAGTTTTCCAAGTTGACCGGCAAGCAGCTGATCATTGACAACCGTGGCGGTGCGGGGGGCACCTTGGGCGCAGGTGTGGCGGCCAAGTCGGCACCCGACGGCTACAACTATTTCATGGGGGCGGTGCATCACACGATTGCACCGTTCATGTACCCCAAACTGGACTATGACCTCGAGCGCGATCTGGTGCCCTTGATCCTGGTGGCCAACGTGCCACAGGTGCTGGTGGTCAATCCAAAAAAATTCCAAAACACCGACTTCAAGGCCTTCTTGGAGCAGATCAAGAAAAGCCCCGGGCGCTTCAATTACGGCTCGGCCGGTGGCGGCACATCGCACCACCTGGCGGGCGAGTTGTTCAAGCTGCAAACCAAGACCTTCATCACGCACATTCCCTACCGCGGTGCAGGCCCGGCTTTGCAAGACCTGATCGCGGGCAACATCGACATGCTGTTCGACGGCTTGGGCTCTTCGGCCACGCACATCAAGAGCGGTCGCCTCAAAGCCTTGATGGTTTCGGGCACCAAGCGCAACCCGGCATTTCCGGATGTGCCTTGCTCCACCGAATTGGGCTTGCCTGACTACACCGTGTCCACCTGGTACGGCATCTGGGCGCCCAAAGGTACGCCTGCTGATGCGCAGGCCCACATGGTCGAAGAGGTGCGACGTGCGTGCCAGTCCGATGAAGCCAAGGCCGTTTGGGCCGGGCAGGGCGCTGAATTCCCCAACCTGACCGGCGCGCAGTTCGACGGCTTCATCAAGAAAGAATTGGCCAAGTGGTCGCAGGTCGTAAAGGCCTCTGGCGCCAAACTCGATTGATCAGGCGATTGCGTCATGTCGACCTGCCTTCAGGATTTATTATTTTTTTGCATGTAAATCACACCCATGAGCTCTCACAATTTGTTCTCGGCCTTGCGTGCCGCTTTCCCTTCTGACCTCCATGCCACGGCGGTCGAGACCGACGAAGGTCTGATTTACAGCTGGCGTGACCTGGACCGCGCCACGGCCATGATGGCCAATTTGCTCAAGTCGCTCGATTTGCCAGAGGGTAGTCGCGTGGCGGTGCAGGTGGAAAAATCGGTCGAAGCCATGATGCTGTATCTGGCCACGCTGCGCGCGGGTTATGTGTTCTTGCCACTCAACACGGCTTACCAAAGTGCCGAGATCGAGTATTTCATCGGCAATGCCGAACCTGCTGTGGTGGTCTGCAGTGGCGCCAACTTTGGCTGGGTCAGCAAGATCGCTTTCAAGGCGGGCACCCAGCATGTGTTCACTTTGAACGATGACCGCACCGGCAGCTTGCTTGACCGTGCGGCGCACCACAGCGATCAGCACCAGGCCGTGCCGCGCCAGGCCGATGACCTGGCCGCCATTCTCTACACCAGCGGCACCACAGGCCGCAGCAAAGGGGCCATGCTCACGCACGGCAATATGCTGAGCAATGCGCTGACGCTCAAGGACTATTGGGGCTGGAAGGCAAGCGGGGGGCCTGACGGCCATGGCGATGTGCTGATCCATGCGCTGCCGATCTTCCATGTGCATGGCTTGTTTGTGGCCATCCATGGGGCCTTGATCAACGGCAGCAAGATGATCTGGATGGCCAAGTTCGACCCCAAGCGGGCCATTGCTTACATGGCCAAGGCCACCGTGTTCATGGGCGTGCCCACGCTGTATGTGCGCATGCTGGCCGAGCCCAGCTTGAACAAGGCGGCCGTTAAAACCATGCGCCTGTTCATTGCGGGATCGGCCCCTTTGCTGATCGAGACTTTCACCGAATGGCAAGAGCGCACCGGCCACACCATCTTGGAGCGTTACGGCATGAGCGAGACCGCCATGCTGACCTCCAACCCTTATGCCCCCGACAAGCGTTATGGCCAGCAATCCGAGCGCCGAGGTGGCACGGTGGGCTTTCCTTTGCCCGGCGTGTCCTTGCGTGTGCGTGGCGACGATGGCCATGATTTGCCGGTGGATGAGATCGGCGGCATCCAGGTCAAGGGCCCCAATGTGTTCAAAGGTTATTGGCGCATGCCCGAGAAAACGGCCGAAGAGTTCACCGCAGACGGGTATTTCAAGACCGGAGACGTGGGCAAGGTCGATGAACGGGGTTACGTGACCATTGTGGGCCGCAGCAAGGACCTGATCATCAGCGGCGGCTACAACGTGTACCCGGCCGAGATCGAGGGCTACATCAACGAGATGAAGGGCGTGGCCGAAAGCGCCGTGGTGGGCGTGCCGCACCCTGACTTTGGCGAGGTGGGTGTGGCCGTGGTGATTGCCAAAGCGGGCGCTGCGCTGCAGCCCGAGGCCATCATCGCCGAGCTCAAAGCCAAGCTGGCCAATTTCAAGATCCCCAAGAAATGCTTTGTGGTGACCGAGCTGCCGCGCAACACCATGAGCAAGGTTCAGAAAAACTTGCTGCGCGATCAGTACAAAGGGTTGTTCGCTGGATGAGTCTTATGACACCATGAAACAAAAAGACCGCCTCGGCGGTCTTTTTTGGGGTTCAGCGCAAGACCAGCACAGGGATGTGCGAATGGGTCAGCACTTGCTGTGTTTCGCTGCCCAGCAGCAAGCGCTTGATGCCTTTGCGGCCGTGCGATGCCATCACGATCAGGTCGGCTTTTTGCTTTTTGGCGGTGGCAATGATGGCGTCCGACACCACGTCGGACTTCACCGTCACGGACTTCATGCTCACGCCTTTGGCTTTGGCGGCTTTCTGGATGGTGTCCAAGTTGGCCTGTGCGGCTTCCGTCCATTGCTTTTCGATGCGGCTGACTTCGGCGACGGACAAAGGAATGCTGCCTTCGAAATACGCTTGCGGATAGCGGGGGACAACCTTCATGGCGACCAGTTCAGCACCACAGGTCGCGGCCAGCTGAATGGCACTGGTAACGGCTTTTTTGGACAGGGTCGATCCATCGGTGGTTACAAGAATGCGTTGGTACATGTGGGTGCTCCTCAGAGTTTGTTGAGGCTTTCAGTCTAAAGCGAACTGCAAAAGGCGATCTTGATGCATGTCAAGCTTTCTGTTGGCGCTTTGGCGTATCGTCCCAGCATGTCCCAAGCGCCTGTTTTACCGTCTTCTGCCATGCCCGCATCCATTGAGCTGGATTCGGTGGCCAAAGCCGATGAGGCGCAGCGGATCCAACTGCTGGACGATCCGCAGGAATGGGCGGCTTTCAGTTTGCCGGAGCAGACGCGCGCAGGTTGCTGGAGCTCCAGCGTGGTGTTTGAAGGCATGCACTGCGCCGCCTGCGCCATCACCCTGGAAGACGCCTTGCGTTCGGTGCCGGGTGTGGACTCGGTGCAAATCAATGCTGCCAGCCACCGCGGTCGCATTGTCTGGTCGCCGGAGTTGACGCGCCCATCGGCGTGGATGCGTTCGGTGGAGCGCTTTGGCTACAAGGCCATCCCCGCCAACGATGCCCATGCCCACGAAAGACGCCGCCAGGAAGCCAGGCGCATGGTCTGGCGCCTGGCCGTGGCCGCGCTGTGCATGATGCAAGTCATGATGTACGCGACCCCGGTTTATGTGACCGAGCCTGGCGACATCACGCCCGAGATGCTGCATTTGCTGCGCTGGGCGTCCTGGGTCTTGTCCTTGCCGGTGGTTTTTTTCTCGTGCACCCCGTTTTTGCGCAGCGCCTGGCGGGATCTGCGGCATCGGCAGGTGAGCATGGATTTGCCGGTGGCCCTGGGCATGGTGGTCACTTTTGTGGTCAGCAGCATCGGCACGTTTGAGCCTGCCGGGCCTTTTGGTGCAGAGGTTTATTTCGACTCGCTGACCATGTTTGTTTTCTTTTTGCTGATGGGCCGCTGGCTGGAGCTGCGCATGCGTGACCGCACAGCGGGTGCGCTGGAGGCGGTGCTCAACCGCCTGCCCGACAGCGTGCGCAAGCGCCTGCCTGGTGGTCAGTGGGACCTGATCTCGATTCGCCGCCTAGCGGTGGGGGATGTGATCGAGGTTTTGCCCGGCGAGGCTTTGGCCGGTGATGGCCTGGTGCTGGCCGGTCAAGCACAGGTCGACGAAGCTTTGCTCACTGGCGAGTCGGTCCCATTGGCGCGGCAGGCAGGCGACCGTGTGATCGCAGGCAGCCACAACCTGAGTGGCAGGATCGAGGTGCAGATCGAGCAGGTGGGGACGGCCACGCGCTATGCCCAGATCGTGGCCTTGATGGAAAGTGCCTCGCTGTCCAAGCCTTCCATGGCCTTGCTGGTGGACCGCTGGGCCAAGCCATTTTTGATCGCCGTTTTGCTGGCGTCTTTGGCCTCGGCCATTTACTGGTGGCCGACCGATCCGGCCCATGCCCTGATGGTGGCGGTGGCCGTGCTGATCGTGACGTGTCCTTGTGCTTTGTCTCTGGCCACACCGGCGGCCATGCTGGCGTCGGCCGGGGCGCTGGCGCGCAGCGGCGTGTTGGTGCGCCGTCTGGAGGCCTTGCAAAACCTGGCGACCATCGACACCGTGATTTTTGACAAGACGGGCACGCTGACCCGCGATGCGTTTGAAGTCGCGAGCACCCACACCCGCTCTGGCGTGTCACAAGAGCTGGCCTTGCAATGGGCGGCCAGCTTGGCCCGCCATTCCCTGCATCCGGTTTCCCGGGCCTTGTGGTCCGAAGCCCGTCGCCGCGCACTGGCCGAAGGCCGGTTGCCGGCGTTGGAGGCAGAGGCCGCCCAGGCGGTTTCGGAGACAGCGGGGCAGGGCGTGTCCGGGGTGTTGACCGTCTCGGGCCAAGCCCTGAATTTGCGTTTGGGCTCGGCCGCTTATTGCCAAGCGCCTGTTTATGAAGGCACACATTTGCAGGTCAGTTTGGCCGACGATGCCGGCTGGATCGCCACGTTTGAACTGGCAGAAGAGGTTCGGCCAGAAGCTGCTGCTGTGGCAACGGCCTTGAAACACCTGGGTTTGCAGCTCAAGGTGCTGTCGGGGGATGCGCAAAGCGCCGTGGCCCAGGTGGCATCGCAGGTGGGCATTGACGATGCGCGCGGTGCCTGCAGCCCGCAGGACAAGTTGCAGGCCGTGCAGGCTTGGCAAGCACAGGGCCACCGGGTGGCCATGGTGGGCGATGGCCTGAACGATGGCCCAGTGCTGGCGGGGGCCGATGTGTCGTTTGCGCTGGGCCAAGCGCTGCCTTTGGCGCAGTCCAAGGCCGATTTTGTGCTCATGGGCGGGCAGCTTCAGGTTTTGGTGCAGACCCTTTTGCGCAGCCGTCAGACCCTGCGGATCGTTAAGCAAAACCTGGTTTGGGCCGCCGTGTACAACGCGGCGTGCATTCCTCTGGCCCTGATGGGCTGGCTGCCGGCCTGGGCGGCGGGCTTGGGCATGGCGCTGAGCTCGCTGCTGGTTGTGCTCAATGCCTTGCGCCTGTCCCAAGATTTGGCGTCCAGCACGCCTGCAGCATGAAAGAACAGCCATGGACATCCTGTATTTGTTGATTCCCCTGTCAGTCGGTTTGGTGTTTTTCATCCTGGCCGGTCTGTGGTGGGCCATCCACAGGGGGCAATTTGAAGACATTGAGGCCGAAGGCGAGCGCATTTTGCGCAACGATTGATTTTGATCAAGTGGGCTGGGTGTATACCCGGTCAAACTCAGGCAGTAGTTTTTAAAAAGAAGAGGTGAAAATGAAATTTGCCAATGTGCAGGCGACTTCGTACAACGACACCGTTGTGCGGCAGTTCGCCATCATGACGGTGGTCTGGGGTGTGGTGGGCATGCTGGTGGGCGTGATCATCGCGGCCCAGCTGACCTGGCCCGAGCTGAATCTGGGCATTCCATGGCTCAGTTATGGCCGCTTGCGCCCGCTGCACACCAATGCAGTGATTTTTGCGTTTGGCGGTTGCGGCTTGTTCGCGTCGGCCTATTACGTGGTGCAGCGCACCTGCAACGTCCGTCTGTTCAGCGATAAATTGGCCGCTTTCACCTTCTGGGGTTGGCAACTGGTCATCTTGCTGGCGGCCATCACCTTGCCTTTGGGTTACACCAGCGGCAAGGAATACGCCGAACTCGAGTGGCCCATTGACATCCTGATCACCCTGGTCTGGGTGGCGTTTGCCGTGGTGTTCTTTGGCACCATGGGCACCCGCAAGGTCCGTCACATCTATGTGGCCAACTGGTTCTTTGGTGCGTTCATCATTGCCGTGGCCTTGCTGCACCTGGTCAACAGCGCCGCGCTGCCCGTGGGCATGATGAAGTCCTACTCGGCCTACGCCGGTGTGCAGGACGCCATGGTGCAGTGGTGGTATGGCCACAATGCCGTGGGCTTTTTCCTGACCGCAGGCTTCCTGGGCATGATGTATTACTTCATCCCCAAGCAGGCCGAGCGCCCCGTGTACTCGTACCGCCTGTCGATCGTCCACTTCTGGGCCCTGATCTTCACTTACATGTGGGCCGGTCCTCACCACCTGCACTACACTGCCTTGCCCGACTGGACCCAGTCGATCGGCATGGTCTTCTCGCTGATCCTCTTGGCACCCAGCTGGGGCGGCATGATCAACGGGATCATGACCCTGTCGGGCGCTTGGCACAAACTGCGTGACGACCCGATCCTGCGTTTCCTGATCGTGTCCCTGTCGTTCTACGGCATGTCCACCTTCGAAGGTCCGATGATGTCCATCAAGACCGTCAACGCGCTCAGCCACTACACCGACTGGACCGTGGGCCACGTGCACTCGGGTGCCTTGGGTTGGGTGGGTCTGGTGACCATGGGTTCGATGTACTACCTGATTCCCCGCCTGTTCGGCCAGAAGAAGATGTACAGCACCAAAGCCATTGAACTGCATTTCTGGACAGCGACCATCGGCATCGTGATCTACATCGCTGCGATGTGGATTGCCGGTGTGATGCAAGGCCTGATGTGGCGCGCTGTCAACGCTGACGGCACCTTGACCTACACCTTCGTGGAGTCAGTCAAAGCCACCTTCCCGTTCTATGTCTTGCGTTTGCTCGGTGGCTTGTTGTACCTGGGCGGCATGGTGGTGATGTTGTGGAACGTGATCAAGACAGCGACCCAGGGTCGTTCCGTCGAAGTCCAGATTCCAAGCTTGACAGCCCACGCCTGAGGAGAAATAAAACATGGCTGAAAACCAAAAATCGGGCGGTATGTCCCACGAGAAAATCGAAACCAGCAACTTCTTGATGATCGTGCTGATCCTGATCGTGTTGCTGTTCGGCGGCATGGTTGAGATCGTGCCCCTGTTCTTCCAGAAGTCCACCACCCAGCCTGTGGAGGGCCTCAAGCCTTACACCGCGCTGCAAGTGGCCGGTCGTGACGTGTATGTGCGCGAAGGTTGCTACAACTGCCACTCGCAGATGATCCGTCCTTTCCGCGCCGAGACCCTGCGCTATGGTCCTTACTCCACTGCTGGCGAGTTTGTGTACGACCATCCCTTCCAGTGGGGCTCCAAGCGCACAGGTCCTGACCTGGCGCGCGTGGGCGGCCGTTACAGCGACGAATGGCACCGCATCCACTTGAACAACCCTCGTGACGTGGTGCCCGAGTCCAATATGCCTGCTTACTCGTGGCTCGAAAAGAACCCCGTGGACGGTGCCAGCTTGCCTGCGCACATGAAAGGCCTGCGCACGCTGGGCGCACCCTACAGCGATGAAGAAATCGCCAAGGCCACGGACGACGTCAAGGGCAAGACCGAACTGGATGCTGTGATCGCCTACCTGCAAGGTATGGGCATTCACCGCAAGTGAACGGAGAAAGTCATGGACATCAATACCCTGCGCTCCATCGTGACCGTGCTCACTTTTGCCATCTTCCTGGGCATCATCTGGTGGGCCATGTCACGCCGTAACCAGGCCAACTTTGACGAAGCGGCGCAACTGCCGTTTCGTCAGGATGACTGAATCGTCCTCAGTACAACAAAAATCAAAGGAATCGAAATGAGTGACTTCATCAGCAATTTCTGGCACCTGTATGTGGCTGGCCTCACCCTGGTCAGCATCATCGCCTGTCTGATCCTGCTTTGGTTCAGCGGCAAAGCCAAGGCCATGACGGCCAATGACAACACCACCGGACACGTCTGGGACGGCGACCTGCGTGAAATGAACAACCCGCTGCCACGTTGGTGGGTGGGCTTGTTCATCATCACCATCGTGTTCTCGCTGGTGTATCTGGCCATGTACCCCGGCGTGGGCAATCTGGCGGGCAAGTTCGGCTGGACCTCGGCCGGTCAGTACGACACCGAGGTGGCCAAGGCCAATGCCGAAGTGGCACCTTTGTACGCCAAGTTCGCAGGCATGTCTGCCGAAGAAGTGTCCAAAGACCCTCAGGCCATGGCCATTGGCGACCGTTTGTTCATGAACAACTGCGCACAGTGCCACGGCTCGGACGCACGCGGCAGCAAGGGCTTCCCCAACTTGACCGACGGCGACTGGCTGCATGGCGGCACGCCCGAGAAAATCAAGGAAACCTTGGTGCAAGGCCGCATCGGTCAGATGCCCCCCATGGCCGCAGCGGTGGGCACACCTGAAGATGTGCGCAACGTGGCCCACTATGTGCTCAGTCTGTCAGGCAGCCCGCATGACTCGCTGCGTGCCTCGCTAGGCAAGTCCAAGTTCGGTGCATGCGCCGCCTGTCACGGCATGGACGGCAAAGGCAACCAGACCATGGGTGCCCCTAACCTGACCGATGACATCTGGTTGCACGGCTGGGGTGAAAATGCCATCGTCAACATGATCAACAACGGCAAGGTCAACCAGATGCCTGCACAGGCTTCCAAGTTGACCGAAGGCCAGATCCACGTTTTGGCTTCTTATGTGTGGGGCTTGTCCAACAAGCCTGTTGCCGCCAAATAAGCTGTGAACTGAACCAAGACACTCCGAGCGGGTGTCTTGTTTTTTGAAGGTACGTGTTTTGGACACTCAAGAAAACTCTCCCCGTAAGGTCGTGCCGATCGTTCCGGTGAACGAGGCGTCGGGTCCCGAGGATGAAGTGCAGATGGTGTCGCTGTATGCCGCGACCCAGAAAATCTACCCCCGCAGCGTGCAAGGCATTTTTGCCAAGTGGCGCTGGGCGATGGTGTTTCTCACGCAGCTGGTTTTTTATGGCTTGCCCTGGATCGAGTGGGGTCAACGCCAAGCGGTGCTTTTTGATTTGGGCGCACGCCGTTTTTATATTTTTGGTTTGGTCCTCTATCCGCAGGACTTCATTTACCTCACCGCGATCCTGGTGATCTCGGCCTTCTCGCTGTTCTTGTTCACGGCGGTGGCCGGTCGTTTGTGGTGTGGTTATGCCTGCCCGCAAACGGTCTACAGCGAAATTTTCATGTGGGTCGAGCACAAGATCGAGGGCGATCGCAGTGCCCGCATGCGGCTGGACGGCGAGAAGATGTCGCTCGAAAAGCTGGTCAAGAAAACCTACAAGCACATCGTCTGGCTGGGTTTGTCCATCTGGACCGGCTTCACCTTTGTGGGCTACTTCACGCCCATCAAGGAACTGGGCATGGAGTTCTTCCTGGGCAATATGGGGTCCTGGGAGATTTTTTGGGTCTTCTTTTACAGCTTTGCCACTTATGGCAATGCAGGCTTCATGCGTGAGCAGGTCTGCAAATACATGTGTCCTTATGCGCGCTTTCAAAGTGCCATGTTCGACAAGGACACCCTGATCGTCACTTATGACGCTGAACGCGGAGAGCCCCGTGGTGCCCGCTCCAAAAAAGCCGATCCGGCCGCTCTGGGTCTGGGCGCTTGTGTCGATTGCACCTTGTGCGTGCAGGTGTGTCCCACCGGGATCGATATCCGCAAAGGGCTGCAGTACGAATGCATTGGCTGTGGCGCCTGCGCAGATGTTTGCGACACCGTCATGGACAAAGTGGGCTATCCGCGTGGCTTGGTGAAGTACTCTACGGAACATGCGATGAAGAACAAATGGACCAAGGAACAAACCCTTCGCCATGTGTTCCGTCCGCGCGTGATGTTGTACATCGGTATTTTGACTTTGGTGGTGGTGGCCTTGCTGACCAGTTTGGGTTTGCGCAAGCCTTTCAAGGTGGACGTGGTGCGTGACCGTGCTTCGCTGGCGCGCATTGTGGCCGGGGGCAAAATCGAAAACGTTTACCGCTTGCAAATCATGAATGCGGCCGAAAAGCCCATGAACTACCACCTCAGTGTGGCAGGTCTGCGTGGCCTTGAATTGGCCACAGAGCGTGATGTGCTGATCAAATCCACCGAGTCCCGTTGGGTGTCGGTGCGGGTGCAATTGCCCTACGACGCGGCCGAGCCAGGCTCTCATCCCATTGAATTCGACATCCAGGCATCGGATGAACAAGGACAATCGGTCAGTCAATTGAAGGAAAAATCTGTTTTCCTTGTTCCACGCTGACTCATCCATAAAGGCTCAAGCCATGACAACACCATCTTCTCCATCCACAGGGCGCCCTTGGTGGTCATATGGCCACGTGTGGATGGTCATTGCCGGCCCTTTGCTGGTTGTGGTCGCCAGTTTTGTGACCTTTTATCTGGCCGCACACGGACAAGACCCGGTCTTGTCCACCAGCGCTCCGGTGACGCAGGCTGAAACCGGAGGCAGCAATGCCCTGGCGCCAGCGCTTCAGGCCCGCAACCATGCCGCCACTGGCGAGCTGCCGACCGCCAAACCAACGAACAAGCCCTGAAGGGCACAGCAGGAGACAAACATGTTGGCAAAAAGAATGATGTGGATCGCGTGGCCCGCTTTTTTGGTGGCGGGGCTGTTCGAGGTGCTGGTGTTTGGCTTGGTCGATCCGCAAGACCTGCAGTGGTTCGGTCATCCCTTAGCCTTGTCGCGCCAGGCGGTCTATACCTTGTCGTTTTTTGCCTTCTGGGTGTTGACCATGATCTCCAGCGGCCTGACAACCTTGCTGTCGATGTCGCCTTTTGAAGTCAACCGTTGTCCCGTAGAGCCCGGTCAGCGCCCGGCAGACTGTGCGCGTGGCGACGGGGGATGCTGCTGACGCCTGCGTTTATTCGCAATGCGCCTGGTTGTTGACCAGGCGTTGCAAGCCCTCGGTGCTCAAGATGCGCACGTGGCGTTGTTTGACTTCCACGATCTCTTCTTCCACAAACTTGGAGAAGGTGCGGCTGACGGTTTCCAGCTTGAGACCCAGGTAGCTGCCGATTTCTTCGCGCGTCATGCGCAAGACCAGCTCCGATTGCGAGAAGCCTCGGGCGTGCAGACGCTGCACCAGGTTGAGCAAAAAAGCGGCCAAGCGTTCTTCGGCCCGCATGCTGCCCAAGAGCAGCATCACACCATGCTCGCGCACGATTTCACGGCTCATGATTTTGTGCACATGGTGCTGCAAAGCGGTCACTTCGCGTGACAGCTCTTCGATCCGGTCAAAAGGCATGACGCAAACTTCAGCGTCTTCCAGTGCCACCGCATCGCAGGTGTGGTGGTCGTGAACGATGCCATCCAGGCCAATGATCTCGCCAGCCATTTGAAATCCGGTCACCTGATCGCGGCCATCTTCGGTGGCCAGGCAGGTTTTGAAAAAGCCGGTGCGGATGGCATACAGCGAGGTGAACTTTTCGCCATTGGTGAACAAAGTGCTTCCGCGTTTGATTTTGCGGCGCACCGCCACCAGATCATCGAGTCGGTTAAGGTCCTGGTCGTTCAAGCCCATGGGCATGCACAGCTCACGCAGGTTGCAGTTGGAGCAGGCGACTTTGATGGCTTGTGGATTCATGGAAATATCTCGTGATTGAGAAAAGTTTTTGCCTTGGATCAAGTGCTGAGCTTAATACGAAAACACCTCGACTATTCCGGGTATACCCTGAAACCGTCATAAATCACGGCGATCCGGTAAAGGATTGACTTGTGTCAATACTTAGGGCCTCACTTGCAGGCAAAGTCAGGCTCACTTTCATGCGCACGATTTGAATCAAGGTAGGCCCCATGTCCGTCATCACACCTGAATTGCTGACACGATTTGATGTCCCGGGGCCTCGCTACACCTCTTACCCGACGGCCGACCGCTTCGTGGAGGCTTTTGGCGAAGCCGATTATCTGCAAGCGCTGGACCAGCGCAAAAACAGTGCCATTGGCAAGGCGACGCCTTTGTCCTTGTATGTGCACATCCCGTTTTGCGAGTCGCTTTGCTACTACTGCGCCTGCAACAAGATCATCACCAAACACAAAGACCGCGCGGCAACTTATCTGCGTTACCTCACGCGCGAGGTGGAATTGCACACGGCCCATCTGGGCATGGGCCAGTCGGTCAGCCAATTGCACTTGGGCGGTGGCACCCCCACATTTCTGAGCGATGGCGAACTGCGCGAGTTGATGCACATGCTGCGTCGGCATTTTGAATTTGTGCCTGGTGGCGAATACTCGGTCGAAGTCGATCCCCGCACGGTGGATGAACAGCGCTTGGCCGTGTTGGCCGAGCTGGGCTTTAACCGCCTGAGCTTTGGCGTGCAGGACTTTGATCCGGCCGTGCAAAAAGCAGTGCACCGTGTGCAGCCCGCACAGCAGGTGTTTGATCTGGTGGCGGCTGCGCGCCGCCTGGGTTTTGAGTCGGTCAATGTCGACTTGATCTATGGCTTGCCTTTGCAAACCCCTGAGTCGTTTGAGCGGACCTTGGCGCAGGTCAATGAATTGCGCCCGGACCGCATCGCCTTGTATGCCTATGCGCATCTGCCCGAGCGCTTCAAGCCGCAGCGGCGCATCCACGCGGCAGAGCTGCCTTCGGGTGGTGCCAAGGTGGCCATGCTGTCGCGCTCACTGGATGCCTTCACCGAAGCGGGCTATGTCTACATCGGCATGGACCACTTTGCCTTGCCCGACGATGCGCTGGCTGTGGCCAAGCGGCAAGGGCGGCTGCACCGCAATTTCCAGGGCTACAGCACCCAGGCCGATTGCGATTTGATTGCGCTCGGGGTGTCCTCGATTGGCCGCGTGGGGGCCACGTTCAGCCAAAACGCCAAGACCATGGAAGAGTATTGCGATCTGCTCGACCAGGGGCATTTGCCTGTGGTTCGAGGCTTGGCCTTGACACGTGACGATCTGATCCGCCGTGCCGTGATCATGGCCTTGATGTGCCAGGGGCAGTTGCAGTTCGAGTCCATTAACCTGGCTTGGCTGGTGGACTTCAGGAAATACTTTGCCGCCGAATTGGCGCAATTGGAAGACATGCAGGATCAGGGCCTGGTGCAGCTGAGCGACGCGGGCATTCAGGTCACTGGCATGGGCTGGTTCTTTGTGCGCGGCGTGGCCATGGTGTTTGACCGCTATCTGCAAGCCGATCGCAACCGCACTCGTTTTTCCAAAATCATCTGAGCTAGGATCCGTCCTGTGGTCTGCACCGCCGTGCAGAAGGAATACGCATGCAAAGTTCTCTGGCCATCACGGCCTTGATGATGGGGGTCTTGGGTGGCCCCCACTGCGTGGCCATGTGCGGTGCAGCCTGTGCCGGCCTGGGCCAAGCAGCAGGCGAGCACCGCCTGCGTGCGCTTTGGGCTTTTCAAATCGGTCGTTTGATGGGGTATGCGCTGCTGGGCGCTGTGGCGGCATACAGCGTGCAAGGCTTGGGGTGGCTCACCACGCAGTCGGCGGCATGGCGTCCGCTGTGGACCTTGTTGCACCTGGCGGCCATGGCATTGGGACTGGTGCTGGTGGTGCAAGCGCGCCAGCCTGTGTGGCTCGATGCCGGGGCCCGCAGTCTGTGGGCACGCGTGCGTGCCTTCAACCAGCGCTGGGGCGCCGCCGCCCCGTGGATGGTGGGGGCCTTGTGGGCGCTCATGCCTTGTGGCTTGCTTTATTCGGCCTTGATGGTCGCAGCGTTGACGGGAGACCCTTTGAATGGCGCGGCCAGCATGGCTTTCTTTGCTTTGGGGTCCAGCTTGAGCTTGTGGACCGGGCCTTGGTTGCTCTTGCGTCTGCAATCGGTGGGCGATGGCGCATGGGGTGTGCGACTGGCGGGCTTGGCCTTGGCGGCCATGTCGTCCTGGGCCTTGTGGATGGGTCTGGTGCATGACCAGGCCCCTTGGTGCATCGTGCCCTGACCGGGCAGAGTTCAATTAAGCGCTCAGGCCTTTGTAAAGCATGTAGGCCGCCAGCACATACAGGATGCTGGCGAACACGCGCTTGAGCTGTTTGACGGGCAACTTGTGTGCAGTGGCTGCGCCCACAGGCGCCATGGTCACGCTGCACACCGCGATGACGACCAGAGCAGGCAGCCACAGGTAACCAAACGAGTATTCGGGCAGGTTCTGCACGGTTTGCCCGCTGACGATGTAGCCGGCCACGTTGGCCAGGGCAATCGGAAAGCCCAAGGCGGCGCTGGTGGCCACGGCGTTGTGGATGGCCACATTGCACCAGGCCATGAAGGGCACGCTGATGAAGCCACCACCGGCACCGACCAGACCCGACAGCAAACCGATGAAACCGCCTGCACCCAATTGACCGGCAAAGCCAGGCATCTGGCGCGTTGGGGCAGGTTTTTTGTCCAGAAACATTTGCGTGGCAGAAAAACCGACGAAGGCTGCAAAGAACAAAGCCAGTGACGAGCCCTTGACGAAGGCAAAAATGCCCAAGCTGCCGATCAGGCTACCCAGCACAATGCCCGGTGCCAGACCTTTGACCAGGTCCCAGCGCACAGCCTTCTTTTTGTGGTGCGCACGCACACTGGAGACCGAGGTGAAGATGATGGTGGCCATCGAGGTGGCAATGGCCATCTTCACGGCCAGATCGGGGCTGACGCCACGTTGCCCCAGCAAATAGGTGATGAACGGCACCATGATCATGCCGCCGCCAATGCCGAGCAAGCCCGCCAAAAAGCCCGTGCACAGGCCCAGAACGGCCAGTTCGGCCAGCAGCGTTGGTTCAATGATCATGATGAAATTCAGAGCAAGTGAAGAAGGTGTCTGCGAATGCCACCGGACCGTCATCCTGAACCGGGGGTTCAGGTGGGCGAGGGCAGACTGGCGTTGGGTTCATCTGACGCGAGACGATCACGCTCACCAGCCAATGTACCAAGCCCGTGCTCTATGAGCATTGGTTCAAGGAAATATAAAGCCCGGCGCGCACCGCAGACAGGCG
>Ga0228700_1000931_pt1 | contig 22030 bp, 16 predicted proteins | sample McNCre317_Aug_MG_FD_178019 | JGI IMG/M metagenome (GOLD analysis project Ga0228700, IMG submission 178019) | Freshwater microbial communities from McNutts Creek, Athens, Georgia, United States - 3-17_Aug_MG | ecosystem: Environmental > Aquatic > Freshwater > Creek | place: USA: Georgia...
AGAGCTTGGGTAGTCTTGCCAAAGAGCATCAAGCGCATGAGGGGGATGACCAAGACGAAGTAGCCAAGCAACTCAAGGCGCAGAACGAGGCGATCAAGGGGGAAACGAAGGGCCCCGCCAAGGAACAGGCTAAAGGGCAAAGCACTTCAGAAGAGAGCAAGTACCCCGAACTCACAGAGCCGCACTTGGTGTTGGCCAGCCCAGCGGGAATTCAAAGCACAACGCCTCAAACCACGCATCAGCACAGTGGACAGCACCACGCCATCACCAGTGGGGGCCACACCAGCATCAGCACGGGCAGGAGTTTGTTGGCGAGCGTGAAAGAGTCGATCAGGTTGTTTGCGCAACAGGGCATACGCCTGTTCAGTGCCAAGGGCAAGGTGCAGTTGCAGGCGCAGGACAACGACATGGAGTTGATTGCCAAGCGGGTGGTGGACATCATCAGTACACAAGAGTGGGTTAACTTCAAATCGCCCACGGGGATTCGTTTACAAAGTGGTCCTACAGAGCTAACCATCACACCTGCGGGGTTCAAAGTCACCACGCCAGGCTACGACCATGTGTATGCAGGAGACCATCAAACATTTGCGGGGGCATCTGCAGCGCAAACCGTGGTGAGCACGCCTCAGCTGTTGAACGAGCAATTTGTGCTTCGCGACAAAAAAGGCAACCCTGTGGCGGGCTATCCGTTTAAGGTGACGCTGAGCAATGGCCGCGTGGTACGTGGCACCACCGATGCATTAGGCCGAACCCCCCGTATTGGTGGTACAGAGGCAGTCAATCTGCGCATTGAGCCCGACGTGCAGTAACCCCGTCAATTCATTTGAAACAGGTATTTCATGGCACAAGGTTTTTATAACAACGAAGGCGTGGCCTCTCCTGGCGACGATTCGCAGCATCCGGTCGAGGTCGACAAGGTGCAGGCCAATATTTTTTTTGATGGCACGCTCAATAATTTTTATAACAGTGTTGAGCAAGTCACCAGCGCCATTGCTCGGTTCGAGGCCATGCAAGACAAAGTCGCCTTACAAGCCATGAAAACGTTGCAGCAAAAATTTGTGGGCAAAGACACCAGCTATGACAACAGCATGTCCAACATTGCCCGCATGTGGGAGCCGATAGGTAAGGAGCGTGATGGCCCTGATATTGGTGTGTACCTAGAAGGCATGGGTACCACCCAATACGAAGCCGACAGCTTGCGTGGCTATGCATTGGGCATGGGACAGACGGGCATGGTGGACCGAGCACAACAAGCGTTTGATAAGTTAAAAAATGAAGTGTCTAGGAAACGTCGCGATGAAGGCTTGCCCGCCATTTTGGAACTCAATGTCTTTGGCTTTAGTCGAGGGGCGGCCACAGCGCGGCACTTTGTGAGTTTGTTGGGAAAGCCTGAGGTGAAGGAGCAGCATTTTCCTGATACGTGGGGTGAAGTGATCATTCAAGTCAACTTTGTGGGCTTGTTTGATACGGTGTCATCCGAAGGCGTGTATTACGGCAACGATGTGGCCGACTTAGAGCTGCGTTTTGCCAAAAATGCGGCACGGCGTGTGTTTCATGTGGTGGCGCTTGACGAGTACCGACAGAACTTTTCTGACACCACCATTGCCAGCGCCTGCAGTGCCACCAGCTTGGTCGATGGGGCCCATGTGCCCATGGGGTTTGAGCTGGGCATACCTGGCGCTCACTCAGACGTGGGTGGGGGCTACACCTGCGACAGCACCAAGTCTGAACAAGAAATACGCAAACTGCCCAGCACCTACACACAACACATGGGCCGAGGCCAAACCACCACCGTGCGAGGCCCCCAAGCCTTTGTGTATGCCCAAGGTTGGTACACCGCAGAGCAGCGCAAAGAGGACGACATGCACACACGGCTTGTGACGGGTGACTATGCAAAGGTGGCCCTCTCGCTCATGGTGGACATGGCCGAGCAACACACCACCGCACGCTACGCGCAAGTGAAGGTGCAGGCCCTAACGCCAGACATTGAGCCAGTTCAGGCCCAACTGCGCGCACTGCTCAAACAAAGTGCGTTTGTGCCGGGCAAGCCCACGCGCATGGACTGGTCGCTTGACGAACACCTAGGGCCAAAGGATGCACAGGCATTTAGAAACAAATACTTGCACCTCTCACTCAACCTGAGCAAAACAGGCATGGGCCCCCGTTACAAAGACAACCAAACCTTGGAGCGCCACCATGAAGCAGGTTAAACCTTGGCCCATGCCACGCCGCCATTTTTTATTTGTATTGGGTTTGGGTGCATTCAGCACGCCAAGCTCTGCCCAGTTTTTCAAAGGAAATTCAATGAACGCTTATGCCACCGAGGTATTGAAGTGGTCGATGTCGTTTTGTAGCTATGGCATAGACATTGACCCCAAGGGGCAAGGTGATGTCACCACCTTGGTCATCAACAACTACCTCAAAGATGCCGAGGGTCAGGTGGTGTCCACGTTTTTCACGGGCTTTGGTGCGGCATGGGGGGCTGGAAACAGTGGCATGAGTGGCCCAGGTAAAAACGGGGCACGCTTACCCAAAACCCTGCGCATGGCGTATTACGACTATTTAGAAGACAGGTTTTACCGCTTGGATGCCGAGCTGCCGACGCAGCGCATTTATGAGTTGTTTAAGCAGCGCACGGTGGACAAGGATGTGAACTATGGCCAAGTTCGTGGTCGTTTTGACGAGCTGCGCATAGGTGTAGCCCCCGATGGCCATGTGATGCTGTGGGCATCGGGCATAGACCAAGTGGAGCTGCAGACCTACCGAGCACAGGTGCAAGAGGGCATCACCCGCGAGAGCTACAACGCAAGTTTGCCCGGTGGCACTTTCACTTTGATGGAAGACCGCTGGGCTGCGCTAAAGGCGGGGCGCATCAAGCCTGAGGCACTTGAGCGTATCAAAGCGGGTTGGCGGCCCGACCCCGCGTGGTACATGCGCCACATTCGGGTGAAGTACCCGTGGCGACACCGCCTAACGGGCAATGTGTCGCAGCTCATCGAGCTAGAAAGCTACCAAGGCAATGCCGAGGCACAAACCGTGGGGGCGTGGGAAATGGGCTTGTACCAAAGCACCACGGCGATGCGGGGCATACCAAAAACGGCCAAGTTTTGGTTCAATGACTTGGCGGGCAAACGTCACCATGTGTGGGTGAGTTTCTCTTTGCGAGAAAGAGCGTTGTCTGAAAAAGATCTAAGTGAAGTACAGACTGCTTTTGAACAAATGTTTGGCAAGCGCAAGCTGGAAGACAACAACTACATGCCGGGCGAACAAGACATGGCGACGGTGGAGGTCAACATTGGGGATGACTTTAAGACGCTGACAGCCAGCTTGGTCAAGGGTGATATGCGTTTACCTTTGCCCATTGGTAAACGTCAGCACTTTGCGTTGGAACCAAATACACATTGGCCTGCTCAACGAACAGAAAAGATGAAACCTGAAGTTGTTAAATTGTTTCAGTATGGGCCAGATGCGTAAGCAGAGGCATGCGTAGTTTTATGAAATTTCCTTTGTCAAAAACATTCAATCGGCGCCAGTGGCTGCTTGCATTGGGTCTGGGCGCACTCAGCACGCCAAGCTCTGCCCAGTTTTTCAAAGGAAATTCAATGAACGCTTATGCCACCGAAGTGATGAAGTGGAAGATGTCGTTTTGTCGCTATGGATTAGACATTGACCCCAAGGGGCAAGGTGATGTCACCACCTTGGTCATCAACAACTACCTCAAAGATGCCGAGGGTCAGGTGGTGTCCACGTTTTTTACGGGCTTTGGTGCGGCATGGGGGGCTGGAAACAGCGGCATGAGTGGCCCAGGTAAAAACGGGGCACGCTTACCCAAAACCCTGCGCATGGCGTATTACGACTATTTAGAAGACAGGTTTTACCGCTTGGATGCCGAGCTGCCGACGCAGCGCATTTATGAGTTGTTTAAGCAGCGCACGGTGGACAAGGATGTGAACTATGGCCAAGTTCGTGGTCGTTTTGACGAGCTGCGCATAGGTGTAGCCCCCGATGGCCATGTGATGCTGTGGGCATCGGGCATAGACCAAGTGGAGCTGCAAACCTACCGAGCACAGGTGCAAGAGGGCATCACCCGCGAGAGCTACAACGCAAGTTTGCCCGGTGGCACTTTCACTTTGATGGAAGATCGCTGGGCTGCGCTAAAGGCGGGGCGCATCAAGCCTGAGGCACTTGAGCGTATCAAAGCGGGTTGGCGGCCCGACCCCGCGTGGTACATGCGCCACATTCGTGTGAAGTACCCGTGGCGACACCGCCTAACGGGCAATGTGTCGCAGCTCATCGAGCTAGAAAGCTACCAAGGCAATGCCGAGGCACAAACCGTGGGGGCGTGGGAAATGGGCTTGTACCAAAGCACCACGGCGATGCGGGGCATACCAAAAACGGCCAAGTTTTGGTTCAACGACTTGGCGGGCAAACGTCACCATGTGTGGGTGAGTTTCTCTTTGCGAGAAAGAGCGTTGTCTGAAAAAGATCTAAGTGAAGTACAGACTGCTTTTGAACAGATGTTTGGCAAGCGCAAGCTGGAAGACAACAACTACATGCCGGGCGAGCAAGACATGGCGACGGTGGAGGTCAACATTGGGGATGACTTTAAGACGCTGACAGCCAGCTTGGTCAAGGGTGATATGCGTTTACCTTTGCCCATTGGTAAGCGGCAGCACTTTGAGTTAGAGCCCTATACGCACTGGCCGGGTAACAAGAGCGATGAGATTACGCCGCAAGAACGTCGGTTGTTTCAGTATGGGCCAGATGCGTGAACACAGAGAAAGTTTTTTTGTATGCATAACCATTCAGGCCAAGCCGTCGCCCGCTTGGGCGACAAAACCAGCCACGGCGGTGAAGTCATCACCGCCACAGCCACTATCACAGTTCACGGTATTACCGTAGCTCTTGAGGGGGACATGACACACTGCCCCAAGTGCAAAGGCGACTTTGCCATCTTGCCTAGCGGAGAGGGCAAGAAAAACCTTGGGCGTTGGGTGGCGTATGCAGGCACCAAAACGGCTTGCGGTGCGGAATTGATTGCGTCGTTTGGATGATTTATCTGGAGCTACGGGTAGGCGTTGTACACATGGTGGTTGAAGGCGAGTGCTATTTGCACCATCGTGGCGTTGACATGGGCGAAGACAACCCCTCAACCCCCAAGGCTATGTATGCTTAGTGCATAAGGTGAAAGCGTGATTTGACTGGGTGATAGCACCAGTCATGGCGGGAAGGTCATCAGTGCTTCTGCCTTGATGCAGGTGCACGGCATTGCTGTGGCTTTAGAGGGCGACATGGCATATTGCCCCAAATGCAAGGGTGATTACGCCATTCTTCCCAGTGGCAAAGGTAAGCAACATTTGGGGCGCTGGCTTGCTTATGCTGGAACTCAAACAGCGTGTGGCGCTGTTCTGATGTCTACTTTTTAGTTCATTAAATAGGCACTAAAGTTCTATTCATTAATATTTAAGTTCCTATAGTATTTCCCTTTTGCCAAAAAGACGCATTTGATGGGTGCGTCTTGTTTTTTGGTGGTTCCAAATATAGGGAAGATGCATGAGTCAAGGAACTGAAGAGGGCAAGGCTGATCAGGGACTATTAATTTCTGATTTGTCCACAGTTGGCATGTTGTTTGAGCCAGGGCCTAACCATGACGAGCGTTTGTTCGTCGTGCGCAAAGTACGCGAGCTAGGAGGCAATGCCTTGCTCGAGGCCGCCTCAGTGTTGTTGCGTGCTTTGGCTGAAATGCCGCAAGCGCTGAATGCGCAAGGCGTCGATGGGTTGCAAGAGCTTTTACGTCAAGAGCTGCAAAGTTTCACCCGTTTGTGCGAACAAGCCAATGTGCGGCGTGACCACATGTTGGCTGCACGATATGCCTTGTGCACAGCCTTAGATGAGGCAGCCAGTTCTAAGTCTTGGGGTGGTGGAGACGAAGCCAGCACAGGGGTGTGGTCGACACAGGCGCTGCTCAATACGTTTCATGGTGAAAGCCAAGGGGGTAAGACGGTGTTTCTGCTGATTGGCCGCTTGGCCAATTCGCCAAGCGAACACATGGATGTGTTGGAGCTGATGCATCACATTTTGAGCCTCGGCTTCATGGGGGACTATCGCGTGCAGGCCGATGGTCACCGGATGATAGAAACCATTCGTCACCGGTTGTTCACTATGGTGTCAGCCAGCCGTGAGCCTGTTCCGCGTGATTTGTCGCCACGCTGGCGTGGTGTTACGCCGGGGAAATTGCAGGTGCTGCACACCTTGCCCGTGTGGTTGTCAGCCAGTGTGTTGAGCTTGGTCTTGTTTGGTCAATTCGGTTGGTACAAATATCAAATGCTCACGCGCGTGTCAGATGTCGAGCAGCATGCACAAGCCGTGACGCAATGGCAGTTGGCAGCTGCACCTATGGCGACGGGGGCATTGGGCCTGGCAGAAATATTAGCGGATGAAATTTCCAACGGCCGTGTGCAGGTGGATGAGTCGGAAGGTCGCTCTGTTGTTGTGTTTAAAGGTGATGGCATGTTTTCTGGGGGATTGACTCAGTTAAGTGCCACTTCGCGCAGCACGATTGAAAAGGTCGCCGAAGCTCTAAATGATGTCTCTGGCAAGGTACGTGTTGTGGGACACACCGACAACGAACCGATCACCAAAGGGCAGGACGCGATACCTAACAACCAAGTGCTTTCTGAAAAACGTGCACAGGTGGTGAGTCAAGTGTTAACCAGCAAAGGTGTAGACCCATCACGTCTTGTGACAGTAGGCATGGGGGACACCGTGCCATTGGCCTCAAACGACACGCCTGCCGGACGAGCCATGAATCGACGTGTCGCGATTGAAGTGTTGAGTTCTGCAGAGTTGACAGCGAATACAAAAAAATAAGAGGAACTCAAGATGTTCGATTGGATTAAATCCCCTATGGTGCGTGCCATTCTTGCTTTCTTGGCACTGGTATTGGTGAGCTTGTTTGTGTGGTTTGTTGGGCCATACATTGCATTTGGCGATATGCGCCCTTTGGCTATGGTTGCGACCCGTGTCACGGTGATTGTGATGTTGCTCGTCGCGGTGATTTTTGGGTTGATGGGGTGGACGTTGTCACCCATCGCTGTGACAGCGTTATCTCTGGTCGTTTGGCAAGCGGGGCCTTTGTTTGCCTTCGGTGAATTTCGACCTTTGGCATCTGTTTGGTCGCGGGCCTTGTGCGTGGCCATCATCGTGGTGGTGTATGCCATTTGGGGTTTGTACAAGCTTTGGAAGTTGATTCAAAGCGATGAAACTTTTGCTCGTCGTTTGTTCAGCCGAGGTGGGGATAGTGGCAGTAATCCTGCCAAGAAAGAAGTGCAAGCTATTTCTGATTTGGCACGCAACGCAGTAGCACAACTCAAACAAATGCACATGACGGTTGCGGGTGGCACGGGTTCAGTGTGGGCCGGTGTACGTCGGTTATTTGAGGGAAAGCGCTATTTGTACGAGCTGCCTTGGTACATGATCATTGGCAATCCCGGTGCTGGCAAAACTTCGGTGCTGTTGAATTCTGGTTTGAAGTTTCCCGTAGCTGACCAAATGGGCGCCGCAAGTGCTCAGATGACGTTGGCAAAAAATACGGGTACACACAACTGCCAGTGGTGGTTTACCAATGAAGCAGTGTTAATTGACACGGCTGGTCGTTATACAGCACCTGATGATGGCTATGTGTCAGATGCCGAAGCGGCGGCAGATGGTGGCTCTACCACTCGTCAAGTCGAGGTGAATCGTGCTGAGTGGTTGGGGTTTTTGGGTGTGTTGCGCAGTGTGAGAGGGCGTGCTCCTATCAACGGAGCTGTGGTTGCAATCGATGTAGCTGAGTTGTTGTTGTCAGACCGCAATCAGCGGTTGGTACAAGCCGCGCGGTTACGTGGCCGTTTGGCCGAGTTGAGGCAGCATCTGGGTATTCGGTTTCCTGTATACGTGATGCTCACGAAAACCGATGTGTTAAACGGGTTCACTGAGTATTTCAGTAGCTTGACATCAGAAGCGCGTTCGCAGGTTTGGGGTTTTTCTTTGCCTTGGGGTGAGCAAGAGAAAAGTTTGTTCAAAGCCTTTTCTAAAACCACGGAAAAGACATCATCCAATCCCATTGATCTTTCTCAGGGGGCCCAAATGAATTGGCCTTTGACAGATCAGTTGTCACATGAATTCAATGCTTTACGTCAACGTTTAAGAGATGGGATTGCGGTTCGATTACAAGAAGAGTTTGAACTAGATCGTCGTCAGGCTTTGTATGTGTTGCCGCAAGAGTTGGCTGCGGTTGAGTTGCCGTTGACAGAGTTGTTAGATGCCGTGTTTTCCGATTCACGCTACGACACAACTCAGCTCACGCACATGCTGCGTGGTGTGTATTTCACCAGTGCCATGCAGGATGATGGGGTTAAACAAATTGCCGATCAGCGAGCATTGATTCCGCGTTTGCAAAAAGCGCTGAGTGCGATTGGTTTGCGTTTTCAGTTGGGGCACGGGACACAAAACAAATCGACTAAAAGCTATTTTGTGACGGATGTGCTGTCACGTGTTGTTTTTCCTGAGTCATATTTGGTCAAGCCAAACTTAAAGTGGGAAGCCCGCATGAGGCTTTTACGTTTGTTAGGGCACTCGCTTGTGGGGTTGACATTCTTTTGGCTAGCCGGTGCTTTGACGCTCAGTTATAGCAACAACAGTGCATATCTCAAAAGCTCGGATGCCAAGGCTGTTGCTTTGGGAAAGCAAATTCAAGGCATTAAGGGTGATCTAAGCATGCCTCAAATCATTCAAGTTCTGAATGATGCAAAAGATATGCCCATGTTCAATGGATTGAATCTTGCCGACCCATCAGGTTCATTTTTGTATGGCCTGTACACCGGAGATTCTGTGCTGATGTCTTCTAAAGAGGCTTATCACTACTTGCAAGATACATTGGTTTTACCGATTGTGTTGCACCGTATAGAGTCAGTGATGCGTGAGGCGGTTTCGGCAAAAGATGCCACACGGTCATATACGGCATTGCGTGCTTATTTGCTACTACATGATGCATCTCAGTACAAAGCATCAGCACAAGATGTGCAAGCTTGGGTGTTGCAAGATTGGCAAGATAGTTCGGGCAAAGAGGCGGGGGACGTTGCTGCAAAGTCGAAAGGGCTTGCTCAAATATTTGGTAATAGTTTTGCCATGGTTGGGCACTTTGAGTCCATGTTTTCGGGCGAGCGTGTCGTTCAGTCTGCGTCCTCGCGTGATGAGGTCTTAGTGCGACAAGTGCGCGATTTTTTAGATAAAAGCTCTAGCAGTGAACGGCTTTATCAGCGTACTAAATCTGCCATGCTGGTTTATGCCCCGCAAGATTTCACTTTGGTTCGAGCGTTGGGGCCGCAGGCGGGTACTTTGTTTAGCCGTTTTTCAGGTCAAACTCTTGAAAAAGGTGTGGCAGGTTTGTTTACCTATGAGGGCTATCACGATGTTTTTGCCAAGCGCTTGGCTGAGATGTTGGTGGTTGCGCAGCAAGATGATGCTTGGGTGATGGGGCGCAAGGACCAAGAGTTGCAAGTGTCAGAGTCTGCACGATTGGCTTTGCTTGAAGATATTCGTCGTCAATATCTCAATGAATACGCTCAACAATGGTCTGATTTTTTGGGTGACATCCGTTTGGTGCGTACCGAAGGTGGTGGCACTTTGGCGTTTGATTTGAGCATTTTGCGTCAGTTGGCTTCCCCCGACTCGCCGTTGATTCGTCTGGGACGTTTAGCTGCTAAAGAAACGACGCTTTCGCGATTGCTGCAGTCAAAGAGTGATGATGAGGCCTCGATTTTTGACAAAGCTAACGACCGTATCGAACAACAAAAAAACAAAGCAAATAAAGGTTTAGGGTTGAGGCCCGAACAGCAAACTGAAAAGCAGTTGGTCGATGATCGTTTTTCAAGCTTGCGAGAAGTGGTGACTGGTCAGTCGGAAGGTGGAATGGCTTCTGGTAGCAAGCCTGCGCTAGAGGCTGTGAGTAATGTGCTCAATGAGTATTACACCGTATTGGTGGTTGCTGAAACGGCAATCAACGCTGGTAGTTTGCCGCCAGCAGGTGTTGAAGCTGCCACCAAATTAAAAATTGAAGCAGGTAAATTGCCTGCGCCATTTCGTGAGGTGTTGCTCGGTGTCAGCGCCAGTGGTGCAGACAAAGTAACTCAAGGCTCGTCTGGTATTTTGCGTGTACAGGCGCAAGCCCAAATGGATCGATTGGTTGGCATGCTGGCATTGACGGTCGGGGAGCCTTGCAAACGCGGCATTGCGGGTAGATATCCATTTGTGCAAAGTTCGCAAGAAGTTGCGATTGATGATTTCAATGCCATGTTTGCATCTGGCGGTGCCATTGACGAATATTTCAATAAATATTTAAAACCTCTTGTAGACACGAGTGTTAGACCTTGGCGATACAAAGATCCGTCAAGTGCTAACACCCTTATAGGAACTGAGTCGATGTCTAACGGACAAGCTCCTATGGCTGCAGCAAATGGGCCAACGCTGACGGGTGAACTGCTAAAACTGTTGGCGCAAGGCGGTCCCAATCCAGATGTGTTTGCTCAAAGTGCACAAATTCGAGAGATATTCTTTCGAGAGCCCGGCGCAACGCGAATGGCTTGGCCGATTGAGATCAAGGTGCAATCACTCGACACGTCTATTGATGAGTTGTTGATTGATGTTGATGGCCAATCATTACGCTACGCCCATGGCCCTGTGCAAGCTACAAAATTCCTATGGCCAGGGCCACGTGGCGGCACGCTTGCAGAAGTCGCGGCTTTGAACAAAGGCAAAGCAGAGGCGGGAAATATTCAAATGCGTGGTCCTTGGGCTTTATTTCATTTGGCTGACCGAGGAAAGGTGATCAATGGCGCGAGTACTGGGCGCGTAGCTGTCGAGTTGATGTTTGATAACCGTCGTGCCGTGCTAGAGCTTGGCGGGGCTGGTGGGTCGGCATTTGCTGGGAACTTATTGCGTGGATTCAGTTGTCCAGGGCGAGTGAGTTGATGGCATTGGAGGCATTGCACTTGGTTAAACGTGGTTTGACACATTTTTGTGCCGCGCGTGAACCAAGCTTATGGGGAAAATGGCCTACTCATGGTGATTACGTTCGCCACAACGTGAGTCACGAGCAAGCGGAGTTTTGGATTCAATGGACGGCTGATTATTGGCATCAAAGGCCTCGTTCGCTAAATATTCCTATTGCATTTATTTTTCCACCACGCGCGACATCATTCGCTGGGAACTACTTTGTTCGAGGCGTAATTACTGCATCAGAAGACAAAGTGGGGCGTTCATGTCCACTGGTGATATTTCAGGAGGTCGCGCATAGAGAAATCTCGCGTATGTGGTCTTTGCCGACTGAAAGTACTGCGCATGAGCATGGACGCCATTTGCTGTATTGGTGGGCTCGCCTTGTTGCACGTGCAGTAACGCCTGCCGAGCTTTTTAGAGTGATGGAGTTTGTTGACCTAATTTGGCATAGACACGAACCGAATCTTTTGGAAATTTTTGGCAAGTCAACCAAAGCGAGTGATCTCACAGATTTAGAGCTGCTGCTTAATGACTTTGCTTCTCCTGTTGCGCGTGATGATGCTGCTAGGTTGAAAGGTGTTCGACATCTGCCGTGGGCTGATTGGCCTTCACGTGTTTTACGCCAGAGTGGAGCAGTTTCTACGTATTGGATGCAAGATATTCATGGTGGTTATATCTCTGCCAGCGATGAAATCTTGAAACTATGGGAAGTACGTTCATGACTCTCACAGTGTCATATTTACCGAGTCTTGATTCTTTAGAGCTAGTTGAGTGGCATTGGTCACAAGATAGGCAACGCGTTTCTTTTGATGAAATTTTTAGCCATCAGAACTCATTGCCAACTTTGCTGACAGAGCAAGGTAAATACTTGTCGATTGAATTCCTGATTTCAGGTGAGATCGGGACATGGTGGCTACACAATGAAGTGAAAGATTTGGTGTGTGTGGTTAACGGTAAGACATTGATGCCAGGACTTAGGCAAAGATTGGCGCATGGAGATGTCTTGGAGTTTGGACTATCAAGATTTGATATCAGCTTAGATGAAGCGTATGTGTATACGGTGAATCCCGAAATAAATGTGCGCACTGAATTTGAACTCACAGATTTAACGGGTGATAGCGACTCTTTAGATTTTCTTCTTTCAGAAGACATCCAAGCTGTGAAGTATCAAGCTACCTTGATGGAGCAAATGGATGTGGCTGCAAATACGGATGTGTTCGCCCAGTTGCATGCGCAGTATTTGCACCGCCTTGAAAGTCCTTGGAGCGATCCAGACCAAGAGGCTACGTGGATCAACGTACAACGTGGCGAGCTCAAGGACACATTTGACCCAATGCAGGCTTTGATGGAACGAGCTGGAGCACAAGCCGGCCTAGCTGATTTGCTAGGAGAGTCGGAGCGTATTGAGTCTGTCATGAACGGACTAGATGCACACGAAACGCAAAACATTTTGTCGCCTGAGGCATATCCCAATGTGATGAGACTCTTTGCGCCAATCGGTTTTCATGAAGTTGGTGGTCCAGTTGATTCGACGTATGGAGTGCCTGATTTGACTCAACGAGAGCATCACAGTGTTTCTCTTGATAGCGTAATTTCTACTAATTTAAAGACAAGCAAATATGACTGAAAAAAATACCAATTCATCAAAAGCGATGTCTCTTACATTGCATCAACTGAATGCAGAGCATTGTCTGGAAAGTGCAGTCTCTCGTGTTGAAGAGGAAATACGTTTAGCACCTACGCAAGTTGAACACCGCTGGACATTGGTTGAATCGTTGTGCTTGATGGGCGATTGGGAGCGCGCAATGCGTCAACTTCAAACCGTAGCGAAAATGGACAGCCAGTCTAGCGCCCGTGCACATTTGGTGCGTGGATTAGTTCGTGCAGAAGCGCAAAGAACAAAAGTTTTTGCAGGTCAGTTGCAACCAACGCCTGTGATAGACACTCCTCAGTGGATGGCAGAAATGGCCCAAGCGATTTCACTGAATGCTTCTGAAGATCACGATGCTGCGGACATATTGCGTCAAACGGCTTTAGCGAAAGCATCTGTGGCGAATGGTGTGTGTTCAGTGTCTGAACCTAGTCATGAAGGTAAATTGCATACATTTGAGTGGCTGTCGGACAGTGATTCACGGTTAGGGCCAATTTGTGAAGTTATGGTGGCTGGTGGATATCGGTGGTTGCCATTTGCCGACATTCGCACGCTCAAACTTGATGCACCAAAGCATTTGTTGGATTTGCTTTGGGCACCTGTGACTCTGACATTGTCTGGAACGCAGGCAGGCAATAAATTAGTTCATGGATTTATCCCAGTTCGATACTGCGGTACTGAAGAAAAAGTTTCCAGTATGCATGATGCCCAGCGAGATGCTTTGTTGTTATCACGCATGACGCGCTGGTGTGATGTGGGGCAAACAGGTGTATTTGCAAAAGGGCAAAAAACTTTGATGTCTGACTGTGGTGATTTTGGAATTTTGGATGTTCGTGAAATTCAGATGCACTCTGAGGTTTGAGGGGAAGTATGTCCACCCCAAGTCAAAAAATCACAACACATCCTGCGACCCGTCACATAAAGAATGGTTATGAGGTTATTAAAAAACGCCCAGAGCAACGTTATTTACCGACGTTGTTTGACCGTTTGTGTGATGACTCACCTATCGAAAAATCAGAGTCTTCAGACGAATATTCGCCAACGCGCGCGCAAATGCGAGATATCGTTTTGCGCGATCTGGCTTATTTGTTAAACACTACCAATCAAAGCGATTTGATTGACAAGGCGAAATATGCTGTGGCAGCTGAATCCACGATTAACTATGGAGTGCCTGCTTTATCGGGGGGGTACTTGTCAGAGAAAAAATGGCGAGACATCGAGCAAATGATTCGTCATGCTATTTTGACGTTTGAACCACGGCTATTGGCTGAAACTTTGGTCGTTCGCCCTTTACTGAAAGCGCAAGCCTCAGCCAATTACAACGTTTTAACGTTTGAAATTGCAGGGCACATACAAATGACACCTTACCCCATAGAGTTCATGGTTCAAAGCAATGTAGACCTTGAAACAAATCGAATTGAACTACAGCATCGTTGATGCGGTGAAGGCAAACTGTATATGGATCCCCAACTTTTAAATTACTACAACGAAGAGTTGACTTACATGCGCGAGAGTGCAGGTGAGTTCGCGAGGCTTCATCCCAAAATAGCCAGTCGCTTGGGGATGCACGGCGTAGAGGTGGCTGACCCTTATGTTGAACGTTTGATCGAGGCGTTTTGCCTCATGTCTGCTCGTACACGCATTAAATTGGATGCTGAGTTCCCTCGTTTTACACAACGCTTGTTAGAGGTGATTTATCCGAATTACGTGAGTCCCACGCCTTCAATTGCTGTCGCTCAACTACATCCAAATATACAAGAGGGTGATTTCAGTAAAGGGTTTTCTATTCCTCGCGACACAGCTTTTTACTCAAAAATTCCCGAGGGAGAGGAAACCGCTTGTCAGTTTCGTTCAACACAGAATGTGACACTATGGCCTATAGAAATAGTCAGCGCTAAACTTGCCGGTACGCCGCCAGATATTCCGGCTCTCGATCGTTATTTGCCAGCTAATTTGCACGTCACGGCAAGCCTGAGAATTCGCTTGCATGTCACGGGAGAGTTAAATTTTTGTGATTTAAAGGGGCTAGATAAGATCCCACTTTATCTCAAAGGCGATGAGAAAATTGCCTCGCACTTGTTTGAACTTTTGCATGCGGGTGCTGTCGCAAGTGTCATCGGGGTGCCTGAAAAAATGGGCGAAAAACCACATGTCGTGACAAAGAACGCTTTGAGTCATGAGGGGCTTGACCCTTCACAAAGCGTGTTGCCGTTGGCATGGAACACGTGGCACGGACACAATTTGCTGCATGAGTACTTCGCTTCTCCAAGTCGTTTTTATTTCTTTGCTTTGAATGGGTTGTCTGACGGACTTTCAAAAATTCAGGGCAAAGATGCTGAAATTGTCATATTGCTATCTCAAACTTCAGCAGCTTTGAGCGGTTTGGTTGATAAAGACCAATTTGCACTTTTTTGTACGCCTGTGATTAATCTGTTTCCACACCGAACAGATCGAATCGAAGTGGTATCAGGTCAACCTGAGTTTCATTTAGTACCCGACAAATCAAGACCTTTGGATTTTGAAGTGTTCAGCGTTTCCGAACTTGCAGGGCAAGAAGCCGGATCAACAGAGTCAAAAATTTTCAGACCCATGTATCAAACGCTGAATCAAGATGAAGGAAATCATGGGCGATATTTTTCAGTTCGAAGAGAGCCTCGCATGGTTTCGGACTCTTCAAGAAAATATGGAACACGCACGCCTTATGTGGGCACAGAGTTGTTTCTCAGCCTCGTCGACCAGCATGATGCCCCGTATAGCCAAGAACTGAGATACCTATCTGTTCAGGCGCTTTTGACCAACCGTGACTTGCCTCGCCTTGTTCCCCGGAATGGCTATTCCGATTTAACGGTCGTCGACTCTGTGCCCGTGCATGCTGTGGGATTAGTGCGCCCACCCTCGGCACCGAAAGCTCCATTTGCCCAGGGTGAGTTGGCTTGGCGTTTGATTCGCCAACTTGGATTTAACTATTTACCTTTATCCGACATGTCTCACCGCGAAGGTGCACAAGCTTTACGTGACATGCTTCGACTGTTTGTGAACGCTGATGATTTGGTTTCGAGCAAACACATTGAGAGTTTGATCGGCAGTGAAGTGAGTCCTGTGACACGACGCCTGCCGGGTGTTGGCCCGCTGGTGTATGGTCGTGGTATGGAGTGCCACCTCACTGTCGACGAAGACGGATTTAGTGGCACCAGCCCATATCTTTTTGGTTTGGTGCTTGAGCACTACTTAGCTCGGCATGTTTCTATCAATACGTTCACACAAACCAAACTTGAGTCCATGCAGCGTGGACAAATTTGTATGTGGCCAGTTCGTATGGGTACTCGAGGCGGTGCATGATGCGATCCTTTGAACGCATCATCGAGCAGAACAGCGCCGTGTTGATGGATGCACAAAAGCAGCCGTGGCGACAGGGGTTTTTGAGCTTAATGCGTATGCTGGATGCGCATGCCAAAGATGCACCTCGTATTGGCCAAAGCCAAAGACCTCAACAAGAAAACTTTCGCTTAGGTCAGCAAGCTAGTCTTGCTTTTGCTCCTAGAGAGATTGCACGTGTATTTCAAAAAAATGGAACAACACATATCCATCTCTTTGGTCTTGGTATGTTGGGGCCGAACGGAGCGCTGCCTATTCACTATACCGAGCAGGTTCGTGAGCGATCAGAGGCACGCCGAGATCAAACCTTAGCCAATTTCTTAGACATCTTTCACCACAGATCGTTTACTCATTTGTACCGTGCATGGGCGCAAAGCCAAGCTGCGGCAGGACTCGATCGGCTTGAAGAAGAGGCTTTCACTAACTATGTGGCCCGTTTGACTGGGGATGAACCGAGCGAGCTGCAACAAAGTTCACTTCCACCTCATGCGAGATGGGCTAGTGCCGCGCATCGTGTGCGTGGCCCACGTGATCCTGAAGGTTTGGTGAGCTCGCTCAAGCGTTTCTTTGGTGTCCCTGTCAAGCTTGACGAGTATCGCTTGCAATGGATGCCTATTGAACCGCAAGACATGTGTCAATTGGGTGCATCAGATGAATCTGCCATGCTGGGGTTAGGTGCCATGGTGGGTGAGAAGGTGCCTGATCGCCAAACACGATTTCGATTGATCATTGGCCCATTGAGTATGGATGCCTATTTACGCCTGACACCGCAGGGCTCTGCCAGCGGTAAAGACTTACCAGCCTTGGTTGAGCTGGTGCGTTCGTTTATTGGTTTCGAATATGTGTGGGAAGTTGAACTCTTGATTCAGAGTAACACTGCACCTGCAAGCATTTTGGGTGGTGGAACGCAGCTAGGTTGGTCAACTTGGATGGATCAAGAGAAAACAACCGCGCCTAAGGCTATTACGGGCATGGTGCTTGAGCCAGAGAACTACGTCCTCACCCATTGACAAATCATGAATCCATTCAAACAGCTTTTACAAACCATCATGGGCAGTGACAAAGACGTGATGGAGATCCAGATACCACCTGAGTGGTTGTTGCCTATTAGCGAGCACGAGCCTTGTGGCCCATCGTTGGATTACGACGCTGAGTATGCAGTTTTGCAAACACGTCTAGCTCCTAAAGCCGATGTGCAATATGGCGCTTTTGCCGCACAACCTCCAGCTCTAGACTGGAAAGAAATAGAACGTGACAGTCGTCGAGTGCTTTTACGCAGCAAGGATATTTCCGTTCTTATTTGGTTTACGAGAGCACGCTGTCATGTGGCGGGTGCAATAGGCTTGCTTGAAGGGATTCTGGGCTTGCAGCAAGTCCTCGCTAAATTTGAGAAGCACGTTCATCCTCAGCTTTGCATTGAAGATATGCATGATCCCGCAGTGCGCGCCAATTCCATAGAGGCTTTGTGTGATCCTGAAGGCTTGCTGGGAGACATTCGTGATGTGGTTGTTTCTGCTTCCACTGCTCTGCGTCTGACGGTGCGTGATGTCGAGCGTGCGTTTGCATTGCCCAAACCAGCCTATGCGCTTGATACGGAAATGGTTCAACGCCAAATCGAAGATTTGTACCATCGAAAGGATGCAACCTTGTTGGCTTTAATAGGTTGCACGAAAAGTATTGAAGAGATCGACATCTGGGCCCAACGCAATTTACAAGAAGATGCTCCTAATCTTCAACCGATTTTGAAGTTGCTTCGTGTGTTGTTGCCTCAAAGTCAGAAGCACACTCAGGTTGCGCCTACGCCGACCCCTATATATCTCGCACCACAACAAAATCAGCCTCATTCGGCGTTTGTTTTGGAGCCCACTGCCGTGAGTCACTCTCTACCAGTTTTAAGCAATGCGGATCAACGTGAGCAAATTAGACACTCCTTAACTCAGGTTCGCGAATGGATTGAGCGCAACGAACCCAGCAGTCCGGTTGCTGTTTTACTCAAGCAAGCTGAACGCATGTGGGGAAAACGGTTTTCTGAAGTTGCTCACATTATTCCGCCAGATCTTTTACAAGTATGGGACCAAGATTGATGGCTTTGACAATATCTATTCAACACGATTTACAAGGTGTTCCAAGTTAATTATCAAATTTTTACATTTGTTCCGTCAGTAGTGTCAGAGACTACCGGGCAGGGCGAAGTCGCATGCGCTGGCGACAGCAATGCAGCGATTGCGGTCATGTGAAATCAGGCATCCAGAGCCTGCTCTCGGCCATAAGCGGTCACAGATAAATGACTGCTAACTTGAATCGAGTCAACTGACATCAAGGTAGCATTGGCAGTCCTGCAACCTGAAGCCAAGACTTCAATAATGCAACTGTCGGTTTGCTGCCGCATGTGCAAATGAGGGGGTTCAATGAAGCTACGTCGTGTGATGGTGGAAAACGTCAGGAGTTTTCTTGAACCCGCAGAGCTCCTGCTTGATGGTGATATTTCCATCATCATTGGTCCAAATGGCGGCGGCAAAACCAATTTGCTGGATACGACAACCACCATACTGCGTAGGCATTTGCTTTCATCCATCATTCCCAGAAAATCGGCCACGCTAGATAACCCCGATCGGCATGAGTTTGTTGCCAACGACATGTTTGCAAACACGCCTCTAGAGCCGCATAGCCAAGGTAAGGGCCGCCAACAAGTTGTTGAGCTGGAGCTAGAGGTAACGAATCGCGACATCGAAAACATGGCATCCATGAAGGCATCGGCCTACGATGTCGCCGCCAAGACCCAGGACAAGTACTTCGGTGCAACCATTCGAGAGGCGATTGGATGGGACTTGTCTTTACTCCGTCCCGGCCAGCGGTTCGTCTACCGAATCGTCAACAACGCGCTCCAAGGCACAGGCGATCCAGCACAACAGATTTATCAGCGCTACTTGGCGCTTTACGATATCGATGCGTGGTTGCGGGCTGATTTAGGACTGGCCAGCCTGTCTACGCCCATGCTCTCGATGCCTATCAACCGCGCCTCAAGTGGCGTTCAATCTTCGGTCAATCTGTCTGGATACAACGAGTTTGACTACAAGCGTTCCGTCGATGCTGCGTCCTCACGACTGGGCGCCTCGACGATGAACCTAGCAGTGGGACGAATTGCAAAGAAGTACCGATTACTGGAAATCAAGGACAACGGGAATGCCAAAAGAGACTTTCGCAATGATCCGGCCATTCAATCGCTGACTTCTGTCTTGTTGGATTTGGGCTATGCATGGGATCTTGTCTGTACCGATCCATTGAACAACAGCTACGACATCCAACTCGAGAAGCAGGGCTCGAAGTTCTTGGTAGGAAGCGCATCTTCAGGCGAAAAAGAATTATTGACCTACCTCTTCGCCATATATGCCCTCAATGTCAGGGATGCGCTAATCGCCATCGACGAGCCAGAGTTACATCTGCACCCACGCTGGCAGAAGACATTGTTGGCTCTTTTTGAACGGCTGGCCTTGGAGACCGGCAACCAGTTTCTTCTGGCCACGCATTCAGCCGTCTTTGTGTCGCCATCTTCCATCGAATACGTATCGCGTGTCTACAGCACTGAGCAACGAAGTGCGATTGTTCGCCTCAACAACAGTAACTTACCCGAACCTAAGCATCTGTTTTCGATCGTCAACAGCCAGAATAACGAGCGCATGTTCTTTGCTGACAAGGTCGTTCTCGTCGAAGGCATTTCAGATCGGATATTCTTCGAGTCCGCTTTCAATCGCCTTGGCGTGACATCAGGCAGCATCCGCACTTGTGAGGTGATCAGCGTTGGAGGCAAGGGGTTCTTTGCGCCTTATCAGGCCCTCCTTGAAGCCTGTAAAGTTCCTTACGCTGTCATTGCGGACCGTGATTACCTGAAGCAGATAGGAACGCCGGAAATCAAGGGGTTCTTTACCCTCCACGAAAGCGAGCTCAAGAAGGCAGTTATCGATGATCCGATTAGCCAAGACGGTGACTCATTGTTGGTTCAACTCGAGAACGCTATTTCGACTGGGGCTCTTGAAAGTTTGAAGTCACTTTGGGAGCACATCAAGTTGCGCAGAGGTCGGTTGTGCATGGCCTTGAATGACCAGCAGGAGCGTACGATCCACGATTACATCGTGGCCAAACGACACGAAAAGATCTTTGTACTCACTAAAGGCGCCCTAGAGTCGTATCTACCTGAAGGCTACAAGTCCAAGCAACTTGACAAGTTGATTCGCTTCATCTCAACAGAGTATTGGCCCCAGCTGCCGGAGTTTGCCCAAAAGGAAATTTCAGTAATTGCAGATGGAATCAAGGCGCTTTGAGCGAGTTCTCCAGTCAAGGAAAGCTCTAACGCTGTAGGTGCATTTTAGGCTTTGGTGGCAGTTGGGAAGAGCCAATCCGGAGTGTCTGTTCCAAGCTTCGGATGAATGACCTCTGAATTCCGCTTTGGCTCGGGAGTGTCTGTGCAACCAGCGCCAGACCGGTCGTTCATGTTCGCTCAAGCGCGGATCGCATGCGCAGCATGTCGAGTGACTGGTATCGGGAGTACATCAGACGTAGGAGTCACCCCCTCTTGAATGACCGGTGGTGATCGACGCAGCTATAACGTCCACTTACTCCGAGTGGCTCAGATCAGCCTCAACCGGAAATTTGTACGGGAAGAGTAATTTTCTGTGAAGGTTCTTTCTGCTATGTCGTCGCATATTGTCCGAAATGTTTATGTACCTTTCGGACGTAAGTGGCATTCCCCCAAATCAGTAGACAAATAATGATGTCAAAACTGAAATGGAGAAATGTAAATGCAACGCACGAAATATGCCCCCGAGTTCAAAGACGAGGCAGTCAAGCAAGTCATCGTTAGAGGTCATTCGGTAGTTGATGTGGCCAAGCGGCTTGGCATCCCTGAGGGGGTGCTGTACTCGTGGGTCAGTAAGTTCAAAAAGGCAGACGAACCCGTCTCCAACGATTTGAAGGTGCTGCAAGCCGAGATGGCCAAGCTCAAGGCTGAACTCAGGCGCACGACCGAGGAGCGCGACATCCTAAAAAAGGCCGCCGCGTACTTTGCAAAGCAGTCCGAGTGAAGTACGCGTTCATTCAAGCCCACCGATGCGAATTCAAACTCACCAGCATGTGCCGTGTTCTTAAAGTTCACCGCAGTGGCTTCTACGCGTGGTTGCATGAACCGCAGTCGGCAAGAGCCAAGGCTAATGAGGCATTGACGGTGAATATCCGTGAGTTCTATGACCAAAGCATGGGAATCTACGGCAGCCCACGCATCTTCTGTGACTTAAGGGAGGCTGGTATTGCTTGTAGTGAAAACAAGGTTGCAAGGCTGATGCGCGCGGCTGGGATGAAGTCAGTGCGTGGCTACAAACGACCTCGTTACAGAACAGGCAAGCCCGCATTGGTTGCCCCTAACCAATTGCAGCGGCAATTCGAATATAACAAGCCAGATCATGCGTGGGTGACAGACATCACTTACATCCGCACGCATGAGGGTTGGTTGTATTTGGCTGTGGTGCTGGACTTGCACTCGCGCGCGGTAGTGGGTTGGAGCATGGATTCGCGCATGCAAACGGGCTTGGTGCTGGATGCATTGACGATGGCTGTGTGGCGCAGACGTCCTAAAGACTCTGTGATCATCCATTCAGATCAGGGTAGCCAGTTTGGCAGCGACGAGTTCAACCGTTGGTGCAAAGACAACCGATTGAGTCCGAGCATGAGCCGCCGGGGCAACTGCTGGGACAACGCAGTAGCTGAGTCGTTCTTCAGTAACTTGAAGAGTGAACAAATTAAGAAGCGGATTTACCAAACCCGGGCTGAAGCCAAATCAGAAATCTTCGATTACATCGAGGGTTTCTACAATCGAGTTCGACGCCACAAGCATCTCGATCAACTCAGCCCCCAAGAGTTCGAGCGGCAGCATCAAACTGCGCTATGAAAAGTGTCTATAGGTTTGGGGGAATGCCA
>Ga0228700_1000932_pt1 | contig 21957 bp, 22 predicted proteins | sample McNCre317_Aug_MG_FD_178019 | JGI IMG/M metagenome (GOLD analysis project Ga0228700, IMG submission 178019) | Freshwater microbial communities from McNutts Creek, Athens, Georgia, United States - 3-17_Aug_MG | ecosystem: Environmental > Aquatic > Freshwater > Creek | place: USA: Georgia...
CGCCGATGTAGTACAGGGCGAAATCAGACAAGCCAGCGTAGCCGTTGCCTGCGAACAAGTTCTTGCCGTCTTTCCAGATGGACTGGTGAACGTGCATGCCAGAACCGTTGTCGCCAGCGTAGGGCTTGGGCATGAACGTGGCTGTTTTGCCGTAAGCGTTGGCCACGTTGTGGATCACGTACTTTTGCAGCAATGTCCAGTCAGCGCGCTCGACCAAAGTGGAGAACTTGGTACCGATTTCGCATTGACCTGCGCCCGCCACTTCGTGGTGGTGCACTTCAACGGGGATACCCACGGATTCGAGCAACAAACACATTTCGCTGCGCATGTCGTGTGTGCTGTCAACTGGAGGCACGGGGAAGTAACCACCTTTGACGCGAGGACGGTGGCCGCGGTTGCCGCCTTCGACTTTCTCGCCACTGTTCCATGGGCCTTCGTATTCGTTGATCGAATAGAAAGTGTTGTTGGGTTCAGTGCTCCAACGCACTTCGTCAAACAAGAAGAATTCGGGTTCTGGACCGAAGAAAGCGGTGTCGCCCAAACCAGATTGCTTGAGGTAAGTCTCAGCACGCTTGGCGATCGAACGTGGGTCACGCTCGTAGGCTTTGCCGTCTGTTGGCTCGATCACATCACAGATCAACACCAAAGTGATTTCTTCGAAGAAGGGGTCGATCAATGCGCTGTTGGGATCAGGCATCAACAACATGTCAGAGGCTTCAATGCCTTTCCAGCCAGCAATCGAAGAACCGTCAAATGCTTGGCCTTCTTCGAACTTGCTCTCGTCAAACTGCGACACAGGCGCAGTGATGTGCTGCCATTTGCCACGGGTATCGGTGAAACGGAAGTCAACGAATTTCACTTCGTTCTCTTTCACCATTTTCATTACGTCTGCGACGGTCTTGGCCATCAAGTTCTCCTGCTAAGGTAGGTTGGGTTAAAAAGTGTTTCGAGGTTTGAGAATGCAGTTTTTGTGCCAGCATCGACCCAAATTGACTGTCATTGGCGTCACCGTCAAGATGTCTATTTTGCACCGAGATTGGCGGCAAATAAAGACAAAAGCTGATTCACAGCTTCAACACGCATAAAAACCAAACAAACCAAATTGGTGCAATTGTGCACCAATTTGGTTCTTTGCTATTTTCGCACCAATTCAGGGCCTAATTTAAAGCCAAACGGCTGAAGGCCAACCAACATCGCCGCATAGGCAGGCGCCACTCGTTCGGGCGCGCCTTTGACACCCAACTCAATGTGGCGCCCGTGCACGGGATGGTCCACGCTAGGCAAGCTGAACACCTTGATGCCTTCAAAATCACGCTCTAAGGCCTCCATCAGCGGCGTGATGGTGGCTTCCATCGACCCGTAAATCACGATCGACTGCTCAATCCAAGCATCGTGCTGAAACAAGTGTGGGTAATGCGTGTCGAGCACCCACTCCATCATGGGCCACGCCATCACAGGAAAACCTGGCACAAAGTGCACCGCCCCACCTCCGGCCCCATGGCAAGTAAAACCCGGGATCTTGTTGTACGGATTTGGGACGATGCTCGCCCCCACAGGAAACACCCCCATGTTGAGGCGATGGATGTTGTCATGACGGTCGGGCTCGTAAGGCACACCCTGTTCTTTCGCGGTGTCTTGCATGCGCTCACGAATCAAGGCTTCTGCCTCTGGATGCAACACGATGTCCACCCCCAAAGCTTGGCCTGCACATTGGCGTGTGTGGTCATCTGGTGTGGCACCTATCCCGCCACACGAGAACACAATGCTATTGCTCTCAAACGCACGCGCCAAGGTCCGCGTGATGCGCTCGGGTGAGTCCCCCACATAGTCAGCCCAGTCGAGGGACAGGCCACGGGCACTTAAGAGCTCAATGAGTTTGGGCATGTGCTTGTCAGCACGTTTACCCGAGAGAATTTCATCGCCGACGATGATGAGGCCAAACTCTGGCCGTGCTTTAGAGGCTTGGGGGTGTGGGTGTACTTGGGTCATCTGCCAATGCTACCGTGGGCAATGGCACAGAGGCGCCCATCACCACAGTGCCCGACTCCGCACGCAGGGCTTCCAGCGCACCCAAGCTGTAATGCGTGAACCACAACGAGGTGAAGGCAAACACCAAGGCATAGATCCAAATGGCCAGTGGGATCAGCACCAAGAACGCTGCCGCAAACACCGCACCCGAAGCCCACACGATGCTGGGCAACGCGCCCAAATACCCCGTCAGCACACCAATCATCAACAACCATAAGCGGTGCTGGCGACCTATGGCCAAGCGTTCTTCACGACTGGCATGCAGCACCAGCGCATCAAACACCATCACACGGTAACTGAGCCAACCCCAAATCAACGGGGGGACGATGAACATCAAAGGCGGCACGGCCCATAGCGGCAACGTGATGACCATGGCCCCCATGGCAATGATGGTGGAGCCGACGGTCCACGCCAAACTGGTCAGCGTCGTGCCACCGTGCTTCAAGGCCAAATGCGCAAAACGACGTTGCACCACCAAGTCCACCAAGGCAGGCGTCATCATCAAAGACACGGCCAACAAAGAAATGACCACCAAGATGGGGGTGATCGCGAAAATCACCACCAACGGGATCACCACCGCTTGCAACTCGCCAGCGCCTTGGGCTTGCAACCAATCCAACATACCTTGCAACACTTGCCAAGAAGCCAGCATGTCGCGCACCCAGTCTTGGGTGGGTGCCCAATAGAAATACCCCCAGCTCACCGACAACACCAACAACATGGCCAGTGGCAGCAGTGACAGGAGCATGACGCGCGGCATCAAACAATAAGCAAACGCACGCCAAAAAGAATCAAAAAACAAACGCATGCCAAAAGCATACCGCAGCTAGTCAGGGCGCGGAAGAAAACCCCAAAGCCTGCATGAGGCGTTTGATACCCAATCGCTGCTGCGACCAGAAACCTTCGCCGTAATCTACGCCCTGCTCCACTTGGTCGCGGATGCCCGTGGGCTCAAACCGCACATCGAAGTTAGCGGTTCCAAACAGGATGTCCCACCAAGGCAAGAGGACTCCAAAGTTGTGGCCACCTAGCGCGACCTTCTCCCCCTGAGAGGATTCATGCCCCAAACCAATGGCATGGTGTAGACGATGAAAGCGCGGGCTGACCCACACACGCTCCCCCCATTTGCCAAAACTCACACGCAAATTGGCGTGCTGGAAATTTTCAAACAGCTGGGTCATGGCCACCACAGCCACAAACTGCGTCGGCGCAATGCCAATCACTTGCGCGATCAAGACCCAAATGACCGCCCCAATCAAATCATCCAACACGTGGTTGCGGTTGTCGGTCCACTGGGTCATCTGACGCTGCGAATGATGCACCGCATGCAGTGCCCACCACCAGCGCCATTGATGCTGAGCTCGGTGCAGCCAGTAATTGACGAAGTCAAACACCACGAGGTACATCAAAAAACTGGTCAATGGGCCATCGGTCATGCCAGGCCAGAGGTCCTCTAAATGCCATGTACCTACACCTTGCACACGCAACTCACCCATGAGCGTGTCGAGCACAGGCTCCACACACAAAAACAACACCACGCGGAACAAACCCAGACGGTGAATCAAGGTGTAGATCACATCGGTGCGAATCGCACGCACATCGGTCAGCACCTCGACAGGTCGCCAACGTTGCAAGGGACCAATCACCACAACCATGACCGCGATTTGAATCACCCCCACCAGCAACCAGCCTGTGCCATTGAACACATCTTCTAAACGGTTGCCCAATCCCACAGCAAATGCAATAGGTTGCATCACGCCTTCGTACAAAGCGGATTGCATATTGGCAAATAAGTCGATCAGCGCGTCCATGGTTTGAATTGTGGGTGGTCTTTCAAGGTGGCAAAACAAAACCCTTTGGCTTTGAGGCCTTCAATCAAAGGCTCAAGCACCGCAGGCGCCCATGGGTCTTGCCGTGACCAGATGCCTAAGTGCGCCATCAAGATATCGCCCGACCGAATGCGGCTCAATGCGCGTTGCAACAGCATGGTGTTGGGGAATTGATCGCTGGGTAACTCATCCCCCAAAAAACCCGCATCAGCCCAACCCACATGGGCAAACCCACATTGCTTGGCCGCCGTGAGCAACGACGGTGAGGTCTTGCCACCAGGAGCGCGAAACAACGGCAAGGGCTTCACCCCCGTGATTTGCTCCAACCGCGTGTTGGCCAGTTGCAATTGGTCGCAATAGCGCTGGCTGGTCCACACCTCGGTTTGGCCTTTGCTGGGCCCTGCTGTGGGGCGCATGTGCCAGCTGCCGCGCGGCAAGTCAGAACGCCAATAGACATGGTCAAACGTGTGCGATGCGAAAGCATGGCCTTCAGCACCACGCGCTTTCCACCAAGGCGCCCAGTACTCGCCCAAGGTTCCATCCCCTTCTTTGGTCGCTTCAGTGGCGGCAAAGAACGTGACCTTCACGTTTTGACGGTTCAACACCTCCGCAATCAGCGGAGCCACCCCCATGTGACCCGTATCAAACGTGAGGTACAGAGGTTTGCTGCAAGGCGCCGCAGCGTGTGCGACGTGTCCGGCTGCGATGCTCAGTAAGGCGAAGACAACCGAACGCAAGCAACGCATCGCCATCAATACCGTTTGGCGTGGTCCAAAGTCCAAACGCCATGAGGCGATTTGCCGACTTTGACTTGGCGCACAAGTTGACCCGTGGCGATGTCAATCACGCTGACTTTTTTAATCCAACGCGATGACACAAACAACAACTTGCCGTCAGCCGTGACTTCCATGCAATCCGGCCCGCCCGGCGCAGCGAACTGCATGACCGACTCTAAGTTGAGGTAATCAATTTTGTTGACCGTGTTGGCCACACGGTTGCCCACGAACACATGACGACCATCACCGACAGCGCGAAAGGCATGTGCCCCCTCACCTGTTGGAATGGTTTTGAACAACTTTGGCGTGAGCCCTGACACGTCAAACACCTGCACATGGTCGTCGCCCGTCAGGCCCACCAACAAGTATTTGTCGTTCGGTGTGCCAAACACGTCTGCAGGCATCTTGCCGGTCTTGGTACGCCATTTCAAAGTTTGCGTGGCCAAATCTACCGCCACCAACTCATCGCTGTCTTGCATCGTGGCATACGCCGTGGTGCTTTTTGTATCAATCCAAATGTGGCTTGGTGTTTTGCTCGAGGGGATGCGCTTGGCCAGCGTGAGCTCTTTGCCGTCCCAACGGTAAATGTCGATGTGGTTCAAACGGTTGGCTACCGTCACAAACCATTTCATATCTGGCGAGAAGCGCAGTTGGTAAGGGTCTATCGTGCCGCGCACCACGCGTTGCACTTCGGCCGTGCGTGGATCGATGAACGTCAGGGAGTCGCTGCCCGCATTGGCCACGATGACCGACTTTTCATCAGGTGTCAGGTAAATGTGGTGCGGCTCTTTACCTGTGGCAATGCGACGTGTCTCATGCCAAGTGACAGGGTCGATGACGCTGACGTTCGCGTCCAAAGAATTGAGCACAAAAATAGGATTGGCCGCGTGTACAGCGGAAGCAGCAAAAACCAGTGCGCCAGCCAAAGCCAGCGACAAACGTTGAATCAAAAACACAAAAATACCTTGAAAAATCTGCCCTCAGTGTAACGAGTAGGGCCTTCCCCATGGACAAGAAGGACTTGATCCAAAACAAAAAAGCCGCAAAGTTCGATGAACTTAAGCGTTTGTAGCTAACAGCTTCAGCTCAGCTTCGCTGATCCAACGCCATTGCCCAGGTGCCAAGTCAGCAGGCAAAGGCATCGCACCGATTTGAGAGCGGTGCAATCCCACCACTTTGTTACCCACCGCGGCCAGCATGCGTTTGACTTGGTGGTACTTGCCCTCGGTCAGCGTCAATCGCAAATGGTGCTCAGCCACCGCCACACATGCAGCGGCCTTGACGGGCTTGGGTGAATCGTCCAGCACCACGCCGTCGAGCAGACGTTGCACTTGTTTGTCGTCCAGCGGATCGTCGGTGGTGACTTCATACACCTTAGGCACATGGTGACGGGGTGAACTCATGCGATGAATCAACGGGCCATCGTCGGTCAGCACCAACATGCCCGTGGTGTCTTGGTCCAAGCGACCGACAGCTTGCACGCCTTGGACCGCACTTTTTTGCGGACGTTGGCGCAGCGCAGGGGGCAGCAAGGTGTACAAGCTAGGCCAAGCCGAAGGCTTGTGCGAACACTCATAACCCGCGGGTTTGTGCAACAGCACATAAGCTTTGGCATGGTAAGGCCACAGCACGCCCTGCACCGAATACGACAGGCCTTCGTGCACGTCAATGTCTTCGCCCGCATCGTCACAGGTGACCAAGCCTTCACCCAAATCGACCTGCACATGCCCTTGTTGAACCAAGCCCGCGCAAATACGTCGCGTGCCAAAACCTTGGGAATACAAAATATCTTGCAATTGCATAGGTCGATCGTAAACTGAACTCACTATGAAACCCAGCTCACACTATTTGCAATGCCATGGCTTCAACATCCACTACACCGCGTGGGGCGATGCATCGCTGCCTGCGGTGATGGCGTGGCACGGCTTGGCCCGCACAGGCCGTGACTTTGATGCACTGGCAGAACAGCTCAGCCCTCACTACCACGTGATTTGTCCCGACACCATTGGCAGAGGCCTGAGTCAATGGAGCGCTGCGCCCAAAGATGACTACAGCTTTGCCACCTATGCACGCATCACCTTGGATTTGATGGATGCCCTGCACCTCCAACAGGCCCACTGGATCGGCACCTCGATGGGTGGCGCCTTAGGCTTGGTGTGTGCTGCGGGCTTAGAACTACCTGCGTTCAAAGGCCGCATTCGAAGTTTGGTGTTGAATGACATCGCGCCTGAAATTTCTGTCGCCGCGGTAGAACGCATCAAAGCTTATGCAGGCCAACCTCCCATCTTTGACACCGTGCCTGAGCTGGAAGCGTTCTTTCGTGCCGCGTATGCGCCGTTCGGTCAGCAAACCGATGCACAGTGGCGCCACCTGACCGAAACCTCCACACGGCGCTTGCCCGATGGCCGCGTGACCCCTCACTACGACCCCAACATCACCCTGCAGTTTTTCCGCGAAGTGCCCGAATACCCGATGTGGAACGCGTACGACGCCTTGAACATCCCTGTCATGGTGATGCGTGGCGCAAACTCCGATTTGATTTCACCGGACACCATCCACACCATGCGTACGCGCGGCCCCGGCGCCCAGGGTTTGCTGCGCACCGAAGAAATTCAAGGCTGTGGTCACGCACCGGCCTTGAATGTGCCTGAGCAATGGGCTTTGGTGATGGACTTTTTAAAAACCGCGCACTAAACGGCCAGCACAGCAGCGTTCAGACCTGTGGTGACACCCACAACGGGTGCTTGTGCATCACAGCCGTGAACGCTTCTGAATTTTCAAACGCCACCAGCCACGCCGCCAATTGCGGCCAAGGCTGCGCATCAAACCATGCACGGTCCGTGCGCGCGAATTGGCGCACAAACGGCGCGACACAGGCATCCAACAGCCCCCATTGATGGCCAGACAAAAACCCTTGTGCCATCAAACGTGCTTGCCAGCGCATCAACACCTCGGCACCTTGTGCGCGGTGCTGCAAACCATCCACCAAACCAAAGCGCTGAGGGTATTTGTAGCGGTCCAAGTGCGCTTTGAACTCCCCATCATTCACATCGATACCCGCGTGCGCAAATGCCCAAGCTTCAGGCTCACGGGGCAACCAAGACAGCGGGTCGTTTTGCTGCAAAGCCCACACCATGATATCTAAGCTTTGTGCCAACACCTCGCCCGTTGGCAAACACAACACAGGCACCGTGCCTTTGGGCGATGCCATCAACATCTCAGCTGGCTTGGCTTTCAACGCGACTTCACGGTGCTCATACACCACGCCACTCACACGCAAGGCCAAGCGCGCACGCATGGCATAAGGGCAGCGACGGAAAGAATAAAGAACAGGCATGTGATGAAAGCGAGTAACGAAGGTGTCACCCTCAGCTGGGCAAATTGAACGTCTTCAGAAAGAATGCGGAACCAACACCCATCTTAAAACGAGCTCAAACGGTCAAGGAGACACCTCATGCAACGTCGTCATTTCGTTCAAAGTTCAGCACTCGTCACCACTGGCGCACTCGTCGGATGCGCAACGCCTGGCATGGCCTCTGGCAGCCCCAAAACACCATTCTCTGTCCCTGCCACCTACATTCCCATCGTCGGTTCAGACGAGATGTTCCCGATCCGTCGGATTTATTGCATCGGGCGTAACTACGCCGCACACGCCCGCGAAATGGGTTCAGACCCGACGCGCGAACCACCGTTCTTTTTCCAAAAACCCACCGATGCCATTCAGTACGTGGCAGCAGGCACGGTGGCTGATCACCCTTACCCCACCCTCACCAAAAACTACCACTACGAAGCCGAGTTGGTTGCGGTGCTGGGCAAAGGTGGCCGCAACATCTCCGTTGATAAGGCACTCGACTTGGTCTATGGCTACACCTTAGGTTTAGACATGACGCGCCGTGATTTACAGCGCGGCATGGGTGATCAAAAAAAACCTTGGGAAATCGGCAAAAGCTTTGACAAATCAGCGCCCATCGGTGCTGTGCACAAAGTGGCACAAACCGGGCATTTCGGCAAGGGCGACATCTGGCTGAAGGTCAACGGACAAGTGAAACAAAAAGCCGATTTGAATCAAATGATTTGGTCTGTTGCGGAGCAAATCAGCAAACTCTCCGAAGCGTTTGAGTTGTTTCCTGGTGACATCATTTATGCAGGCACGCCTGAAAACGTCGGGCCCGTCGTGCGCGGCGATGTGATTGAAATGCACATCGACGGCTTACCGAACCTCAGTGTGAAGATCGTCTAAATTCAGGTCACCGGCGCGGGGTTGAACAGCACCAAGGCGTTGCGCAGCTTCCAGTGCTCGGCCCATGTTTTTTGGCGACCACTGGCCACCTCGAGCATGAGTTCAAACAGCTCCATGCCGACTTCTTCGATGGTCTTGGTGCCGTCCGCGATCGTGCCGGCGTTCACGTCCATCAGGTCGTGCCAACGGCGAGCGAGGTCCGTGCGTGTGGCCACTTTGATGACAGGCACCTCCGCCAACCCATAAGGCGTGCCACGCCCCGTGGTGAAGACATGCAAGTTCATGCCAGCCGCCAACTGCAGGGTGCCGCAAATGAAATCACTCGCGGGCGTGGCTGCATAAATCAAGCCTTTTTGTTTGAGCTTCTCACCCGGTGACAACACACCGGAAATAGGGGCCGAGCCCGACTTCACGATCGACCCCATGGCCTTTTCCACAATGTTCGACAACCCGCCTTTTTTGTTACCCGGCGTGGTGTTGGCGCTGCGGTCTGCACGGCCACGTGCCAGGTAGGCGTCGTACCACGCCATCTCACGAATCATGGCGTCGGCCACGTCGGGCGTGGTCGCGCGTGAGGTGAGTTGGTCAATGCCATCGCGCACTTCGGTCACCTCGGAGAACATCACACTCGCGCCAGCTCGCACCAACAAATCGGTGCAATAGCCCACCGCTGGGTTGGCCGTCACGCCTGAGAACGCATCACTGCCGCCGCACTGCACACCCACCACCAATTCGCTGGCGGGCACGGTCTCACGGCGGCGTTGGTTCAAACGTTCGAGGTGGCGCGTGGCTGTTTGCATGATGTCGTCAATCATCGACATGAAGCCCACATGTGCATCGTCTTGCAGACACACCACATCCAGCGCTTCGCCACGTTGGTCGTTGATGGGAATGGCGCCAGGCGGCATCAAACGCTCGGGTTGTAGTTTTTCGCAGCCCAAGCTCACCACCATCACTTCACCGCCAAAGTTGGGGTTGAGGCTGATGTTGCGCAAGGTTCGAATGGGGATCTCTGCGCCATCGGCATCAATGGCCACGCCACAGCCGTAGGTGTGCTCCAAGCCCACCACATCATCCACGTGGGGAAACTTTGGCAGCAACTCGGCCTTGATGCGCGCCACGGCAAACTCAACCACACCCGACACACACTGCACCGTGGTGGTGATGGCCAAAATATTGCGCGTCCCCACCGAACCATCGGCATTGCGGTAGCCCTCGAAGGTGTAGCCCTCCAGCGGCGGCAAGGGTTCAGGCTTCACAGTGGCGATGGGCAAGTTGTCCAACTCACGGGCAGAAGGCATTTGGAGCAAACGCTCATGCACCCAACTGCCCGCAGCAATGTCTTGCAAAGCATAGCCAATCGCAATGCCATAGCGCAGCACCGCGCCATGGGCGGGGATATCGACCAACGCCACCTTGTGCCCTTGCGGCACAGCGTCACGCAAACGCAAGCCATCTGGCAACGCCGTGCCTGCGGGCAAACCGCCGTGGTTGGCCACAATCGCCACGTTGTCGTGGGGCTGCATGCGGATGGTGAGTGGGGTCATCAAGGTCTCCTATCATTCGGCTTGGGTTCCAAACCTTTACAAACGCAATGATAGCGGTACCATCCGCAGACACGCAAGCCAGGCACGCCAAAGAATTTCATGACCGACAAAGAACAGCCCAAACGCTCACGCCGCAGCAGTGGTGCCATCACCCTGCGCGATGTGGCCATGCTCGCTGGCGTGGCCCCCATCACAGCATCACGGGCCATCAACACCCCCAACCAAGTCTCACCCGATGTGTTGCGCAAAGTGCAAGAGGCGGTGCAACGCACGGGCTATGTGCCCAACCGCATGGCGGGGGGCTTGGCCTCCTCACGCAGCCGTCTGATTGCAGCCGTGGTGCCCAGCACGGTGGTGTCGGTGTTCATGGAAACCATTGAGTCTTTGAACGGCACCTTGTTTGATGCGGGCTATCAGTTGATGCTGGGTCAATCGGGCTACTCCGCTGAGCGTGAAGAGCTGCTGCTCGAGGCCATCATTGGTCGCCGCCCGGACGGCATTTTCATCACCGGCATCTTGCCGCCCGGCAAGGCCCGAACACGTTTGCTGGCCTCGGGAATTCCGGTGGTCGAAACCTGGGATTTGACCCCTACCCCGATTGACATGCTGATTGGCTTCTCTCACTCGGACATCGGGCGTGAAGTGGCCCAATTTCTGATGCAAAAAGGCTATCAAAAATTCGCCATCGTGCGCGCCGAAGACGAGCGTGCCGACCGCCGCACCACCGCCTTTCTAGAGACCGTGGCTCAGCGCGGTTTTCCCCCTGTGTTTGTGGCCAATGTGGGCGCCTCGCGTTCACTCAAAAGTGGCCGTGAGGCTATGGCCCGCATCTTGGCCCAAGCCCCCGCAACCGAAGCCATTTTTTGTAGCTCCGATTTGCTGGCATTGGGCGTCATGACCGAGGCGCGCGCGCGTAGTTTGACCGTGCCCGACGACATCGCAGTGATGGGCTTTGGCGATGTGCCTTTTGTCGCGGACATGGTGCCCGCGCTCACCACGGTGCGCATCAACGGCGGGCAAATTGGCACCCTCGCCGCACGCTTTTTGATGGACCGCGCCGAAGGCCGCGAGGTGGACCCGCGCATTGTGGATGTGGGCTTTTCCATCATTGAGCGCGACAGCACCACCCTAGCGAAAACCCCAATACAAAAGCATTGACGGCCCATTTTGGCGTGGCTAACATGCGTTCATTCGATTTGGTAGCGCTACCAAATTAAACCTCTTAACATCACCTTACCGCCATGGCCTCACCCTCCTCACACATGTACTCTCGCCTGCTGTTGACAGGTGCCGCTGGCGGTTTGGGGCGCGTTTTGCGCCCGCGCCTGAAAGCGCGCTGCGATGTGCTGCGTGTCAGCGACTTGGGCGATTTGGGTGCCGCCCAGGCTGGCGAAGAAGTCATGCCCGCCCCGCTACAAGACCGCCCTGCGGTATTCAAACTGCTCGAAGGCGTGGACGCCGTGGTGCATCTGGGTGGCATTTCCACCGAGCAACCGTTTGACGACATCGTGCAAGCCAACATCATTGGTGCGTACAACCTCTATGAAGCCGCCCGCACCCACGGCACGCGCCGCATTGTGTTTGCCAGCTCCAACCACGTCACCGGTTTTTACCGCCAAGACGAAGTGGTCGACGCCACCATGCCCGTGCGCCCCGATGGGTACTACGGCCTGAGCAAAGCCTTTGGCGAAAACCTCGCCCGCTTCTACTTCGACCGCTACGGCATTGAAACCGTGTGCTTGCGCATCGGCTCCTCCTTCGCAGAGCCCAAAGACCGCCGCATGCTCGCCACTTGGATGAGCTTTGACGATTTGGAGCGCTTGGTGATCGCCAGCTTGAACTCACCCGTGGTGGGTTACAGCGTGATTTACGGCATGTCCGACAACCACCATGTGTGGTGGGACAACACCCCCGCCAAACACATTGGCTACCGCCCACTCGACAGCTCTGAGCCGTTCCGCGCCGCCGTAGAAGCCAAGCAACTCACCCTCGATTTGAATGACCCCGCCGTGATTTACCAAGGCGGTGGTTTTGTCAAAGCCGGTCCTTTTTAAATTTCAAACCACAACAGGAGACACCCATGAACGCACGTTCGACTTTGCTCAAGACCTTGGTGGCCGCCGCAGCCGCCTCGCTGTGTGCTTTTGGTGCACACGCCACCGAATTTCGCTCTTCTGACATCCACCCCGACGACTACCCCACCGTGCAAGCCGTGCGCCACATGGGCGAAGAGCTCAACAAAGCCACAGGCGGCAAACACAGCATCAAGGTCTTCTCGAAATCAGCACTCGGCAACGAGAAAGACACGATTGAGCAAACCAAACTCGGCGCCATTGCCATGGCCCGTGTGAACGTCGCGCCCATGAACAACATTTGCGCCGCCACCATGGTGCCCACCATGCCCTTTTTGTTCCGCTCCACCGAGCACATGCGCAAAGTGTTGGATGGCCCCATTGGTGAAGAAATCTTGAAAGACTGCGAAGCCCAAGGCTTTGTGGGCTTGGCGTTTTACGACTCGGGCGCACGCTCGATCTACACCGTCAAGAAGCCCCTCAAAACCTTGGCCGATGCCAAAGGCTTGAAGGTGCGTGTGCAACAAAGCGATTTGTGGGTGTCCTTGCTCGAAGCCATGGGTGCCAACGCCACGCCCATGCCGTATGGCGAGGTCTACACCGCGCTGAAAACCGGCTTGGTCGACGCCGCGGAAAACAACTACCCCTCTTACGAGAGTTCACGTCACTTTGAAGTCGCCAAGTACTACAACAAGACCGAGCACTCGATGGCCCCCGAAATTTTGCTGTTCTCTAAGAAGGTGTGGGACACCCTGTCAGCCGACGAGCAAAAACAAATTCGTGCCGCCGCCAAAGAGTCGGTGGTTTACATGCGCAAGCTGTGGGACGAGCGCGAAGCCAAATCACTGGCCATCGTCAAAGCGGGCGGTGCTGAAATTGTGGACGTGGACAAAGCCCCGTTCCAAGCCGCGATGAAGCCTGTGTATGACAAGTTCTTGAAAGACCCCAAGCTGCAAGACATGGTCAAACGCATCAATGCGGTGAAGTAAGAAGCACAGCATGTACACACGCTTTTGTGCCGCCCTTGCGCGGCTTTGTTTGAAGGTGGGCGTCGGCGGCCTCGTGCTGCTGATTGCCGCTGTGCTCTACCAAGTCATTGGCCGCTACGTGTTCAACGACACGCCCACTTGGGCCGAAAGTGGCGCTGTGTTGCTCGTGCTCTACGTGACCATGCTGGGCATGGCCGTGGGCGTTCGCGATGCGGGCCACATTGGCTTGGAATCTTTGTTGGTGCTCGCACCCGATGCCGTGCGCCTGAAGATGGAGCTGCTGATCCACGTCCTGGTTTTAGGCTTTGGCGTGGTGATGGCCTACAACTGTGCCGTGTTGGCACAAAGCGTGTGGGATTACAAAATCCCCACCCTCGGTTTGTCTGAGGCTTTCAAATACGTCCCACCAGCCATGGCAGGTGTTTTGATTGCCTTGTTTTCGATTGAACACATCATCGCTTTGATTCGCGGTGAAGAAGTGGAGCCATCATGGCACTGACCATTTTGTGCGTCAGCTTCACGCTGCTGTTGCTGCTGGGCGTGCCCGTGGCGTTCTCGATTGGTTTGTCCTCTTTGGCAACCTTGTTGTTCGAAGGCTTGCCCTTGGCGGTGGGCTTTCAACAAATGATTTCGGGCATGAACCCGTTCTCGTTCCTCGCCATTCCGTTCTTCATCTTTGCCGGTGAAATCATGATGTACGGTGGCATCGCCGACAAGATTGTGGATTTCGCCAAATCCCTCGCCGGCCATGTGCGCGGTGGCTTGGGCATGAGCAACGTGCTGGCATGCACCTTGTTTGGTGGTGTGTCGGGCTCGCCCGTGGCCGACGTGTCTGCCATGGGTGCGGTGCTGATTCCGCAAATGAAAAAAGAAGGCTACGACGCCGACTACGCGGTCAACGTGACCACGCACGCGTCCTTGGTGGGTGCTTTGATGCCCACCAGCCACAACCTCATCATCTTCACGCTGGCTGCCAGCGGCAAGGTGAGCATTGCAGCCTTGATTTTGGCGGGCATCGTGCCAGCCATTGTGTTGACCATTTGCAACTTGGTCGCGGCCTACGCGGTGGCCGTCAAGCGCGGCTACCCTGCGGGCACCTTCCCTGGGTGGGCTGTGGTGGGGCATTCGTTTGCGCAGTCGTTGCCAGGCCTGTTGGTGGTGGTCATCATCATCGTGGGCATTTTGTCGGGCGCGTTCACGGCCACCGAATCGGCCTCTGTGGCGGTGGTTTGGGCGTTGTTCTTGGCCACGATGGTGTACAAAAAACTCACCCGTGAACAGTTCTTGAAAGCGGCGGCCAAAGCGGTCAAAAGCACAGGCGCAGTGTTGCTGCTGATTGGCATCAGCTCCATGTTTGGCTACTTGATTGGCTTGTACGGCGTGGCCGAATTGACGGGCCAAATGTTGTCGAGCATCAGTGCCACGCCGTGGGTCATCTTTTTGTGCGTCAACATCATCTTGTTTGTGTTGGGCACCTTCCTCGACATGGCGGCCACGATTTTGATTTGCACGCCCATCTTCTTGCCCATCTGCCAACAAATGGGCATGAGCACCGAGCAATTCGGCATCGTCATGCTGATCAACTGCGCGTTGGGTTTGAACACCCCGCCTGTGGGCACCACCCAATTTGTGGGTTGCACCATTGGTGAAGTGTCAGTTGGCACGGTGATGAAAACCATTTGGCCGTTCTACGGCGGTTTGATTGCCGCATTGATGTTGGTCACCTATGTGCCCGCGTTCTCCATGTGGCTGCCCAATTTGATTTTGAAATAACACCATGACTGACAGACCTGCCACGGCTTTGGGACCTGCCATTGTTTTTGAGACCAGCGCACGCTACCCCGACCCGCGTGTCGAGGTGTTGGATGAACGCTTTTTAAAACTGCGTTTGTTCAGCGCCAGCGTGGAACAGTTGGCCACCGGCATGCGTTGGGCCGAAGGCCCCGTCTGGTTTGGCGATGGTCGCTACCTGTTGGTGTCCGACATTCCCAACAACCGCATCTTGCGTTGGGACGAGGCTTCCAACCACGTGAGTGAGTTTCGCAAGCCCTCGCACCATGCCAACGGTTTGGCGCGTGATGCGCAAGGGCGCTTGCTCACCTGTGAACACCAAACACGCCGCGTCACACGCACCGAATACAACGGTGCCATCACCGTGCTGGCCGATGCGTTCGACGGCAAACCGTTGAACTCGCCCAACGACATCGTGTGCCAACGCCATGGTGCGGTGTGGTTCACAGATCCGCCGTTTGGCATTTCCGGCGACTGGGAAGGCGACGCGGCCGTGGCCGAGTTGCCCCATGCGCTGTACCGCATCGACCCAAGCGATGGCAAGTTGCATCAAGTCTTGACTGACATTCAAGGCCCCAATGGCTTGGCCTTCTCACCCGACGAGTCGGTCTTGTATTTGGTCGAGAGCCGTGCCAAGCCACACCGCAAAGTGTGGGCCTATGACGTGAGTGCGCAAGGCGGCTTGTCCAACAAGCGCTTGGCCATTGATGCCCAAGACCCAGGCGCACTGGACGGCATTGCGGTCGACATCGACGGCAATATTTGGTGCGGCTGGGGCAGTGATGGCTCGGCACATGTCAACCCTGAAGAACTTGACGGCGTACGCGTGTTCGCCCCCGACGGCACCGCCATTGGTCACATCCATCTGCCTGAGCGCTGCGCCAACCTGTGCTTTGGCGGTGCCAAACACAACCGACTGTTCATGGCCAGCAGCCATTCGCTGTATGCCATCTACACCAACACACGCGGTGCTGCTTAAGCACGTGCGCGCACATCGGAGACTTCACATGAAAAAACGCCATTTGCTTTTAGCGCTGTTGACCAGCACCTGGTTCATGGGCGCTGCACACGCTTGGCCCGACAAACCCGTCACCTTGGTGGTGCCCTTCCCACCCGGTGGCGCCACCGATTTGATTGCCCGCACCTTGGCGCCCAAGCTGCAAGAAAAACTAGGCGGCAGCTTCATCACCGACAACAAAGCCGGTGCGACCGGCACGATTGGCGCTGGTTTTGTGGCACGTGCCCCAGCCGATGGCCACACGCTGCTGGTGTCATCGCTTGGCCCTTATGTGATTGCCCCGCACCTGCTCGCCAAGGTGCCCTATGACGCACTGAAAGACTTCGACTACATCAGCATCGCCGTGCAAGCCCCCAATGTGTTGGTGGTGCCTGCCAGCTCACCGCACAAATCAATGGCCGATGTGATCGCGTTTCTCAAAGCCAACCCCAACAAAATGACGTTCGCCTCGTCTGGCAACGGCAGCAGCGACCACCTCACCGCTGAGTTGTTCTGGCTGCAAACCGGCACAACGGGCATCCACGTGCCCTACAAAGGCGGCGGCCCTGTGATGACCGATTTGCTCGGTGCCCAAGTGGACTCGTCGTTCATGAACATCAACACCGCCATGCCGCAAATCTTGGCAGGCAAGTTGCGTCCCCTGTCCATCACCAGCGCCAAGCGTTCACCGCTCTTGCCCAATGTGCCCTCGCTCGAAGAGTTGGGCATCAAAGAAGCCAATGTGTATTCATGGCAAGCCATTGCAGCGCCCAAAGGGTTGCCGGCTGACATCAAAGCCAAACTGCATGCGGCCATCGTGGCGGGTTTGAACGACCCACACGTCAAAACCAAGCTGCTGGATTTGGGTTTCGAAATCGTGGCCAACACGCCTGAGCAATTCACCGCTTACCAAGCGGCTGAATTTGCACGCTGGAAAAAGCTGATCGACACCCGCAACATCAAAGCCGACTGAGTCGGTCACTCTCAAACATCACCCCATGCCTCACTCTGCTCCCGTCATCACACAGTTGCGCGTCATCCCCGTTGCGGGGCATGACAGCATGTTGATGAACCTCTCTGGCGCACACGGCGCTTTCTTCACCCGCAACTTGCTCATCCTCACCGACAACGCCGGACGCACCGGCATTGGCGAAGTGCCCGGGGGTGAAAAAATTCGCGCCACCTTAGAAGACGCCACCGAGTGGGTGGTTGGCCAAGGCATTGGCAATGTGCAAGCCGTGCTCAACACCCTACGCACCCGCTTCGCCGACCGCGATGCGGGTGGGCGTGGCTTGCAAACCTTTGACCTGCGCACCACCATCCATGCTGTGACGGCCGTGGAATCGGCCTTGCTCGATTTGCTGGGCCAACACTTGAATGTGCCTGTGGCGGCCCTGCTGGGCGAAGGCCAGCAGCGCAGCTCGGTAGAGATGCTGGGCTATTTGTTTTTCATCGGCGACCGCACCCAAACCGACCTGCCCTACCGCACCGAACACGAGGCAGACAACGCCTGGTTCCGCTTGCGCAACGAAAAGGCCATGACCCCCGAATCGGTGGTGCGTTTGGCCGAAGCAGCGCATGAAAAATATGGCTTCAACGACTTCAAGCTCAAAGGCGGCGTGCTCGCAGGCGAGGCTGAGATTGAGGCCGTCACCGCCCTGCACCAACGCTTCCCACAAGCCCGTGTCACCCTCGATCCCAATGGCGGTTGGTTGCTCAAAGACGCCGTGCGCTTGATGCGCGACATGCGCGGTGTGGTGGCTTATGCCGAAGACCCTTGTGGCGCAGAAGAAGGCTTCAGCGGGCGCGAAGTGATGGCCGAATTCCGCCGCGAAACCGGCCTGCCCACCGCCACCAACATGGTGGCCACCGATTGGCGACAAATGGTGCACTCGCTCTCGCTGCAAAGCGTGGACATCCCATTAGCTGACCCTCACTTTTGGACCATGGCAGGCTCAGTGCGTGTGGCGCAAACCTGCCGTGATTGGGGCCTGACATGGGGCTCGCACTCGAACAACCATTTCGACGTGTCGCTCGCCATGTTCACGCACGTGGCCGCAGCCGCGCCCGGCAAGGTCACAGCCATCGACACCCACTGGATTTGGCAAGACGGCCAAGGCCTCACGAAAGAGCCTTTGCAAATCGTCAACGGCCATGTGGAAGTGCCCAAAAAGCCAGGCCTTGGCGTTGAGCTGGACATGGCCGAAGTCGAGAAAGCCCACCAGCTTTATCTGCAACACGGCTTGGGCGCACGCGATGATGCGGCGGCCATGCAATACCTCATCCCCGGCTGGACGTTTGACCACAAACGTCCGTGCATGGTTCGATAACTCTTTTCATCCGTCATACACACCATGCGCCCCAACAAACTCAGAGAAATTTGGCAATCCGGCGGAGCCGTCGTCAACGGCTGGCTCGCCATCCCCAACAGTTTTTCCGCAGAAACCATGGCCCACCAAGGCTGGGACTCCCTCACCATTGATTTGCAACATGGCGTGGTCGACTACCAAGCCATGGTGACCATGCTGCAAGCCATCTCCACCACCGACACTGTGCCTGTGGTGCGCGTGCCATGGTTAGAGCCCGGCATCTTGATGAAGACTTTGGACGCCGGCGCTTACGGCGTGATTTGCCCCATGGTCAACACCAAAGAAGACGCCCAAAAACTGGTGGCCTACACCCACTACGCGCCCCAAGGCACTCGCAGCTTTGGCCCTGTGCGCGCCCTGCTCTACGGCGGTGCTGACTATCCCAAGCACGCCAACAACACCATCGTCACCTTCGCCATGATTGAAACCGCCGCCGCGCTGGACAACTTGGACGACATCTTGTCGGTAGAAGGTTTGGATGCGATTTACATCGGCCCCTCCGATCTGTCCTTGGCCTTGGGTTGCACCCCCACGTTTGACGACCTCGACCCCAAAGCAGCCGAGGCGGTGGACCACATCTTGGCGCGTGCCAAAGCGCACGGTGTGGTGGCGGGCATTCACAACGGCACACCAGAGTCTGCGCTCAAACGCATTGCCAAAGGTTTTCAATTCGTCACCGTCAGTTCGGATGCACGTTTGATGGCCGCCGGTGCTCAACAAGTCATTTCAAAAATGCACGCCTCCAAGACTGCCACATCCTCTGGCACTTACTAATTTCACAAAGGAAGTTTTCATGAAAATCGGTTTCATTGGCTTAGGCATCATGGGCTCGCCCATGGCGCAACATTTGTTGGCCGCCAAGCACGACTTGTTCGTTCGCACGCGCAGCAAAGTGCCTGCCGAACTCTCCAGTGCACACATTTGCGCCACCAATGCCGACGTGGCGCGCGCCGCAGACATCATCTTTTTGATGTTGCCCGACACCCCCGATGTGGAAGCGGTGTTGTTTGACAAAGACGGCGTGGCCGAAGGTTTGAGCCAAGGCAAGATCGTGGTGGACATGAGCTCCATCTCGCCCATGGACACCAAAACTTTTGCGCAAAAAATCAATGCCCTCGGCTGCGACTACCTCGATGCACCTGTGTCAGGTGGCGAAGTGGGTGCGAAGGCTGCCAGCCTCACCATCATGGTGGGCGGTGCGCAAGCCACCTTCAACACCGTCAAGCCTTTGTTTGAATTGATGGGCAAAAACATCACCCTCGTGGGCGGCAACGGCGACGGTCAAACCACCAAAGTGGCCAACCAAATCATCGTGGCTTTGAACATTGCGGCCGTGGGCGAAGCCCTGTTGTTTGCCAGCAAAGCAGGCGCTGACCCTGCCAAAGTACGCGCGGCACTGATGGGTGGCTTTGCATCCAGCCGCATTTTGGAAGTGCACGGTGAGCGCATGATCAAACGCACGTTTGATCCCGGTTTTCGCATTGCCTTGCACCAAAAGGATTTGGCCTTGGCCCTCAACGGCGCCAAAGCCATTGGCGTGTCCTTGCCGCAAACCGCATCGGCCGCACAGCTCATGCAAGCTTGTGCGTCTAACGGCTGGGGCCAGCTGGACCATTCCGCGTTGGTGAAATCACTGGAATTGATGGCCGCACACGAAGTGGCGACCAAGTAAACACCAGCTGCACACAAAAACAAACCCGCTTAGGCGGGTTTGTTTGTTTCTGGTGGCACGTGTTCAGTCTTCAATCTTCCACGTGGGCAAGCGCCACTCCAACCGCAACGCGGCCAGGCGCAGCAACGTGGCGGTTGCCGCACCAATCGCCACCACCGCATTCGGATCAAATGCGAAGTAGTGAAGCACGACCACGACCCAGCCGCCGGCAAACGCACACACGGCATAAGGGTGGTGGTCGTGAAAAGCCGTGGGAATTTCGTTGCACACGATGTCACGCAACACGCCGCCAAAGGTGGCGGTGATGACGCCCATCAACACCGAAATCAATGCCGGCATTTGCATACCCAGCGAGATGAGTGTGCCGCTGGCGGCAAACAAACCAAGCCCCAAGGCGTCTGGCCACTGCATGGATTTTTCAGTTGGCTTGAAATGTTTGGCGCGCATCAAAAACATGGCGGCCAAACACAAAGCCAACACCGTCCATAAATACCAAGACTGCTCAATCCAAAACAGCGGACGACGGTCGAGCAACACATCGCGCAAGGTGCCGCCACCAAAAGCGGCCACACAGGCCACGGCACAGACGCCAACGGCATCGAGTTTTTTGCGTGCGGCCTCAATGACGCCAGACAGCGCAAAAGCCACCGTGCCTGCAATCTCAATGCTCGTCTGTACCCCTGAGAGGGTTTGCGTCGTCAAGACGTCCATCGCCCAAACCTTTTGTTAAAAAGCCAAAGGTGCAAGTGTCGCACCTTCGATGCGGTGACGCGCCATGGCTTGGGCCACCACACCCGTGGCCTTCATGTCTTCCACGAATTGGTGCAAATAGGCGGCAGCAGCGTCACCACGGCTCTTGGGCAGGCCCATGGCTTGGGAAATCACCATGAAGTGACCGGGCAACATGCGCAGGTTCGGAATGCGAGGCAACTCGGCTTCGAGCTGAGGCTTCACGCCCGCCGCCACATCGTGGCCGTGTTGTAGAAAGTAGCTCACCACTTCGGGTGAGGTGGGGCTGCGCACCAGTTGGGCATGTTTGATTTCACGGCTCAGGTACAGGTCGTAAGCACTGCCCTTGCCCACCACCACGGTGTGTTGGGCTTGGTCTACGTCTTCGTTGCTTTGCAACGGTGAGTCTTGTTTGACCATGTACGCACCTTCAATCAGCACATAGGGCGCTGTAAAGGCAATCGCAGCACCACGCAGCGGGTCGATGGCAAAAAAGCCCACATCGGCCTCTTCACCCGAGACGGCTTCCACCGATTTGCTGGCGGCGTCAAACACGACCAGTTTCAAGGGCACGCCCAAGCGTTGCGCCAGTTGCGTGGCGAGGTCAATCGAGACGCCCTCAGGCTCGCCTGTGTCAGGGTGGCGACGGGCCAAGATGGGGTTACCCACGTTGATGGCGACGCGAAGTTCACCAGTGGGCGCGAAAGTGTTGGCAAGGGGTTGAGTCGCATGTGTCATGCCCCAATTGGCCCACAAAAAGGTGACACGTAACTTGCTGCGAAAATAGCGGGATGACGTACAGCGTGAAAGAAATGTTCTACACCTTGCAAGGTGAAGGCGCCAATGCAGGGCAACCCGCCGTGTTTTGCCGTTTCGCCGGTTGCAACCTGTGGAGCGGCCGCGAAGAAGACCGCAGCT
>Ga0228700_1000937_pt1 | contig 21833 bp, 21 predicted proteins | sample McNCre317_Aug_MG_FD_178019 | JGI IMG/M metagenome (GOLD analysis project Ga0228700, IMG submission 178019) | Freshwater microbial communities from McNutts Creek, Athens, Georgia, United States - 3-17_Aug_MG | ecosystem: Environmental > Aquatic > Freshwater > Creek | place: USA: Georgia...
ACCCCGTTTACCGGGCACAGGTATTTGCACCACACACGCTTCTCGCGTCCGTAGATAAATCCCACCGCAATGGCTGCTGCAGTGGAGCCACCCAGTACCAGCAGTACCGCCTTGGGGTACTGATAGACGCTGACCATCTGGCCATAGACCGTGGTGCCGACAAAGGCCACGAAGGGCCAACCTCCCCAACGCACCCAGCGTGGAATCGCCCGGTTGAGGCCTTTGCTGCTGGCCCATTCCGTCAAAGACCCCTCCGGACATAAAACCCCGCACCAAACACGCCCGACCAACACCATGCTGAGCAGGACGAAAGGCCACCAAATGCCCCAGAACACAAATTGCGCGAAGACCGTCAGGTGGGTAAAAACATGAGCCGTTTCATCGGGTAGCGGCAGCAGCACGGGCACCAGAATGAGCACGGCATACACCACCACCACCACCCACTGTATGGCGCGAATCAATTTGCCATGGCGACTGAGCCAGTCGCCCAGCGCAGCGGCCAGGGGGCGGACTGCGCTACGCTTCACCGAGCCCGACGCGAGTTCCATTGAACGCCTACCCAGTAAAAACAAAACACCAGCAAGATCATCAGCGAGGGACGTGCGCGGTAGCCAGTAAAGGCTGAGACCACACCGCCTACGACACTGCTATCGTCAAGCAATGCGGAGCTGTCCCAAAGCTGATTGACCAATGCGGGAATAGTCTGAATTCCAATCAAACGATCCACCGCACCGACTAGAAGCGCACAGGCCAGCAACAGGAGCATGGTTTCTGTGACTTTGAAGAAGAGACGCCATGAGATCAGTTTGCCGCCCAATTGCAAGGCATAAAAGGTTGCGCCTGCCACTAGGATGCCCAGGCTCAGCGCCAGCCAAAAGGTTGTTGAGGTCAGACTGTTGCTACCTGCGGCCAGACTGCTCAAGAAGACCACGGTCTCACCGCCCTCACGGGCCACTGCAATTGCAGCAAGCGAGGCCACGCCCCACCAGTTTTGTTCCTGAGCGCGCTGACCCAATGTGTGCTCCATGTCGCGCTTGAGATGGCGCGCATTTCGGCGCATCCAGAACACCATTTGCACAATCAATGCGGCAGCTGTGAGCTGCAAGGTGGACTGGAATATTTCCTGCCCCTCATCCGCCAATACGGAGTTCAGGGCTTCAATGCCAAGACCCAGGATGAGTGCCCCACCCAGTCCGGCGAGCACACCCAGCCACAGGTATCGAATCCCGGCCTTTCCCGCAACGTTGTGTAAAAGCCAAGCGTGCAAGATGCCGACCACCAGCATGGCCTCCACGGTCTCACGCCACATCACGAAGAAAATCTGCGCCAGGTTTTGCATAGGGATACTTGAGCTACTTATTTGGCAACCAGGCTGCCCTGCCCGACCTTGATATGGAAGTCGTCGATGAATTTGTACTCTCCGGGGTCCAGCGGGTAAATCACCACAAAAGAACTGCCGCCCGGATTGAGCGCTTTTTCTTTGCGCAACTGCACGCTCTCGAACTCGACGGCCTCTGTTCCGGTGTTGAAGAGGTCTATGCGGAACTTCTTGCCAGCAGGAACCAGCAGTTTTTGTGGCTTGAACACACCGTTGTTGCATTCCAGGCGGAAGCTGGGGATGTCTTCTGCGGCCCGCACCGTGCCCATTGTTGCCAGCATCAAACCGCCGAACGCGGTTGTCAGAATTCTTCGATTGCGCATAACGGGCACCACCTCATCCTGGCTTAATAACCGCCCTTTTTGCCAGTGCCCGCAAAAGTGAAATCGTAGTTCAGATCAAAAGGTTTGAACCACGCACCGACACCGGTCTCCTTGTCCACGTGGCGACCAAAGTGGGCGTGGGCGTTGTCCGATGGCGGCATGATGGTGAGCTTGAGCTTGTACTTGCCGGGGCCATCGAGCTTTACGTTGTCCCCATAGTGAGGTCCGTCACTGGCCACCATGGGCATCAAGTCGCCGTTGGACTTGAAGGAGCTGCCGTTTTTGCTCAACTCAAACTTGACCACGAGGTAGGGCATCCAGTCGCCCTGTGCAAATCCATTGGGATTGTTTTTGACCGCGTGGATGTCGGCCTCCAGGTGAATGTCAGACTCCTCCACCTTTTTCATCATGCCGTCTGGCTCCATCTTGACGGGCTGGAGATACACCGCCCCAATTTCCAGACCATTGACAACTTGGTGTTTGCCAATGGGGGTCTCGGCCGCTTGGATGGAGTGACTAGCCAGTATCAATCCGGCGTACACGATGCTAAGGACGGGAAATTTCATGGAAGTGGGTGTTTTTGAGGGACAAGAACTCAATCGTATCACATAAATGCGAATCATTCGCATTCAATGCATCCCGTTTTGTCACATCCCTGGATCGAGTGCACGTGGGCCATCGTTATAGAACGTGATTAGTCCACAGCAATGCCGTACAAATGGATTTGACCGAAGTCCTTGCCAATCAAAAGTGGTAACCAATTCCGGAAACCATTGGTCGCGTATGGGCGGTTCCGAGCAATGCAAACATTTGCCCGAACTTCCGCAAAGGGCACTGACGTGCTCGTCAGTTTTGATTTCAACCTATCGATGCGAAGTAGGCGTCGCATGCGAATGGTTCGCACGCTTAGAAACACGAACAGCAAGGCAAGCAGAGCTGCGTGGATTGGCAGAATTTTCATGAAGCCCTGGACGCGAGCACGTTGACCAGCGTACGATCTTTCAAGTGTTGCTCTGTACCCTTCTTCAGCGCCCGTAACGATTGAATCTCTTGCCCGAGCTCACGTACAAGATCATCCGACTCACCGTACTTCGCCTCCAATTTGGCACACAGGCTTTCCAGCCTATCGATGCGCTTTGCGAGCTTTTTTTCATACAGACTCCGTCCAAGGGTTTTCACCTAAGCATCTTAAGCCCTCTGGTCGAAAGCGAGGATCGCTTTCGCCTGCCCAAAAATTAGGCATTCTGTTGATCCTCAGTGGCCAGGCGGTTCATACGCGCATGCTGCCAAGTTGTCCACAAAGGTAGTCACAGATTCCGGGGACAAGATTTCCAAGGCGGTGCGTTTGTTTCAGAGGCTGCGCTGCCTTCATCTCTGTCTTTGGGTGACGACTCCACAATCCTCAAGAAACCTTGAAATCAAATCGTCACTGGCCTGAAACTTTCGGATGAGGACTTGCCTTCAAGAGTGATTGTGTCCGGAGTCGCCACCAAGGGTATATAAACACAGCAAACACATAGGAGCCACCATGAAACCCACTTGCCATTGGAAACGCCTTGCTGCTACTGCGCTGCTGAGTCTTGCGGCCACGGCTTCGCAAGCCCACACTGGCCACGGCACGTCTGGTCTGTACGAAGGTCTGCTTCACCCCTTTGGCTTGGACCACTTACTGGCCATGGTGGCCGTGGGCGCCTGGTCTGTGTCCGCACTTCCGGCCGACAAGGTCTGGAGGGGCCCCGCAGTGTTCATGGCAAGCCTGGTCATCAGCGCCGTGGCCGGTTCTATCGGGATGACGCTTCCTTTCCTGGAACACCTCATTTCGCTCAGTGTTGTTCAATTTGGCACCATGCTGGTGCTCTCGCGTGTCCAATCCAAACCATACATCGGACTGACATTGATCGCAGTGGCCGCAGCCATGCATGGCCTAGCCCATGGTGCTGAGAGCCCTGAGACCGGTTTCGTCGCCTACGCCATTGGATTCCTGATGACCACTGCTGTTTTGCATTTTGGCGGCGTGGCCTTGGGCGTGGCTGTCAAGCGGTATGCACCAGTCAGCGCATGGTGGGGAGATAGGGTGCTGGGCCTGGCCTTTGGCAGTGCAGGAATCTACCTTTTTAGCCAAGTCTGAAGCCAAGTGCCAGGGGTTCCGACGAAGCTCCGGTTTTCACCTGCGCAATAATGCGGGGATGTACACCCTGCAATCCCTGCGCCAAGCACGCCCCATCATCCGATGGATGCTCGTGTGCTTTGCCTTGTCGATTGGCGTGGCCATTGCCTCCCCCGTTGTCCATCCGCAAAGCCTGCAGCTCATCTGTACGGCCTCGGGAACTACCAAGCTGGTTCCGACCGATAACAGCGGTGGTGCCGGAGACCAGGACCTGGCCCATACGCTCGATTGCGTGTTGTGCTTGCCTGCAGTTGCTCCACCGCCTGGGGCAGCCGTCGCCCCCGTTGCGCTGGAATTGGGTGAGGTTCTACATACGCAGCGCCCCGCCTTTGCCAGCTGGCGTTTGGCCGATCCGACCTCGGCCCGAGATCCTCCTGTCCTGATCTAAACCGTTTGCATTTGGCGCCTTGTCGGCGCCGCCTTGCCATGCCTGCTGCGCGTGGTACCCCTTGCATTCAAAACCTTTGCCCTTCGCTGGCCTGACCTTGTTTGGCAGGCAACTGGGGCATGGGCCGATTCAGATTTGATCCAGGACTCTCACCATGAAACTTTATTCTCAATTTGTCGTTGCGCTGGTCGCATCCCTGTCTGCTGCGGCAGCGATTTCCCACGTCACACTGGAAGACCCGGTAGCGGCCGCCGGCGCGGCCTACCGTGCCGTGCTCAAAGTCGGGCATGGATGTGCGGGCTCAGCCACCACTTCCATGACCGTGACCATCCCGGCTGGCTTTGTGTCAGCGCAGCCACTCGTCAAACCGGGCTGGACCGTTTCCACCAAGGTGGGCAAGTTGGCAGAGCCCTACGAGATGCATGGCACCCAATACACCGAAGGCGTGCAGGAAATTAGCTGGACTGCCAAGGGCGCCGAGAACGCTGTGCCCGATGCCTATGGCGACGAATTCGTCTTGCGTGGCATCACACCCCACAAAGCCGGAGCCATCTGGTTCAAGGTGGTTCAGGGCTGCGAGAAAGGCAGCAACGGATGGGTGGAAATCCCCACTGACGGCCAGGATGCCCACAGCCTGAAGTCTCCAGCCGCACGGCTGGACATTTTGGACGTTCATGCAACTGCAGCGCACGCGCATTAGCAGGGGCGCAGCATGAAGACATGGAAGTGGATCGGAGTAGCCCTAGTTGCAGCCCTTGGCGCTGCCAGCTCGTGGGCGCAACCGTAGATGTACAAAACGCTGGGGTATGAGCCACCGGTCAAGGCCAGAAGGCCACGGGTACCGATGCCGAGCCAATCGTCACCACCTGAAACACCAGTTTGGACGACCCAACGCCCCACTGTCTGTGGAGCCGCTGGTTGTTGAAGGGAGCTACGCCATTGCGGGCTGGATTCAGCAAGGGCGCGGCGGGCGTACCCTGCTGCAAAAAGGCAAGGGGCGGTGGTCCATCGCTCTTTGGGCGGGCAACGGACTCAAGAATGCCAAAGTGTTGCAAAGCACAGGAATGCCTGCAGAGATCGCTGGCAAGCTCGCTGCGAATCTGGCAGCAGCAGACGCCAAGTTAAGAAAAGAAAAGCTGGCTTTGATTGCCAGCTTTGAGGGCATGGTCAAGGTGGACGCTTCCCACGACATGGCCACAGCTCACGGCCATTGAGCCCAAAGGACATGTCCTCTTCCACAAGAACTCTGCTCACCGATCGCAAAAAAACATCAAATCAATATGGCAACACACACCAAACTGCTCATGGCCCTGGCCATGGCATTCCCCGCTGCCGGAGCATTTGCCTGCGCAAGTTGCGGCTGCACGCTCAATTCGGACTTCGGCACCCAAGGTCTCTCCACCTCATCGGGCTGGAGTCTCGATGTTCGTTACGACACGCTGAACCAAAATCAGCTGCGCAGCGGCACCGGAAAGATTTCTGCCACCGATGCAGCCAACACCACGAACCCTGTGACCGCTGGACCGGTCGAAGTGGAGAAGTTCACAGTCAACAAATACCTCACCGCTACGCTGGACTACAGCGATGGAGACCGTTGGGGCATCAGTGCGTCACTGCCCTACATCAGCCGCAACCACAGCACCTTGGGAGTGGGCGGAAACGGAATTTCGCCCGATCCCACCAGTGGCTATGACTCCAGCGTCTCTGGATTTGGCGACCTGCGCATTGTGGGGCGCTACTTCGGTTTCACGGATAGCAGGAACTTTGGCATCCAGTTTGGCTTGAAACTGCCAACGGGGGACACCAAGCAGACGTCAACCGCTGCCGATGGCATCACCGCCATTGCCGTTGATCCCGGATTGCAGTTGGGCACAGGAACCACCGATGCCATTCTCGGTGCCTATTACTTTGACAATCTGAACCGGAACTGGGACTACTTTGCGCAGGTCCAGTTCCAGTCGGCATTGAACAGTTCCTCCATGGCATCGGGCTCTTACCGCCCCGGTGACAGTGTGAACCTGACGGGTGGGATGCGGTACCACGGCTTCGAGTCGTTTACCCCCACGATGCAGATCAACGCGCGCTACGTCAATGCGGACTCCGGCTCCGGTGCCGACACGTACGCCACGGGTGGCACCTTGGTGTACTTCACGCCTGGTGTCATGGTTCCGGTAACGTCCACCCTCGCGGTGTATTCGAACCTGCAGATTCCGATCTACCAGAACGTCAATGGCATACAGGTGGCGCCTACGACAATCTTGTCGATTGGCGCACGCGTAGCGTTCTAAGCCGTTACTTGCCCAGGAGCGGTGTGACCACAGCGTCCAATTCGGCCATGGTGATCTCGGCATCGCCCACATGGCCGTTTTTTCGGAGGATGCCGTCCTTGTCGATGACAAAGGTGGAGGGCATCCTCCAGATACGTCCCAGTCCCTTGATGTTGGCATCGGCCTTAAGCGCAACCTGAAAGCTGAACTGCTGCGCGAATTTGCGCACGGCTGCGAGGTCTCGCGGCTCATCCATGCTGATGGCCACAATTTCCAGACCTTCTGCTTTGTGCTTGTCCAGGTAGCTCTGCAGGATGGGCATTTCTGCCTTGCAAGGTGCACACCAAGTGGCCCAGAGATTGACGATCACGGTCTTGCCACGCTTTTGAGCAAGCTGGAAAGTATCAGCGCTGTCCAGCAGTTTGGCCTGAATGTCGGGAGCTGGCGCGCCAAGAGCCAAGTCCGCGCCCCAGGAAGGCAGGGATAGGCTGAACGCAAGGAGAAACGGGAACAGGCGCATTGGGGGGATTTTCGCATTCGCCCGCTGGCATTCGAATGTCGGCAATGCGGGAGCCCAATCGAAGAGGCGACTGGCACCTATTGGGCACTATGCATAAGGGCACCCACCTGCCCATGGCAGATTGGACTTCCCCTGTGAGCCAATGGCCGACGCCCGAGAAAGTCGGCAAACCTGCGTCCGAGTTTGCCGCAGATGTTCACCGGAGCTGACCCTGCAAACCAAGTTGCCCGTTAGTGGGTGGAGACCGCAGGCTGCAACGCACCGGCAGGCGCGAAATACTTTTACATAAAGGTGCCTAAAAACACACTGTTTTTTGCGAAGTTGATTTCCATCACCACTCCGTTGTTGAAGACCACTTCATAGACGTAAATGCCGTCGGTGAAGGAGTAAATGCTGTACGGCGCGGTGGCGGGCGTCACATAGGGATTGCTCAGCGACTTGCTCGGCAGTGTCAGGGTGGTGGCATTGGCCTGCACACACAGTGTTTGCGCGGGGGCGTAGAGGTCGGCATTGCCCTGGTAGGTCAGCATGGTTTGCCCACCGCTGCAGGTTCCCGAGCCGCCAGTGCCCCCCGATCCGGAGCCCGATGTGGCCAAGGCGGAATAAGCACTGGCAAGCTGGGTGCTGAATCCGGAAAAAGCGGCAAAGTTATGTGATTCAATGGCACTCAGCAAGGCCGCATAGGTTTGCGACTGTGCCGTGAGTGCCGTCTTTAGGGCTTGCAGGGTGTTGTCCATGGGGTTGCCGGTTGCAGCTGTGAAGCCGGAAGTGAGCGGATTCAGATTGCCCAGCGTGGCTGTGATTCCCAGTGCGTTGTTCAACGCCGTGAGCGCGGTACTGATGGCGCCGGAATTGACTGCAGCAAAGGCGGGGCTGGCAAACCAGGTTTGGGGCGCACTGCCCGTAAGCTGGGCCACCACGAGATCGGTCAAAGGAGTCACGTTCACGGTACCAAAAGCCAAGGCCACCGAGTGATAGGGGGTGGTATTGGCCACTCCGCCCACTGTGCCGCCGCTTACCTGAACTGCGCAGGGCAGCGTTTGTCCAGAGGTGGCGACTTGCCAAGTGCCCGTTGTACTGGTGGTGGTGGTCAGCGCCGCGCCACCGGCGCAGCTCACCTGGATTGAGCCCGCAACAATGGGGGATCCGACGGCAGCGGTGCCCCCCAGGGTGATGGGGGTGCTGGTGCTGCCCCCACCTCCGCAAGCTGCCAGCGCGGCGACCAACGCCGTAGCGACCCAGTAGAACCTGTTGAATGCACGCATGATGTTCCTCCAGTCTGTGTTTTCCATGAATTGGTTTGGCCAGCGCGCCTTGCGGCATCACTGGCCAAATCGTGCAAAGCAGACGTTTTCTTGTCATCATGCAAACGGATGAAGCGCGCGAAAATTTGAACGCAGGCCACACCTGGAGGCATTGACCACTATGCAAGCTGAACTGGTAGACCGAATTTACGAATGCTCTTTTATGCCCGAACTCTGGCCAGAAGTTCTGGACGAGCTGGCGCAGATGACGCAGGCCAGCGGCGGCCTGCTGTTTGCGGTGCGCGACAAGGTGCTGAACTGGACGTCTTCGCCTGCACTGAGCGAGGTATTCCAGTCATATGTGTCGGATGGCTGGTTCACCCAATGCACCCGCCGCGTCTGCCTGTTCAGCAAAAACCAACCCAGCTTTTTAGGCGAGCATGATTTTTGGACACAAGAAGAGCTGGAGGCCAACCCGATTTACCGCGACTTTTTCCGGCCACGCGGGCTCGGTTGGTCTGCCGGTACCGGCTTGATGATGCCCACGGGTGACAACATCGTTTTCAGCGTGGAGCGCAACTATGCGCGCGGCCCCATGGAAAGCGCGCAAATCCAGTTGCTCAACGAACTGCGCCCCCACCTGGCCCGCGCTGCCCTGATCGCAGCGCGCCTGGGCCTGCGCAGTGCCAAGAATGTCAATGACATACTGACCGAGCTGGGCCTGCCCGCGCTGGTCATGGATGAAAGCGGCGTGGTGATTGAAGCCAACGCCCTGATGGCTGGACTGAAAGAGCAAGTGGTGTGGCGGCCCGATGGGCTTGTGGTGCTCAAGGACGAAGCGGCCAACGCGCTGCTTTTTGCATCACTACCTGCGCTGGACAAGGCCCCTACGCGCGCTGTCCACTCCTTCGCATTGCGGGGCCTGGAGGGGCGTGCCGCGATGGTGGCGCATGTGGTGCCCATTCGCCGCTCCGCCATGGACATTTTTGGGCGCTCCTACGCGCTGCTGATTGTCACGCCGGTCACCTCCAGAAAGGCGCCACCGGTGGAACTGTTGCGTTCACTGTTCGATTTGACCGTCTCGGAAGCCCGCGTGGCCCGTGGGTTAGCCACAGGGGAATCGCTGGACGACATCGCCAGCCGCGGCGGTGTCACGCGCAACACGGTTCGGTCACAGTTGCAGCAAGTGCTGGAAAAAACGGGCTGCACGCGCCAGGCAGAGGTAACCGCCATGCTCACCAACATTGCAATGGGCCCTGCCGCGAACGCAGGCCCGTGAGGCGCTGTCTTGGCTTGCCCGAAGGTCTTTCCTCCTTGCTGGCGGACTCGGACGTAGGCCCTGGGCGGCTTGTCTGACGACGGTCGTCAATTTAGCCAGCTGATCGGACGTCCCACGACAGCACTTTCGGATCTGATGAAAGCCGCTTTGGGTTCATTTGATGGGGCTCTGTTTCTTGCCCAGCTCCCAGTAGCCGACTTATTTCGAAGAGTTGCAAGGGTAGGCCATGTCAGTGAATTCAAGGTTGCCTCAATGTCGGCAATCAGGGCTCCTCAATGCACGGAGCTACTACGTTGGGCACCTTGTGTGAATTCACTGATGGCACTCATCGGACCGCAAAGCCCCCCAAAAACAATCACACTGACTATCTACGCGTATTTCAAATCCTGGCTCAGTAGTTTTCCATCGGCCGGGCCCGACCCCGGAGCATGAAACGGGGGGCATGGCTGGCGACAGATGGCGCATGGTTATAGGACGTACTTGGGCGCATCTTAGTAGGCGACCGTGTCCCCAGCAAGGACGACTCGCTCATCTTGGCAAAGACCAAATCAAGGGCGTGAGCATTGACAGACTTGGGTCTATAGTTTGGCTGACAATTGACCCCTTGGAACATCAAATCAACGTCAATCAGCAGTCCTGTCAATACTGGTCGATTAAGAATGCGACAAATGTGCGGTGGCTCTGCAAGATGAGCTTTTGCTCATTTGAAAACACCCGATCTACACCGGTTAGTTCACGCAAGTACTGGAGCATTTAGCGATGATCAAGATTCTGGGCATATCAGGTAGCCTTCGCGCCAAGTCGTTCAACACTGCTTTGCTGCGCGCCGCTAAGGACTTGGCGGAAGAACCGGTGCTACTGGAGGTGGCCACCCTGCATGGAATACCCCTGTATGACGGCGACCTGGAGGACGCCCAAGGCACGCCGGATGCGGTGAGAGCGTTGAAGGAGCAAATTTTGGCCAGTGACGGACTGATTCTGGTGACACCCGAGTACAACAATGGCATCCCAGGCGTTTTCAAGAACGCAGTGGACTGGTTGTCTCGCCAAACTCCCGGCATGTCCCCTGTATTTCCTGAACGCCCGGTGGCTGTGATTGGCACCTCCCCAGGCGGCTTTGGAACCATCCTCGCCCAAAACCACTGGCTTCCCGTGCTCAAGACACTGGGGGTTCGGCAATGGAACGGTGCCCGCCTGACGGTGTCCCGCGCCCAATCAGTGTTCGATACAGAAGGGCAATTGGTCGATGATGCTGTCAAGAAGCAGGTTGCGGAGTTTATACGGGGATTCGGCCAATTCGTTTTGCACAACCCCAAGCGTTAGCCGCGCAAACCGCCAGTTTGGAGCGGCAGCATGGTGACCCATGCCTGCGATAACCTTGGCTTCACTGTCGAGGGAAGACCTGGAACGTTCAAATTTAACACGAATTTTGATTTCTAACATTAACAATGTTAGATTCAATATCGATGTTAGAAACAACACTTCCCCAGCAGACCATCCGATACCTGAACCAGGTATTCGGAAACGAAGCCGTTCGTGTTGCGCCCATCGGGATGACCGCCCAACTGCCCTACTTTCTTCAGGACACCTACGAAGTGCTGCCGGGTAAATTGTTGGGTCAGCCCATTACGTTAGCCTGTGTCAAAGACCGTCAACCAATGGCAGCGGAGCAGCTGGACCAGCATGCGCAGCGGCTGCGTGAGCTGCTACACACGCCGGTTCTCATCGCATTGCCAGAAATCACATCGGGCGAGCGCAAACAACTGATTGCACATGGTTTGGCCTTTGTGGTCCCGGATCGGCAACTGTTCGCACCGCAGCTAGGCATGATCCTGACCGAACGCTTTGGCGCTGAACCGCGTCGGCAGCAAGAACTGGCCAGCCCCGCCACACAGGCCCTCTTAATCTGGTTTTTGAACCACCATCCAGTCACAGAAACATGGCATCCGTTTGAGGAAGCGGCAGCGCTAGGCTATGCCGGTATGACTGCTACCCGAGCTGTTCGGGAGTTGCTGCAATACGACTTGTTTGCGTTGGAAGAGCGAGGCCGGGCCAAATACCTCAAGCTCAAGGGCACACGCCGAGAGCTCTGGCAAAAGGCAAAACCGCACCTGCGAACCCCCGTGCTCCGAAGCATGTGGACCTACGACCGCCGCATTCTGGAACTGACGGAGGCACGCTGGGCCGGTGAAAGCGCGTTGGCTCGGCAGACCATGGTCAATGATCCGCGCCAGCCAGTCGTTGCCATGACGGCCGAAGCGGTGCAACGGACACGCCAGGCAGGCATAAGCTTCGAGCCCCGTGCGATTGCCGATGGCATTGCCGTACAGGTATGGCGGTATCAGCCTGGCTTGCAGGCCAAAGAAAAAACTGTAGATCCCTTGTCGTTGTGGCTCAGCCTCAGGGACAACTGGGATGACCGTATCCAGATGGCGCTTGATGAGATTGAGGAGAAGTTCTTGTGGTGAGAGGGATGACAATTTCCAAAAAACGATTCAAGCGCATTGAGAAGTAGGACACCCCAATCGCCACTCCTCATTGACCGCCGCAGCTGCAAGTCTTCAAAGCTTCAGCAGACGCTTCATCAACAGCGTCGGGAATCTTGCCTTTGCCCCGCGATGGCATAGACGTAAACGTCCTTATCGATTCGACGGTAAACCAGCCTGTGGTGGGAGGTCAGCACATACTGGTATTGGAATATGCCGACAGAGGCCAACTCTTGCACCGGGGCCCCATCCAGAATGCCTTTGTCAACGAGCGCCAGTTTGTCAAAGATTTCGTCTTCCGCTTTTAGCCAGTCGGATTCGCTCCACTGGCCCAGCATGTAATCCTGCAGCGACAGTAGGTCGTCTTGGGCCGCAGGAAGAATGAATACCGTCATTTGTTGCGTTTTTGACGGGCCGCTGCCAACTGCGCCCGTGATTCGCTCACCGAGATGGATTTGCCCTGTAGTCGATCCTTCTCACCCAAGGCCATGACCTTTAACGCTGCAATCAAATCTTCTTTTTCCTGGTACTGCTTGACGCTCTCAATCACCATACTGGCCTCGCCATTCTGGGTGATGAAAAACGGGTTGCCGTTCATCATCAGGTCCTCAGAAATTTGGGCCGCATGGCTTTTCAGGTAAGAGATGGACTTGATGTTGGCAACAGATGGCATGTTGGATTCCACGTAACAATGGGTCTAAATTTAGTACCATATTTGGTTTAAGTCAAGCTCACACCCCGTGTGTGCAGTACAGCCAGCATTTACACACTCAAACCGCATTGGCCGCCAGCTCTTCACCCACCAGCACATCGGCACGTACACAACGCCGCTTGCCGCTGCCCCTGATTTGGCAGACAATTTGCCGATTGGCTCCTCAGGCATGAGCCAGCTACCCGCCATAGCAAAGCTGCCGGTCAGCGATGTCAGCACCATCACCCTTTCCATGTGTGAGTATTCGGGTTCTAGGTTCGGTAGGCGGGTAACGAGCGTCGGAACTTGGAGACCACCATGCGTTCATCACCGATTTCCCCTAAGACCGTTTCCGGCATCAAGAGCTATGCACGGGACCTCAAAAAATCCCTGGGCATTGACCATCAAGCCGCGCTGCAGATGGCCAGTGTCGCCGCTGGCTACCAAAACCTGGACCACGCCAAAGCCGCAACGGCCAAACTGTTGGTCAAGGTGACGGCCCCTCGGCACGTCACCGTACTCACCGGCCATTGGAAAGACCCGGAGTCCCACACCAAGGGAACCGAATGTTTGGCCATTGCTTTGTCCAAGCCTCTGCTGGAGCTCGCAACGCATGAGCAAATGAAGCACCACATGCTGCTTGGTGACTCCTTCATTTACGAAGGACAACAGCTCGTATGCAATGCGCTGAGAAGCGGCCAAGACAGTACGCGATTCACCCTCTGTCAGCTTGCGCGTACCCTGCAATTCATGGATGCCACAAGCCTGCGACCTTCTTCAAGCCGTAGTCGCATTTACCCCGGTGGCAATGTCCGCAATCGCCCTCCGGGCGCCGACCACACCCGCGCGTGGTACGCCCCCGACACCGGGGCGTTCTACATGTCGGATGAGCCCTACCAGGATGAGGCCCACCGGCTGAATCAAGAACGCAGTCAGTGGGCGCAGCAACACAGCTACTCGGTTTTGCAGGCGAAGTGGCCGGGCAGGCATGCCCCAGAGTCAGGTTCACGCCTGTACCTGATTGGCAGCAACTCCCGCCTCAGTGACATGCAGGCCATGCTGGCGTCCATCGATGACCTCCCCGACGCCATCCGTTGTGATGCCTGGGCAGGAGCCTCGCTCCCATACGGCGGCCTTATCGTCACGCCCAGCCAAGTTCCCGCGCCGATCCAGGCAGGTAACTAGGGCGCGCGGCGGATCGCACTCCCCGTTAGGGCGGCCCGACCAGGGAGTAGGTATGGCACCTATTCCCGGATTGGTCGATTCGAGTCCAGCACCCACGGAGCAATTGCTTCGAACACCCGCAGGGGTTGGCCTTTGCGAATAAACACTGAGCTGCGCCCCCACTTCGGCAACCTCGGGGAGGCTGTTGCGTCGATTGGCGGCCACCCGTTGCGAATGCCTTGATCGACGGGACCATGGCGCTCGATGGGAATCGGACGCAATGGGGTGCGAACAATGTGCCGGTCATCAAACAAGATTTCGGCCAAGGGGCGGCCACCCAGGTTGGCCATGGCCTTCCAGCCCCCACGCACCGCACTATGGGGTGTGGCACTGCGCGCCCACACGGCAGGCATGCCGTCCACCAAGAGCACCACTTCTCGCACATGGCCAGAGATGCCTTGGAGGGCTTCTTGCTCCTGCGGCCACAGACCTTGTGTGCCCTGCCGAATGACCACCACCTGCACGTCGCCCAGTTGCCGCAATCGGGCGGTCAGCGAGCCACTGGCCGTTAACCATGCAGAGGTCAATGGCGAGCAAGGGCGTCGGGACGTTGGCAGCGGGAAATTCATGAAGGGAACTGGGCGCAATAGCTGTGTACAAGGCTGCGCAGCATAGCCTCGCGCGCTGGGGATTCCCTGCAACTCAGCAATTCTTTCACGCACTGTTTGCGTGATTTCGGTCGGCACGCCTGTTCTCTGACAAGGGCATTCAGCCCGTTGTTCCCTGACATGCGCCTCTGCTTCGCACACTGGCACGTACTTTCCACCCGAAAAGCACCCGAGTTCGCGGGAAGTGAATAGGCAAATACAAGTTGCCTGACCGCCAAAAGCCTGGCCCCAGGCACACTGATCACGCATCTTGGCTCCGGCCAACGCACGCTCATCGGAGCGTTCCTGGTGTGCCCAGGCGTTGCGGTCGTTACCCGCCCCTTGGTTTGACACCCCTGCTTTGTTGCTGACGCCTGTTCACGGGCGGCGCCAATGCACCGTCATGGATAGGCCCAGCCACATAGTTGCTGGACCTCCTTTCACTTTTGCATTCACCAGACCCGGCCCACTGCGCTTTGCAGTGGCCAGGCCTGCCTTTACCTATTGGGTCGCACTGACCCTTTGACTTTTCCCAACCGGGGAGCACGACTCCCCGATGGGTAGGCGTGTTCCCCATTTTTCTTTGGAGAACACCCCCATGGTCAGTCTTACTGCACCAACGCTTTGGCTCCCAGGATTCAACCCGGAGCCCATGGCGTTCACCGAGTCACCAACCGACATTGAGGCCACCGACGCTTTGCAATCCGAACCCGGCGCAGAAAGCGCCACGCCGGACGCGAGCGTTGATGCCAACCCCCAACGTCGCAATTGGCGCGTCATCACCCCGTCGCCTGAAGAGGTTCCCCGCACGCTGTGGCCTGCTCTGGAACGCGCTCAACTGCGCGATCCGGGTGGCAGCGTCACCAAGTTCTACGCGAACCTGCGTGCCATCACCCTCTTGCGCCAGTTGGAGGCAGAGCACCGTGATCCAGCCCCCGAGGAGCGCAGTACCTTGCTGCGCTACACCGGATGGGGTGGCCTGCCTGCCAGCTTCAACCTGGATGCCAAGGACCCTGCGTGGGCCGAGCGTGCTCAGCAATTGAGCAGCTTGCTGACGGCTGAAGAATTCGAATCGGCGCGTGCGTCGGTCAACAACAGCCACTACACCGAGGTCCACGTGATTGAGGCCATCTGGAAGGCCGTCCAACGCTTTGGTTTCCAAAACGGCCGCATTCTGGAGCCCGCCGCTGGCATTGGCCACTTCATCGGTGCCATGCCAAGGGCCATCGCAGAACGCAGCGACGTCACGGCCATCGAGATCGATGACCTGTCAGGCCGCTTGATGAAGGCGCTCTACCAACCCGGTGGCGTGGATGTTCGGATCAACCCGTTTGAAAAAACATCCCTGCCAGACAACTGGTTCGATCTGGTGATCGGTAATGTGCCTTTCGGCAAGTACCCGGCCGCCGACGCCAGCACGCGGCCCTATGCCCGGTTCAGCATCCACAACTACTTCTTTGGTCGTGCGTTGGACCTGGTGCGCCCTGGGGGTTTGGTCTGCCTTATCACCACCAGCTTCACGCTGGATGCGTTGGACTCCAGCGTGCGCCACTACCTGGGAACACAGGCCCAGCTTCTGGGCGCGATTCGACTGCCCAAGGGCGCATTCGCAGGGATTGCCTCGACCGACGTGCAAACCGACGTCGTGTTTTTGCGCAGGCGCCAACGCACGGAAGCCGTTGATGAGACCTGGTTGAACCTGCGCCTGGTGCCGGATTCCTTGCGTCACCCGCAATGCCACACCCGATACCTGCAGGTGAATGCTTGGTACGCCGAACACCCGGAGTTCTGCATCGGGCAGATTCGGCAAGAGAGCAATGGCTACGAGGAAGTTCCTATTGCGGTCTTTGATGGCGACTTGGAAGCAGAGTTGCCAAAGCGGATTGCCCTGCTCCCAGAGAACGTCTACCAGGCCCTGGACAGAACGCCCCCGCCGGTACGCGTGGTCGTCCCGGCTGAGCCCGGTGCGCGCGCTGGAAGCTATCGCCTCCACCAAGGGCGGGTACACCGGGTCGAACGCACGGAGATGATTGACGTCCATGACCGGCTCAATGCGACACAGCGCAGCAGGATCGTGGGACTGTGCGCGGTGCGGGACTATGCCCGCAATCTGCTGGATGCCCAGCTCAACTCCAGTAGCGACGAGCGCCTGGGCCACTTGCGTGCCTTGCTTAACGGCACCTATGACCGCTATGTGGCGAAGTATGGGTGTCTTAGCACCCGCGCGAACGCCATGGCGTTTCGGCGCGATCCGGACTACCCGCTGCTGCTGTCCCTGGAGCACTACGACGAAGAGTCGGACACCGCCAAGAAGGCTGCGCTGTTCACACGGCGCACGCTGACCCGTGTTTCGGAGCCGCGCTCGGTCGGGGAACCTGCCGAAGCCTTGGCCGCATCCATCCAGTGGCGCGGGCGCGTGCATCCGGGCTACATGGCCAGTTTGCTCAACGCCCCAGAGCGCGATGTGCTGCAGGCCCTGGTGGACGCCGGTCAGATCTACCTGGACCCGGCCGACTTCGCTTGGAAGACGGCAGACGACTACCTTTCGGGCAACGTCAAGGCCAAGCTTCAGCAAGCCACGATGTCTGGCAACGAATTCCGACGCAATGTCGTGGCCTTGGAGCAGGTGCAACCGGAAGACTTGCTGCCCGACTCGATTGAAACCCGCTTGGGTGCCGTCTGGATTCCTGCGGCGGACATTGAGGACTTTGTTCTGGAAGTGCTGGAACTCAAGGACTGCCAGGTCAGCTACTCACCGGAGGCCGGTGCCTGGTCGGTGGACTACCGCGAATGGAATGCCAAGCAGTCCCTCAAAGTGACACAGGAGTACGGCACCTCGCGCATGAACGCCATTGAACTGGTGCAGTGCGCGCTGAACGTGCAAGTGCCCACTGTGCGTGACCGTGATCCGCTGACCGACCGGTATTTTGTCAACTCCGATGAAACGCTGGCCGCCCGCGAGAAGCTGGGGCTGATCAAGGACCGGTTCGCTGTCTGGGCGTTTGAGGAGGTGGCCAGGCGAGAAAGGCTGTGCCGCATCTACAACGACCGGTTCAACGCGACGCGTCCACGGCGGTTTGATGGGGCGCACCTGACGCTGCCGGGTTTCTCGAATTGCTTTGATCTGCATCCGCACCAGCGCGATTCGGTCTGGCGCATCGTGCAGTCCGGCAACACCGGGCTGTTCCATGTGGTCGGGGCAGGCAAGACAGCCGTGTGTGTGATTGCGAGCATGGAGCTGCGCCGCTTGGGCTTTGTTGCAAAGCCTTGTCATGTGGTCCCCAACCACATGTTGGCGCAGTACACAGCCGAGTTCGTTCGGCTGTACCCCAATGCATCGGTCCTGATGGCCAGCAAGGATGACCTGGAAGGCGACCACCGACGCGAGTTGGTGTCACGCATCGCGACCGGAGACTGGGATGCCGTCGTGATCACGCATTCGAGCTTTGAGCGTATCAAGATGTCCCCGGACTTCACCAAGGGGTTCATCCGGGACATCATTTTTGAGCTGGTGATGGCGGTCAAGGCGGAACGCAAGGACAGCAAGTCCAACCGGATCATCAAGCAGCTCGAAGCCATGAAGAAAAGCTGGCAAGCCCGGCTGGAGCGACTGACGGCCGACGAAAAGAAAGATGACCTCCTGACCTGGGAGTTGCTGGGCATCGACTGCCTGTTCGTGGATGAGGCACACCTGCACAAGAACTTGTACCGGTACACCAAGATGACACGGGTGGCGGGCTTGCCGCTTGCCAGCTCAGAACGTGCATTCGACCTGTACCTCAAGACGCGCTACACCATGCAGCTGCATGGGCACGCACAGCGGGGTGTGGTGTTTGCTACGGCCACGCCGGTGGCCAACACCATGGCAGAGATCCACACCATGATGCGCTACCTGCAGCCCAAGCGGCTGGAGGAACTCGGCTTGCAGCAGTTCGATGCCTGGGCAGCGACCTTTGGTGAGAGTGTCACGGCGCTGGAGATTGCACCGGATGGCAGTGGCTACCGCATGCACACGCGCTTTGCCCGGTTCATCAATGTTCCCGAGCTGATGGCGGTATTCGGCGAAGTGGCGGACATCCGCACGGCCGAAATGCTGAACCTGCCGGTGCCCAAGCTTCGAGGTGAAAAACCCCGGATCGTGGCGTGCCCAGCCAGCAAGTCGCTCAAGGCATTCGTGGACACCCTGGTGCAACGGGCCGAGGCCATTCGCAATGGAAAGGTGGCGCCGCAGGACGACAACATGCTGGCCATCACCACCGATGGCCGCAAAGCTGCGTTGGACTTCCGATTGGTGGCGCCAATGGCCGCATTCGATGCCAAGGGCAAAGTGGCCGCCTGCGTGCGTGAGGTGATGGACATCTGGCAACGGACCCACGCCTTTCGAGGGACCCAGCTGGTGTTCTGTGACCTGTCCTCTCCCAAAGGGGATAAGGCCTTCAGTGTCTATGACGATCTGCGCAAGCGCTTGATAGAAGCTGGGATGCCTGCGCAGGAAATTGCCTTTGTGCATGACGCAGAGTCCGACGTTCAGAAGGCCACGCTCTTCAAGGCGGTGCGCGAAGGCCGCATTCGGGTCCTGCTCGGATCGACTGCCAAGATGGGGGTGGGCACCAACGTGCAAACGCGTTTGTGTGCCCTGCACCACCTGGATGCCCCGTGGCGCCCCTGTGATGTGGAACAACGCGAGGGACGCATCTTGCGTCAGGGCAATGAGTGCGAAGAAGTGGAGATCTTTCGGTACGTGACGGAGCAAAGCTTTGATGCGTACCTCTGGCAAACGCTGGAAACCAAGGCGCGCTTCATTGCCCAGGTGATGAAGGGGGACAAGGGCATCCGGTCGTTGGAAGACGTGGAACTGGCCACGCTATCCTATGCCGAGGTGAAGGCGCTGGCTTCAGGCAACCCGCTGGTGATCGAAAAAGCGGGAGTCGATGCGGAAGTGGCCAAGCTCTCAACCCTGTTCTCGGTATGGCGCAACCAACGCTATGCCAATGAGAGCGAGGTCGGGCGACTGCCGACGATGGTCGAAGCCATGGAGAAGAAGGTTGCACTGATGGCGCAGGACCTGGAGCGCGTGGTGCCGCAAACCATGGCCAGTATGTCCCTGGAACTGGCCGGAAACAAGGTCACTGGCGCAGACGCTGCGGGTGATCTGTTGCGGGGTGTGGTCAAAGCGGTGCGCGAGGAGGTGCGTGCCAACCACCGAACGATCGAGAAGCTGCTCGGCAAGTTTGGTGGATTTGATCTGGGCATTCTTGCGGACTGGGGTGACGAGGTTCCCAACCTGTATTTGTCAGGCCACTGCGTCTACGACGCACAGCCTTACCAGACAGGGCCCGCACTGGTCGCTGGCTTGCTCGATGCCTTGGGCTCCATTGCCAAGCACCACGCAGAGGGTGTCGCGCAATTGGCGCAGCGGCGCAAGCGCCTGGAAGACCTCCGGTTGGAGCTCTCTCGGACTTTCGAGCACGAGGGCCGTCTGGTTCAGTTGCTGGCGCGCCAGCGTGAGTTGCTCAAGCAGCTCGACCTGGACAAGGATGAAGCCGGAAGCTCCAAAGTAGGCGACGAAGAGATGCGCATGGTCGCATGACGAAGTGGACCCCCATGGCTGAAAGGCTGTGGGGGTCTTTTTTTTGCGCGAAATCTGCCAGCACGGAGCAAGCTCAGCAACGCACACTCTGACGCCTTGCCTGCGATGGAGGTACGTCAGGACAATCCCAGTAGACTTGTACACGGGTGGACTGGTAGCGCTGCCACCGAAATATAGTTATTCGCCTCTCGTTGAATTTGCATAGATTGGATATCCATGTCGCTTTCTTCCAAGAACCTCGCCGCCATTCAAAAGGCTGGACACGCTGTGTACAGCGCAGCCGATGCCATCGCCCAAACGTTGAACACCCAAGCGCAAAGCACCGTGGCCAGTGCGGCCAGCAATCTACTAGGAGCCGCGTTCGATCAAGACCTGGCCCGGCTCAAGGCCATGGCCCGACTGAGCCATGGCCTGAACGCTGTGGAAGTCCAGTTGCGTGAGTTGTATGCGCTGGCCCAAAAGCTCGCCGATCCAGCATCCGACGTGGTGATCGCATTGCCCAGTGTTTCCAAGCGGAAGTTGAGCAATGCAACCGCAGTAGACGTTGTCGAGAAGCCGGTCAAAGCGGGCAAGCCAGCCAAGGCGGCAAAGGTTCCTAAAGTGGCCGCCAAAAAAGCGTCCATGAAGGCCAAAACCACCAAGCCGTCCAAACGTACCAAGACGACGGGCTCATTGACGGCCAATGACAGCAAACTCTTGAACTACCTACAAACCGTCTTGGCTGCCGATGCATGGACTCCGTTGACCGGCGCTGCCATGTCAAAAGGTTCCGGACTGCCCTATGGATCGGTGGGTGCGTCCCTGAAGAAAATCCTGGCGGCCGGTGCTATCAAGGCGGGGGACCGTGGCCAATACCAATTGGGCGCACCGGTGCCGACCACCGAAGCGGTGGCAACGGATACACCCGCATAACCAACCCAAGCCTCCAAGAAAAAATCGAAGCAGGTCTTGCACCTGACTTGCTGCACGAGAGCCCCATGACCATGGGGCTTTTTTTTGGGGAGCCGCAAGGGAAACTTGGTCTCCCAATGCCATGCCTGTCTGGGCGAAGGCCGTCGCTGCCGTTGCTATAGACTTGCGGCGCGTTGGAGCCGACCGACTCGGCACGCACTACTACAAAGAGACCATGTTTCGCACCCTACTCAAATCCAAAATTCACCGTGTGGCAGTCACCCATTGCGAGTTGCACTACGAGGGCTCCTGTGCCATCGATGAGGACCTGCTGGATGCCGCCAACATCGCTGAGAACGAACAAGTTCACATCTGGAACATCAACAACGGCGAGCGCTTCATCACCTATGCCATCAAGGGCCAACGGGGTTCGGGCATGGTCTCGGTCAACGGCTCTGCTGCGCGCCGCGCCGCCGTTGGCGATCTAATCATCATTGCGGCCTTTGCCCAAGTCCATGACGACAAGGTCAGCACCCATTCGCCACAGCTGGTGTTTGTCGACGCCCACAACAAACAAACCGAGCTGCGCCACCAAGTTCCTGTCCAGCAGCTTTAATGCGTCCAGCGCGGGGTGAACCGGTCACGCTGTAACCCCGCGATTTACCCATGGCCCGTCCCCCCTCGCTCACTGGCTCCTTTCTGCGGACCCCGCTCAACAAAGCGCCTGATGCCAACTCCGCCAACTACCGCTTGTGCGCGGGCGCCTGCCAGGCCGAACGGCCCATAGGGGGCGGGGTG
>Ga0228700_1000938_pt1 | contig 21763 bp, 14 predicted proteins | sample McNCre317_Aug_MG_FD_178019 | JGI IMG/M metagenome (GOLD analysis project Ga0228700, IMG submission 178019) | Freshwater microbial communities from McNutts Creek, Athens, Georgia, United States - 3-17_Aug_MG | ecosystem: Environmental > Aquatic > Freshwater > Creek | place: USA: Georgia...
GCTTTCTCGTCCTCTGGAATTGTGTAGTTGATCACGTGAGTTACGTCGTCCACATCGATGCCGCGAGCAGCAACTTCGGTGGCCACCAAAATGTCTTTCTTGCCCGTGCGGAATGAGGCCATCGAGCGCTCGCGAGCCTCCTGGGTCATGTCACCGTGTAGGGCGGTGGCGTTGAAGCCACGGTCAATCAGTTCTTCTGAAACCTTCGAAGCTTGGCGCTTGGTCTTAGTGAAAATTACGGTCTTGCCGCGTCCTTCAGCCTGAAGGATTCGGCCAACAACCTCATCCTTGTCAAGTGCGTGAGCGCGATAGACCAACTGCTTGATATCTGCCTTGGTCTGACCTTCATCGGGGTCATTGGTGCGAATGTGCACCGGGCGGTTCTGGTATTTGCGGGCCATGGTGACAATGGTTCCCGGCATTGTGGCCGAGAACAACATGGTCTGGCGGCCATCTGGGGTGTAGGCAAACAAGCGCTCAACGTCAGGCAAGAAGCCCAGGTCCAGCATCTCATCTGCTTCATCTAGAACCATGAAACGAATGTTGCCTAGGTCAAGAAGTTTCTGCTTCGAAAGGTCAATTAGGCGGCCAGGTGTGCCGACGATAACTTGAGCACCGGCATTAATCTCGGCCACCTGCTCTTCATAGGCCTTGCCACCATAAATTGCGGCGACCATTGTGGAGCGGTTCGCCGAGGCAAGTTTCAAGTCATCGGCGACCTGAATCGCAAGTTCGCGAGTTGGCACTACAACCAGAGCTTTCGCGCCTTTTTCAGGGTCTTTGCCAAGGCTCTGCAAAAGTGGCAGACCGAAACCCAAGGTCTTACCGGTTCCGGTTTTAGCCTGCCCAATCACGTCTTGACCAGTTAGGGCAACCGGGATGGCCTGTTCCTGGATTGGGAACGGGCTGGTGATGCCTCGAGATTCGAGGGCTTCAACGATGTCTGCATCGATGCCTAATTCGGCGAAATTCAATAGTGCTCCTAAGTCTCGACCAGTCTACTCTTCGCTTTCCTAACGGGCTCGGAGATGAGTATTCTTGAAAGATGTTCAATTGGTTCAAGCAACTGCGCAAGGGTGCACGAAAGTTCACTTTGCCAACCCGCGAGGAGCGCGTTGCCCGCAACACGGAGGCCATTGATCTTAAGCCTTATACGCCCGAGCCTCGGGAATTTCTGGGCCAGCTTGCCTATCTTCAGCTGAGTCAATTTGAGATTCTGACCAACGAACTAAAGTTTTCGCCTAAGACTCAGTACAAGGCCGAGCTTTCCGAGGCGGCCGCAAAAAGTTTCGATAAGTACCGAGCAATTTCGAAAAAGCTGGTGGGCTTAGGATTTGACCCAACCGACTCAATGGATCCATACGTTGAGCGAATTGAAACTTTTCACTCACGAACCACCGGCAACAGCTGGCACGAAAGCATCATCAAGGTCTATTTGGTGTCCGGGCTCCTCGATGATTTCTATCGACGCCTGGCAGTGGGTCTGGAGCCAACCTTGCGAGCCGAGGTCGAGCGCGCATTGAATGACAAAAAATTTGAGGCCTTTGCCAAACGTGTTTTATTGGAATCAATGGCTGCCGATGAGAAGTTGGCCTCGAACTTGGCACTCTGGGGGCGTCGCTTGATGGGCGATGTCTTGCTCGAACTTCGTGGCGCATTCGACAACCGCAAATTGGCCGGTTTCCCGAAGACCAAGAAACTTAGCGCCAGTGAAGAACGTGACCTAAATCTGGCCGCTTACGCCAAAATTGAGCCTTTAATCTCAGAACTTATTGGCGCACACACCGTGCGCATGGATGCTTTGGGTCTCACCGCGTAAATTCGCGGGTTCATAATTTCTAGGGTAATTAGGCGCGCTTGTTGCCTAGCCAGCGAACGCCAACGACCATCGCCGCAGGCATTGCCAACATTACGATGAGCCAGATCCAGGCTTGGTCATAGTGCATTCCGCACCAGGTGAGAACGGCCCAAGCAGCAGCACCCTTGACCAGGGCAATTGCACCTGGAACCAGTGAGCCCATTTGCTTGGTGTTGATGCCCAAATATGGGGCGACGAGGCCGAGAATTGCCGCGTAAATTGCGATGAATAGCAGTTCCATTAGGCGATAAACCCAACTCGACGTGTCTCTTCCTCACCGATTTCTACATAGCCAAGGGCTTCGGTTGGAATTATGAAACGGCGGCCCTTGCTGTCTGAGAGCTTCAAGACCTTATTGCCGCCTTCGAGAACGGCTGCCACTGCGGCCTCAACTTCGGCAGCAGTTTGTGCCGATTCAAAGCTAATTTCGCGGCCGCTGTCGCGGATTCCGATTCTGATATCCATGTGTCTAGATTACCTCGAATGATTGGCCATTCGCCTAAATGTCACTGCCACAAGGTAGTTTTGAGCGCATGGCAGAGGTGCATTTCAAGACATCGATGAAGATCGCTCGCGTTGATTCACTGACGCAGAGCCAATCTGATGCTGCCAATTTGGGTTTGGCCGATGTAGCTACGGTTTACGGGGTTCCTGGCTCGGGCAAGACCGAGGCCGCCAAGGCTCTTTTTTATCGATCGATGGCCAAGACCGCGGCGGGGCAGGTGCTGTTCTTGGCGGCCAACCGAGAGAGTGCAAACCGAGTACGTGATGAGCTGGCTCTGGGGCTACAGGGCGCCACTCCCGGCCCGCTTGCCCGAACCCTCACCTCGTTCGCCTTTGGAGTTTTACGGCTAAAGGCACTTGCTGAGGGGCAGCGGCTTCCTGAACTAATTAGCGGTAGCGAACAAGACCAAATATTGGCTCAGGTGATCGAAGAATTCATCGCGGCGGGCGTGCCTGAAGTTGGTGAGGGTTGGCCCACCCAACTAAATGCTTCGGTGCTCGGTTTGAAGGGGTTCAGGGCAGAGCTACGCGACTTAGTGACCGTCTGTCTTGAACATGGCTTGAATCCGAGCGAACTTGAGTCCCTGGGAATCGAGCACCAGAAGCCAGAATGGGTGGCTTCTGCCAAGTTATTCAATTCGTACTTGGCTGTAGTGAGCGGTTCCGAATACCAAGGCCGATTCGACACTTCATCTTTGCTAAGAATCGCGGGCGACTGGCTCAGAAAAACCAAGAGCTGGCCTGCAGAAATCGCAGATATTCGTCAAATCATTGTTGATGACGCTCAAGAGCTCACACCCGCGGCCATGAAACTTCTTCGAGTTCTTGCCGGTTCTTCTAGAGGATTGGTGCTGTTTGGTGATCCCGATGCATCAACTCTTGGTTTTCGAGCCGCCGACCCTCGGGCAATGGCTAATCTCGCCGATGCGGTTTCGATTGATCGACGCGGCAAGACGGAAACAATTTTCCTTGGACCGATAGATAGCTCAAGGCCGGTCGAACTGTCTGAGGTCTTAGCCAAGGTGAACCGGCAAATTGACACGGCTAGGGCGGGCCGTCAGCGGAAGTCTTTGGTTGCTCAACAAACCAAACTTGTTGCAGAAGCCGGCGCTTCTGATGCCAGCAATTTTGAGGCACGGGTTTTCAACCACGAGACAGGGGAGTTTGCCTGGCTGGCTAGGCGACTTCGTGAATTGCACCTTTTTGAAAATTACAACTGGAATGAACTTGCCGTGGTTGGCCGCTCAAGGGTGAGCCTGCGAAAACTTGCGGCTTCGCTTGCAAACGAATCTGTTCCGGTGCACATTCTTGGTTCCGAGTCAGCCCTCAAAGATGAATTCGCGTCCAGATCGCTTCTTCAGCTAGCTGACCTAGCGCTAAACCAAAGACCAATCGAACCTCAGCTAGCCGTTGAATTCTTGACCTCGGTTTTTTGCGGGTTAGACACCCTCGAACTTAGGCGTCTCAGGCGGGCCCTGCGCCGCGAAGAACTCTTGGCTGATGGTCTTCGAAACAGCGATGAATTGCTGGTTGCCCTTTTTGAAAGCCCCGAGTCTCTTGCGAGCATCCGAGGAGCTGAGGCGCGCAAAGCCGAGCGTTATTTGAAAATGTTCCAGGGCGCACTTCAAATCGGGTCTGATTCAACCAAAAGCATTGAAGACCTGCTCTGGCACATCTGGAATGTGAGCGGCTTTGAGAAGGGCTGGCAGACGCTTTCGCGAGGGGTTGGAGAGGTAGCGCTCCAAGCCAACCGAGACCTCGATGCGGTTGTTGCCCTGTTTGCAGCTGCCAATCGATTTGTTGAGCGTCACCCCGAGGGAGACCCTCGCGTTTTCGTTGCCCAACAGCTGTCCCTGGAGCTCCCTGAAGACACTTTGGCATTGACCGATTCATCCGTAAACCGCGTGACACTGACCACTCCATCTGGCTTGATCGGGCGACGGTTCAAAGTCGTGGCTTTACCGGAACTAATCGAAGGTGTTTGGCCGAATCTGAGGCCGCGTTCCTCGTTGTTGGGGGCAACCGTTCTAGACGCACTTCAAAATCAGAGAATCGAGCAAGTTACAGCAACTTCGAAATCAGAACTTCCAGATGAGCTGAGACTGCTCTATAAGGCAGTCGGTGCGGCCTCGGAGCGCCTCCTGATTTCAGCCACCGACTCCGAAGACAACCAAATCTCCCAGTTTGTTGGGCTTATGGCCGGCAAAATTCCAGAACGAGAAACCTACCAGGGAAGTCAACTTACCCTCCGAGGTATGAGCGGCACACTTCGTCGAAGGCTTGCCGAGACTAACTCCAAGGCCGAGCAAGATTCGATAGCACTTGGCTTGGCGCGATTGTCGGGGGCGGGTGTCGCCGGTGCACATCCAGACAGTTGGTACGGTGTTCTACAACTTTCAACCAATGAGCCCCTAGTAGATCTAAACGATTCAGAAGCACAAGTTTGGATCAGGCCTTCGCAGCTAGAAAACTTCTTGAAGTGCCCACTTCACTGGTTCCTAAATGCGCACGGTGGCGGCGACAACACATTTTCAGCAAATTTAGGCTCGCTGGTTCACAAAGCACTAGAGCTTGGCGCTGAAATTAACGAGGAGTCCCTTTGGGGGCTAGTCGAGTCAAAATGGCACACCCTCAATTTTGAATCGGCCTGGCTCGAGGAATCCGGCCAGCGTAGAGCCAAGAAAATGATCGCCAACATGGTTCAATACCTTCGAAAATTTGAAATTGAAGGCGCGCAAGTTCTGGGGCGTGAGGTTAATTTTGAATTTGAATCAGGTAAGGCTCGCATCCGTGGGCAGGTAGACCGAATCGAGCTATACCCTGACGGTCGTGTCATGATTGTCGACTTAAAGACCGGGTCCAAAGCATTTAGCGCCGAAGATGTTCGTCAGCATGCCCAATTAGGTCTCTACCAACTGGCGTTTGAAAATGGAGCCTTCGCAAATATGCCTGGCCTGACCCGCGAAGCTCAGCTCGCCGGAGCCAAATTGGTTCTCGTCGGGCTCGGCGATAAGCCAGTTGAACGCGAGCAGGCATCGTTGGCCAATGATGAAGGATCAAAGCTTGAATTTGAACGTCTAGTTCAAACTGCTGTTGATGGCATGGCCATGACGGAACAGATTTTTATCGCCCAAATCGACTCGCACTGCAACAACAGCAATGAATTCGGCAGCTGCCAAATACACCTGACTAAGGCGGTTTCCTATGGCGGCTAAATTCAAATACTCGGCCAATCAGGTTTTCTCGGTCATCAAGTCATACTCGCTGACACCAGAGCAAGAGGCAGCTGTTCAAGACGCAGCAATTGACTCGCCATCTTTAGTTGTTGCCGGAGCAGGAAGTGGCAAAACAGAGCTAATGGCGGTGCGGGTGCTTTGGTTGGTTGCCAATGGTTTTGCCAGACCCGAGCAAATACTTGGGTTGACCTTTACTCGCAAGGCCGCCGCCGAACTGAGCAAGCGAATTTACGAGAGCCTGCTAAAACTTCGAGACAGTGAATATTGGCCAGCTGATCTCGAATATGATTTCGCACCGCCAAATATCTCCACCTACAACTCTTATGCCAACAGCCTGTTTCGAGATTTCGCTCTACAAATTGGCTATGAGCCTGAGGCCGCATTACTTACTGAAGCGGCAGCATTTCAATTGGCTCGCGAGGTAATAGTGAGATACGGCAGCGAGATTGACAGCAGGCTGGTCGAACTCGACCTAAACCTCAATCCTCTTGTTGATGCGGTGCTGTCACTTGCCCAGGAAATGAACGACAACATCGTTTCGGCCGCTCAAGTAGAAGATCTCATTACTGACATCGGCGCAAGTTTGAGTGAGCTTCCAAAGAAGACCGGGTCAAGTGACACAAGCCCCTATGCCTACATGGTCGAAATCCTGAGGCCTTTGGCCGGCACGCCCGTCATTGCCAAACTCGCTGAGGCCTATTCGGCCGAGAAAAGGCGCCAGGGGTTTGTAGATTACAGTGACCAGGTAGCCCTGGCCGAACGTGCAGTTCGGGAGGTTCCCGCAGCCGGAATTCGCGAGCGCGACACCTACACTCAGGTCCTGCTTGATGAATATCAAGACACCTCGTACCTACAGACCAGATTGCTGAAAAACCTTTATCGGGGCTGTTCAGTTTTTGCGGTAGGAGACCCTAACCAGTCCATTTACGGCTGGCGTGGGGCAAGCGCCTCCAACCTCTCCGAGTTCTATGCCGACTTCGGGGGAGAGCCCAAAGACTTCACCCTTTCAACCTCTTGGCGCAACCCTGCGAGAGTTCTCGAATTGGCAAATAAGCTCACCGGAGACTTAAAAGTTGTCACACTTACACCACGTGAAGATGCTGGCGAGGGCAGCGTTGCAATCCAATTCGAGCAAGATATGCATCGAGAAGCCGCAGCAGTTGCGGCTTGGTTCAAAGATCGAATGCAGCTCGAGAATACCGGTGCTCTTTTGATGCGCAAGCGAAGCCAGATGCCGCTTTTTGTGGAGGCGATGGACGGTCTCGGGCTTGATGTTGAGGTCGTCGGTCTTGGCGGTCTCCTTGAAATGGCCGAAATTGTTGATTTGGTTTGTGCCCTCCGAGTTGTTCACTCGCCAGATGCCGGGTCGCAGCTCATTCGATTGCTGACTGGCCCCCGATGGCGAATCGGGGCCAAAGATATAGAGCGGCTGCATCGATATGCAAGTCGACTCGTTAAAACCGAGGATGAAGCCCTAAAGATGAAGCAGCAGGAGGGGTTGGCGCGCGAAGATGCCGTATCGATTGTTGACGCACTAGATCTCTTGTTGGAAGAAAAGAATCCCGAGAAAATCGGTTTCAGTGACGTCGGTTTACCGCGCCTAAAAGATGCGGCACAAACCCTAAGAAATTTCCGAAGGCGCACTGGGTTGCCACTTGTCGAATTCGTTCGTGTGGTTGAGCAAGAACTCTGGCTAGACATTGAGGTTACGGCAAACCCGAGGCGCAAAAATCCAATGTCACACCTGAATGCTTTCGCTGGCGTGGTCGGCAGTTATGCGGCAAATAACAATCGCCCATATCTTGGCGCATTCTTAGATTGGCTAGATTTTGCCGATCAAAGGGAGCGGTTCGAAGTTCCAAGCACCAACCCGGAAAGAGGAGTGGTTCAGGTTCTGACCATCCACGCGGCCAAAGGCCTCGAATGGGACAACGTGGCCATCGCGAATTTGGTCGAGGGAGACTTTCCTGGCGAAGGCAAGGGCGGAACCGGTTGGCTAGGTGTTGGTCGCTTGCCATATCCACTGCGTGGCGACAAAGACTCACTTCCAGTCTGGAACTACCGGGGTGTCGGCTCGCAACAAGAAGCTAAAAAGAGCCAAGCCGAATTCAAAATAGCGGCCAAATCACATCAGTTGCTCGAAGAAACTCGTCTGGTCTACGTGGCCGTGACAAGACCTAAGCACGAGTTGTTGTTGACAGGTTCATATTGGAAACCTTCAAATAAGAAGCCGAGGGCGGCTTCAGCCTTTTTGCTGACTGCGTTGGAACTGGAAAGTTTGGCCGGATACCAACTTCCCGAAATCCAGTCGGACGCCAACCCGCTTACTGAGACCTCCCAAGTCGAAACCTGGCCTCTGGACCCATTAGGCCTTCGCCACCGGCCCATCGTCGAATCTGCGGCGGCCACTACCCGACAAGCAATCGATAATCGGGCCGAACTCGAACAGGCGATTTCCTTCGGAGACAAAATTCAATCGGAAATCGACCTGCTGCTCGCTGAAAAAGCTGAGCAATTTGACGAAGCGCAAATCGTTGAGTTGCCAGTGAGAATTCCCGCATCCCGTTTTAAGGATTTTGTCGCTGATCTGCCTAATTTGATGGAACGCTATCGCAGGCCGGTGCCGCAGAAGCCTTATAAACAAACCCGCAATGGCACGTTATTCCATTCCTGGGTTGAAGCAAGATTTGGCTCGCTACACCTGGCCGAGGGCTTAGATTCAGCAGATAATCTCAATGACGAGCTAGATCTGGAAGCGATTCGAATTCTGCAGCAGAATTTCGAAAACTCACGCTGGGCCAAACTCCAGCCACTTGAAATTGAGCGCGAAATTCAGGTGACTATCGGGGCTAATACATTCATTTGCAAGTTAGATGCGGTCTTTAGCACTGATTCTGGTGTCGAGATTGTCGACTGGAAAACCGGTAAAAAACCCAAGAACGATGAAGATGCAGATCTTCGGGCCCTGCAACTTTCGCTCTATCGAGTTGCCTATTCAAGATTTAGCGGCCGGCCAATCGAAGAGATAGAGGCGAGCTTTTATTTTGTGGCCGATGACGCGGAGGTTAAACCAGTGAAACTTTTCAGCGAGTCTGAATTGCTCCAACTATGGGAGGAAATAGCAGTTTAGAAAAGTTCGTTGTCAGTCTTTTGCGGTAGTTCGATCGGCTTAGTTTTGTCATCGACCACCTGAATTTCCGCGGTTGCCAGAGACTCGTCAATCTTCACAATTTCAAACTCATCATCGTCATCGGTAGCTAACCCAGATGTCACTTCCGGATCCTCGGTCGAGTCGAGTTCATTGATCTCAATAATCTCGAATGATTGGCTCGGATCATTGAAATCCGTGTAGACGGTGTCAACGATTTCGATCGGCGAATCCATAAACGGAACGAATTCCGGCTCGTGAATCGGGGCGGCGGTAAGTCGGCCGACAACTCCGGATTCGACTTCTTCGGCTCGTTTGGTCAGCATCTCGATAGCGTCATCGATGATGAGCTGGTCACCCTTGTTCAAGCCATGCAATAGCCAACGCGCGAGGTCAAACTCGCTGTAGAGAATTGCTCTCTGTCGCAAACCCGCATCGGTGACGCTGCGCGATGCCGAGTAGGCGGCCAAGACCGCATCTGCAAGTGGGTCATTTTGAACCCCGAAAACCCAGGCTAGGTCAATCGCTGGATCGCTGATTTTGAGATTCCCCCAGGCTAAAACGCCCACTACATCGCGCCCACCTTCTTCAAGAACGGTGTCACCATTTAGCGCGCCATGAACAATGGTCGGCTGGAATCTAAAAATATTCACGTCTTCGAGAACGGCTTCCCAACGGGACAAAAGCACCGAAGGCACTTTGCCAGTCGAGGCGAACCGGTCCAAATCTGCGGTTCGAGCTCTCACTAGCTCTTCTGGAGTAAATTCAGGCAGGTTGGCATTTTCGACAACCGAAAGGGGCAATTTGTGAATAGCTGCGATAGCCAAGCCGATATTCCGGGCGAGCTCACTTTCGCCAGAAACCTCATCCACGTGAATTGGGTTTCCATAAACGAAGTCAAAAACCAGTGCTCGTGCGCCTTTTTCATCCCTGGTTTCGCCAACTAAATTGGTGATTTTGAAAGGCAGGTTGGCTCGGCCGGCTGCCCCGATGGCCCGCAGAGCTTGCAATTCAACTTCTTGCTCGGTTCCCGCTGATTGCGTGTTCGCGATTCGCACAACATAGTGTTCGCCGGTGGTCGAGGTTAGCAGCGCGGTATCGAAGGTGCCATCGGTGCCGGCGTTCAGGCTTTTAACCTGAGCAAAATCGAGGTGACGGCAAGCGTCCTTAGCTAGCGCAGCTAAAATCAAGGGAGATTTGGCCATGTAATTCAGGGTAGACAAAAACCTTGCAATCAGCCGTCATCGCCACGCCCCGAGAGAAGGAAGAAACTATGCACGAACCGCTTAGCCTTCCGTTGGCGCGATCCGCCGTCGACCGAGACAATGTTTTGCGCAGTGAGCCGGGATTGATTGAACGTCTCTGGCAGGATCCAGAAGTACGCGTTTTAGTAATGCACGATGGAAAGGTTTTACTAGCTGGCGAATCCGACCATCCAGAGGCGCAGCTGAGACTCTTGAACACTTCGGAGGTTGCCCCGCTTCGAATTCTTGAGAGCGTTGAAGTCGAGGCATATCTGGGATTCACCACGGTCACCCAGGGAGAAACTCCATCAAACACCAAGATATTGCTGGCTGTTCTCGATGCAGCCGGAGCCAACAGCATCGAGGCTGATCCAGACCAATGGCATGGGCTTCGCCGCACGGGTTCGGGGTTGAGTGCTAGGGATGCAGGCCTCTATGCCGAGGGGCTAGCTCTGGCTAACTGGCACGAATCACATGTTTACTGCCCGCGTTGTGGTCACGCCACGACGGTTTCGGAGGCAGGTTGGGTGAAGGTGTGCCTGAACGACGGGCACCAGATTTTTCCGCGCACTGACCCGGCAATCATCGTTAGTGTGATTGATGATCAGGAGCGCATATTGCTGGGTTCCCAGGGAGTCTGGGAAGAGAATCGATGGTCAATTTTGGCCGGTTTTGTAGAACCAGGCGAGTCGCTTGCTGCAGCGGTGCTGCGCGAGGTTCACGAGGAGTCTGGGGTTCGAGTAATTGAGCCAGAATATCTAGGCAGCCAGGCTTGGCCTTTCCCATACTCGCTAATGCTAGGTTTCACCGCCCGAGTAGACCCAAATCACTCGAGCGCAGAACTGGTTCCAGACGGCGTAGAAATTGAAAAATTGCGTTGGTTCAGCCGTGAGGAAATTGCCTCTGAGGCGGGCAAATTGCTCCTGCCGCCAAAGCTCTCGATAGCCGGCGCTTTGATTGAGCGTTGGTATGGCGGTCCAATTGGATCCTGAGCTACTCCTCGAGAATCTTGACCCCGAGCAGCAGGCTGCCGCTCGAGCTTTGGTTGGCCCGACCTGTATTTTGGCGGGCGCTGGAACAGGCAAGACACGAACGGTAACCCATCGGATTGCCTACGGAATTTCAAAGGGCTATTACTCGGCAAATCGAGTGCTCGCACTGACCTATACCAACCGCGCTGCCGGCGAGCTGCGCGCGCGTCTTCGTCAACTGGGCGTTGGTTCGGTTGCAGTTAAGACTTTTCACGCGGCAGCGCTGGCACAGCTGGAGTATTTTTGGCCACAATTTGCAGGGGTGCCAGCCCCATCGGTGCTCGAATCTAAAGCCCGGCTGATTGCCAAGGTTGCCGAAGGGTTACAAATCCGACTCGATACCGGGGGCGTTCGAGACCTGGCTTCGGAAATCGAGTGGCGCAAATTTTCGATGCTGAGTCTGGCTGAGTATGCGGATATCGTTTCCTCTCGGCCAAAAGTGGCGGGTCTAAGCCCGGCTAAAAACTTGGAACTGCAGACGGCATATGAAGACGCGAAAATCAAAGCTCAGAAGGTTGACTGGGAAGACGTCCTGGTCTTGACTCTTGGAATGCTTCGAGCTGAACCACGGGCGATCGCGCACGTTCAACAGCAGTACAGGTTTTTCACGGTGGACGAATACCAGGATATTTCGCCGCTCCAGCACGCGCTTCTAGATATTTGGCTTGGCAATCGAAATGAACTTTGTGTGGTGGGTGACCCAAACCAGACCATCTATTCATTCACGGGTGCAACCAGCAACTATCTCAAAAACTTCGCAACAACATATCCTGACGCCACCGTTGTCCAACTCACCCGAAACTACCGATCAACCCAGCAGATCGTTAATTTTGCCAATCGTTTAACCGAAGACTCTGGTTTCGTCGAACCGCTGCAATCTCAGGGTCCAGTTGGAATCGCACCAAGAACAATTGCCTTTGCCACCATCCAAGATGAATGTTCTGCGGTCGCAGCAGCTATTTCGAACAAGATAAGTCAGGGTATTAAAGCCAGCGATATTGCAGTGCTTTATCGAGTTAACGGGCAGTCTGAAGCGATGGAAAATGCTCTAGCTCAAGCTGGAGTTGATTACCAGGTTCGAGGCGGGGAGCGGTTCTTCAATCGAGTCGAGATTCAAGCGGCCATTCGAGGAATTAGAGCTGAAGCGGTTTCACCAAGCCAAAAACCACTTTTTCAAATAGTTTCAGATATCTGCCGATCGCTCGGCTGGCAAACGCAACCGCCGGCTGAACCGGGTGCATTGCGAGAAAAGTGGGAGTCGCTAAATTCACTTCTTGCAATCGTTGATGAAATGCCGGCGGCAGCGTCCATCGGTGATTTTGCTGCCGAGTTGGATGAGCGCCAGCGTTCGCAGCATGAGCCAATCAAGGCGGCCGTGACTCTTTCAACAATCCACGCGGCGAAGGGTCTTGAGTGGGATTTGGTCTATTTGATTGGGCTCACCGAGGGTTATCTGCCAATCAGTTATGCCCAAACCGAACTTGAAATTAGCGAAGAGCGTAGATTGCTTTACGTTGGGCTTACTCGAGCTCGAAAGGAACTTGCACTCAGTTGGGCAAAGCGAGATTCAACATCGAATCGTGACCGAGAGCAATCCAGATTCTTCAATCAATTACTCGCCAGAGGCTAGTTTGCAAGTGCAGGCAGGGTGCTCTGCCCACTTAAATTCGGTGACCGATCCAGATTTCTGTTCTAGTCGATAACCGACTAATTCTGCTTCAGTTTGTTTGAACCCACCGTGGTCGTCAAGGTGGGCCAGCATTTTTTGAATTGCCAACCCGGCAGTGAAAAGTTTGCTCGCAGAATCATCCAGGCGCTTCTTACTGGTGACAAGTTGACTCAATACCACCGGCCAAGCCGGGTCTAAATCTATCCGAGCCTGCTCCAAACAATAGAGGCAAGGCCCTCTTCCGGGAACCACCAGCGGGCTCACCGAGGCAAAATCGCTTTCAAAAAGAATGGCTAGGTGTGGCACGTCTCGGTTCAGCCATTGAACGTATCTTCGAGGTTCGATTGCCTGCTGGGCAACAATCACTGCGCAGTCAATCGCTTCCAAATTTCGCGGGCTTAGCCGGTGCCCGGGAACAATTACTAGTTGATTCGGCGAGCTGGCCAGCAGCGCCTTGACCGCTTCTATTTTTGGCCGCCCCAATAACTGTGCTGGGTATGCGTTTGGGCCAAGGTCTTGTTTTTGCACCAATGACTGGTCGTGGCTTACCACTCTGCCAACACCGGCAGCGGCCAGCCCTAGCGTGAGGATTAATCCGGCGCCACCCAGGTCATCGATGTGTACTGCGCGAAGCCCACGTTGCAAGAGGACTGAAGCCCCATCGGCCGAATTCAAGAGACTCGCTCGAATTATTTCCGCGAATGCTCCCGCCACGAAGTCTTCGGTCAAAGACTCTTTGACAGGGGTAGGTGATTCAATCAGCAAGCCGCCGAGTTCATCAACAACCCGGTGGCCCTCTTTTTCAGACAGGCCCAAATCAGATAGAAGGTTAGGCAATTGCTTATCCGCAATACCCCGATAAAGAGCAGCAATCAGGCGTTCTTGAGCGGGGCTCAACGAGTTGAAAATCACTTTGTCGCCGCCAGTTCCAATCTGGAGACTATTCAGATTGCGCCAAAGTGCGGTTTGGTTCGGATTGATTCTTAGCATTCGCCGATTGAATCAGTTTTCGAAAAAACTTTAGCGAGTTATCCCCAGAGGCAACTGCCAAGGTTTTACTCGCCCAGTAAGTCTCGCAATGCCTGATCGAAATCATCATCGGACACCTGTGTGTTGCCCAGTCGAGCAATCAGCTCGGTTGGGTCAGCGATGTCCTGTTCGCTAGGCAATAGATCGGGGTGATCCCAGAGTCCGTCTCTGACTTCCTGCCCAAGTTCATCGCCGATTCGACGCCACATTGCAGCGGCTTCGCGCAGTTTGCGTGGCCGAAGTTCAAGGCCAATGATTGTGCCAAAGGTTTTCTCGGCAGGCCCGCCTGTGGCACGCCGCCGCCTCACGGCCTCAGAGATTGCAGCTGCCTTTGGCAGCAATTTCGTTGCATCCTCGGTGACCACATCGACCCAACCTTCAATGAGTGCGAGTTGAGTTTCGATCAGGTCAAGGGCGTGTTGTTGTTCCGGTGAGCGTGCTGCAATAAAAGCGCCGGTTTCAAGTGCCCGTTTGAGTTCTTCGGCATTGGTCGCGCTGAAGTCTGCAGCAATTTCGTTAATCCGGTCAGAATCAAATTTAATTTCGCTGGCATATTTGGATATCTGACCAACGATGGACTCCCGCAGCCACTTACTGTGTTTAAAAAGGCGGGTGTGCGCCATCTCTCGGACACCGAGATAAATGTAGGCCTGATCGGGCTTGATCTCGAGGCCCTCGATGAACGTAGCCAGGTTCTGCGGCACAAAGGCAACGCGCTGATCGCTGAAAATTGGGAGGCCAATGTCGCCGCCGGTTAGGACTTCCTCTGACATCTTGCCAATGGCCTGCCCAAGTTGCATCGCAAACATCGCGCCGCCAGTAGATCGAACCATCCCTCCCGCATTGCCAAGAATTGCTGTGAGTTCTTCGGGTGCGTTTTCGGTGAGGTTTTGAGCAAGTGCCTCGCCCATGCGATCGGCTACCGGTGAAGAAAGCGCTTCAAATAATGGCATCGCATCGGCAACCCAAAGCTCGCGAGTTAGAAGCTTCGGTTCGCTGGTCAGCGTTGAAATAGATGTCGCTTGATTCAGCCAAAGCTCTCCAATCGAGAGAGCGTCCTTTATGAGCCGACGAGATTCATCGGTGACTCCAACGGCGCCCTGTCGAGCAAGTTCTCGGGCCTGGTCAGAGGCAAGATTCCAGTTAACCGATCCATCCATTACCCCGGGGTTACCCAGTGCCGCTTGAAGTTGGGAGACCATTTTTGAGATGAGTTCTGGGTCGTTTGGTAGCCCGGCAGCCGCGGCAAGCTCGGCGGCATCTCCGCCGTTTCCGGCCAAAAAGTCCTTGAGGAACTTCTCAAAATCTTCTGGATTCATGTTTAAAACGTTAATGGTCTATTCCTGAGGAATCTATGTGATTTACCGGAATCGAGGGCTTGTTCGCCCTAAGCGTCTGACCGGCTTGCAAACAGGGTTCTCGATGTCTGCCCCGAGACTTAGGCTTAAGTCAAATGTCTAAAAAGTCACGCACTCGCCGGCTAACCGGCATAGGTTTCTTAGCGCTGTTTTTGGCGTCTCTTTTGGCCCTGGTTTTTCTGCCAACCCCGTATGTGATTGAGCGTCCGGGCCCAGTCTTTGACGTCCTTGGCAAAACTAATGGGCGTCCCGTTATTACCGTTTCAGATGCGGCAACTTATCCGACCACCGGGCAGCTAGACGTTCTGACCGTCAGCCTTGTTGGAACACGAGAAAACACCCCGAGTTGGTTTGAACTTGGGCTTGCTTGGCTGAACCCAGCTGAAGCCATCGTTCCAATTGACGTGATGTTCCCACCTAACGTCAGCACCAAGCAGGTCGAAGCCGAATCATCGGCCATGATGGATGAGTCTCAGCAAGATGCAATTGCAGCGGCACTGACCAAACTGGGTTACACCGTGTCCTGGCACGTTTACGTGAGTGAAGTTTCCAAAGGCAGCCCTTCCGCCGGCAAACTTGTCGCTGCAGATTTCATCCTGAAAGTAAATGGCATTGCCATCACGGATGTAGACCAACTTCGGTCCACGCTGGATGCCGAGGCTGCCAAGGGTCCGCTTTCGGTCGAGGTTCTCAGAGGCGGGAAAAAGGTCACCGAGCAAATCACCGCCACGAAGGATGACCAGGGCAAATACCGATTGGGCATCCTGGTGGGCTACAAATATGACTTCCCAATCAAAATAAAGCTTCAGCTCGGCGACGTCGGCGGGCCAAGCGGCGGAATGATGTTTGCCCTAGGAATCATTGATCGACTCACGCCAGGTCAATTGACTGGTGGTAAGCACATTGCCGGAACTGGAACCATCGATGCCGCTGGAAATGTGGGCCCAATCGGGGGAATTCGGCACAAGTTATTTGGTGCAGCAAGCGCCGGAGCCACCATCTTTTTAGCGCCTGCATCCAACTGTGATGAGGTTGTTGGGCATGTTCCGGCAGGCCTGAGCGTGGTCAAAGTCACAACGCTGACCCAAGCAAAAGCCGATCTTGAGAAAATAGCTACAGGCACAAATCCGGCAACTCTGCCAACCTGCACCGCAAAATAACCGAAGGAATCTCATGGCTTCAGCAACCCGCCGCCTCACTCCCTTTCGACTGACACTGCTAATAGTTGTCGCCGCTGTCGTGGCGTTTGCCGCGTTCTCGAGCGTTCTGACTGACTTCCTATGGTTTGATCAGCTTGGCTTCAAAGGGGTTTTGCTGACTCAGATTTTTGCTCAAGTTGCAATGTTCCTAATCGGTGCGGTCGCCTTAGGTGGCGCCACGGGGCTTAGCCTCGCCCTCGCCTATCGCAATCGACCGATCTATCTAAAATTTCCAGACCAGAATGATCCCTTCGGCCCTTACCGCCAGTTAATCGAGCAGTTGCGAAAGGGAGTCCTGGTTGGGGTGCCAATTCTCCTGGCTATTTTTGGCGGCATGGCTGCAACCGCAAAGTGGGATTTGGCGCTGTCCTGGCTCAACCGCACCTATACCGGTCAGGTTGACCCACAATTTGGTTTGAATATTTCCTTCTACTTTTTCGACTTGCCGTTTCTATCCTCGGTCGTCACTTTTGCCTCGGCCACGGTGCTGATTTCTGGTTTGCTAGCCATTTTTGTCCACACCGTTTTTGGCGGCATTCGCTTCAACGGTCGCCAGTCTTCGATTACCAAGGCGGCTCGAATCCAAATTGGTGTTTCAGCAGCTTTATACCTTGTAATTCAAGGAGTCAGCCTATGGCTGGATCAGTATCGAACGATGACCAGCGCCTCGGGTCTTTACACTGGCGCAACATTTGCAGATGTCAACGCCAAGATCCCCGGCTTCCAAATTCTCGCGATGATTTCGATTCTCGTGGCTTTCCTGTTTCTCATCGCTGCGGCGATAGGCAAGTGGCGTCTCCCGCTGATGGCTACCGGCCTGATGGTAGTGAGTTCGATAATCCTTGGTGGAATTTATCCGTGGGCCGTGCAAACCTTCCAAGTTGGGCCAAATGAGCGAACTTTGGAATCTGAATACATAGATCGAAACATCGCAGCTACTCGAGCAGCCTACGGCCTCGATAACGTCCAAAACCAGGATTATCAGGCCAAAACAGACACAACCGCGGGCGCACTTCGAGCCGATGCCGAAACTACGGCAAACATTCGAATTATCGATCCAACGCTAGTTAGCGCGTCCTTCCGTCAACTCGAGCAGTTCCAGCAGTATTACAACTTTGAGAATCACTTGGATGTTGACCGTTACGCACTAAACGGTAAGACCCAAGACACCGTGATTGCAGTTCGAGAGTTGAATCAGGCGGGTCTTGGTTCGGCCCAGTCCTGGTACAACAACACAATTGTTTACACGCATGGTTATGGTGTGGTCGCCGCCTACGGAAACCAGGCGAGCACCGATGGTCAGCCGGTCTTCCTGCAATCAGGAATCCCATCCACCGGTCTTCTAGGCAAGTACGAGCCGCGCATTTACTTTGGTGAGAATTCCCCCGCTTATTCGATTGTGGGCTCTGCCAAGACCGTAAAGCCGAGAGAGTTTGATTACTCCGCTGGCAACAGCGAAGCCGACCAAACCTACACAACCTTCACCGGTAACGGCGGCCCGACTCTGGGCAATCTAGTCACCCGTCTGGCCTATGCGCTGAAGTTCCAGAGCGAGCAAATTCTCCTATCAGACGCAGTGAATGACAAATCTCAGATTCTCTATAAACGCGACCCGATTGAGCGAGTGAAAGCCGTGGCCCCTTACCTCACCATCGATAACGACGCCTACCCCGCCGTTGTGGATGGCAAGGTTCAGTGGATCATCGATGGCTACACCACCTCGTCGAATTACCCATATTCACGTGCTGAGAACTTCAGTCAATCAATTGCTGACACCTCGACCACAAAGGCCTTCGCCCGCGGCTCGATTAACTACATCCGCAATTCGGTCAAGGCAACGGTTGACGCATATACCGGTGCAGTAAAGCTCTATGCCTGGGACACAAAAGATCCGATTCTAAAAACCTGGTCAAAGATTTACCCGGGCACCCTGTTGCCGATTTCACAGATGTCCGGGTCGCTGCTGAGTCACGTCCGTTACCCAGCAGACTTGTTCAAAATGCAGCGAGCTATTCTTGGCAGCTACCATGTGACCGATGCTGGTTCTTTTTACTCCCAGCAAGATGCGTGGATGACTCCTAACGACCCGGTTGGAACGACTGCAACGAGCACGGGGTCATTGCAGCCGCCTTATTACCTGACTATGCAGGTGCCAGGGGCAAGTGCACCGGCGTTCTCGATTTACAGCACTTTTATCCCGCGTTCGACAGGGGAATCGAGCCGAAACGTATTGCGTGGATACTTGGTTGCCGATTCAGACGCTGGCTCGGTTGCTGGTCAAGTTTCTCCGAATTACGGAAAGCTCAGTTTGCTTACCTTGCCCAAAGCCCTAAACGTTCCCGGCCCAGGCTTGGTTCAAAACAACTTCAATGCTGATTCGGATGTCTCAAGACTGCTAAACATCCTTCGCCAGGGTTCAACCACGGTTCTAAATGGAAACCTGCTCACGCTTCCGGTTGGGGGCGGTCTGCTGTACGTTCAGCCGGTTTACATCAAATCAACCGGTGAAACTAGCTATCCGCTGCTGAAAAAAGTGCTCGTGGCTTTCGGAGACAAAATTGCCTTTGAGGACACACTCTCGGCGGCGCTGGATTCGCTTTTCGGCGGTAACTCTGGCGCGGCTACCGGTTCAACTGGAACCGGATCGGGTTCAAGCGGGGCTGGAAGCGGGTCAACTTCTGGAACAACGACAACACCAAGCGTCGCCTTAAAGTTGGCCCTCGAACGAGCTCGTCAGGCTCTCGCAGATAAGGCAACGGCCATGGCCGCAGGCGACTGGGCAGCATACGGAAAGGCTGAGAAGGCGCTGAAGGCTGCGATCGATGCAGCATTGGCGGCTGCCAAGTAGGTTCGCTTCCAGAGCCAAGGCGTGCTACACTTGGAACTTCGCCGCGGGGTGGAGCAGTTCGGTAGCTCGCCGGGCTCATAACCCGGAGGTCGTAGGTTCAAATCCTGCCCCCGCAACTAGAAACACATCGCATGCGGTGAAAAGAAATCCCGGCCCTTTGGGGCCGGGATTTCTTTAACTGTGGATAATTTGCGCGCGATTATTTTTACAGACCTAGTCTCGTTGCATGTCGAAGCCGCTCAAACCGCAACATCTAATGGTGATGGGTTTTGCCCTAATCATCACGATGTTCCCATTTGCCCCAACCCCATCGTGGGCCTGCAGTGCTGGCGGGGGAGGAGCCTTCAGTTACGGTTCCCAAACCGGCGGTGGCTCAGTCACGGTTTGCGCAAGAGCAGTGGTTGAAAGTCGATCGGTGGTCGTGGCGAAATCCGCACCCCGGCCAGTTGTTGCTGCTCCAAAACCGGCACCTAAGCCGATTGCTTCGGCTCCGAAATCAGCACCGAAACCAGTAGTCGCTGCTCCAAAGCCGGTGACGCGTTTATTTACGCAGGCCAATCTCAACCCTCCGCCTTCGTTGCTGAAGCCAATTGCGAAGCCAAAAGCCGCGCCGAAACCCGCACCAAAGCCGCCAGCTCCGGTTCCAAATAAACCTGCCGTAATCGTGTTGAGTTCTGCAAGCAACGGTCAGGCAAGTTTTAGCCCGGCGCCGTTAACCGCACTTGCCGACCCACCCAACCTCACTGCCGGTGAGGCCACAACGTTGACTGCAAACCCGATGCTTCACTTTCAAAGTGGAGCTCTGCTGGGTAAGGCAACCGATGTTCGATTTGAACCCATCTCCACCTCCTGGAACTTTGGTGATGGCAGCACCGGGTCAGGCTCCACTGCGGCACACGCCTACGCGGCAGATGGTCAATATAGAGCCACAGCTATGGTCACCTATGCCGTTTACTATCAAATTGCGGGGCAAACCGGATGGGTCTCGGGTGGTCAAATTACCGTTAGCGATGCCGTTCTCATCCAGGTTTCGGCCGGTGGAATTGATTTGCCAATCGGCCAAGATCCCGTCAGCCCGCCGGCAGTTGTGCGGTTAGTGGGTAAAAATTGCCTGATTTCGCCAGGAGCTTATGGCTGTTCCGCTTAACGCTCAGAGAACTTTCAGATAGTTTTCATAGACTAGTCAGACTTACTTGCGATGCTCGTTGCAGAGTCAAGTTGAAAGGTTTGAAGTGTCTGATTACAACCGTCAGTTCCTATTCGAGTCCCAGCCAGCCCAGGGTTTTGTGACCCCTCAGAAGCAAACTCTGCGCGATCGCCTGGCCAAGCGCACCACCGTGCTCACCGGCGCCGCAGTCCTAGTGATTGGCTCAGCAGTGGGTGGAGCAGTAGGCGCCGGTGTTGGAATTGGCGTTTATAACTACTGGACTCGACCAGCACCAGTTGTAGTCAATAACGTAGACAGCGTTTCTTGGGTGACTGCGGCTGCAGCCATTGCGGCACCATCGGTAGCCACTGTTTCGGTTTCCAGTTCCTCAGCCGGAGGAAATGGTTCTGGAGTATTCCTGAATTCCGATGGCTACCTACTCACCAATACCCACGTGGTCACTCTCGATGGCGCCTCATCCTCAGTTAAAATTGAGGTAAAGACCTACGACGGTCACGTTTATCCGGGCACCGTTGTGGGCACCGACCCAACCAACGACCTAGCCGTGATCAAAGTCAACGCGCCGGTAAAGTTCACTCCGATTGTTTTTGCGGATTCAAATAAGTTGAACGTTGGAGATGCTGCGGTAGCGATCGGAGCACCACTCGGTCTGTCAAATACCGTCACAAAAGGCATTGTCTCCGCACTAAACCGAACCATTCAAGTTGCCTCGGCTGCGGCCCCAGATAACTCAAGTGGCGGCGGCTTGCAGCTTTACAGCGGCTCGGGAGATGCGGTAAATCTTCGAGTGATTCAGACCGATGCAGCAATTAACCCAGGAAATTCGGGTGGAGCACTTCTAAACCAGAAGGGCCAATTGATTGGAATTAACGTCGCAATCGCTAATGCCGGTGGTACCGGCGGCAGCATCGGTGTTGGTTTTGCAATTCCTTCTAACGTTGCCCAGAGAATCGCGGGCGAAATTATGAAAACCGGCCATGCCAGCCATGCACTACTTGGAGCGATGGTCTCGGATTCTACAAACTCAACTGCGGCAGCATCATTCACCGTGGGTGCGAAAGTCGTGAAACTAACCCCCGGCGGTGCTGCTGAAAAGGGTGGCGTCAAGGTGGGCGACATCATCACCAAATTTGAGGGCGTTGCAATCACATCGGCAAGTGAACTAACCGCTGCGGTTCGCCAAGACCGTGCCGGCGCCTCCGCCAACCTCGAGCTGCTCCGCAATGGCAAGACCATTTCGTTGAATGTAGTCTTGGGTGACGCAGCAAAGCAATAACGGGAGATTTTCATGGATGAATTAGGTCGCGAAAGCATCGGTGGGCAGACCGCCGGATCGACTCTGCTCGAAGAGCAAGTGCAGAACGTTGACCCAGGAGACCATGAACGTTACTCGCACTATGTCCGCAAGGAAAAGATTGTCGAGTCTGCTGTTTTAGGCACCCCGGTTGTCGCACTTTGCGGCAAAGTTTGG
>Ga0228700_1000939_pt1 | contig 21717 bp, 10 predicted proteins | sample McNCre317_Aug_MG_FD_178019 | JGI IMG/M metagenome (GOLD analysis project Ga0228700, IMG submission 178019) | Freshwater microbial communities from McNutts Creek, Athens, Georgia, United States - 3-17_Aug_MG | ecosystem: Environmental > Aquatic > Freshwater > Creek | place: USA: Georgia...
ACAACCGGCAACCGGCATAGACGATATTGTGCTAGCTGACTTCCGATACCAGGCAGTCAACAAGCTCTACATGACGCTCCAACCTGTTCGACGGGTAGTGTCAGTGGTAGGGGAGGTTTCTGGGACTCTTACGGAAGGGACCCACTATCGTTTGGTGAAAACCGACGACCCGCTTTTGGAAGGCGAGTCTACCAGGGCCCAGAACCACATTGAGATCACCCCTTCAGGCGGAATACCTTCAGGGGCCACCATCACGGTCAACAACGAAGAGCATGTGATGATCGGATTCGAGAGAGAGCCGCTCGGATCCATCGGGATCAACATTGCGACCATCCGCGTGTTCAGTGAGGATCGTTTGACTGAGTTTGATGGCCCGTCCGCGGCCGCCCCTGACTTCGAGATAATTCAAGGCACCCCCACGACCCCAGCCCGTATCGTTAGAACAGCAGCCTCCACAATTGCTAACGGGCAAAAGGTGTCAGTAGATTATACCCACGATGAGAACTTCAAGGTCACATACGTGATCAATCAACTGCTACAACAACTACAATCAGTGATCTCTGCCCCAGGGTCTGCGAAGCGCCACGTTACGGCCGACGTTTTGGTGAAGCAGGCGGTCCAAAACTCCATAGATCTGGAGACAACCGTGCAGCTTAAACAGGGCGCGTCCAAAGAGACTTCAGACCCGGCGATTCGCGGGAATGTGGCATTGGACCTAAGTAAAAATCTGATAGGAGAGGGTTCAGCACAGTCTAATGTGGACGCGGAGATCAACAACTCCATTGGGGTAGCAAAAAACGTGCTTCCAATGGCCAAGATGGCCTACTCGGACGGGTCTATCAAGCTCAGGGAATCGGTATTATCCACAGCGGTGAGAGTAAGCTCTTTGGACTTTGGGGGAAATTTGGTCTACATACTGACCAACCCTGTCAATTACCCTACCACGGATGGTGGCGGCTTAGCCACGGAACACCGAGGAGTGTTTCTCGATGATGTGGCGATGAAACTATCCAGTTCTCTAGGTCTGGTAGGATCTGAAACCCGTCAAGCCTATATCATAGGCTCCGGCGGAGCAGTCATTTCGGGGTATAGTGACGATGCTACCCTGGGAGCGGCTGGGTTCCTTCCCATCCAATACGAGGCAGAAAGACTTCGTAGAACCGCTAATCATGTGGTGGTATCCTTGTCTGGATCTGGTCTTCCGCTGGATCTCCCAACCGATCATGACTTCACGGTGTCTTATGTGATACGTGGGGACTCAGGATCTCACGATATAACGGTCTCAGACATCGAAGTGGTTGAATTGGGAGACTTCGTTATCACCTATCGCAACTACACGGGGGCCTGAAGATGGCTAGATTCCTATTCGACCCTTCTAGGCTAAACCACTCTGTCAGTCAGTCCGGAAAGGAATACAACCTTCGACTGATCCAACGAGGCCAAACCATATTCAACACCTTGCTGTCTCTGCTGCCAAGCAACTATGTCTCGGACGTTCAAGGGCCCCAATATACCCAGGTCATGAAGGCCGTGGCGGTAGAGCTGGCTAGACTGGAACTGGCGTTAGAGGATGTAGATCGAGACCGGAACTTTGACTCAACCCGAGGCGAGTTTCTCTGGAGCATAATTGGCTACTTGGTGCTTGTGAACAACAAGCTCCCTAACCTGGACTTCTCCGATCAGGATTTCAGAAGCTTCTTTACGAATCTAATTCGTATCTACTTCCAAGGCTCAGTCCCATCTTCGATGCAGGATGTGATGAGCCTCTTCTTCTCTGGCAAGGTGACCATCACAGAGGCTTTTGTGCTTCTGAGACAGCAAGCCTCAGGGGTGGACATCTCAGACGAGTTTGTATTCACCCTGGATATACCAGGGTCATCCTTACCTGCGAACTTGTTCGAAGCCGACACCGCGGTACGCCATCTTTTGGACCTAGTGAGGCCGGCCCACACCCTCTTTAGGATGAGGTTCGTGTTTACGGATCAGTACATCCCTAGCGACGTTTCAGGCAAAATATTGGACGAGTTGAGGTGGAAGCTGGACATCTACTACTATGACGATATTCGATCGTTTTGGGGTGGTGTAAGGGACAGGGATCGATTGGGGCGCAAAGAAAACCAAATTGTGGTTGATGAGCCGCATGGGAACGACTTTTGACCCCCCGGCGACGATCCATTTGTTAGCGCACCAGTGTAGAACCAGATGATCTCAGCCTCTAGCATAGACACCACTCTGTCTTTAGTCTTCTCCCCAGCTGTTTCGGTGGAAGGGGTGGGGGACCTAAGTCGGTATAGGGTGGAGTCCCAATTAGGGGTTAAGATTCAGCCCATAGCTATCAAGCAGGTGCTATACACGGATTTGACCGAAACGTTTGTGTTGGTGGTGGATTTTGAAATCAATCGCCCAACCTTCGGGGTACCATACTCGGTTCGAGTGGCAGGACAAGAAAGCTTTTTTTCACCTTCCTCCCTCCCAGTATCCACCTTCCAATTGATTGACGCTTCAATGGGGGAGGAAGGTCAAGTAGAGCTTGAATTCAGCCACCCTCTTAGTGCTAACCCAGCTTTGTCAGACCCAGGATCCTATTCGATCTCTGGTGGGATTGAGATCCTAAAGGTAACTGCTAGCGGACCTAAATCGGTGCTGTTACACACCTCCAAGATGAGCCTTGGGCTCAAAACGGTAACCGTCCTAGGGACGCTCAAAGACAGTTCCAACAATCTCATAGATCCTCTGCACGTATCCGCAACGTTTCTTGGCGCCCCTGCGATAAGCCATCGATCCATTTTCACGGATCAAGGCCCTATCACCAAGCCGAAACTTGTGCTGCAGTCAGGGTCAACCGGGGAGGTTTTGAGTCAGACTCGAGTCAGACTTCCAGGGGCATCCATACTTCCAGCCCATGTTGGGTTGTACATAGAGCTTGCTGGGACCGCTGGACAACGAAATGATGGGAGGTTCAAAATCACCTCTCGGGTGTCGTCCAACACGGTAAACTTGGCTGCGGATCTGCATATCCCGGACGCCTCTTCTGGGTCCTTGGCATGGTCTCTAGTAGATATGCGGCACGGGATGATCGCGGATAGCCCTTCGGATGTGACGGTGTTGGTAAACTCTGTCCCGGTGATCCCGGAACAAGTCATAGGACTTTTGGGGCAAGTAGTGCTCCCCATGGTACCAGCCCCTACGGATACCGTTTCAGTTAGCTATTCCTGGATCGACAACCCAAGCGTTTGGTTCTATCGGACTAACTCACTAGAGTTTTTGCTCAACAACTATGAGGGTGTGGCGGCTGAATCCCAAAGCCACAGGTACCCTTTTCTGGCAGGCCTAATGGATCCTGGTGGATACATTTCCGGGGATCTGACAGCTTCTTTAGACCAGCCCAGGATGAGGGATTTAAAGTACCGGGCATTCGAGAGGGACTATTCGATAGCCCTCAACGATCCAGGCACCCTGCTGTTGAACGCCCCCCACAACAAAGTGGCTTTCCCTCAGCTAGAGCGTCCCACCACAACGGTCTCAATCAACTATACGGCCGAACAACTTCCCGAGCTGTCCGCACAGCAATGGCGTAGGTACGGGTCTGGATCCGCCACAGCAGCTTCCGGCAAGCTTACGGTCTCCGACTCTTCTTCAACCGGTGGGCTGTATTGGACCAAGGGGGTTGATCTCACCCCTAAGCATGTATTCGCCCAAGCTTGGAGGGTCAAAGTTCTCTCTACTTCCGCGACTCAAGGGGTGTGGTGCGGGGTAGCGGCCGGCTTCTCAGATCAAAATCGATGCTTCCTCTTGGGGTACCTACTTGACGGGGGGATCAAAAAAATAGGGATCCTGAAAGACGGGTACGCTAACGATCCGAGCACGATAGCGGCTTGGACGGGAGGGTTGGATTCTAACCATAACCCCACCTTCGGACCAATAGAGTGCGATTGGGCTATAGAGCGTAGCTACAGACTCCTCAGAGGGTTGGATGGAACCATTTCTGTATACTTGGATGGATCGGTTACCCCCTCTTTAAAGACAGGAGTGGACACCCTTCCTATCCTGAGCACCCTCACCCCTCCGTTTGACTCTCTTCAAGGGGTGTTCTTTGGATCCTTGAGCCTAGAAGCTCAAACCACTTCTCAGTGGGAATTCGTTCAGTATACTGCGATCCCATCTAACCCGAAGGAATCCGCCCCTTCGATATACGTGTCTTATGAGGGTTCCGTGCTTCCGGTGATGGATTCGACCCCATGGACACCAATTGGGTTTCATGGCACTGAGACCATTTCAGCCAGTAAATTGGTGCTTGATTCTACCAGTGGCGCCAGCGCGGTGACCGGGTTTGTCAACGGGGAGTTCCACGGCTTCGTACGCGTAGAGCCGTTGCTTTCCTTGGCGCAGGATGTGGCACTAGATCTGGATGTATCGGTGCCGTCTTGGACCCATGGGTTAGAACCCAATGCGATAATGGCGGCGATCGATGATGGGGATCGTCTACTGCAGCTGAGTTTGGTGTCCGATGCCCCCGCTCCCCTTATCAGCTATGGCGGAAGGACCCTTCCTGGAGCCTTTTCCCCGTACGTTTGGACGCGCGGTGGGTCAGGCTCTGAGTCTATGGTGGGGAGGCTATTGAGTACTACTGGGGAGATCCTCTATTCCTCTGTGGAAGTGGCTCTAGATACAGCAGACGAAAGGGTCCTAAGCCATCTTTACGATTGGGTCATTGAAGCTAGACTTCAAGTCTTGAGTTATTCCCCAGACGCCAATGGGTACATTGGTGCTATGGCTAGTGGGTATGATGGTCTGAGAGACGTTGGATTCCAGCTTCTAGAGGAAGCATCGGTCAAGAAGATCGAGCTACACTCCAATGGGGTGGGAATACCGAGTGGTAAGTTCTCAGTAGACTGGACTGGAACCCACACCATTCGAATCGCCAAATCTACCATTGGAAACTTGGTCACTCTGTTTTTGGATACGACATTCGTTGGTAGCGTGCCTTACTCCAATTTCTTGGCCCCTGCGAGTGGTCCCGGTACTCTGGGGTTTGGAAGCCTTACCTCAAACAGTGGGATTTTCTCCAACTCTACGTTGTGGTCTTACTGCAATGCTTGGAGACCCACTTCGAGTAATCGCTATGTGGGGTTGTGGAGAGGCACTTCCACCGACAGTCTGTTGGACTATCACTTGCCTTTAAGGGTCTCACGCTCTACCGGTATAGCGGTATCTGGAAACGCGTTACAAGATCCGGATGCTGATTTTGTGGCCTCTGGGGTAGTGCCTGGGGACGTGCTGTTGGTTAGGGGTGGGTCAAATCGTGGGGTATACACGATTCGGGTTGTCTCACCAACTCAACTGACTTTGGACCTAGCCCTAACTGCGGATTCCGGAGTAGAGTATCAAGTTGGGTACGCACTGGATTGGTCCAACCAGACTAGGTATCGAATTTGGAAAAATGAAGGGTCTGTGGCGGTTTTCGTCGGGAACGACTCCACCCCCATTATCAGAGTAGACTATCTAAATACGGAGCTGCCCCTCAACTCGTTGGGGTTTGGATCTACGGTATCGGGAGGCCTCCCATACATTATGTGGGGCGCCTTTGCTGGAGGAGAGCTGTCTCAATCCAGATGGGATTACGTTCGATACGGAATAGTTCGTTCCTTGACTGGTCAGGGCATAGCCCCCCACCATCAGGTGCTCAATCAACAGAACGTGATTGCCTCTTTCGAGCACCACCAAACGGCTGTACCACACCAGCACGTAAATTTCTGGTCTAGTTCGGAAGGGATCCCACCGCAGACGGCTCCAGATCTGCAGCTAGACCCGACGGTACTTGGGTTCACCAGACTCAATGATGACACTCCATTGGTGCCAATGACCAGGACATTGGATATCCGAAACCCTCAACCCACTCTAGTGGCGGTTGGAGGATTAAACGATCCGGAGAACCTTTTGGGGGATCCAGCGTTCGTTACTGACGATTACGAATATAGGGTGGAGATTCTAATTCCCGACGATGTGATCTATAACCACATCCAAGTCAATGAAGCGTCTTCTGGGGTTCCAGATCTGTTGGCCCCGGCTTCGGATCGGGTGTCTGCGATCACCCTCGCGCCAAAGTCCACATGTACCGTATACAACGGGTCTCAATTGCCAGAAAACTCCACCCAGTTTCCCACGGGTTGGCAGAAGGTGTCGGTTTCCCCTACTCATCAGTTCTCTTCTTCAGCCCCTAATGAGCTTACCTACGGCACGGACTCTACCGGAACTCAAACCGCGTACACGAATCGCACCAGTTTCGTGGAGGCTCCAACCTTAAAAACCGAAGTAACAATTAGGATGAAGGTGGTCTCTGACTCCAGTTTTGGGTTGGGAGACTCTCAAATTCGCGTCGGCGCCACAATAGCCCAAGCCTCTTTGGCCTTAGGGTTTGTGACTTACCCAACCGGGGCTCGCTATGTAGTGGTGATTGATTTGGGGGCTAACCGGATAGTGGGTGCCATCGAATTCGACTACCTAGATCAGCAATACCACGACTACAGGATCACCAGAATACCCCATACCGGTAAAATTTACGTGACAGTGGATTCAGGGGTGCTGACCAACAGCACCGAGCCCCTACTAACCGAATCATCTCAAGAGCCGTTGTTGCCATTTGGGGGCGGGGTATTGATCCCGTGAGAAAACTATGATTGGAACTGGTCATTTTGGGCAGGACTCTTACGGCGATAGTCCCTACGGCGGCGCGGTACCTCTATACGGCATAGGGGAGGTACAGGTAATCTCGGACACCCTTTTGAGAGTGGTGTACACGAGCTATTTCGACACCGGATTCGCCCCCCTAACGGACGCTTCCAACTATTCTCTCACCCCTTCTACCTCGATATACTCGGTAACGGTAGAGTCCCCGTATACGTTGATTCTTAATGTGGCTCCCCTCTCGGGAGGGCAATACACTCTCACGGTCACTCAAGGGCTGGGGTATTACAACGAACCCTTAGATCTATCTCTTGCCAGCTTCACTTTTACGATAGCGGCCGGAGCTTCTGGAGTGGTGATACATGCGATTGCTGATCGGAGAGTGCGGATTCAGTTCCCACTCCCGATGGATTTGAATGCCCAGTATCTGAATCCTGCTAGCTACCAGATCTCTACTCTATCCCCTTCGGCCCCCATATCGATTCTCACAGTCACTTCTGAGCAGATTACGGCACCCTATCGATCCATAATATTGGGATTGGATCAGGACATGAGGGATGAACGCCAGTACTTGGTGTCCATCGGGGCGGGAATCCAAACCCTAACCGCTCTAGACATGAGCGGGGACACAATTTTCACCCGCTCGGAGAACCACCTTCAGACTTCTGTCAGAGTCAGGGACCTACAACCTGGGACCCACCCACTACTGCCGCCGGGCAACCAAATATTTTTCAGCCCGGCATTGGAGGTTTCGGCCCCCAATTCGGTGATCCAAATTGAAAGTGTTGCGGTTTGTTCTCAGGTAGAGGACTCCTACCGGTTTCCATCACAAGGCGCCACCGCAACTGGACTGAAAACATTCGGCCCTTCTCTGCTGAATCAAGGAAGACTCACACCTAGAAGACATTCCCCAGAGATCAGTATAGGGGTGGCGGTCACTAGCTCTGAGACCGTCTCAGCCCCATCTGAAGCGCTTCCCATAGGGTCAATGACAGAGACCCATCCCGTTTCTATCGGGTCCTTGTTGAATCAAACAGCTTGGAAAATGTACCACCCATCAAATGCCCCCACGGTACATTTTCGAATCTCAAACAATCTAGCCCCAGCCCCACCCCCAGTCACCACACCAGTGACGATTATTCCGGGAACCGCGTAATCCCCTTTTGTGGCCGCATGGTGTAGTAGGCCCTCAGAAATCGGATCCACATGCATAAAGACACAGTCGCAGTACCAGCTCAGGAGATTCGCATCGATCAGCACATTCGCCAAGAAGACTCGGCGGCGGTGCACATCAAAGGCGAAGTCTTCATGACTCTGAAAAGTTCGGAAACTGGGGAAATCCTGGAGACCCGTCACAATCAGAATCTGATTGTGAAAGACGCTTCGATTCTTCTGGCCCGGCTCGTGAAGAACGCGGCGGAGCCCACCACTGGATTGTTCTGTCTGGCTGTGGGCACCGGGGATAGTGGCTGGGATTTGCAGAATCCTCCAGCCGCTACGGTGACTCAGCGGGCTCTATACGGAGAGCTGTCTCGCAAGACCTTCTCCTCTACGACTTTCATCGATTCCGCTTCCTTGCCGACCGTGATCCCCACAAATGTGGTTGACTTTACCACCACTTTTGGGGAAGCTGAGGCCGTCGGAGCGCTGTGCGAGATGGGACTATTGGGCGGCACCATTAGCAGCAACCTGAACGTCAAGAACCCGGTCACCCCGGCGAATGGCCCCTATAACGTGTTGGTGGATCACACCACCAAAGAGACTATGTTCAACTATTTGACCTTCAAAGTCTTGAACAAGCCTCCCACCAGCACCTTGACTCTTACTTGGCGCCTAACATTCTGATTTACCTGCTATTTTAGGGGAAGTTGATGACCAAAAACTATGGTACACCACCCGTAAGCGGGTATTCTGAGCCAGAGGGCCGTTCGTGGGAAACGGTTGTCTTTGAGGCTAACACCTATGTGACGGATCGAGAGTTGAATCTCGGTCAAGACGTCGCGGCTTCGATGGTTCGAAAGCTTCGCGGCCGATCGGGTTGGATCTCTTCAGCGCATGTCAACTCCAGCTCACCTGTTGAGGGCATCTTTACGGCTTCAGCGGTTGCCAACACTCTCGAGATGCCAGCCCTTAGGGCGCTAGTGAATGGTTGGGTCATTGACTGCAACCACACGGGAGCAAATGGTTTCAACAAATTGCTTTTGGGTGCTGGCCCCGCCACGGGACACCGCACTGATTTGGTGATTCTCGAGGTATGGCGGAAGCTGGTAGCCCCCTCCCCTTCCACGGATGGTAAATCTGCTACGAGTCGTATTTGGCAGAACGGTAACGTGGCCACCGACAGTGCTAGCGATGTGGCGCTCAATTTTTCCGATGATCTCTTGGATACCAATCTGCTGGTAGAGACCACTAAGCGGGTCCAAGTGCAGCATCGACTCCGAGTCATACAAGGGGTGGATCTAGAGACCTACCCAAGAGGGATTGACGACTTAGCGGTGTTTGCCAATTCGGTCCCTGCTACCGCGGGCGCCCCTAACGGAACAATCAGCACGTTCCATTATCAGAATCAAGAGGCTTTCGGGGATCTAGGGTTGTGGCGGGCGGGCGACGGTCTACCTACCAATGCGCTCGGTACCGTGGACGGTTATATGTACGCGATACCCCTCTGCGGGGTGATTCGCCGTAACACCACAGCATTCGATCGACGCCTAAACCACAATGGCGGTGTCGCATCCCCCGGACCTTCGGATCGTCCGGACGGTCTATTCTATGACATAGTCTCACCACTAGACCTAGTGAGTCTTCGCGGTATTGTCGGACCTTTGGATCTGGCCGAACAGCTCCAAAAGAATCTGAACTACGTGATGGACAACAACCATCACGTGGAGATCGGCAACACTTCTCCATTCGGTGGCGGGGTGCTTGGAACTACCTACTTGGTTGCCAATGAAATTGGTGTCGCGGTAGGTCATGGTGGCGATGGGGTGCTAACTGGTAGCACCGGAGCCGGACCCCTTATTGGGGAGTTTGATTGTGTTCGTCGACGATTCAGTGACCGTCCAATCATGGAGACTGTGACGGTACAGGTTTCCCCCGCGGGTGCTAACTGGGTTAATAACGAAACGGTATCGATCAATCCGACTAGCCTTTTGATCCCACCTTATTCGGCTTTCAATTGGGCTGCGTTCGCACCCAACGGGACTCAGATCTCGGATGTGGTGTCTATCCAATTCACTGGGAGCGCTTCACCCAAAAAGACCAAAGACGCTTCCCAAAACGTCCAAACCATCAGCGGACTCGGGTCCAGCGTGATGGCACCAATTTCCATCACATTTCAAAACCTAGTCACTGACGGGTTCACGAATGAGCCTGTGTTGGTGACTTTGCTGGTTAGCTATCCTAATGGGGCCGGCCTGCAGTATACCCCAACGGCGGATTTTGGGTCCAGCAGCTTTCAGTTCACCACCGGAAACCCACCGGCGGCCGCCCCAGTCAGCTACAGCTCTTTGATTACCCCTACGTTCCAAGCCCCGCAACGGGAAGTGGCGTTGGAATATTTGACTTCCAACATCTCCTACACTTTTGCATCCCCAGTATCTGGAATCGCGGTGCAGCTACGAGAGAGAGCCGACTCAATAGTCAGCTTGCTTTTAGGGGTAACCCCTTTCGTGCAAGGCGTTGACTACAACCTTTCAGCGGACGGTCGTACGATTCAATTTGCACTCCCTCCTAGTGCTGGCACTTTCACGATCACCTATCGGGCGCGTAGGCCTCTGGCCCAAGTGGGACCGCAAGTCCCTGGCAACCAGTCACAGCTGTGCATCTACTATCGCGCCGCGGCTCCTCAAATGGTGCCGGATCAACACCTCCCCACATCGTTGCAGGTTATTCCTAGATTGGTGGCCCGGGAAATGTTGTCCATGGTGACCGGTTCAGGGTCTCAGGATGCTGCCTACCCCTTCCCCTCGGCCTATGTGCAACTCGGAGGTCTGAAGGGTCCAACCTCAGGTTCCTTCACGGGGGAACATGAGTTCACTGGTTCCAGCCACATTGCGATTCAAGGCCTGGACATCAACACCGGTATGATGACGCTGCCGACCATGGTACCTATGGTGGCAAACCCAGAATCCTTGGTACTTATGCGAACGTCCGGGTCCGACGTGGATCTAGAGGGCAGAGCTTTCTATGCTCAAGTAGCTGCTGGGTACGTACCTTCTGCTTACTCGGTAACCTTGGCCCATGCGGATCGACACCGCAACGCTCTCCCAATGATCGCAGAGCTTGCGTCCAATACAGCTTTCGGTCATAAGGGTGAGCTGGTGTTAGTGGTGTTCCATCGCTACGCCACCATGGATGACCTTAACTACGTGGCCTTCGATAACACCCTACCCAATAATGCCACTACGGCCTCAGTGTACCGCCTGAAAGGTCTCGTTTGATGCCTACCCTCTACAAAATCAATACGTTCTCAGGCGATAACCAGATTTCGGATATTGTCTCCAAGGCAACCTCCACCGACTCTACTGGAAGCTTAGTGGTACCTGTCAAGGATTCTCTAGATGTCGGATCACCCACTACCCTAACAGAGCTTCTTGATGCCAAGTATGCTGCCCTATTGGCACACTACCCGGGCTACAACAACATCGCGTACCATACGTGTTTGAATGTGTCGGGAGTCGACACCACGAATTCCGATCGAGTCATCCTTGGTTCGGGAGCGCAGCACCATCAAATCATCCCAGGCGGCACTTTGCGATTCTCTCCCGTGGGTCTAGTGGGTACGACTTCATCTTGCCTACTGTTGTGGGAGACCTACTTGGTCAATCATTTTGATGACTCGATTAACCCCATTCAGCGTACTTGGTTGGAGGATCTGCCTTCGGCGGTAGCCTGCAAGATAAATTTCCAAGGTGCCGCCCCTTCGATCACCGCTATTAGCGGCTCTCCGATTGTGTTATCCGGAGCGGAAGAAGGTGCCAGTTTTACGGTTAGTTTCCAACGTTTAGCTACCCCACAACGTTCGTTTCTGGCCGGTTGGGCGCTACTGTATACGGCTACGGCGTAAAATCGATAGTACCCTTATTGACGCCACCATGCTAAGGCATACAAAGCTACGGATTTGTATCCTTTAAGCAGCCATCAAGAATGGCATGACTCTGAAATCCACCAACGAAAGCTTGAGGTCACCGTACACGAGATGCAAACAACCGGCCGCCACCTTTTGGTTGAATACATGGGGTGTGCGTTTGAGGTTCTTAATGATCCTCAAGCGATTGAAGCAGCGATGCGTGAAGCCGCAATAGCGGCTCAAACCACCATCCTGCACACGTATTTTCACCCCTTCACCCCTCAGGGAGTTAGTGGGGTGGTGGTGGTAGAGGAGTCTCATCTCTCTATTCACACGTGGCCGGAATTGGGGTATGCATCGGTTGACTTCTATACCTGCGGCAAAGGCCACCCTCGGGAAGCCCACAGAACACTCCAAAGATTGTTCCAGGCCACTTCCTTCGAGATCATGCAAGTGCGCAGAGGGCTCAACCCCCTAGGCGAACCTAATAAGCGCTGCATGAGAGTGGAAAGAGCCCAAGCACGTTTGATTCAGCAAGACGATACCGTGGGTTCTGCACTGCATACCTGAAAAATGGCTAGATGTGGTGTATGCATAATCATGTCTAGCGTACAAAAAGTAGGGCAGTTCACGTTCCCAGATTTCTCTGGCACGCGCTGTTTGATGATGCCTTTTATTCAGGGGGATCCAGAATCAGTGCCAGACATCTATCGTGGGTACTCTGATATCATATCCACTGTCTATCTGGATAGAGGTGACGTGGGGTATCTTACTATAGATGAAGCCTGGGTAGACAAGGACACCCCCCATAGAGGTCAACGGGCTAAGTGGGATCGCGCGCTACATACTGAAGCTGGAATTGACGCTACGAAACAACCGAGGTGGGGGCATTGGGGCGGTAGACCCAATGTGACTCTAGATAGACAGGTGCGAATCCTATTGGCCAATAATCTAGATCATAGCTGTGCGATCTGGAATGCAGAGCATCCCGACACATCTATTGATGGGGACATAGGAGATTGCGCTGATCAGTATCCTTATGAAGATGCCACACTAGCGCTAGCAGGGGAAGTTTACGAGATTGGAATTTTCACCCCACACGAGAGTTTGAAAGTCAGGCAAGGCGTCCGCAGGCAGTTCCTACGAATCGTAGGGTCCGGAGTGAATGGTAAGGAACCATACTTTACCAAAAACCCTGTAATGCCACATCTTTAGACCATAAAGCTCTCTCGGCCAATCTGTGGTATTTGGCCGAGAGACTGGCCGAGACTTTCCTTGTAATCGGGCATCAATGCAGAGAGACCGCAAACATCTCCCAGGGATGTTCTTGCGGAAAAACGACCTCTTGCCAACCAAGGATGCCCATGGCTTTAGATTCAACCAAACTCCAAGATATGGTGAAGGCGCTTCAAGCTGCTTCCACCGCACTGCTGGATGCAAGTAAGGCTCTAGAAGCCTCATTGGCAGTAGTCCCAGCGCCAACCCCAACCCCAGTTCCGGTTCCGATGGTGCTGTCGCTATCAGTTCCCGCGAAAGCAACCGAAGGTGACACCATCAAGGCAACCCTCACGGTTTCCGGTGTGGTTGGCAGCCTATCGACGGTAAAGATTGCCGGCCGCTTCAATGGTGCTAGCCATGCAAACGGCCCCTACACTGATTTCTCCCCCACCTTCACCGCGGTGACGAATGGGGTGTATGAAGGATCGTTGACGTTGCCTGCAAGCGGGTCTCTCGAGGCCTATGCCACGTATCAAGATGCTCAAGGAGTTTGGCATGATCAACCTAGTTTTGTTGTTTCGGTTGCTGCTAAAGTGGTACCCGTTCCTACGCCAGTCCCTACGCCTATTCCAGCTCCTACGACCAGTGCGTTTCAGCTGGGCGCACAAGGCTGGTTTTTAGCGCCGGGTTGGGCGCACGGTTCGCCTTTTGTGGCGGCTCCCAATTTCGCGACTTGGCAGACCGTCCCTGTCTGGAAGCCAGAGTTTCTGGCGGACATGAAGAACTTTGCTGCATATCGTTTTATGGATTGGGCCGCCACCAATCACAGCAAAGTCACCAAGTGGAGCGAGCGTATGCTCCCCGCGTCGGCGGCCAACGGTACGTCTCGCTATATCGATGCGTCCACCACCGCGGTCACCCCGGGCATGGCCTATGAGCTGATGTTTGACTTGGCTCAACGCGTGGGCCTCAAGACGGTGTGGATCTGTCTACCGGCGCTTGCGGATGACGACTATTTCACTCAGTTCGCTAAGCTGGCTAAGGCTATGCTCCCAGCAGGATCGCAGTTGATTGTTGAGCTGTCGAATGAGATTGACGGTGGGTGGTTTTCTCAGACCGCTGGCGTTATTTCGGCTGGCGTCGCGGGTAAGCTGCCCGGATCCAATCAATGGTATCAAGGAGCCGCGTACGCGACTCTCCGCACCCTCGCGATCTCTAAGGCTCTACGTCTAGAGTTCGGCGCCGAGCACGGAATTCGCAGTAAGGTGGTCCGTTGCATGGTCGGGAATACCGATCTCTGCAAACAGTCATTGACCTCGGTCTACAAATCGGCTCAGTGGAATCCCACCAATGAGGTGATCCACGCGTTGGGTCATCAGATGTACTGGAGTGCTAAGCAGGACGGAGCGAACCTCCCGTTGGCGACCCAGAAGGCTGATATCGATACTTCGACGCAGTACTGCGTTGAGACCCGTGCGATGGCAAATTCTGTTGGAATCAAAGAGACGTACATATACGAGTTCAATTGCCACGTGCTCCTGAACGCCGGTATCGCGGCTGGGACCCAGGATTCGGCCGACGCGCTCAAATACGCGTTGGACGTGGCCAAGAAGAATGTTTCGGTGGCGTGCCTCTACACGGATGCTTCCAGCTGGTCTAACAAACAGTCAGAGGGCGCATGGGGCCTCAAGCAGACCATCGGCGGAGTCGAGACACTCAAGTGGAAGGCAATGAGAGAGTGGGTAGCCGCGAACAAGTAATCCCCTAAAAGGGTATCAGGAAAGAAGGGGGATCGAATTTCGGTCCCCCTTCTGCTTTAATGAGACGGTGTAACTGTGTAGCTAGCACCACATCCTTAACCCCCTTGTGCCGCATTAATAGCAGAGGTTCGAAAAAATATGCCGTCACCCATCAACCCAAATGAGTTCATTGAACAAAGTCCCACCACAACGGGTGGTGGTGTTTCAGTGGATCCAGGGGCAGCTTCTTCGGCTTTGGCCAATATCCCAGGGGTACCCTGGAGCGACTCTTCCGGGAACGTTCAGGGTGCCTTGTTCAATGTGTTTGATGCTCTGAACACTCGGCCAACCTATCTGCTAGACGCATCCGGCTCAACTAAGGCTGATTTTTCTGGCGCTACCGCTATCTCAGATGCCGTAACGGCCCTGTCTGGTATTGGGCGGCCGGTGTCCTTGTTCCTGCTTCCTGGCACGTATACTTGGAATGGGACCCTTTTGACAGATGTGGTTTTGGTGGGCAGTGGTCCAACCACGATCATTCAGAGCAGCGCCACGATCCTAATTGGTGACCGGACTGTGTTCGGAAACCTCTCAGTGAACCGTCCATTGAATATTCAGGGCACTGGGGCCCAAGTTTCCGGGGTGACCTTCTCTTCGGTCACCGGAACTCAAGCTGTGTCCATCACCGGAACTGGAAATCGGATATCTGCGCTCCAGTTCAATGGCACCACTACCTCAAGTTTTTTGGCGGTGTCTGGAAACCATAACTCAGTGAGTCATTTGACCGTAGGGGCAGGTTCCGCTTCCCCTACCGCTATCGCCACCCTATCTGGAGACTTCAACGACCTTCAGCATGTAGTGTCGACGACTGTGACACTCACCCCTGCGATCGCCTTTAATGTTACCGGCAAGGGCAATGGACTCTCCAATGTACAGGTGTTGAATTGCAATCCCGGTACCTTCTTGAGCTTGGCTGGACCAAATTCTCAGATCGTCTCATTGTCTTTGACCTCTTGTGCGGCCACCGCGGCGCTATTTGCGGTTTCGGGGGACAACAACTCCATAGAGGGGGTTAGCCTCACCACCTGTTCGGCCGCGACTCGCATTGTAGAGCTTACCGGGTCCCACAATCGAATTGAACAGATCAACGGCTCCGGAGTTTCGGTCTCTACCACGGGTACCGCAATATACCTGGATCCAAGCTCTGGCGACAATAGCGTCAATCAGGTCAAGGTTGTGTCCGGATCCTTGGGCACCACTTCAACATCGGCGTCCCTGTTGTTTTGCGCAGGCTCATCTCAGGAAATCGTATCCTTGATTTGGTCGGGCGGGTCTAGCAATGTGGCAGCCATCAAGATTCAGGGCTCTGGCCATCGCATCGAAGGAATCAAGGTCGATTCGATTACCCAGAACAGCATTTTCCTAATGTTGGACCAAGCTCTCGAAACTCAAGTGTCCCAGGTAGAACTGTATGGCTCCTCGGTTACAAATTCTCTATCGCTTGGCCGATTGGCTCATTTTGAGAGAGCCCTTTCGTGCCATATAACCGGCCTCTCCGCACACGACTGCCCGGCATTTTCGTGTTTGTCCGCGATGGTCACCTCTGACGGCAGCGTGGGTTGCTCATTAAAGTCTCTGTACCTCAAAAATCTTGGCACTACCACTCCTTGCGGTTCGGGTGTGTTTACGGCTCGCGTTGTTTCAGGACAAACGACTCGCAATTTCGTGCTAGATGGGGTTACGGTAGACACCGTTGCGTTAGCGGCGGGGGCAGATCTCCTGAACATCAATGCCAGCTTGTTTGAAGAGCTTACCGTCAAGAATTGGCGCAACACTACTTTCACGTCTGCAGATAATCAGGCTCGAACCCTCAATATCGGATCCGCTGGGTCCAACAATCAGATTCGATTCTCTGATTGTTCCTTTGCGGGATATGCCGCTAGCACCGTAGAGATGGTACGCATTTCTGGGGTCCGCAGTCCCGTGAGATTCCTTGAGTGCATGTTTGACAACTCGCTCCCCACGGTACCGCAATGGGCTGTTTTGGTGACAGGGACACATCAGGCAGAGATCTTGAACTCAAAGATTCGGGGCCCCAAGACCGTGTATTGCGACTTGTCGGGGTTGCTGTTGCAAGACTCAACCCTGCAGTCAGTGAATGTCGGAACGAATGTTCAGCTATTGGCGGGCTCGGGTGGTGCAGACACCAAGCAGTCGGATGGGTTTGTAATCAAGAATTGCCAAGCACTCCTGACCGCGGCCAATATGCGTACGACGGCGGTCTCTGTATCGGCCGATAAGGTGCCTGCGATCTTCTTGGGCGGGGTAGACAATGCGGCGGTGGCTAATCATGGCTCCATTCGGGTCGAAGGGCTGCTGATCCGAAAGGACATTTCAGCCGTCGTATCCTCTTGGTCGGTCACCCCGACTCTAACGGTGGATACCGCAAACCTTAGACCGGGGGCTACCGCGTCAATCAAGGATGTTACGATCGATCAGGATGGGGTCTCTTTCCCGGCCGCGTCTAGCGTAAACGGCTCCGTATTCGGCGATATCGGTAACTGGGGCTGCCTGGTAGAGCTTCATGGTGGGTTGGATCCAAGCTCAGACAACACGAGGGACTCTTTCGAGGTCAGCAATCTAACGATCACCAACTTGACCCGTAATGCGGGTGGTGGGACTAGAGCTGTCGTAAAGGCCTTAGGGGTATCGATTGACGGCTTGACCATTGACTGTATGGGCAGCACCACGGCAGCGGACGCTGGCGGCCCTTCCGTTGCGATGCGCAACAGTCGACTCTTTAGCGCTGACCTATTTGCCTCTTCGGCTACCCAACTAGGCACCACCTCCTCGGAAGCTTACCACCTGTATATGGTTAACTCTTTCGGGGCGAATGTGATGGTTCGCAACGGTTCGCCGGGCACGACTCAGAACGGGTTCGTATATCTCGATGGGTCTACTCTAAGAGACTCCAAGATGTGGCTCAAGAACGATCAGCACATCCCGATTGGAGCGGGGGTGATTGCAGCCTCCAATAACTCTAAGCTCTTGTTCAATGAAGCCTATCTTGACCACAATGCAGCGGGATCGGGGGACTCGAGAGTCATCCTAGGGGTTTCCGGCACGGGATCTTTGATCCACGGAAACATCTTCCAAAATCTGGCATCCAGCCAAGCCTCTGGGTTCAGTTCCACCCCCGCCTCCAGTAATGGTGGGGCATGTCGTGTGAACATAATTGGCCAGAACAACACTTATAGCCAGAACTCTCAATCATACGAATGGGAGACCCACACTACGGCGGTGACTTCCCCGTTGATCGTGAATGGTACCTCGAATGTGATCGATGGCAATGTGATTGTGAACCGAGCCTCCACCCTGCATAGCACGGACGGTGGCTCTGCCTCACTAGAGGTAACCGGTGGTCTCTTCAATCGAGTGACCAATAATCACGTGGAAGCCCATCACGTCACCAGTGTCTATTTTGTGACCCTGCTAACCAATGCCGGGTCCAACGGATATGTGGCTGGTAATGTGGTGTACAATAGAGCCAATGCAGGCACCAACATCGAAGGGTTCCTCCTTTTGAGCACTTCAGATAAGCCTGAAGCCGGCGTGGCTGGGTTCCCTGTTACTGGGACATCCGGCGGCCAAGGTCGTACCTACAATATTCTCGCCTGATCGGTGTAGAGACGCAATCGTTTACCCCCTACTGAAGAGACTACAAACAGATGTCAGAATACTTTGGACCAGGCGTTTCCCGTACCCTAACGGCCGAACAGTCTTTCTTGTCTACGGTGTGGCAAAAGCGCCGACCACCCTCGGACTCAGATCTAAACCTGATCCAACAGCTGGCTCAAAAGGGTGTCCAAACGTCCGTTCGTGTCAATACCCCATCCGGGTTTCTGACGGATCCGCTCCATAGCCATCGGGATATTGTAACGGACCCGCAGTGGAGCAACTTCTTTAAGCTGGGGTCTCAGCAAGGGCAGGGACAACTTCTCTGGGCTGCTGTCAACGGATGGCTGGTACCGGTTGCCACCACCCGCACTGGATTCAATAACGATGTGGACATGTCGAATGTGATTGTGTTGGATCCACCACCCACTGGTAGTGGCCAACGGCGCATTGACTTTGTGTTCCTGGAAGTCTGGCAAGCCAGATTGGCTCCAAACCCATCCACTAACAACAAGCCTACCGCGGCGGGCATTTACCGCTTCGGCAACGTAGAGGGTGGGGCCTCATACGTGGTGGACGATATGGTGGACCCAGGGATTGGCATCGAGACCAACCAGAGAGTTCAACTACAGTATCGGATCCGAGTCGTAAAGGATATGCTTGGGTTGTCAGCCAACCCAGATGGCTTTGACGCTCTGAGCGTAAAGGCGCAGGGCCCCCAAAGCACCCCAACCACGCTCACGTTTTCGAACATGTCACGAGAGCTTGGGGACGCCGGCCTATGGCGCGCTGGTGATGGCACCCAGAATGCTTTGGGCACCGTCGACGGGTATGTGTATGCGATCCCAATGGCAGCTGTTTTTCGTCGCAACACCGTAGCGTGGGCGGGAGAACCAGCCCCTAACCTGAACGGAGCTATCAACCGCAATCCTAGCCAAACGGACCGATCGGGTATCCTGGGGCAACCAAACCTAAAGGTGTTCTCGGCCACCGCCTCTCTATCGGCGGCATTGTCGGCCACCGCTTCTACCGCGACGGTAGTAAGTACGGTTAATGTGGCGCTGCCTAGTACGTCGACTCTGATTCAAATTGGTGATGAAGTGCTAAGCTACAGCGGCATTTCCGGAACCACCCTGAATGGGTTGGTGCGTGGGCTCAATGGTACGGTGGCGGAAGCCCATCCGGTTGGAGCTACCATCAAGCTACTCTCTGGCCGCCCTGACGGTCTATTTGCAGATCAGATCGCTCCTACCGATGTTTTGGACCTACGGAAAGTGGTAAGCCCATCAGGATTTGACTACACGTCTTTGCTGGAGGCTAACCTAGACAAGGCTCTGCGCGGTCGATTGACTGCCAATTGGAAACGCACTGACTCTGGCGTTCAGGGCACCACTTTGGTATATCAGGACGCCATAAAGAGCGCGGGCTCTTCGTTGGGTGTGACCCAGCTGGATGCTCCCGACAATATTCGAACCGTGTTCAGCGATGCCGCAGTGGTGCAGACGGTGGAAGCCATAATTTCACCAAACACTAGTGTGACTGCCAGCTATACGGCCACCAATGTTTCATGGAGTCTTGGGATCGTGGCTGGCGTGGTCACCCAAGCTACCGCCAACGTGTTCCAGGCGGGCGATGTCCTCAAGGTACCTGTCACGCAGCTCAAGAGCGGGCTTCAGGCAGGATCTGGGGATCAGGTTACTTGGTCTGGGAATGTAGAGCTGGTATTTGAGGGTGAAAACTCTCCCTTGCCAGCTGGTCACTATACGGTCACCCCTATCACGGGACCTAACGACGATCTCACCATCACTTTCACGGCTTCTATGCCTGTCACCTCTCTGAAGTACCTGCATATCCGAGCCAAGGCTATCTACGGGGCTGGACGTGGTTTGTCACGGCGTCCAGATGTGCTGCACAGCATCTCGCTACTCTCACCTTCGGTGGAGCTGTTGACGGAGAATGGCTCTCTGAAGCCAGCCCCTCTAACCCTGAATAGCAAGTTCCGAGACGATACTTTCTTGGGTCGACTTCCCGTCACGGCCGCCGCATATGCGGATCTTGGGTCCAAGACGGTTTCGATCAACCCCTTCCGGCGCATCACCTTCCCCACAATGATGACTGTGGATGGTAACGGGGCTAACCCATTGACGGCAGTCAAAGCCACCCGCACAGGTACCCTGGCCTCATCGTTTGGCAAAATCATTAACGTAGCGAACACCACCTTAATAACGGTTTCCGACTCCCTTCAAACGGTTTTCGGACACTACACAGTCACGGGAATCGTTCCCGGCGTATCCGTAACGGTGGACCGCAACATCATTGCCAACAGTGGCACGTCTATTTCGTTCACGGTGCATGCGTCTCAGGGAGTGATGCCCGTCACGGACGTCACCGGTAACCCAAAGTGGAACACCACAGATCCATTACAACTCTTCTGCAATAGCATTGAAGATGTTGGTACTGGCAATACGGCTGAAGTCAAGAACATGTATTGCATCCTACCGCGGCATTTGGTGCCGGGTTGGGGAGAGCTTCATGTTCCGATGCAGAACAGCACCACATCGTCTCTGTTCGGGTATGGTTACAACTTCATGGCTTCGGCACTTCCGGGTGCATCGCATACGGATCCGGACCGAAACTTTGTGCCTTACACCCCGCGGTCTAGCTTCACGTATGCGGTATTCTCGACTGTGGATCTGTCGACGGTTGGGCACCCAACCGCTACCTACAATACCAAGTACACGTACGGTGGTAACGCTTTGGCGGGTATCCGTAAGTTCACCGACTCTCGGGCAATGGGTCGACAAGGCCTAGAGCTGCCACCCTTCTATGGTCCAGCTCGCTTGTTTGCGGTCTATGAGGCGGAAGACTACGCTACCAATGGTAGCTCGGTAGATCCTGCTACCCGCGCTAAGCTTTCATCGGGAGGCGCCGTCAATCTCTTGAGACAGTCCATGGCTCAAGAGGATGGTCCAGCATTTTGGATCGAGATTGATCAGGATGGGGACTCCACTTTCATTCTCAACTCGAAGGCGTTGGACTTGGCTCGCAGCCCCAACCCTATTGCCAACTTCACAGCCGGCAACTTCGTGATCGAGGCATCGATCTTCGGCTTCGATCGCGGAACTTTTGACCCGAACCAAGAAGCTCGAATCGTAATGACACGTCCGGGGGTCGAAGCTTGGACCAATGTGGACGGCGGAACCGTAACCTCGAAGGTGCGCGATCAAATCGTCAACAAGCCGGTCGCCGGTCTTGTCGCGGTATTGCCAGGCCCCGCCACCATATCGGATCAGGTGTTGGTGAATTACTCGCGGACTGCCTATCAGGGAGATG
>Ga0228700_1000941_pt1 | contig 21714 bp, 19 predicted proteins | sample McNCre317_Aug_MG_FD_178019 | JGI IMG/M metagenome (GOLD analysis project Ga0228700, IMG submission 178019) | Freshwater microbial communities from McNutts Creek, Athens, Georgia, United States - 3-17_Aug_MG | ecosystem: Environmental > Aquatic > Freshwater > Creek | place: USA: Georgia...
CGCCGCACACGATGAGTTCGGAGGCGTGTGCTGCATGGCGCAACACATCGTTCACGCAGGCACGTGCGGTGAACTCGGTGAGGGTGGCTTGCACATCCGCAGCGTTAGCGCTTGCATAGCCGCTGAGCTGATGCGCGAGCCATGTAGGGTGAAACAAATCGCGCCCTGTGCTTTTAGGTGGCGCTTGATGAAGGTAAGGCTCGGTCAATAGGGCGTGCAGCAAAGGTTCAATCACCGTGCCGCTGGCGCCCCATGCACCATCGTTGTCAAACGCATAGCCGGTGTGGGCTTGGCACCAATGGTCGAGCAACGCATTGCCGGGACCGCAATCGAATCCCAACGCATCGCCATCGGCATGTAACACGCTGAGGTTGGCGATCCCGCCAAGGTTTAACACCCCAACGGTGGTCGCAGGCTGTCCAAAGATGCCTTGATGAAACACAGGCACGAGGGGCGCGCCTTGCCCACCTGCGGCGACATCGCGGCTGCGGAAATCGGCCACCACATCAATGCCGGTGAGTTCTGCCAAGAGTGCGGGGTTGTTGAGTTGCAGTGTGTAGCCTGTGCCGTCAAATGCGCCGGGTTGGTGGCGCACGGTTTGACCATGGGCGCCAATGGCGCCCACTTCACTGGCGGGCGTATCGGTGTCGTTGAGCAGCGCCTGCACCGTTTGGGCGTACACCTGCACCAGGCCATTGGCAGCGAGGGCGGCGCGGTGTAGTTCGTTGTCAGACGGGGTGTTGAGTGCGAGCAACTCTTGCTTGAGCGCTGGCGCAAACGGCATGGCGTGATGCGCCAACACGTGGGGGTGCGCGCCATTGAAATTGACCAGCACGCCATCCACGCCATCCAGCGAGGTGCCCGACATCAGGCCGATGAAATACGGAGGCATTTATTCAGCGCTGCTGAGCTGACCGCTGGCCGCGGCGGCAAGGTCAACTTTGGCAATGGCGGCGTGGCGTTTGAATTGCTCGCGAGCCGCTGCAGATACTTCCACGGCGATGCTTTGGCGCGCCATGGTGAGCGGGTCTTTGTGCTGGCCGTTCACGCGGAATTCAAAATGCAAATGCGGCCCAGTGGCCCAACCCGTGGCGCCGACCAAGCCGAGGGTTTGGCCTTGCATCACCGATTGGCCGCGCTTGACGTTGATGCGGCTCAAATGCGCGTACACCGTGGTGTGCCCGCTGGCGTGTTTGACCATCACCACATTGCCAAAGCCGCCTTGTGTGCCCGCCACATCCACAATGCCTTGGCCCACGCTGCGTACGGGGGTGCCGGTGGGGGCTGCGTAGTCCACGCCCAAGTGCGCGCGCCAGGTTTGCAAGATGGGGTGAAAGCGCATTTTGAAACCGCTCGTCACGCGCGAAAAGGCGAGGGGCGAGGCCAAGTACGCGCGGCGCAGGCTGATGCCGTCGGCGTTGTAGTAGCCACCTTCTTTGGCGCCTGCTTCTTTGAACCAAAACGCTTGGTGTGTTTTGCCGTTGTTCACAAACTCGGCGGACAGCACGCGGCCAGCGCGCAGCACTTCGCCATCGGCTTCGAGGGATTCGTAGACCACAGCAAAGCGGTCGCCCTTGCGCAGCGCACGGTGAAAGTCGATGTCGCCCGCAAAGATGTCGGCCAATTGGCTGGCCACGCTGTCGGGAATGTCGGCCTCATCGGTGGCGGCAAACAGCGAGCTTTGGATGCTGCCGTTGCCCATGCGTGTGCTGCTGTTCAGTGGCGCGGTTTCTTGGCGTTCGACAAAGCCATCGGCGTTGCGTTCCATCACCCAGCGGGTGAAGTTCTCGCCATCGTCGTTGGCCCAGCGTGCCGTCAATCGGGTGAGGCGGTGCTCGGCATCGCCCTCAGCGCTGACCAAACGGCCTGCGCGGCCAATGAATTGCTGACGTGCGGTGCGTGCATTGCGCAGGTAGGCGGCTGCCTCTGCGTCGCTCAAGCCCAATCGTGAGAGCAAGCTGTCGGCGGTGTCGTTGGAGCGTGTGACGTCTGAGCGAAACAGTTGCAACGATTTGTCAGCGGCCAGGCTGGGCAGCGACAAGGTGCTGACGCTTTCGAGCACTTGTTGCAAAGGGGCTGAGTTGCTGTTGGCGTCCAAGCTGGCCACCGCAAACGCACCGCCGCCCAAGAGTGACAGCGACACAGCCACACCGGCTAAAACGCGACGTGGGTGCTGTTGAACGCTGTTTTGCAGGCGCTCGGCCCACAAAGAAAAGAGTGTCTGCAAGGTTTTGTCTCCAGCAGTTGGTCAAAGGTGGAGCCAAGCCCGCAGCCTCAAGGTTTGAGCCTCTAAAATCAGCCCCAAACACCAAACCGTCGAGTATACCTTGCACGGTAAAAAATCCTTATGAATCAAGCATCTTTACAAACTCAACCCGCTGCGCATCCCGTGACCGATCGCGTCCTCGAGGCCTTGGCTGTCACCAAGCGCGGCTGCGAAGAACTGATCCCCGAAGACGCATGGGTGAAAAAGCTCGCGCGCTCCGAAGCGACGGGCCAGCCCTTGCGCATCAAATTGGGCTTGGACCCGACAGCGCCTGACATTCACATCGGCCACACCGTGGTGCTCAACAAAATGCGCCAGTTGCAAGACTTGGGGCATCAAGTCATCTTTTTGATTGGTGACTTCACCAGTTTGATTGGTGACCCCTCCGGCCGCAACAGCACACGCCCGCCGCTCACGCCCGAGCAAATCAAGGTGAACGCGGAGACGTATTACAAGCAAGCCTCGTTGGTGCTCGACCCCGCGAAGACCGAGATTCGTTACAACAGCGAGTGGTGCATTCCTCTGGGCTCGATGGGCATGATTCAGCTCGCGTCCAAGTACACCGTGGCGCGCATGATGGAGCGCAACGATTTCCATGACCGCTTCCATGCCAACACACCCATCAGCGTGCACGAGTTTTTGTATCCGCTCATGCAGGGCTACGACTCGGTGGCGTTGAAGTCTGATTTGGAGTTGGGCGGCACCGACCAAAAATTCAACCTGCTCATGGGCCGCCACTTGCAAGCCGAATACGGCCAAGAGGCGCAGTGCATCTTGACCATGCCGCTGCTCGAAGGGTTGGACGGCGTTGAAAAAATGTCCAAGTCCAAGAACAACTACATCGGCATCAGCGAAGAGCCCAACACGATGTTTGCCAAGGTGTTGTCCATCTCTGACGTGCTCATGTGGCGTTGGTATACCTTGCTGTCGTTCAAGTCGATGGCTGAGATTGAGGCGTTGAAAAAAGAAGTCGAAGGCGGTCGCAATCCCAAAGACGCCAAGGTGGCCTTGGCCAAAGAAATCACCGCACGCTTCCACGGTGCAGCAGCGGCTGAAGCGGCTGAACAAGATTTCAACAACCGCAGCAAAGGCGGCGTGCCCGATGACATTCCAGAGGTGTCGCTCAGCGGGGCGCCGATGGGCATTGGCGCGTTGCTCAAGTCTGCGGGCTTGGCCCCCTCGACCAGCGAAGCCAACCGCTTGATCGACGGCGGTGGTGTTCGCGTCGACTCCAGCGTGGTCAGCGACAAAGGTTTGAAGCTCGACGCGGGGACGTTTGTGGTGCAAGTGGGCAAGCGCAAATTTGCGCGTGTCACATTGGCTTAACCCATTCTCGGGATACTGATCGCATGAATACCCTCTCTAAATGGTTCTCGCCCAAGGGCCTGTTGTGGGCTTCGGTGGTTGTTGCCATCATCACGATTGCGCTCAAAACCCTGGCGTGGCACCTCACCGATTCGGTGGGTTTGTTGTCTGATGCGATGGAGTCGGTGGTCAATTTGGCCAGTGCGGTGTTTGGTTTGATGATGGTCACCGTGGCCGAAATGCCTGCGGATGAAGACCATCCGTATGGGCATCACAAGGCCGAGTATTTTTCGTCGGGCTTTGAGGGCATCCTCATCGTAGCCGCTTCGCTTGGCATCATGTGGGCGGCTGCGCATCGCATTTTTGACCCGCAACCGCTCGAGCAAGTGGGCATTGGTTTGGTGTTGTCTGTCGCCAGTTCGGCGCTCAACGGTTTGCTGGCGTGGGTCATGTTCAGAGCGGCCAAAGCCCATCGCTCGATTGCGCTAGAGGCTGATGCCCGCCACTTGGTGACGGACGTGTGGACCTCGGCGGGTGTGGTGGTTGGCATTGGTTTGGTGAGCTGGACGGGTTGGTTGTGGCTTGATGCCTTGGTGGCGTTTGGCGTCGCCTTGAACATCTTGCGCGAAGGCTGGCATTTGATTTGGGATGCGTCCCAAGGTTTGATGGACGAAGCGGTTGAGCCCGAAGTGTTGGCGCAGATTCACGCCGTGTTGCACGACGTGTCGATGACCCATGAAGAGGCGGGCATCGACCACACGCACCTTGTTCGCTTTGACCACATCATCACCCGCAAAGCCGGGCAGCGCCGTTTTGTGGATTTGCACATGCACATGCCCGCTGAGTGGACCTTGGGTCGTGCCGCCATGTTTCGCGGCAACGTCGAGCAAGCGTTGATGAAGGCGGTGCCGGGTCTGCGCGCCACCATTCAGCTGTTGCCCAACGATGTGGAAGCGCACATCGACGATCCGCTGGATGCGCCGACAAGCCTCTGATACCCCACGCAGCGAACCGCGTGTTTCAAGAAAGATCAATGTGTGAAAGCTGTGTTGCAACGCGTGAGCGAAGCCCGTGTCCTGGTCGATGGCCAAACCGTCGGTGAAATTGCCCAAGGCTTGATGGTGTTGTTGTGCGCCGAAAAAGGTGACACCGAAGCCACGGGCCAAAAAATGCTCGACAAAATTTTGAAGCTGCGCGTGTTCTACGACGATGCAGGCAAGATGAACCACAGCGTGGCTGATGTGCAAGGCGGTTTGCTCATCGTGAGTCAGTTCACGCTGGCGGCAGACACCAGCAGCGGCACGCGCCCGAGCTTTACCAGCGCCGCGCCCGCCGACGAAGGCCGTCGCTTGTACGCCGCGTTTGTTGCGCAAGCCAAAGCGCGTCACGCACTGGTGCAAACTGGCGTTTTTGGTGCTGACATGCAAGTGCATTTGGTCAACGATGGCCCAGTGACCATCCCGATCACGATAATCGGTGCATGACCGATTCAAAAAACAGCGCAACCACATTTGCCGACTTGCCTCTCGCGGCAGCCACCCTCGATAACTTGACCCAACTGGGCTACGCCCAGATGACCCCCATCCAAGCCGCGAGCTTGCCGCTCACCTTGGCGGGGCGTGACCTGATTGCCCAAGCCAGCACAGGCAGCGGCAAGACGGCCGCCTTTGGCATTCCTTTGGTGGAGAAACTTGATGCCGCGTTGTTTGACGCACAAGCCATGGTGCTCTGTCCCACGCGTGAGCTGGCCGACCAAGTGACGCAAGAGCTGCGTCGCTTGGCGCGTGCGGTGGGCAACATCAAAGTGGTCACGCTGTGCGGCGGCGTGGCTTTGCGCGGGCAAGTTCAAAGCTTGGAGCATGGCGCGCATGTGGTGGTCGGCACGCCCGGCCGCATCATGGACCACTTGGAGCGTGGCTCGCTCAGCTTGCAAGGTCTCAAGACCTTGGTGCTTGACGAAGCCGACCGCATGCTGGACATGGGCTTCTTCGATGACATTGCCAAGGTGGCGCGCCAGTGCCCCAAAGACCGCCAAACCTTGTTGTTCTCGGCCACCTACCCCGAGGGCATTGCCAAGCTCGCCGCACAGTTCATGCGCGAGCCGCAAACCGTCAAGGTGCAAGCCCAGCACGATGCCCAAAAAATCAAACAGATTTTTTATGAAGTGAGCAACAACGAGCGTTTGCATGCGGTGTCGCAAATGCTCAACCACTTCCGCCCTGAATCGACCCTCGCGTTTTGCAACACCAAGCAACAGTGCCGTGATTTGGTGAGTGTGTTGCAAGCGCAAGGCTTCAGCGCCTTGGCGTTGTTTGGCGAACTCGAACAACGCGAACGCGACCAAGTGTTGGTGCAATTTGCCAACCGCAGTTGCTCGGTACTGGTGGCCACCGATGTAGCCGCGCGTGGCTTGGATGTGGCGAACTTAGAGGCTGTCATCAACGTGGACGTGACGCCCGACCCCGAGGTGCACATTCACCGCATTGGCCGCACGGGCCGCGGCGATGCCGAAGGCTTGGCCTTGTCCCTCGCGAGCATGGACGAGATGGGCAACGTGGGCAAGATTGAACACTTGCAAAACCGCGAGTTCGCATGGGCCCCGCTGAGCAGCTTGACGCCCGCCGCTGGCGGTGTGTTGCAGCCGCCGATGGCGACCTTGCAAATTGTGGGCGGCCGCAAAGAGAAGATTCGTGCGGGCGACGTGCTGGGCGCGCTCACCGGTGAAGCCGGCTTTGCGAAAGAGCAAGTGGGCAAGATCAACGTGAACGAATACTCCACCTATGTGGCGGTGGAGCGCAGCATCGCGCGTGAAGCGGTGAGCCGTTTGAACGCCGGGCGCATCAAAGGCAAAACCGTGAAGGTGCGTTTGCTGGAAGACGCTTCAGGTCGTTAATCACCCGCTGCATCAATAAGGGCAGGGCAGCCCCAGCTCGGCCATGATGAACATCTCTAACGTCTCCATCTCGATGGCGTCTTTTTCAGAGGTCTCGTGGTCGTAGCCCTGCGCGTGCAACGCGCCATGAACCAGCAAATGCGCGTAGTGCTCTTGTAGCGACTTGCCTTGCTCTTTGGCTTCGGCTGCCACCACGGGCGCGCACAACACGAGGTCAGCCATCACCATCGGTGCTTGGGCGTAATCAAACGTCAGCACGTTGGTGGCGTAGTTCTTTTTGCGGTAGCTGCTGTTGAGCGCTTGGCCTTCTTCGGCGTCGACGATGCGCACGGTCATCTCCGCGTCGTGTGCCAAGGCGTGGCGAATACAGCGGTTCACAAACGCGCGAGGCAATGCCGCTTTGTGACGTGCCGCGTGGGGAATGTCGCCAAATTGCAGGGTGAGGTCTAGGGTGGGCAGGGCCATGTTTTTAAGATTGTTTGCGTGAAGGAGCGCCGGTGGTGGCGGTACGTTGGGCGTCATACGCATCGACGATGCGGGCCACCAGCGGGTGACGCACCACATCGGCGCTGGTAAATCGTGTGGTGGAAATGCCTTTGACGCGTTTCAACACGCGCTCTGCATCAATCAAGCCACTGAGCTGGCCTTTGGGTAAATCAATCTGGCTCACGTCACCGGTGACCACTGCTTTGGCCCCAAAGCCAATGCGGGTGAGGAACATCTTCATTTGCTCGGGTGTGGTGTTTTGCGCTTCGTCCAAGATGACGAAGGCGTTGTTGAGGGTGCGGCCACGCATGAAGGCGAGTGGTGCAATTTCAATCGCATTGCGCTCAAACGCTTTTTGCACGCGATCAAAACCCATCAGGTCGTACAGCGCGTCGTACAAGGGGCGCAAATACGGGTCGACTTTTTGGCCCAAGTCGCCGGGCAAGAAGCCGAGTTTTTCGCCCGCCTCTACCGCAGGGCGCGTGAGCACAATGCGTTGCACGGCGCTACGCTCCAGTGCATCCACCGCGCAGGCCACGGCCAAATAGGTTTTGCCCGTGCCCGCTGGGCCAATGCCAAAGCTGATGTCGTGCGCGGCAATGTTGTCGAGGTACGCCGCTTGCGTGGGGGTGCGTGGGCGCAGGTTGGTGCGGCGGGTTTGCAGCGTGGGGATGTCTTCCTCTTCCATGCCGCTGTCGCCCGCGAGCATGAGCTGCACCTGTTCGGGGGGAATGGCTTTGGCCGCACGTTCGTACAAGGCTTGCAGCACTTCGAGCGCACGCGTGGCTTTGGCCTTGTGGCCGTCCACTTTGAACTGCTCGTGGCGGTGCGCGATTTTCACATTCAGCGCCAATTCGATGGTGCGCAGGTGCTCGTCGGTGGGGCCGCACAGATGCGACAAACGTGTGTTGTTATGCGGGGTGAAGGTGTGGCGAAGAATCAAGTCGATAATCTCTCAAAAGGTCCCCCAATGATAGGCAAGTTAACAGGCATCCTCAGTGAGAAAAATCCACCCCAAGTTTTGGTGGATTGCAACGGCGTGGGCTACGAAGTCGATGTGCCCATGACCACGTTTTACAACTTGCCTGCGACGGGGGAAAAGGTGTCTTTGCTCACGCACTTTGTGGTGCGTGAGGATGCTCAAATTTTGTATGGCTTTGGCACGGCGACAGAACGCGCCTCGTTTCGCCAACTCATCAAAATCTCAGGCGTGGGCCCGCGTACTGCGTTGGGCATTTTGAGCGGCCTCAGCGCTGACGAACTAGCCCGTGCGGTGTCAGACCAAGACGTGACGCGTTTGACCAAAGTGCCAGGCATTGGCAAAAAAACCGCCGAGCGTTTGCTGCTTGAACTCAAAGGCAAACTCGGCGCTGACCTAGGCCCCAGCACAGCCGCAGCGCCTGGCAACCAAAGCGACATCTTGCAAGCCTTGTTGGCCTTGGGCTACAGCGACAAAGAGGCCTCTGCCGCCCTCAAAGCTTTGCCCGCCGATGTGGGTGTGAGCGACGGCATCAAGCTGGCGCTGAAAAGTTTGGCGAAATAAACCATGAGCATCCAAACCGACGACTTTGGTGATTTCACACCCGCGCCCCGCGTGGTGTCGGCGGCCCCTGTGTCGCTCACGGAAGAAGCGATGGAGCGCGCCTTGCGCCCCAAGTTGCTGCAAGAGTATGTGGGCCAGATGAAGGTGCGCGAGCAGTTGGAGATCTTCATCGGTGCCGCCAAAAAACGCAGCGAGGCGTTGGACCACGTGCTGTTATTTGGCCCGCCCGGTTTGGGCAAGACCACACTCAGCCACATCATTGCGCAAGAGCTGGGTGTGAACCTGCGCTCCACCAGCGGCCCCGTGTTGGAAAAGCCGAAAGACTTGGCCGCGTTGCTGACTGGTTTAGAAAAAAACGATGTGCTCTTCATCGACGAAATTCACCGTCTCTCACCCGTGGTGGAAGAAATCTTGTACCCCGCGCTCGAGGACTACCAAATCGACATCATGATCGGTGAAGGCCCCGCCGCACGCAGCATCAAGCTCGACTTGCAGCCGTTCACGCTGGTGGGTGCCACCACGCGTGCGGGCATGTTGACCAACCCGCTGCGTGACCGCTTTGGCATTGTGTCGCGCTTGGAGTTTTATACGCCCGAAGAGTTGCAACGCATCGTGGTGCGCAGTGCTGGCTTGCTCGATACGCCGATGGATGCGGAGGGTGGTTTCGAAATCGCGCGCCGTTCACGCGGCACGCCGCGCATTGCCAACCGTTTGCTGCGCCGCGTGCGCGACTACGCCGACGTCAAAGGCACAGGCCGCATCACGCAAGAGATGGCGCAAAAGGCACTGGCCATGTTGGACGTGGACCCGCAAGGCTTTGACTTGATGGACCGCAAACTGCTCGAAGCCGTGATTCACCGTTTTGACGGCGGCCCTGTGGGCCTCGACAACATCGCCGCCAGCATCGGCGAAGAGCGCGACACGATTGAAGACGTGATTGAGCCGTATTTGATTCAGCAAGGCTTCTTGCAGCGCACACCGCGTGGCCGCATGGCCACCTTGGCGGCGTATCGCCACTTGGGGGTCACGCCGCCCAAAGCGATTGACGAGGCGTCTACCGATTAAGTCCGTGTCTTAAGTGCTGGTCTCGTCGCGCGGCGAGCCATGCGCTTCATCAAAGTGCGACACATCGCCCCAGCCCACCAAGCTCAAACCTTGAGGTGTCCACAGCAAGCGGTTGATGGCCGCGTTACCTAAGTGCCATGTGCGTGGGGCCTCGACCGATTGGTTGGTGGCCAAGCGGTACAGCGCATCCATCACCCCGCCGTGCGCAACCAACACAATTTGCTCGCCGAGGTGTTGACTGGCTAAGGCATCTACACAGAGGCGAATGCGCTCGCGCAAGACCGTGAGTGACTCGCCACCCTTGGGTGCCCAGTGCGGGTCACGCCCTCGCCACAGTCGGCACTCTTCGGGGTGTTGGGTTTCAATCTCTGCCCATGTTTTGCCTTGCAGGTGTCCAAAGTGGCGTTCGCGCAATTGCAGATGGGGTGTCACTTCTGCGGGGGTGGGCGTGCGCGCGGCCATGCGTGCAGGCGCGGTGGCAATGGCTTGCGCGGTTTCAAACGCACGGCGCAAATCGCTGCTGTAAATGGCGTGAATCGGCTCTTCCGCCAAGGCGTGGCCCACGCGTTCGGCCTGCCAACGACCGGTTTCATTGAGGTCAATATTCAGGTGGCCTTGAATGCGCGTGTCCACATTCCACAGGGTTTCCCCGTGGCGGATGGCGAGAATTCGGGTGGCTTGCATAGGGGCTTAGTTTAAAGATTCAAAAATCATGCAAAATAGCACGACCGTTCTTTTTGTGAATTTGTTTTTTGACTTTGCCTATGACCGCTTCTCGCAAAACTGCCGCATCTGAAAGCAAGGCCTTGCAAAAAGGCCAACAAACCAAGGCCGCTATTGTGGACGCTGCTTTGGGCTTGGCCACCCAAATCGGTTTAGAAGGTTTGAGCATCGGCGCTTTGGCCGAAGTGGCGCGCATGAGCAAGTCTGGCGTGTTCGCCCATTTCGGCTCGCGCGAGGAATTGCAAATTTCTGTCGTGCGCGAGTACCACCAGCGTTTTGAGGCCGAGGTGTTCCTGCCCATTCTGCAAATTGAGCGCGGCCTGCCACGCTTGCGCCAGTTGTTTGCCAATTGGACCAAGCGCACGTCGGCCGAGATTGATTCGGGCTGCCTCTACATCAGCGGTGCGGCAGAGTTTGATGACCGCCCGGGCCCTGTGCGCGATGCCTTGGCCAGCTCGGTCAAAACTTGGTTGGCCGCCGTGCACCGCACCGTGGTGCAAGCGCGTGACGAAGGCCATTTGGCCATCGGCATGGATGCCGAACAAATGGTGTTCGAGCTGCACGGTCTCATCTTGGCATTGCAATACGAAGCGCGTTTTTTGCGCTCCTCCAAATCACTGACACGAACCCTGCAAGGGTTTGAAAACATCTTGCACCGCTACGGCGCAAGCGACACCACCCCTGCATCTAAAGCAAGCGCCAAGCGCACCCCTTCATCCAAAAAGTAAGGAGACAACCATGCCCAGCTACACCCCACCTCTGCGCGATATGCAATTTGTGCTGCACGAAGTGCTGCACGTCACCGATGACTTGAAGCAAATGCCCAAGCACGCCGACATGGATGCCGACACCATTGCCGCGGTGCTCGAAGAAGGCGGCAAGTTTGCGTCTGAGGTGATCTTTCCGCTCAACCAAGTGGGCGACCAACAAGGTTGTGTGCTCAATCGCGACACGCACGAAGTCAAAACCCCCGAGGGGTTCAAAGCTGCGTACGACCAATACGTGCATGGCGGCTGGCCTGCTTTGAGTGCCGATCCTGAGTTTGGTGGCCAAGGTTTGCCCGTGGTGGTGAACCAGTGTTTTTACGAAATGCTCAACAGCGCCAACCAAGCGTGGACCATGTACCCCGGCCTCACGCACGGCGCGTACGAGGCCCTGCACGCACACGGCACAGATGCACAAAAAGCGCTGTACTTGCCCAAGCTCACCAGCGGCGAGTGGACCGGCACCATGTGCTTGACCGAGCCGCATTGCGGCACCGACTTGGGCCTCTTGCGCACCAAGGCCGAGCCACAAGCCGATGGCACGTACCGTATCACCGGCAACAAAATTTTCATCAGCGCGGGCGAGCATGACATGGTGAGCAACATCGTGCACTTGGTGTTGGCCCGTTTGCCCGATGCGCCTGCGGGCAGCAAAGGCATTAGCTTGTTTGTGGTGCCTAAATTCCACATCAATGCTGATGGCAGCTTGGGCGAGCGCAACGGAATTTATTGCGGTGGCTTAGAGCACAAGATGGGCATCCACGGCAACGCCACCTGCCAAATGGTTTTGGATGGCGCCGTCGGCACGATGGTGGGCCAGCCCAACAAAGGCTTGGCCGCGATGTTTGTGATGATGAATGCCGCCCGCGTGGGCGTGGGTATGCAGTCGCTGGGGTTGACCGAAGTGGCTTATCAAAACGCTGTGGCCTATGCCAAAGACCGCATTCAGTCACGCAGCTTGACGGGTGTGAAAGACCCGAGCAAACCGGCAGACAGCATCTTGGTGCACCCCGATGTGCGCAAGATGCTGCTCACCGCACGGGCCTATGCCGAGGGTGGTCGCGCCTTAGCGCTGTACTGCGCCATGTTGATTGACCGCGAGTTGAACCACCCCGACGAAACCGTGCGTGCCGAGTCCGCCGAGCAAGTGGCTTTGCTCACGCCGATCGTCAAAGCCTTCATCACCGACAACGCGTGGACGTCCACGTCGGCGTGCATGCAGGTATTTGGCGGTCATGGCTTCATTCGCGAGTGGGGCATGGAGCAGTACGTGCGCGATGCCCGCATCAACATGATTTACGAAGGCACCAACACCATCCAAAGCTTGGATTTGTTGGGCCGCAAAGTGTTGGGCAACCAAGGCGCATCGCTCAAGAAATTTGGCAAGCTCATTGCGGCCTTGGTGGCTGACGCGCAAGGTGACGATGACATGGCTGAGTTCGTCAACCCATTGGCCAAGCTGGGTCAGCAAATGACGCAGTTCACCGGTGAGATTGGCTACAAGGCAATGGAGAACGCCGACGAGGTGGGCGCTGCGGCTGTGGACTACCTGCGCGTGGCGGGTCATTTGGTGTTCGGTTACTTCTGGGCGCGCATGGCGCAGGTGGCGTTGCAAAAGATCGCAGCGGGTGATCGCGATCCGTTCTACCAAGCCAAGCTGCAAACTGCGCGCTTCTACTTTGCCAAGCTCTTCCCAGAAACCGCCTCGCTCATGCTGACTGCGCGTGCGGGCGCGGGTGTGCTGATGGAGACAGAGGCGGTGTTTGCCTGAGTGGTTTCAAGCCTTGAATGGGGTAAATTCAAACCATGATTCAAATTCACTTTTCAAAGTGCGTGGCCGCGGCGAGCTTGTTGTTGGTCGGTAGCAGCTTTGCGCAAATGACACCTGTGGGCGCATGGCACACGATTGACGACAAAACCGGTGAGGCCAAAGCCGAAATTCAAATCGTTGACAAAGACGGCGTGCTCAGTGGTCGCGTGGTGAAGTCACTCGGGCACGATCCGGATGCCCAAAAAACTTGCGAAGCGTGCAAAGACGACCGCAAGGGCAAAGACATCATCGGCATGGAAATCATCCGTGGCGTGAAGCTTGATGCGTCTGTTGGCAACTTGTGGGGCAACGGCGGCAAAATTTTGGACCCGGAAAATGGCAAGGAATACACCGTGAAAATGGTGCCGCTTGACGGTGGCAAAAAGCTGCAAGTGCGCGGCTACATTGGCCCGTTCTTTCGCACGCAAACGTGGCTACGTGCCCAATAAACAAGGAATCTCATGAGCGAAATTTTGAGCCACATCGATGCCGGTGTGATGACCCTGACGTTCAACCGCGTCGACAAGAAAAACTCACTGACCGCGGCAATGTACGCAGCTTTGGCCGATGCAGTTGAGCAAGCGCAGAACAATCCTGAGGTGCGCGTGTTGGTGTTCCAAGGCCACGAAACCGTGTTCTGCGCGGGCAACGACATTGCTGACTTTTTGAACAACCCACCGTCGACACAAGATGCGCCGGTGTTTCGTTTGCTCAAAAGTGTTGCGGCATTTCCAAAGCCGATGTTGGCGGCTGTGGCTGGTCCTGCGGTAGGCATCGGCACCACGCTTCTGTTCCACTGCGATTTGGTGTACGCCGGTGACAACGCCGTGTTTGCCATGCCGTTCGTCAATCTCGGCATTTGCCCAGAGGCCGCGTCTAGTTTGTTGGCACCGCAAATGATGGGCTACCACCGTGCGGCGGAGGCGTTGTTATTGGGCGAGCCGTTCATGGCTGAGGCGGCGTTGGAAGTGGGCTTGGTCAACCGCGTCTTGCCACCCACCGAAGTCAACAACTACGCACAAGCCCAAGCGCGCAAGCTGGCTGCCAAGCCCTTGACCTCACTCTTGGAAACCAAGCGCTTGATGAAGGCCGGTCAAGCCCAGATGGTGCAAAAGCAGATGCAAGACGAAGTCACGTCCTTTGGTCGCATGCTCACCGAGCCTGCGGCCAAAGAGGCGTTCAGCGCCTTCATGGAAAAACGCAAACCTGATTTTTCAAAACTGTGAGCGGCGCGCCCATGACTCAGTCCGCTGCCAGCCCTGTTGTCTTTGAGCCTGACTACCTAGAGGGCTTTCGTGAAATCTACGAAGAGAAGATCGTCTTCAACCACACGCTGGGGTTGAAGCTGGTGAGCGTCACCCCCGACGAGGTGGTGGCCCGCATCGACATGCGCCCCGAGCTGGTGGGGCACTACGCGTATAACCGCATTCACGGTGGTGTGATCAGCGCGGTATTGGATGCGATTGGCAGTGCGGCGGTGATGGCGTGTTTGGCGGCGAAGCACATGAAAGAGCCGCCGGCTGAACGTCTGGAGCGTTTTGCCAAACTCGGCACGATTGATTTGCGGGTGGATTATTTGCGCCCCGGCATTGGCGAGTTTTTTACCATCCATGCACATGCCTTGCGTGTGGGTACGCGTGTCGGCACCTCGCGCATGGAGTTTCGCGGGCCTGACGGCACGCTGATGTCCACCGGCACGGGTGCCTACATCGTGTCGTAACGCTCAGTCTTTGGGGATGGTGCGCGGTTTGCCATCTTGGTCGATGGCCACATAGGTGAGGGTGGCTTCGGTCACCTTCATGTATTCGCCTTGCGAGCTAAAGCGCTCAGCAAAGACCTCGACCTTCACCGTGATGGAGGTGTTGCCAATGCGTTGCACACGCGAGAAGAAGCTCAAGATGTCGCCCACTTTCACCGGGTGTTTGAAGATGAATTCATTCACCGCGATGGTGGCAAAACGCCCACGCGCGTGACGAGCGGGCAACACGGCACCTGCCAAATCCACCTGAGCCATCACCCAGCCACCAAAAATATCGCCATTGGGATTGCAATCCGCCGGCATGGGAATGACCTTGAGCACCAGCTCTTGATCGGTGGGTAGAGGTTCGGCGTGAGGGTTGGGTGAGTGAGACATAGGCACAATCGAAGAATTACTTTCAAGCATTGTGCAACATGCGCCACCACGCCCATTCTTCGGCCCCTTCCGGGCAACACATCAAACAGCGTCCCGACAGCGAAACTCTGAAACGCCTCTTCCCGTATTTGTGGCAATACAAATGGCGGGTGCTCGCCGCTTTGATGTTTATGGTGGGCGCCAAGCTCGCCAACGTGGGCGTACCGCTCTTGCTCAAAGAGTTGATCGATGCCATGTCGTTCAAGCCCAACGACCCGATGGCTGTCATCGTGGTGCCCGCGTCCTTGCTGTTGGTGTATGGCGTGTTGCGTTTGTCGGCGTCGGCTTTCACGGAGTTGCGCGAATTGGTGTTTGCCAAAGCCACGCAAGGCGCGGCGCGCCAGATTGCGTTGGAGACGTTTCAGCATTTGCACGGCTTGAGCTTGCGTTTTCACTTGGAACGCCAAACCGGCGGTATGACGCGCGACATTGAGCGCGGTGTGCGCGGCATTGAGTCGCTCATTTCGTATTCGCTCTACAGCATCGTGCCCACGCTGATAGAAGTGGCCTTGGTGTTGAGCATCTTGGCGGTGAAGTTTGACGTGTGGTTTGCGGGCATCACCGTGCTGGCGTTGGCGCTGTACATCGTATTCACCGTCAAGGTGACCGAGTGGCGCACGCAGTACCGCCGCCAAGCCAACGAGTTTGATTCGGCCGCCCACACCAAAGCGGTGGACTCGTTGCTCAACTACGAAACCGTCAAATACTTCAATAACGAAGCCTTTGAAGCGGCGCGTTACGACAAAAGCCTAGAAGCCTTGCGCCGTGCGCGATTGAAAGCGCAAACCTCGTTGTCGCTACTTAACACGGGGCAGCAACTCATCATCGCGGTGGCTTTGGTGGCCATGCTGTGGCGTGCCACGCAAGGCGTGGTCGAGGGGCGCATGACCTTGGGCGACTTGGTCATGATCAATGCCTTCATGATTCAGCTCTACATCCCGCTCAACTTTTTGGGTGTGCTGTACCGCGAAATCAAGCAGAGCCTGACCGACCTTGACCGCATGTTCACCCTGATGGAAAAAGAACGCGAAGTGGCTGATGACGCAGGCGCGAAAGACTTGGCTTTGCAAGGCTCACCGCATGTGCGCTTTGACAACGTGGTGTTTGCCTACGAAGCCACGCGCCCGATTTTGCAAGGCGTGAGCTTTGACATTCCCGCCGGCAAAACCGTGGCGGTGGTGGGCGCATCGGGTTCGGGCAAGTCCACGCTGGCGCGTTTGCTGTTTCGCTTTTACGACGTGGGATCAGGGGCGATCACCCTCGATGGTCAAGACATTCGCCGTGTCACGCAATTGAGCGTGCGCCGTGCGATTGGCATCGTGCCGCAAGACACCGTGCTGTTCAACGACACGGTGCGCTACAACATTGCGTATGGCCGCCCTGAGGCCACGCCCGACGACGTCGAGCAAGCGGCCAAAGCTGCGCACATCCACGACTTCATTGCCGCCACGCCCAAGGGCTACGACACCATGGTGGGCGAGCGCGGCTTGAAGCTCTCTGGCGGTGAAAAGCAGCGCGTGGCCATTGCCCGCACGCTGCTCAAAAACCCACCGATTTTGATTTTTGACGAAGCTACTTCGGCCTTAGACAGCGCCAACGAGCGCGCTATTCAAGCCGAGCTGCAAAGCGCGGCGCACAACAAAACCACGTTGGTGATTGCGCACCGCCTGTCCACCGTGGTCGATGCGCACGAGATTTTGGTGATGGAAGCAGGCCGCATTGTGGAGCGCGGCACGCACGCCGCGCTGCTGACGCAGGGCGGGGTCTACGCCCGTATGTGGGCGCTGCAACAGCAGGCGGATTGAGCGACTTGGTGCACACAATCAGCCAATTTGCAAATATGCCCCTTCGCTGAGTGCAGGGCATTGGCCGGTTTTACATGCGCTTTACCGGCGCGCGGCACAATCGGGAGGACTCCCTCTTTGAATGCAAAAGGGCGGCCTGCGTGGCGGCCCTTTTTGTTGTTGGCCTAAAGGTTTTTGCATGTTTGCTTCTCGTGTTCACCACTTTGTTTTGTGTTCGCTGGCGCTGGCCAGTTTGGTGGCTTGTGGGCCGTCGACTGATGGCAAACCGCCCGCAGGTGCGGGTGGCCCACCCCCCGCCGAGGTGAATGTGATGACGGTGGCTGCTGGCCCTGTGGACTTGACCACCGATTTGTCGGGCCGCTTGCAAGCTGTGCGAACCGCGCAAGTGCGCGCCCGCGTGGAAGGCGTGGTGGACAAGATCTTGTTCAAAGAAGGGGCAGACATCAAAGCGGGCACGCCGCTCTTTCAAATTGACCCACGCGCTTACCGCGCTACCGCCGAGGCCGCACGCGCCGACGCCGTGGCCGCCGAGCAAACCTTGCAGCGTTACCAAGCGCTGCTAGAAGCACGCGGTGTGAGCCAGCAAGAATTTGAAGCCGCCCAAGCCCGAGCCAAGCAAGCCAAAGCCACTTTGGCCAAAGCCAGCATCGATTTTGAGAACGCCATGGTGGCCGCGCCCATCAGTGGCCGTGTGGGCCATGCTCTGGTGACCGAAGGCGCTTTGGTGGGGCGCGGCGATGTGACGCCCTTGGTCAACATCGACCAGATGGACCCCATCTATGTGAACTTCAGCCAAAGCGAAAACGAGTTGTTCAATCTGCGTCAAGCCATCAAGCAGGGCAAGGTGCAAGCGGGCGACAGCCTCAAGGTGCAACTGCTGTTGCCCGATGGTTCGGTCTATGGCCAGCCTGGCAAGTTGTTGCTGTCTGAGCAAACGGTGGATGTGAACACAGGCAATGTGTTTTTGCGTGCCGAGTTTGCCAACCCGCAGCGCGACTTGCTGCCCGGCAGCTTTGTGCGCGTGCGCATTTCGCAAGCGCGCATGGACCAAGCCATTGCCGTGCCTCAACGCGCGGTGCAAATGAATTCGAACGGCGCGTATGTGCTGGCGGTGAATGACGAAAACAAAGTCGCGCCTGTGCCGATTCAAATCGGCCCCATGAGCGGTGACAAATGGGTGGTGACGGGCGGTTTGGCCGAGGGCACACGCATCGTGGTGGATGGGGTGCAAAAGGCCAAGCCAGGGGCTACCGTCAAACCCGTGGACCCTGCCAACCCTGCTGCATCCGCAGTTGCGCCTGCGGCGTCGGTCGCCGCTTCTGCTGCTATTGCGGCGCCTTCAGCCAGTGCTGCATCGCAGCCGGCCAGCGCAGCGTCCAAGACTGCTTCGGCAGCTTCGCACTAAAGGCGGCACAGCATGTTTGCTAAGTTTTTCATTGACCGCCCTGTGTTCGCGTGGGTGATTGCCATTGCGATCGTCATGGCGGGCGCGTTGTCACTGCGCAAGATGCCAGTGTCGCAATACCCGCAAGTGGCGCAGCCCTCGATTGCGTTCAACATCACTTACCCCGGCGCGTCGGCCGAGGTGATTGAGCAAACCGTCACCGCCTTGATCGAGCAGGAGATGAACGGTATCGAGCATTTGCTCTACATGGAGTCGTCTTCGGAGTTGGGTACGGGCACGCTCACACTCACCTTTGAGGCCGGCACCAACGTGGACATTGCATCGGTCGAAGCGCAAAACCGCTACAAGCGTGTGGAAGCGCGCTTGCCCGATGACGTGCGTCGCTTAGGCGTGCCGGTGACCAAGCCGCAACGCAATTATTTGTTGTTCACGGTGCTCACTTCGCCCGACAAAAGCAAAGACGCGGTGGCTTTGGGCAGCTACGCCGCCGCCAACGTGCTCGACCAAATTCGCCGTGTGCGCGGTGTGGGCGAAGCCACGTTGTTTGGCACCGAATACTCGATGCGCATTTGGCTCAACCCCGCCAAGTTGCAAGCTTATGGTTTGGCCCCCAGCGATGTGGGCGCTGCCGTGCGTGCGCAAAACGTGCAGCTGGCCACGGGCGAGTTGGGTCAAAACCCAGCGCCTGCGGGCCAGCAAATCAACGCCGTGGTGGTGGTGCGCAGCCGCTTGAACCGCCCCGAAGAATTCGGTGAGATATTGGTCAAGACCCAGCCCGATGGATCGGCCGTGCGTTTGAAAGACGTGGCACGTATTGAGCTGGGCGCGCAAAGCTACGACATCTTGGCGCGTACCGATGGCGCGCCTTCGGCCGCCATTGCCGTGCGTGTGGCGCCCGATGGCAACGCGCTCGAAGTGGCCAAGGCGGTGAAAGACCGCATGCAAGAGCTCTCGCGTTATTTCCCGCCCGGCGTGGGCTGGGATGTGCCCTACGACACGTCAAAGTTTGTGGAAATTTCCATCACCGAGGTGGTGCACACCTTGTTTGAAGCGATGGTGTTGGTGTTCTTGGTGATGTGGTTGTTCTTGGGTAATCTGCGCGCCACGCTCATCCCTGCGGTGGTGGTGCCGGTGGCGCTGCTCGGTACGTTCACCGGTTTGTATTTGTTGGGCTACTCGGTCAACGTGCTCACCTTGTTTGCCATGGTGTTGGCCATCGGTATCGTGGTGGACGATGCGATTGTGGTGGTGGAAAACGTCGAGCGCATCATGAGCGACGAGGGCTTATCGCCACGCGATGCCACACGCAAGGCGATGGACCAAATCATTGCGGCCATCATTGGTATCACGCTGGTGCTGTGCGCGGTGTTTGTGCCCATGGCGTTTTTTGGTGGCTCAGTCGGTGTGATTTACCGCCAGTTCTCGGTCACGCTGGTGTTGACCATGTTGCTCTCGGCGTTGATGGCCATCACCTTGACGCCCGCCATGTGCGCCACGGTGTTGCAGCCGCTTGAAAAAGGCCATGCCCCCACCGAGACCGGTTTGTTGGGTTGGTTCAACCGTTACTTCACGCGCATCAGTGGGCGTTATGCCGAGCGCGTGGAAAGCATCATCAAACGCCCCATGCGTTGGTTAGCCGTGTTCTTGGCAATTTGTATCGCCACGGGTTGGTTGTTCTCGCGCTTGCCCGGTAGCTTTTTGCCAGACGAAGACCAAGGCTATTTCATCAGCATGGTGCAGTTGCCGCCGGGTGCTTCGACCGAGCGCACACGCGAGGTGTTGGGCCATGCCGAGCAATACTTTTTGAAGCAACCCGAAGTGGACCACGTGATTGGTGTGCTGGGCTTCTCGTTTTTTGGCCGAGGCCAAAACGCCGCGCTGGTGTTTGTGAAGCTCAAAGACTGGGACGCGCGCAAAGACGGCGACCACTCGGTGCAGTCGGTCATCAAGCGGGCCAATCTGTATTTGTTCTCGGTCAAACAAGCCTTTGCGTTGGCGGTGAACGTGCCGCCCATTCCAGAGTTGGGTGCCGTGGGGGGCTTTGACTTCCGCTTGCAAGACCGCTCAGGCGTGGGCCGCGAACGCCTGATGGATGCGCGCAACATGATGCTGGGCATGGCGTCTACACACCCTGCCTTGGCCGGTGTGCGCCCTGAAGGGCAAGAGCCTGCGCCACAAATTTTGTTGGACATTGACCGTGCCAAAGCGCGCGCCTTGTCGGTGGATTTGGGCAGCTTGAACGACACCTTGCAGTCCACCTTGGGCGTGGCGTATGTGAACGACTTTGTGCGGGATGGCCGTATCTTGCGTGTGCAAATGCAAGCCGAAGGTGACCTGCGCAGCACACCCGAAAGCATTTTGCGTTTGCCCGTGCGCAACACGCGCGGCGAGATGGTGAGCTTGGGTGAGTTTGCCAAACCGCGTTGGGTCGTGGGCCTGCCGCGTGTGGACCGTTACAACGGCTTGCCCTCGGTCAAGCTCTCAGGCTCCGCCGCACCTGGGCGCAGCTCGGGTGAAGCGATGGCGGCGATGGAAGAACTCGCTGCCAAGTTGCCACCGGGCTTGGGCTATGAGTGGTCGTCCACCTCGCTCGAAGAGCGTGTGTCGGGCAACCAAGCACCTGCGTTGTTTGCCATTTCGGTGGTGGTGGTGTTCTTGGCGTTGGCCGCTTTGTATGAAAGCTGGTCCATTCCGTTTGCTGTGATGTTGGTGGTGCCGCTGGGTATTTTTGGCGCGGTGCTGGCGGTGCTCTTGCGCGGCTTGCCCAACGATGTGTTTTTCAAAGTGGGCTTGATTGCCATCATTGGCTTGGCCTCGAAGAACGCGATTTTGATCATCGAGTTTGCACGCGAGTTGAACGACCGAGGCCGCAGCGTGATCGACGCCACGCTCGAAGCCTGTCGCTTGCGCTTCCGCCCCATTTTGATGACCTCCATCGCGTTCATCTTGGGCGTGATGCCCTTGGCCATTTCCAGTGGTGCAGGGGCCAAGAGCCGCCAAGCCATTGGCACAGGTGTGGCTGGTGGTATGTTGGGCGCGACGATTTTGGCGGTATTTTTGGTGCCGGTGTTTTTTGTGGTGGTGCGGCGTTATTTCCCGGGGAAACCGATGCCGCAAGATGAGGCGCAAGGAGTTGGCCATGACTGATCGCATTCGTTTCACCGCGTTGGCTTTGGCAGCGGCGTGTGCCTTGAGTGCTTGCAGCCTGGCCCCGACCTACAAGCGTCCTGATGCCGAGTTAGCCCCCACTTGGAATACTCAAAAAGAAGCTCAGAGCACCACGCAACTGCAAGACATTCCATGGGAATCGCTCTACAGCGACGAACAGTTGCGCGTGCTCATTCGCACTGCGCTCGAACGCAACCACGACATGCGCATCGCCATTGGGCGTGTGCAAGAAGCCCGTGGTTTGTGGGATGTGCAAGGTGCTGACCGCGTGCCCAGCGCCACCGCATCGGTGGGGCGCACCGCATCGC
>Ga0228700_1000943_pt1 | contig 21690 bp, 16 predicted proteins | sample McNCre317_Aug_MG_FD_178019 | JGI IMG/M metagenome (GOLD analysis project Ga0228700, IMG submission 178019) | Freshwater microbial communities from McNutts Creek, Athens, Georgia, United States - 3-17_Aug_MG | ecosystem: Environmental > Aquatic > Freshwater > Creek | place: USA: Georgia...
AATGGCATGTCTTTGGCTTCGAGTCGCACGGCACTCAAACAACCACCCCACACACACCCATCGTCAAGGCACACCACGTCTGGGCGTTTGGCAATTTGCACGGTGGACCAATGGCCAAAGGCCATGCGTACATCGGCGGTCAACCGGCCTGGCACATCAAACCACGGCATCAACCCTGCGGGCGCACGGTCCGCGCCTTCTTTCACGCTGAAGTCCATCGCGCCTTGGGCATCGCAAAAACGCAAGCGGGTGAGGGCATTGACGATGACACGCAAGCGGTCTGCACCACCCAAATCATTGCGCCACACATTGGGCAAACCGCCATACATCTGCGGCATGAATTGGGCCCAATCGTCGCTGCGCAGCACGGCTTCTACCTCGCCGGCCAAGGCCATGGTTTGGTGAGCGGTCCACTGCGGCAACACGCCTGCGTGGACCATCAGCACGTTGCCCACCTGCATGGCCATGTGTTGCTGACGCAGCCAGTGCAACAGCGCTGTGCTGTCGGGGGCATGCAAGATGTCTTGAATCGTGTCTTGTCGGTTGGGCTGGCGCACGCCACGTGAAACGGCGAGCAAATGCAAATCGTGGTTTCCCAGCAAACATTGGGCGCTGCTTCCGAGGCTCATCAAACGACGCAGCACGCCCGCATTGTTGGGGCCACGGTTAACCAAATCGCCCAACAAATAAAGTGTGTCGCGGCTGGGGGAGAACGCGATGCGCGTTAACAAACGTTCTAAGGCTCCATCGCAGCCTTGTACGTCGCCAATCAAGTAAAGTGCCATGTGTTGATTCTCTCTAATCTTTTTGACGGTTGCTGCTTCGCATGGATGTTCTGCTGATTGTTTTTCTCACGCTGCTCAATGGCGTGTTCGCCATGTCCGAGATGGCTCTGGCATCCAGCCGCAAAGCACGTTTGGCTGCTTTGGCTGAAGCTGGGGATAACGGTGCACAAGCGGCATTGCGTTTGATGGCGCAGCCCACACAGTTTTTGTCCACGGTGCAAATTGGCATCACGTCAATTGGTGTGCTCAACGGCATTGTGGGTGAGGCTGCATTCAGCGACGATTTTTCTCGCTGGTTATTGACGCAGGGTGTGTCAGAGCATGTGGCGGAAGTGTTGGCGACCGCGTGCATCGTGACCCTCATCACCTTCAGCACGATTTTGTTTGGCGAATTGGTGCCCAAGCGTATTGGTCAGCTGTTTCCCGAGGCAGTGGCACGCGTGGCTGCACCGGTCATGTTGGCTTTGGCGACCTTGGCCAAACCTTTTGTGCATTTGTTGTCTGCCAGTACCAGCGGCATGTTGAAGCTGCTGCGCATTGATGTGCATGGTGCACGCACCGTGACAGAGGAAGAAATCTCGGCCAGTTTGGTCGAAGGCGTGGATGCGGGTGTGATTGAGCAGCACGAACACCAAATGGTTCAAAACGTGTTCAACCTCGATGACCGTCCTCTGACCTCCATCATGGTGCACCGTTCCGACATTCAGTGGCTGGATGCCAAGTTGCCCGTGTCACAAGCCTTGGCGCAAGTGGGTGCTGCAGGGGCACACTCGTGGTATCCGGTGTGCCGTGGTGATCTTGACAACGTGGTGGGGGCTGTCAGTGTGTCTCAACTCTTAAGGTCGTCGCCCAGTTCGGACATGACGGTGGACACCTTGGCCAAACCTGTGGCCTTTGTGCCTGAGACCTTGAGCGGTTTGGATTTGCTAGAGCAATTCCGCAAGCCCGCCGAACGCGCCACGGCGCATGGCCGCATGGTGCTGGTGGTGGATGAGTATGGGGTGGTGCAAGGCTTGCTCACCCCACGTGATTTGCTGGAGGCCATCACGGGCGAATTGTTGCAAGCCACATCCACCGATGAGGCTTGGGCAACGCAGCGTGAAGATGGTTCGTGGCTGGTGGATGGACTGATGCCTGTGACAGAGTTCAAGGCCCGTTTGAACATCAAAGAATTGCCAGACGAAGACCGCGGCATTTACAACACGGTGGCCGGTTTGGTGATGGCCATCTCGGGTGATCTGCCTTCTGTGGGCGATCTCGTGGCGTTTGGCGAGTGGCGCTTTGAAGTGGTCGACCTCGACGGTCGCCGTCTCGACAAACTGCTGGTCAGCCGCGTCGTTTGAACGGCAGCTGATACACCCACACAGGGCGGCCATCGCGGCCATACACCACGGCGTTAGGGATCAGTTCGCGCGCTTCAAACTCCAAGCTCACCAACCATGCGCCACGGCGCAATTCAGCCTCGGCTTTGGCTACGGCGCGGGGCATGCTCTCAGGGCGTTGAAACAGGTAGACCAAGTCGAAGCTGCGCCAATCGGCCAGCCAAATATCACCTTGGCGAATGCGTGCGAACGAACAGCGCATGGCGCTTAGGATGCGCAAAGGCCAACTCATTTCAATGCCGTTCAAATCAGCACGCGGAAACGCATCGCGCAACGCCAGCAAGCCATCGCCCATGCCACTGCCCGCATCCAAGATGCGCGCCCCAGCCGCAAGGGGGATGAGTTGTGGCAGCTCGCGCAGGGCTTTTTTCGGTGTGGGAAACAAGGGGGCATCGCGCCAGGCTTTGCGTGGGTAGACCAAAACGATCAACCCCAGCAAGAACAACCAACCAATAGGCGGCACACTGAGGGTGGTGGACGATGCCACCATCGACAGCGGAAAACCCAACACGATGAGTGCTTTGCGCATCGGCGTGTGCACCCATTTGCTCAACAAACCACCCCAAAAAGCAGCGACCACCAAAGCCACCGTTTCGGTCAGTCCGACCGTTTGCAAGCCTTTGAAGATGAGCCAAGACGAGCCCCAAGCGAGCAGGGCAGGAATAGGCCAAGTCATGAATTTCATGAGGAAGAATCATAGAGCCAACGTGACTGCCTGCGGCCTTGGATTTGACTGAAAATCAACACGAATGGAATTCGCTCACAAGGTCACATGAAACAGTCGTCTACACACACGATCAGCACGGTCGATCAGATGCGAGACACCCTGCGTCGCATCAGCCACCTCAAGGGGCGTCAGCCTGATGCGGTGTCACTGCAAGAAGTGCGTGCGTTGGTGCGCTCGTTTGAGCGACGCGATTTGTTGATTGAACACCTGCATGTGCTCAACGACACCTACCGTGGTTTGTATGAACGCCACTTGGTGGCGCTGGCACATGAGATGAAGCTGCCCATGGCCGAGGTGTTTGAGGTGGCGACTTTCTATCACCACTTCGACGTGCTGCCCAATGACGTCACACCCGCAGCACTGACGGTGCGCGTGTGTGATGGCTTGAGCTGTGACATGGCGGGTGCCAAACAGCTGTTGGCCAAATTGCCTGGGCTCTTGGGGGCGGATGTGCGTGTGATGGCCGCTCCGTGTGTGGGCCGTTGCGAGCAAGCGCCGGTGGCGGTGGTGCACCAGCATGCAGTGGCACACGCTACACCTGAGCGCGTGACAGCTGCTGTGAAAGCTGGTCATACCCAGCAGGATTTGCCCGACTATGTGGACATGGCCGCTTATGTGACGGAGGGCGGTTACACCTTGGCTGCGTCATTGGCCAAGGGTGAAACCCGAACAGAAGATGTGTTGCAAGCGATGGAGGCTTCGGGTCTGCGTGGTTTTGGGGGCGCAGGCTTTCCTGCGGGGCGCAAGTGGCGCATCGTGCGAGAGCAACCTGCGCCGCGCGTGATGGCCGTGAACATTGACGAGGGCGAGCCTGGCACCTTCAAGGACCGAACTTACTTAGAGCGTGACCCGCATCGCTTTTTAGAAGGCATGTTGGTCGCATCGCAGGTGGTGGGCATTGAAGCCATTTACATCTACCTGCGCGATGAGTACCACGGCTGTCGTGCCTTGCTACAAAAAGAACTGGTTGCTTTGCAAGCCCATCCACCGTGCCCACTGCCGCACATCGAATTGCGCCGAGGCGCAGGTGCGTATGTCTGCGGCGAAGAGTCCGCCATGATTGAAAGTATTGAAGGCAAACGCGGTGAGCCACGCATGCGCCCGCCCTACATTGCGCAAGTCGGGCTCTTTGGCCGACCCACACTCGAGCACAACTTTGAAACCCTGTATTGGGTGCGCGACATTGTGCAAAAAGGCCCGCAGTGGTTGACCAGTTTTGGTGCGAATGGTCGCAAGGGCCTGCGCAGTTTCAGCGTGAGTGGCCGCGTCAAACAACCGGGGGTGAAGCTCGCGCCTGCAGGCATCACAGTGCAAGCCTTGATTGATGACTACTGCGGCGGCATGTTGGACGGCCACACGCTTTATGCCTATCTGCCAGGTGGTGCATCGGGTGGCATCTTGCCTGCACGGCTCAACCAGATTGCGCTCGACTTTGACACCTTACAAGCGCACGGTTGCTTCATTGGTTCGGCGGCGGTGGTGGTGTTGAGTCAGCACGACAAAGCGCGTGATGCGGCGTTGAATGCCATGCAATTTTTCGCACACGAGAGCTGCGGTCAATGCACCCCTTGCCGCGTGGGCACAGCCAAAGCCGTACAACTCATGCAAGCCCCCAAATGGGACAACAGCACGTTGGAAGATTTGAACCAAGTGATGGTGGAGGCCTCTATCTGTGGCCTTGGCCAAGCCGCACCCAACCCGGTGCGTTGTGTCCAAACCTATTTCGCGCATGAGGTGGCTTGAATGAACGAGTTCACACTGAACGGACAAACGGTTCAAGCCTATGAGGGCGAGAGCATTCTCAAAGCTGCGCAGCGCAACGGCGTAGACATTCCGCATCTTTGCTACAAAGATGGGTTGCGTGCTGACGGCAACTGCCGAGCTTGCGTGGTGGAAATCAAAGGCGAGCGCGCCTTGGCGCCCAGCTGCTGTCGCACGGCGACGGCCGGGCTGGAAGTGCTGGTGAGCGAGCGCGCGGTGAAGAGTCAGAAGATGGTGTTGGAGCTGTTGCTCTCGGACATGCCTGATGCTGGCTACAAGTGGAACGACGCTTCTGGTGCTGGTGAGCATGGCGAGTTGAGCGACTGGGCTTCACGCATGGGGGTGCGTGTGCGCCCCGAGTTGCATGCGCTGCGTCGCGAGCAACCGGCGTGCGATGTGTCGCACCCAGCGATGGCGGTGAACTTGGATGCGTGCATCCAGTGCAACCGGTGTGTGCGTGCGTGTCGTGAAGAACAAGTCAACGATGTGATTGGTTACGCCTACCGAGGTGCGCATGCGCAAATCGTGTTTGATTTGAATGACCCCATGGGCTTGAGCAGTTGCGTGGCTTGCGGTGAATGCGTGCAGGCGTGTCCCACCGGCGCGTTGATGCCCAAGACCCAAGTGGGTGCGCAAGCGGTGGACAAAAAAGTGGACTCGGTGTGTCCGTTTTGCGGTGTGGGCTGTTTGCTGACCTACAACGTGAAGGACAACAAAATTGTCAGTGTGGACGGGCGTGATGGCCCTGCTAACCACGGTCGCTTGTGTGTGAAGGGGCGTTTCGGTTTTGACTACATCCACAACCCACAACGCTTGACGGTGCCGCTGATTCGCAAAGCCGGTGTGCCCAAAGACCCCGAGGCTTTGAATAGCTTAAACAGGCATGCGGCCGATTGGTCGCAGGTGTTTCGTGAAGCCACGTGGGAAGAAGCATTGGACTTGGCTGCCACCCAGCTCAAACACCTGCGCGACACGCATGGCAAAAAAGCATTGGCTGGTTTTGGTTCAGCCAAGGGCAGCAACGAAGAAGCCTATTTGTTTCAAAAGTTGGTGCGCACCGGCTTTGGCTCCAACAACGTCGACCACTGCACACGCTTGTGTCACGCCTCCAGCGTGGCAGGTTTGCTGGAGGGCGTTGGCTCGGGTTCGGTGACCAACCAAGTGAATGATGTTGAACACTCAGACTTCATCTTCGTCATTGGCTCTAACCCCACCTCTAACCATCCGGTGGCTGCGACATGGATGAAAAATGCGGCCAAGCGCGGCGCGAAGATTGTGGTGGCCGACCCGCGTGGCACAGACTTAGGCAAGTATGCGTGGCGTGCACTGCACTTCAAAGCCGACACCGATGTGGCCATGCTCAACGCCATGTTGCACGTCATCATCGACGAAGGCTTGGTGGACGAGGCCTTCGTTCACGACCGTGCCAACAACTACGAAGCGCTCAAGGCCCATGTCAAAGACTTCAGCCCTGAGGCCATGGCACCCATTTGCGGCATCGACGCATCGACGCTGCGTGAAGTGGCGCGTGCCTATGCCAGCGCCAAAGGCGCCATGATTTTGTGGGGCATGGGCGTGAGCCAACACGTGCATGGCACGGACAACGTGCGTTGCTTGATTGCTTTGTCCTCCATCACCGGTCAAGTGGGTAAGCCTGGCTCGGGGCTGCATCCTTTGCGCGGACAAAACAACGTACAGGGTGCCAGCGATGCGGGCTTGATTCCCATGATGTACCCCAACTACCAACGCGTCATCAATGCCGATGCCCATGCGTGGTTTGAAAAGTTTTGGAACACACCGTTGGACGACAAGCCCGGTTACACCGTGGTGGAAATCATGGACAAAATCTTGGCCGATGCGCGTGACCCACACAAGATTCGCGGCATGTACATGATGGGCGAGAACCCCGCCATGAGTGACCCCAACTTGAACCATGCGCGTCATGCCTTGGCTTCGCTTGAGCACTTGGTGGTGCAAGACATCTTCATGACCGAAACTGCGTGGTTGGCGGACGTGGTGTTGCCCGCCACGGCATGGCCCGAAAAAACAGGCACGGTCAGCAACACCGACCGCATGGTGCAACTGGGCCTGCAAGCGGTAGATCCACCTGGCGATGCACGTGCGGATTTGTGGATCATTCAAGAGATCGCAAAACGCATGGGCTTGGATTGGCATTACGCCGGTGAACACCATGGCGTAGCCGAGGTGTACGACGAGATGCGTCAAGCCATGCATGCCGCCATCAGCGGCATCACATGGGCGCGCTTGCAACGCGAGTCCAGTGTGACGTATCCGTGCCTCAGTGAGGATGATCCGGGTGAACCCACGGTGTTCAAAGCACACTTCGCCACCGACGATGGCCGAGTGCATTTGGTGCCTGCCGGTTTGATTCGGGCCAATGAGCAACCGGACGCGCAATACCCGTTCGTGCTCATCACAGGGCGTCAACTCGAACACTGGCACACCGGCAGCATGACACGACGCGCCACCGTGCTCGACGCGATTGAGCCCGTGGCCACAGCTTCCATGTGCAGCGTTGATTTGCAGGCCTTGGGCGTGCAGGCGGGTGATGTGATCACCGTGGCCTCGCGTCGTGGGCATGTCAGTTTGCGGGTGCGTGTGGACGAGGGCACACCACAAGGCACGGTGTTCATCCCCTTTGCCTACCAAGAAGCCGCCGCCAACTTGATGACCAACCCCGCGCTGGATCCCTTCGGCAAAATTCCAGAACTCAAATACTGCGCGGTGTCTGTTCAAGCAGGAGGCACGTTGGCGCATTCAGCGGGTTTCAAAAGCCCCTCTACACTTTCTTAAAATCTAACGCTCATCTTTGGAGACTTGTTCATGCACGCTTTTCGTCGCTCTTTGATTGCCCTCAGTTTGGGTGTGGCTTGCGCCTCTGGTTTTGCGCAAAACGACGCGACTGTCAAAGTCGGGTTGCTCAGCACTTTGTCTGGTCCGGGTGCGGGCTTGGGGGTGGACATCCGTGATGGGTTTCAGCTCGCCGTCAAACTCTCGGGTGGTAAGTTCAGTGGCAAGGCCGTGGACGTGATCGTGGCCGACGACCAAGCCAGTCCCGATGTGGGCCGTCAAACGGCAGATCGTCTGGTCAAGCGCGACAAGGTCGACTTCATGACGGGCATCGTGTTCTCTAACGTGATGTTGGCGGTGGGCGCGCCCACCTTCCAATCCAAAACTTTTTACATCAGCGCCAACGCTGGCCCTTCGCAATTGGCGGGTGAGCAATGCAACCCCTACTTCTTTAGCGCGTCCTACCAAAACGACAACATGCACGAAGCGGTGGGTAAGGTAGTGACCGACAAAGGCTTCAAACGTGTGGCGTTGATTGCCCCCAATTACCCCGCAGGCAAGGACGCGATTTCGGGCTTCAAACGTTTCTTCAAAGGCGAAGTGGCCTCTGAAACCTACACCGCGTTGAACCAACTCGACTATGGCACCGAGCTGTCCAAGCTGCGCGCCACCAAGCCTGATGCGGTGTACATCTTCTTGCCGGGTGGTATGGGCATCAACTTCATCAAACAGTTTGTGGGTGCAGGTTTGTCCAAAGACATCACGTTGTTTGGTCCCGGTTTTTCGGGCGATGAAGATGTGATCAAAGCAGTGGGTGAACCCATGCTGGGCATGTTCAACACCTCGCAATGGGGTCATGACATGGACAACGCGGCCAACAAAAAGTTTGTGGCCGAGTTTGAAAAAGCCTATGGTCGCTTGCCCACTTTGTACGCCGCTCAAGGTTACGACGCAGCCCGCTTGATTGAAGCGGCGGTGCGTGACACCAAAGGCAATTTGGAAGACAAAGCCGCCGTGCGCAAAGCGCTCGAAGCGGCCAAGTTTGACTCGGTGCGTGGTCCGTTCAAGTTCAACAAGAACCACTTTCCGATTCAAGACTACTACTTGCGCGTCATCACCAAAGACAGCAAAGGTCGCGTGACCAACCGTACGTTGAACCCTGTGTTCAAAGGCCATGCAGACGCGTATGCGGCCAGCTGCAAAATGCCGAGCTAAAGCGTTTTGATGGATGGCATTTTGCTGTTTGAGCAGTCGCTCAACGGCCTGCAATTTGGGTTGATGTTGTTCTTGCTTGCTGCGGGCTTGACGCTCGTGTTCGGCATCATGGACATGATCAACCTCGCCCACGGCTCGCTCTACATGGTGGGGGCTTACCTGATTGCCACAGTGGCAGTGGCCACCGATTCATTTTGGGTAGGTTTGGGTGCAGGTGTGGTGGGCACGGCGCTGTTGGGTGTGCTGCTTGAAGTCACCGTGTTGCGTCGTTTGTACGCGCGTGATCACCTGTCGCAAGTGTTGGGCACTTTTGCCATCCTTTTGATGTGCAACGAAACCGTGCGTCTGATTTGGGGGGCGCAGCCCATCACGCTCAATCCACCCCCAGCGCTGAGTGGACCGGTCGAGTTGGTGAGCGGATTTTTCTATCCCGCCTATCGCTTGTTCATCATTGGTGTGGGGCTGGCGGTGGCTGTGTTTTTGTATGTGCTCATCACCCGCACGCGTGTGGGCATGCAAGTGCGTGCAGGTGCAGCCAACCGTGAAATGGCGTTGGCCATGGGCAGCAACGTGACGCGTTTGTTCACGGCGGTGTTTGGCGTGGGCGCTGCGTTGTGTGCGATTGCGGGCGGCATGCTTGGGCCACTTTTGGCTGTGCAAGTGGGCATGGGTGAGAGCATTTTGATTTTGGCGTTTGTGGTCATCGTTATCGGTGGCATTGGTTCGGTTCGCGGGGCGTTTTTGGGCGCGATGCTGGTAGGCGTGGTCGACACAGCAGGGCGGACCTTGGTGCCTCTGGTGTTTGAGTCTTTGCTCAGTGCAGAGGCCGCAGCCAGTGCGGGGCCTGCGGTGGCATCGATCTTGATTTACATGCTCATGGCGACCGTGTTGTTTTTCAAACCCCGTGGCTTGTTCCCCACACATGGCTAATTCATCCGCACCTACATCGCTGGACCACGCGTTGCAGTGGCGGTGGAGTTTGCCCGCACTGCTGCTGTTGGTGGCATTGCCTGTCATGGCCAACGCCGTGGGCGAGAGTTTTTACATCGCCTTGGCCAGTCGCATTTTGATTTTTGCGCTGGCTGCCACCAGCTTGAATTTCATTTTGGGATTTGGTGGCATGGTGAGTTTTGGGCATGCGGCTTTTGTGGGGATCGGTGCGTACACCGTGGCCATCCTTACGCAAATGGGTGTGACCGATGCGTGGGTGTTGTGGCTTGCGGCCATGTTGGTGAGTGCGCTGTTGGCTTTGTTGATCGGGGCGATCAGCCTGCGCACGCAGGGCGTTTACTTCATCATGATCACACTGGCGTTTGCCCAGATGATTTATTACCTCACCGTGTCTATCAAAACTTACGGTGGTGACGATGGTTTGTCGTTGGCTGCACGTTCGCACATCGCGTTCATCGACATCAACGACGACACCTCGTTTTATTACGTGGTGTTGGCGGTGTGTGTGGCCTCTCTTTGTGCGGTGACGCACGCACTGAACGCGCGCTTTGGCCACGTGCTGCAAGCCATTCGTGAAAACGAAGTGCGCATGCAAGCGTTGGGCTATGCGGTGTACCGCTACAAACTGTGCGCGTTTGTGATGGCAGGCGCACTGGCCGGATTGGCTGGGGCGTTGTTGGCGAACCAAAGCGGTTTTGTCAGCCCCGCGCTCATGCAGTGGAACCAGTCGGGTTTGCTGATGATGATGGTGATTTTGGGAGGCGTAGGCCATTTGTATGGTGGCGTATGGGGCGCGGTGGTGTTCTTGTTGCTGGAAGAAACCTTGAGCCACTTCACCATCCACTGGCAGTTGGGGCTTGGCGCTTTGTTGTTGCTCGTGGTGCTGTTGGCACCCAACGGTTTGACCCGTGTGTTGCAACGCGTGCAACGAGAGAGCCAACCATGAGCAGCTCGTTGCTACACGTCGACCAATTGGTCAAACGCTTTGGCGGTTTGGCGGCCACGGACCATGCCACGTTCAGCGTGACGCAAGGTGAGATCCATGCGCTGATTGGTCCCAACGGCGCTGGCAAAACCACACTCATTCACCAAATCTCTGGCGCATTGCCGCCCGACGAAGGGCGTATCGTGTTCGATGGCGCAGACGTCACTGACATGCCGATGCACCAACGTGCGCTCAAAGGACTGGTGCGTTCGTACCAAATCACCAGTGTGTTCACTCGCCTCACGGTGCAAGACAACTTGGCACTGGCCATTCAAGCAGGTCATGGCAGCAGCTTCAAGTTTTGGCGTGCGGCACGCAGCGAACAAGCGCGTTTTACAAAGGCTGCTGAGGTGGCCGAGCGCGTGGGCTTGCGTGCGAAGCTCATGCAGCCAGCCGGTGCACTGTCGCACGGCGAGCAACGCCAACTTGAAGTGGGATTGGCTTTGGCCAGCAGCCCCAAGCTGATGCTGTTGGATGAGCCGATGGCGGGTATGGGCCCTGATGAGTCTGAACGCATGGTGCAGCTGCTGCAAAGTTTGCGGGGTGAAACCACGCTCTTGCTGGTGGAGCACGACATGGATGCCGTGTTCCGTTTGGCCGACACTATTTCGGTATTGGTGTCAGGGCAAGTGATGGCGTGTGGCAGTGTGGATCACATCAAAAACAATGCGGCTGTGAAGCGCGCTTACTTGGGTGATGAATAAACCATGAGCGCCTTGTTAGAAGTTCACGATTTGCAAGCTGGTTACGGCAGCAGCCAAGTGTTGTTTGGCATCAGCTTGGTCATCAAGGCGGGTGGCGTGTCCACATTGCTGGGGCGCAATGGCATGGGAAAAACCACCACGGTGCGTGCCATCTTGGGCCTGACACCCGCGTTTGCAGGCACGGTGCGTTTTTGTGGCGAACGTGTCGAGGGTTACAGCCCTGATCGCATTGCCCGCATGGGATTGGCGGTGGTGCCTGAAGGCCGCATGATTTTTCCAACGCTGTCGGTGCAGGAAAACCTGTTGGCTTTCGCCGCCAATCGCAACCACACTGAAAAGCCGTGGACGCTGGAGCGTGTGTATGCCTTGTTCCCGCGTTTGCAAGAACGCCATCGTCACATGGGCAACCAGCTCTCTGGCGGTGAACAACAAATGTTGGCCATTGGCCGTGCCTTGATGACCAACCCACACTTGTTGGTGTTGGACGAAGCCACAGAAGGTTTGGCTCCGTTGGTGCGTGAAGACATTTGGCGTTGCTTGCACACCTTGCGCGGTGAAGGTCAAAGCATTTTGGTGATCGACAAATACGTGCAAAAGTTGGTCAAGCTGGCCGACCAACACACCCTCATCGAGCGTGGGCGTGTGGTGTGGCAGGGTGGGTCTGCGGCGTTAGAGGCGGACCATGATTTGTGGCACCGCTACATTGGCGTTTGAGTTACTTTGCAGCGTGATAGCTGGTGACACGTTCCACTTCGTTCTTAGAACCCAAGATCACGCTGACACGTTGGTGCAGTTGCGTGGGTTGAATTTCTAAGATGCGTTGGTGGCCGTTGGTGGATGCGCCGCCGGCTTGTTCGATCAACCAGCTCATGGGGTTGGCTTCGTACATCAAGCGCAGCTTGCCAGCTTTGCCTGGCTCGCGCTTGTCCCAGGGGTACATGAACACACCGCCACGGGTCAGGATACGGTGCACGTCGGCCACCATGGAGGCGATCCAGCGCATGTTGAAGTTTTTGCCACGTGGGCCTTCTTCGCCTTGCAGGCACTCGTCGATGTAACGCTTCACAGGCTCGTCCCAGTGGCGCATGTTGCTCATGTTGATGGCGAACTCTTTGGTGTCGGCAGGCACTTTGACGTTTTCTTGCGTCAGCACGAAAGAGCCTTGCTCGCGGTCCAAGGTGAACATGGCCACGCCGTCACCCACGGTCAGGACCAAGGTGGTCTGTGGGCCGTAGACGCAATAGCCTGCCGCGACTTGTTGCGTGCCAGGTTGCAAGAAGTCTTCTTCACTGACGCCTTTGCTGGGGTCGACTTTTTTGAGCACGCTGAAGATGGTGCCGATGCTCACGTTGACTTCGATGTTGCTCGAACCATCGAGTGGGTCAAACATCAACAGGTACTCACCCTGTGGGTAGCGGTTGGGAACCACGTGGATGCTGTCCATTTCTTCGGATGCCATCGCGGCCAAGTGGCCGCCCCATTCGTTGGCTTCGATCAACACATCGTTGGCGATGATGTCGAGTTTCTTTTGAACTTCGCCTTGCACGTTCTCGCTGCCTGCCGAGCCCATGACATCGCCGAGTTCGCTGCCCAAAGCGCCTTTATTCACAGCGTGGCTGATGCTTTTACAGGCACGGGCTACCACTTCGAGCAACAAGCGCAGTTCGGAGGGAATGAGGCCTTTGGCGCGTTGTTGTTCGACCAGATAGCGGGTGAGTGAAATGCTCATGACAAGTCCTTAGTTGGAAAGGGCGCGCGAGACAACCTCGCGTACATCGTTGCTTAAATCGGCTTTGGCAGCCACGCGTTTGATGGCTTCGTGTGCCGCCGTGCGGTAGGGTTCGGCGAGCTTGCGCCAGCGGTCCAACGCGCGGGCCAAACGGGCGGCCACCTGTGGGTTGATGGCATCCAGCTCCAACACGCGTTCGCTCCAGAACACATAACCTGCCGCATCGCTGCGGTGGAACGCACCGGGATTGGCGCTGCAGAAACTGAAAATCAAGCTGCGTGCGCGGTTGGGGTTTTTGATGTGAAAGTCGGGGTGGAGCATGAGGTGGCGCACCAAGGGCAGCACGTTGCCTCCACGGTCCGAGGCTCCGGCTTGCAGGGCAAACCACTTGTCCATCACCAAGGCTTCACGCGAGAACAGGTTGTAGAAGCGTTGCAGCGCGTCGCCTGCCAATTCGTGACCGGCGCTGACCAAGGCGCTCAAGGCGTTGAAACGGTCGGTCATGTTGTGCGCCTCTTTGAAGCACTGGAAGGTTCGCTCAGGCCACACGGTATCTGCAGTGGTGCGTGCGTCTAAACACAGCATGGTGAGGGCCATGCCACTCAGGGCGCGGCGACCGCTGGATACAGGGTCTGGGTTGAACGCGCCGTTGTCTTGGTGCACGTCAAAGGCCCAAGCCCAGTCGTCGTGCAACTCGCGAGCCAGTTGGGCGCGCATGGCTTCACGCACGGCGTGGACGCGCTGTGGGTCTACCACGTCGAGTTGCTCGGCGATGTACGTCTCGGCAGGCAAGGTCAGCACCAGCTCTTTGAAAGCGGCATCGAGGGCAGGGTTACGCAGCACGGTGCGCAAGGCTTGCACCAAGGCCGCGTCCAGCACCTGCTTGGGTTCGCTGTCTGCATGGATGGCGTTGATGGCGGCGCTCAAACACAAACGTTGGGCTGCTTCCCATTGGTTGAACGGGTCGACGTCGTGCGCCAAAAGCGTGAGCAGTTGTGCGGGCGTGAAGTCCATCTCCAACACCACAGGTGCGCTGAAGCCGCGCAGCAAGGACGGCACGGGCGTTTCGTCGGCCTGCAACGGCAGATCGTGAAACTCAAAGCTTTGTGTGGCTTCGGTCAGTACCAAGAGTTGGCTTGGCAACACCTCGCGGCCATCCGCACCGAGCAAGCCCATTTGCACTGGGATGACGAAGGGCTCTTTGTGGTCTTGCCCAGGGCTAGGCGGGCAGCTTTGTGTGAAGGTCAAGGTGTAGCGACGTGTGGTGGCGTCGTAAGCGCCTGCGGCTTGCACGCGTGGCGTACCGGCTTGGGCGTACCAACGTTTGAATTGCGCCAAGTGGGTGGCCAGCGCCGAGTGCGGGTTGGCATCGGCAATGGCCTGTGCGAAGTCATCGCAGGTCACGGCTTGACCATCGTGGCGTTCGAAGTAGAGCTTCATGCCTTTGGCAAAACCTTCGCGGCCCGTGTGAGCCAATCCGCCTTCGGTGCCGGTGGATGTGAGGGCTGGTGCGGCCAACGTTTGCATCATGCGCACAACTTCAGAGCCCTTTTCGTAAATGGTGACGGTGTAGAAGTTGTTGATTTCTACATAGCTGTCAGGGCGTACGGGGTGGGCCATCGGGCCCGCGTCTTCTGGGAACTGGGCGGTACGCAACAAGCGCACGTCTTCAATGCGTTTGACAGCCTTGGCTGAGGCAGCGGCTGTGGGGTTCGTCTTGAGCGCTTCGGCGGCTAAGTCTTGGCTGAACTCTTGATCGCGGAAAACGGTGAGGCCTTCTTTGAGCGAGAGTTGGAACCAGTCGCGACATGTCACGCGGTTTCCGGTCCAGTTGTGAAAGTATTCATGGCCAACCACGCTCTCGATGTTGGCGTAGTCCATGTCGGTGGCGGTGGCGGAGTTGGCCAACACAAACTTGGTGTTGAAAATGTTGAGGCCCTTGTTCTCCATCGCGCCCATGTTGAAGTCACTGGTGGCGACAATCATGAAGCGCTCAAGGTCAAGCTCTAAACCAAAACGTTTTTCATCCCACGCGATGCTGGCCATGAGTGAGTTCATGGCGTGTTCGGTTTTGTCCAAATCGCCCGAACGCACAAACACTTGCAACAGGTGATCTTTGCCCGAGCGTGTTTTGACGCGCTGTTCGCGGCACACAAATTGACCAGCGACCAAGGCAAACAAGTAGCAAGGTTTTTTATGGGGATCTATCCATTTGGCAAAGTGGCGACCTTCGTCGAGCGCACCTTCTTCTACCAAGTTGCCATTGCTCAGCAAAACAGGGAATGCTTTTTTGTCTGCGCGCAACGTGACGCTGTAGTTGGACATCACATCGGGACGGTCCAAGAAATACGTGATGCGGCGAAAGCCCTCAGCCTCGCACTGTGTGAAGAACGAGTCGTTGCTGACGTACAAGCCCATGAGCTTGGTGTTCTTCGCAGGGTTGCAGGTGGTGAAGATTTCGAGCGCGAAAGGTTCGGCACCTTCGGGCAAGTTTTCCAACACCAGTTGGCTGCCGTCCATCTTGAACGAGGTGCCTTGGCCGTTGACCAAGACGCGTGCCAAGTTGAGTTCGTCGCCGTCCAAACGCAGCGGCTGTGCTGCCACATCGGGGTTACGGCGCACGCTCATGCGGTTGAGCACACGGGTCTTGGCAGGGTCCAAGTCAAACGTCAAATCGACGGTGTCAATCCAAAACGCGGGCGCTGTGTAGTCGGCGCGTTGAATCAATGGGGCTGTGCCTTCACGGTACATAGAGTTCCTTAGATACCTTGTTTGAGTGACGCTTCGATGAATGCATCGAGGTCACCATCCAAGACTTTTTGCGTGGCCGAGACTTCGACGTTCGTGCGTAAATCTTTGATGCGGCTGTTGTCCAACACGTAGCTGCGAATTTGATGGCCCCAGCCCACGTCGGTCTTGGTGTCTTCGAGCTTTTGCTGCTCCTCTTGACGCTTGCGCATCTCGTGGTCGTACAAGCGCGAGCGCAGACGTTTCCAAGCCACATCACGGTTGCTGTGTTGGCTACGACCGTCTTGACACTGCACCACGATGCCTGTGGGGATGTGGGTCAAACGAACGGCAGAGTCTGTTTTGTTGATGTGCTGACCACCCGCACCGCTGGCGCGGTAAGTGTCGGTGCGCACATCGGCAGGGTTGATGTCGATCTCAATCGAGTCGTCAATCTCAGGGTACACAAACACCGAGGCGAACGAGGTGTGGCGACCGCCTGAGCTGTCAAACGGCGACTTGCGCACCAAGCGGTGCACACCCGTTTCGGTGCGCAACAAACCAAAAGCATATTCACCTTCGATCTTGATGGTGGCACCTTTGATGCCAGCCACGTCGCCTGGTGACTCGTCTTCGACTGTGGTTTTGAACCCTTTGCGTTCGGCGTACTTAAGGTACTGGCGCAGCAACATGCTGGCCCAGTCGCAGGCCTCGGTGCCACCGGCACCGGCTTGGATGTCGAGGAAGCAATTCAGCGGGTCCGCTTCGTTGCTGAACATGCGGCGGAACTCGAGTTCTTCGATGGTTTTGAGCAAACCTTGGGTGTCAGCCTCGATGGTGAGCAGGCCTTCTTCATCGTTGTCTGCTTTGCTCATCTCAAACAGCTCGGCGTTGTCAGCCAGTTCTTGCGTGAGACGGGTGAGGGTCACCACCACGCCGTCTAGCATTTTCTTTTCGCGGCCCAGCTCTTGGGCTTTTTTGGGGTCATTCCAAATCGTTGGGTCTTCCAACGAGGCGTTGACAGTCCTTAGACGCTCGGATTTGGCATCGTAGTCAAAGATACCTCCGGAGGTCCACCGTGCGCGCGCTCAAGTCTGCGAGGGTGGTGCCAATGAGGTTGATGCGTTCTGCTTCCATGATGAGGTCTTCTTTGTGTGTCTTAGAAAACCGCAGATTTTCTCACGTTCAGAAGCTTCGGCCGTAGGCAAATAAAAGTCCGGCATTACCCAGAACAAAGACCTGTGCTGAGTCTTTGGGGGTAAAGGCGTAACCTAGTGAGGGAATGATGGCGGGGGCGATGCCGTAATTGTTGAACGGGATCTTTTCTTTGTATTCGCCGCGGTAGCCGTAGAGAAATCCGGCAGAGAGTTTGGTGAACAACTTGGGGTTGCCAAAAAGTCCATCCCACTGCTGCCCAACATAGGCATAAGCCGAACCTTGACCGAAGGAGTTGGTGAACAAGGCCAAGCCGCAGAAACGGCCGCCTCTGACGTGGCTGTCCAGCGCAACCAAGATGACTTGTTTGTGCTCTGGGTTGTTCGTCCAGTGATGGGTGTAGGGAGAAATGGTGAGGTCCCACTTTTTGGTGGGTTCTGCGCCCCCGTCCACTGCGAGGCTGTCTGGGCATGGCTGCCAGTCAGACAACCCGCCATCTGCCGCATGGGCAGCTCCAAGCCCGAAAGCGCTGACGAAAGCGAAGACGGTCACGATGGCGCGAAGTTTTTTGGGGAAAGCCATGAGCAGGTGGTATGAGAAGTTAAGTGCCGAATTTTAGTGGCTTATGTGACAGTTTGAAGACTTAAGAAGTCTTCTATCAGCCGTGCCAGTTGCTGTGGTTGGTCGTGGTGCAGCATGTGACCTGCTTCGTGCACGGTGGCGTGGGTGATGTGGGGCACGGCAGCGATGCGTTGCATGAACTCGGCCAAGGTGTAGCTGTCTCTCCACCATTGGCTGAGGCTGTCGGTGTCCGCAACGACGCACAGTGTGGGGGCGGTGATGCGCTCGTAAATGGCTTGGGTTTCGTCGGTCTTGAACAGTTGGGCATTGACTACTTTGTGGCCTGCATGGCCTAGGACGCGCCATTCACCTTGGTCGTTGGCTCGGGCCCAGTGCTGTGCAAGCCAATGGGCTTTGTCAGAGCCCAAGCGGGGGTTGGTTTTCATCAGGCGTTGGGCCACCGCTTCTAAGTTGGCGTAGGGCTTGAGGTCCATCTCTCCGCGTTGCAGGGCTTTGAGCTCATCCATCCACTTGGCATATCGGCTGGGAGCTTGGGCCGGGCGTGTGGCGGGCATGCCAAAGCCTTCGAGGTTGATGAGCTTTTGGATGCGCTCTGGGCGCACCCCCGCGTACAGCGTGGCCACATGACCACCCATGCTGTGACCGAGCAGATGGACGGGGCGCGTGCCTACATAGTGATCAAGCAACTGATCGAGGTCGGCCAAGTAGTCTGGAAACCAAAAATTGTCGGTTTGCGGTGTCTCTGTCAGGCCAAAACCACGCCAGTCGGGGGCAATGACCCAGTGCTTGTGCTGCAGTGCATCTATGACGAACTGAAACGAGGCTGCGACATCCATCCAACCGTGCAGCATGACCAGTGGCGTTCGGTCTGGCGAGGGCGTTCCCCACTGACGCACGTGGTAACGCAGGTGACGAATCGGGACGAATTCGCTGCGAGAAGCGTTTTGGATTAGGTACATTGTTCGCATCATAAGGACACGAGACATGGTCAAAACTCCCGCACTTAGCCGCTCCGCGGCTGCTAGTCATCACGATTTTTATGAGGCCATGCAGCAGGGCTTTGGCTGGTCCATCCCCGAGCGCTTCAACATGGCAGAGGTGTGCAGTCGTCGTTGGGCTGCACAACCGGATCTGGCGCAACGCGTGGCCATCGTCGAGCACCAAGCGGCAGACAGCACGGCGCAGCCTGTGCCACCACGCACGTACACCTATGCGCAACTGCAGCAGTCGGCCGATGCTCTGAGTCATGTCTTGGTGGACTTGGGCGTGCAGCGCGGCGACCGCGTGGCCATTGTGCTGCCGCAACGCTTCGAGACGGCTGTGGCGTATGTGGCGGTCATGCAAATGGGGGCCGTGGCCATGCCACTGTCGCTGTTGTTTGGTCCCGAGGCTTTGGAGTACCGTTTGCAAGACAGCGAAGCCGTGGTCGCCATCGTGGATGACGCGTCGGTTGGTCATGTGCTGGCGGTGCGCGCGCAGTGCCCCGCACTCAACCAGGTGATCGGTGTGTACTTGAGCAACGCCGCAGACATGTTGCACATTGATGTGGATTACGCCAGTGCTGTGGCGGTGCAGCAGCGCACGTTCCATGCCGTGCAAACCAAAGCCGACGAGGGAGCTGTGCTGATTTACACCAGTGGCACCACGGGGCCGCCCAAGGGAGCGTTGATTCCGCATCGTGCGTTGATGGGGAATTTGACGGGCTTTGTGTGTAGCCAAAACTGGTTTGGGTTTCCCACGCAAGCGTTTGAACATGCATCTTCGGTGCAGAAGCCGCATTTGCCCACGCAAAGCCAAGCTGTGTTTTGGTCGCCTGCCGACTGGGCATGGACTGGAGGCTTGATGGACGCTTTGTTGCCCACCTTGTACTTTGGTCGCCCCATCGTGGCTTGGCAAGGGCGCTTCAGCCCTGAGCTGGCTTTCACCCTCATGCAACAGCACGGCGTGACGCACACGTTTTTGTTTCCTACCGCGCTCAAGGCCATGATGAAGGCTTATCCGCAACCCCGTCGCCAGTTCACGCTCCAGCTGCAAGCCATCATGAGTGCGGGTGAGGCTGTGGGCGATGCGGTGTTTGGTTATTGTCAGCAGCAATTGGGTGTGACCGTGAATGAAATGTTTGGTCAAACGGAGATCAACTACATCGTGGGCAACTGCGCGATGAACGGCCACCCTCGCGATGGCATTGGTTGGCCTGCCAAACCCGGCAGCATGGGCAAGGGCTATCCAGGTCATCGCGTGGCCGTGATTGACGAAGATGGCCATGAGTGTCCGGTCGGTGTGCCTGGTGATGTCGCGCTGAATCGCTTCAACCAACATGGCCAGCCTGATCCGATTTTCTTCTTGGGATATTGGAAAAACGATGCGTCGACCCAAGGCAAATTCACGGGCGACTGGTGCCGCACCGGAGATATGGCGGTGCGCGACGACGAGGGCTACCTTTGGTACCAAGGCCGTGCGGACGATGTGTTCAAGGCTGCGGGCTACCGCATTGGCCCCAGTGAGATTGAAAACTGTTTGGTCAAGCACCGCGCAGTTGCCAATGCCGCCGTGGTGCCCAAACCCGATGCCGAGCGCGGTGCTTTGGTCAAGGCCTATGTGGTGTTGGCCCCTGGCTATGCGGCCAGCAACGCGTTGATCGCCGAGCTGCAAGCCCATGTGCGTGGCAAGTTGGCACCGTATGAATACCCTAAAGAAATTGAGTTCACCCCTGAGTTGCCCATGACCACCACAGGCAAAGTTCAGCGCCGCGTGTTGCGCTTGCAAGAAGAGGAACGTGCCAAGGCCAAGTGAAGACCGTCTGAGGCTTTAGACTTGTCAGGTTTTTACAAGCCTTGAAGGCTGGAGTAATTCGCATGACTTTTCCTCTCGTTCAGCTGGGCACCAGCGATTTGCACGTCACGCCCATTTGCTTGGGCACCATGACTTTTGGCGAGCAAGTGAATGAAGCCAACTCATACGCCATCCTTGAGCGTTCGCTGGCGCGTGGCGTGAACTTCATTGACACCGCCGAGATGTATTCGGTGCCGCCCAAGGCCGAGACGTGTGGCCACACGGAAACCATCATTGGCAACTGGTTTGCCAAGAACCCAGGTGCGCGCCAAAAGCTGGTGGTCGCGACCAAGGTGGCAGGCCCTTCGCGCGGCATGCCGTGGATTCGCGATCATTTGGGTCTGACAGCCAAAGACATCTTGCAGTCGTGCGAAGGTAGCTTGCGTCGTTTGCAGACCGATGTGATTGACCTTTACCAAATTCACTGGCCCGAGCGCCATGTGCCGGCCTTTGGTGGCGTGTATTACGACCCCAACAAAGAGACTTCGCAAATTTCGATTCATGAGCAGTTAGATGCGCTTGCGCAGTTGGTCAAAGCGGGCAAGGTGCGCCACGTGGGCTTGTCGAACGAAACCCCTTATGGGGTGCACGAGTTTGTGCGCTTGGCGGAGCAGCACGGATTGCCCCGCGTGGCCACCACGCAAAACCCGTATTGCCTGATCAACCGCACGTATGAAAACGGCTTGGACGAAAGCTGCCACCGTTTGAACGTGTCGTTGTTGGCGTATTCGCCGCTGGGCTTTGGTTTGCTTACCGGTAAATATGACGAAAGCGGCATCACTGGCCCGAACGCGCCTAAAGGTGCGCGCATTGCCGACTATGAGAGTGTGCGCAAGCAGCGCTGGGGACGCCCAGAGTCGTTGGTGGCGGCGCGTCGTTACAACGCTTTGGCCCGCGAGCACGGCATGACGCCCACGCAAATGGCTTTGGCTTTTTGTTATACCAAATGGCAAGTGGCCAGCACCATCATTGGTGTGACTTCAGTGGCGCAACTGGATGCCGATTTGGATGCGTGGGGCACCACGCTGTCGCCTGAAGTGTTGGCGGCGATTGATGCGATTCGTTGGGACATGCGCGACCCTGCGCAGTAAAGAGGACAAATAGATGTTTGCTGATTCTTCGGTGGTGGTGTTGCTCGCTGTGGGCGCGTATTTGATCGGTTCGTTGTCCTTCGCGGTCATCGTCAGTCGCGTGATGGGCTTGGATGACCCTCGCACCTATGGCAGCCAAAACCCAGGGGCGACCAATGTGCTGCGTTCAGGCAACAAGCAAGCGGCCATGGCCACCTTGCTGTTTGATGCGCTCAAAGGCTACTTTCCGGTGTTGTTGGTCAACTCTATGGCC
>Ga0228700_1000944_pt1 | contig 21685 bp, 18 predicted proteins | sample McNCre317_Aug_MG_FD_178019 | JGI IMG/M metagenome (GOLD analysis project Ga0228700, IMG submission 178019) | Freshwater microbial communities from McNutts Creek, Athens, Georgia, United States - 3-17_Aug_MG | ecosystem: Environmental > Aquatic > Freshwater > Creek | place: USA: Georgia...
GCAGAGGCCATGCAGGCCTACCTGAACGGTACCGAGGGCCGCTTGCTGCGCTCGCTCAAAAGCCTGCTGGGCAGCCGCCTGATGGACGAATACACCGCCGTGGGTGACAAGAGCATCCGCTTCTTTGACATCGTGGTGCTGTTCTTCAAAGAGCTCAAGCGCCGCTGCGAAGCCCATGTGGGCCAGCCCCTGACGCACGCCGTGCTGGGCCGCCCGGTGCACTTTGTGGACGACGATCCCGAGCGCGACCAGCTGGCGCAAGAGACGCTGGGCCGCGCCGCAAGCGAGGCGGGCTTTACCCACATTGCCTACCAGATGGAACCGATTGCCGCTGCGCTGGATTACGAGCAGCGCGTGGCCCACGAGACCACCGCGCTGGTGGTGGACATTGGCGGCGGCACCTCGGACTTCACCGCCATCCGCCTCAACCCTGTGCGCAGCGCGCAGAGCGACCGCACGGCAGACATTCTGGCCACCACCGGCGTGCACATAGGCGGCACCGACTTCGACCGCCTGCTGGACCTGGCCACCGTCATGCCGCACTTGGGCTACAAGCACGTGGGCACCGGCGGGCGCATTGTGCCCAGCAGCGTGTTTTTTGACCTGAGCACCTGGCACCTGATCCACCAGGCCTACACCCGCAAGTCCCTGCACTTTGCCAAAGAGCTGTGGACCGACTACACCGACCAGGCCCTGCACCGCCGCCTGATGGACGCGCTGGAAGAGCAGCACGGCCACCGCATGCTGGCCAGTGTGGAGGCCGCCAAAATTGCCTGCTCCATCAGCGGCGAGAGCGCTACGGTGCAACTGGACTTTCTGGACCGCAGCCTCAGCCCCACGGTCGATGCCCCGGGCATGGAAGCCGCCCTGCACGCCTCGCTGGCGCAGGTCGTGCAATGCGCCCAAGACTGCGTGGCCGCTGCCGGCCTGAGCGCCGTGGACGCGGTGTACCTCACCGGTGGCTCGTCGGCCCTGCGCCCGCTGATAGCCGCGCTGCGCCAGGCCATGCCCGAAGCCACGCTGGTAGAAGGCAACCGCTTTGGCGGTGTAGCCGCCGGGCTGGCCTGGGCAGGATCGGTGCAGCAGTTTTAAATTGCTATATTTTTAGGAGCTGCTGGCGCACATTCCACCTGCGCTAGCGGCCTGAAAGACATATATTTTCCGCGCAAGCCAAAGTAGCCGCCGCTAGGGCCGGAACCGCTGGCGCCCACCTCCCTTGCACCCTTGAAATTCGACTTGGCGGGGATCAGTGGCGGCTATTTTTGAATTTATCTATCAATCAAACAATAACGATAAAAATGTTACTTTAACAAAAATACATTAAATTCATTCGAATTCAATTATGATCGTCAGCAATGCGAAATATTCGCGGCGTACGTTCAAAACCTTATCAACCAAGGGGATTCGCGATGAAAAATGTGTTTTCTGTTTGTTTGCTGGCTGCCGCCATGGCGGGTCAAGCGTTTGCAGCCGATGTGCTGATTGACCAAAAAGACAAGCAATTCAGCAAAAAAACGCTGAAAGTGAAAGTGGGCGATTCGGTGGAATTCCGCAATTCCGACCCGTTTGCCCACAACATCTTCTCCCTCTCGGACACCAAGGCGTTTGACCTCGGCTCCTACCCCCAGGGCCAGTCCAAAAAAGTTACGTTCGACAAAGCCGGCAAGGTGGAAGTGGAATGCTCCATCCACCCCACCATGCAGATGGTGATTGAGGTCGAAAAATGAGCGCCGCACGCCTGTGGGCAGTTGCAGCACTCTGCCTCGGCATGAGCACCGGCGCCGCTCTGGCGCAAGTCCAGGATTTGAAGCGGCTCAACACCGAGCAGGCTCTTAAAACCTGCACCGGCACCATCACCGATGAATGCGTGGTCCGGCACTTCAAGGACACGCTGGAGGCATCCATCATCCGCGGCCACGTGGCGTTCCAAAACTACTGCGTGCTGTGCCACGGCACCGAAGGCAAGGGCGACGGGCGCGCGGCCAAGCTGCACACCCCCCGCCCCTTCAACCTGACGCTGTCCATGGCGCCGCGCGATTACATCGCCCAGGTCGTGCGCAAAGGGGGCGAGGCCATGGGGCGTGGCAAAGGCATGCCGCCGTGGGGCGACCAGCTCACCGACGAGCAGATCAACGACACGCTCAACTACCTCATGACCATCCGGGTGAACAAGTAACCCACTGCCCCGCCTCTCGCTTGCAACAGGAAGACATTTCATGAAAAAAATACTCGCCACCCTGGCCGTCATGGCCCTGCCTCTGGGCGCACTGGCCGCTGCCGACGCGCCCCTGGTCTTCAAGCCCGGCCACGCCAGCCTGAAAAAATTCCTGTTGCCGGCGCAAGTGCCCCACCCGGCGGACAACGCCCCCAACGCCGCCCGCGTGGCGCTGGGCCAGACGCTGTTTTTTGACCCCCGCCTCTCGGGCGACGGCAATATGTCCTGCGCCACCTGCCACAACCCCGGCCTGGGCTGGTCGGACGGCCAGGGCACGGCCCGTGGCGTCAAGAGTTCGGTGCTGGGGCGTGCGTCCCCCACCGTCATCAATACCGCATACAACAGCATCCAGATGTGGGACGGCCGCAAGGCCAGCCTGGAAGACCAGGCCATGGGCCCCATGCAGGCCAACGTCGAGATGAACATGGACATCCCCAAACTGTTCCAGTGGCTGGGCGGTAACGAGGGCTACAAAAAGATGTTTGACAAGGCCTACCCCGGCCAGGGCATCAACGAGGGCACCGTGTCCAAGGCCATCGCCTCGTTCGAGCGCACGGCCATCAGCCGCAACTCGCCATTCGATAAATGGGTCAAAGGCGATGCCAAGGCCATGACGGCCCAGCAAGTCAAAGGCTTTGAAGTGTTTGCCGGCAAGGGCAACTGCATGGCCTGCCACAGCGGCGCCAACTTCACCGACAACGGTTTCCACAACTTGGGCCTCGCCTCCTGGGGCGCCGCCGAGCCGGACATGGGCCGCTACGCCATCAAGCCGGTCAACGCCATGAAAGGCGCCTTCAAGACCCCGACGCTGCGCGACATTGCCCGCACCGCGCCCTATTTCCACGACGGCTCGGCCCAGACCCTGATGGACGTGGTGGAGCACTACGACACCGGCGGCACCGTGAAGACTAACTTGTCGCCCAACATGAAGCCGCTGAACCTCACACAGGACGAAAAACTGGCTTTGGTAGCCTTCATGGAAGCGCTCACCTCCCCCTACAAACCGGTCAAAGTGCCCGCGCTGCCGGTGAAGTAAGCTTGCGCCATGCGTAGGCCCGCGCTTGGCACATCGGAAAACGAGATCACTCCCGAGGCGCTGTTTTTCAGCCGCCGGGAGTTCGTCGCGCGCGCCGCAGGGCTGACTGCAGGCAGTATGGCGTTGCCAGCGTACGCGGGTGATGCCACGGCAGCCCACTACGTGATTCCGGGGGACGCCTTGAGCGCCGAGAACGACGTCACCGGCCACAACAATTACTACGAGTTTTCCAGCGACAAAAAAGCGCCCCGCGTCCTCGCGCAAGCGCTCACCACCAGCCCCTGGACGGTGACGGTCGACGGTGAGGTCGAAAAGCCCTACACCGTGGACATGGACGAGCTGCACAAGCTCTTCGGCACCGAGGAGCGCATCTACCGGCTGCGCTGCGTGGAGGGCTGGTCCATGGTGGTGCCGTGGTCGGGCTTTGCGCTATCGCGCCTGATCGAGCGGGCCCGCCCCACCAGCAAGGCCAAGTTTGTGGAGTTCGAGAGCCTCAAGCGCAGCAGCGAAATGATCGGCCAGCGGGGTGAACCCATCCCCTGGCCCTACCGCGAGGGCCTGCGGATCGACGAGGCCATGAACCCGCTGGCCTTTGCCGTGACCGGCCTCTACGGCCGCCCGCTGCCCAAGCAAAACGGCGCGCCGCTGCGCATGGCCATTCCGTGGAAATACGGCTTCAAAAGCCCCAAGGCCATCGTGCGCATCCGCCTGCGCGACACGCAACCCGCCACCAGCTGGAACCAGGCCGTGCCCTCCGAATACGGGTTTTACGGCAATGTGAACCCGGCCGTGCCCCACCCCCGCTGGAGCCAGGCCCGCGAAAACCGCCTGGGCGAAATCCAAAAGCGCCCCACGCTGCCCTTCAACGGCTACGCGCAGTGGGTGGCCGAGCTCTACCAGGGCCTGGACCCGCGCACCCTGTACTAAGCTCCCGCCATGGCCAGTGTCTGGATCAAGCGCCACTTCAAGGCCCTGCAGCGGCTCACCATGCTGGCCTGCGCGCTACCGGCGCTCGGGCTGCTGCTGGACCTGCACCGGGGCCACCTGGGCGCCACGCCTTTGAACACCTTGCTGCAAGTGAGCGGGCGCAGCAGCTTGGTGATCCTGATCGCCACCCTCTCCATCACCCCACTGCGGCGCCTGCTGGCACTGCTGGCCACCACCGCCCGCTGGAAGCACGGCAAGCGCATGGCCGACTGGAACTGGCTCGTCAAACTCCGCCGCCCGCTGGGCCTGTGGTCGTTTGCCTACGCCACGCTGCACCTGTGGCTCTACCTGGCATTTGACCTGGCCTACGACTGGGCCACCGCCTGGGAAGAGCTGCGCACCAAGGCCTACCTGCTGGCCGGCTTTGTGGCCTGGGCGCTGCTGGTGCCGCTGGCCCTGACCTCCACCCAGCGCATGATGCGCACCCTTGGCCGGCACTGGGTGCGGCTGCATGCGGCGGTGTACCTGATTGCACTGCTCTCGCTGCTGCACTTCTGGCTGCTCACCAAGCACGGGGCCAGCCCACCCTGGCCCGACACCCTGGCTCTAGCCGCCCTGCTGCTGTACCGGGCTCTGCTCAAAATCGGCTTGCTGCCCCGCTGGCAGGGCGACGATGGCACCGAGAGCCCGGAGCGCGCCCGCGCTTGACGCATGATGGCGGGCATGACCCCACGGACTCTGCACCTCGCGTGGCGCCTCCGCCCCCTGGCGCTTCCTTTGACGGTGGTGCTGGCACTGGCCTGGGCCGGCCTCTGGCTGTACCAAGGCTATGCGCGCCTGGCCCCGGCCCTGCCGCGCAAGGTCGTGACCCTGCAACTTCAAAACGCGGGCACCGCCAAGTTTGTGTTTTCCGCCGCGCAGCCGGACCACGAAGTGCTGTACGAAATGCGCGCCGTGTTGGCCCCGCGCATGGAGGCCGACCCCGCCGCCTTCGTAGGCCAGCGCTACGAAGCCCCTTACCAGGACTACCTGAGCCACACCCTGTGGGGCCTGTGGTGGTACGCTGCGCTGGCACTCTTGGGGCCGGCAGGAGGATGGGCTTGCTATCGTTTCAGGAGCTACCTGCGAAGACTATACGAGGGCTAGATCCGTTTTCTATTCAAAACCTCCACCGGAACGATCCGGGCACACACCGCCACGAGCGCCAGCAAAACCATAAAGGCGCTGGCATCCATCACCACGGCAACACGGTGTGCCAACACCGCAGGGGCCGCGCCGGTACCCCCTGCGTGGGCAAACACTACGACCAACACGGCCAAGCCCAAGGCGCCGCCCACCTGGTGCGCCACGTTAACCAAGCCTGAAGCAGCACCAGCATCTGCTTTGTCTACACCGGCCACGCCGAACAGGGTCAATGGCGCCAAGACACAGCCCTGTCCTAAGCCGATCAGCACCATGGGCAGGGCCACATTGGCCAAGTAGGTGGAGTCAGTGGCCACCTGGCCCAGCCACGCCAGACCGGCAACCCCCATGAGCAACCCGGCGGCCAATACACGGGCGTGACCGAATTTGCGTGCGAGCCGGGGCACCGCCATAGCAGAAAGGAAGTTCGGCACCGTGGTGGGCAAGAAAGCCAGGCCGGCCACCCAAGCCTTCATGCCCAGCACGCCCTGAAGCACCTGTGTGCTGAAAAACCAGAACCCCACCATGCCCCCGAGAAACAGCATGCGTGCCCCATAGGCCGCATTGCGAGCCCGGTTGCCAAACAGTCGCATGGGCAAGATGGGCTCAGCCGCACGCTGCTGCCAAAGCACAAACCCAGTCAGCAGGCCCCCTGCAGCGGCTAAGGCCCCTACGGTTAGCGGGTCGCCCCACCCTTGCTCGGCGGCATGTACCAAGCCGTAGACCAAGGCCGTCATGCCGAAGGTGGAGCTGACTGCACCCGGCACATCCAGCCGGCCCGTGCGCACAGCCGTTTCCGGGACGTAACGCTGTGTGGCCAGCATGAGCGCCACCCCCACCGGCACATTGATGAAGAAGCCTGCGCGCCACGAGAAGAGGTCGGCAAACAACCCGCCCAGCACCAAACCCAGCGTAGCACCGATACCCGCCGCCGCTGCGTACAGCGACAACGCGCGCGTGCGCTGTGGCCCTTCGGGGAAGTGGATAGAGATCAGTGCCAGCGTGGAGGGGGCCAGCACCGCAGACCCCACGCCTTGCAGCGCCCGCGCCACCAGCAAACCGCTGGGACTCTGTGCCAGCCCGATCCCCAGCGAAGCCAGGGTAAACAAGCCCAAACCGGCCATCAGCAAGCGCCGCCGCCCCCACAAGTCGCCCGCCTTGGCACCTAGCATCAGCAAGCTGCCGAAGGCCAGGGTGTAGGCGTTTTGCACCCAGGACAGGCCGGCGGCGCTGAAGCCGAGACTGGCTCGTATTTTGGGCAGCCCGGTGATGACGATGGACACATCAATCACGATCATCAGGTAACTGGCCATGATGATGGCCAGCACCGCCCCCTTGCGAACCTGCGGTATGGCCTGGCTCATGGGCACGCCACCTTACAGGGCCAAAGCCAGAATGTCGGCCAGCACATCCTGGGTGTAAGTCTCTGCCAAACCGAACCAGCGCGCATTGCCCTGCAAGTTCTCGAGAATGGCGGGCACATCGGCAGCGCTGATGCCCAACTGGGACAGGCGGGTAGGGGTGCCGATCTTGTCGAACCAGGCCTCCAGGGCGGCAATACCTTGTTCCGGTGTATCTACCCCAAAGACGTGGCGGGCCAGGCGGGTGAACTGCGCCGGGTTGCGGTCGTGGTACCACTTCATCCAAGCTGGCATCACCACCGACAAGCCGGCGCCGTGCGGCACGTTGAACAAGGCCGAGAGCGAATGCTCAATCATGTGGTTGGGGTAGCTGAATCCGGCAGTGCCGGAGTAAAGCAGGCCGTTGAGCGCTTGGGTAGAAGCCCACGCAAACTCGGCACGGGCGGCTAGGTTGCCGGGGTTGGCCAACAGTATCTCTGTGGTCTCGATCACCGTGTTGATGATGGCCTCCACCAGACGCGAATGGAATGCGGGCTGCACCGTCGCGGTGAGATAGCCCTCGATGGAGTGGGCAATGATGTCTGCTGCCGAATACACCAGATAGTCGCGCGACACGGTTTGCATGAGTGCCGGGTTGACGATGGAGACCTTGGGGTAAGTGTGCACCGAGTGAATGGCGAACTTTTCCTTGGTCACTTCATTGGTGACCACCGCACCGGCGTTCATCTCACTGCCGGTTGCCGCCAGGGTCAGGATGTCAAACACCGGCAAAGCCGATGCGATCGAGGCTTTGCCAATGAACAAATCCCACACATCGCCATCGTGCTTGGCCCCTGCAGCGATGGCTTTGGCACTGTCCAGTACCGACCCGCCCCCCACGGCCAATACGCCATCGACAGCGTGCTGCCGGGCCAGGGACACTCCCTCGCGTACTTTGGAGATAAGCGGGTTGCTCACGATGCCACCGCACTCGACAAAGGCAATCTTGTGGGCGTCCAGGCTCTGGCGCACGGTCTCGAACAAACCGTCGCGCTTGATACGGTCGCTGCCGAAGCACAGCAGCACCTTGGTGATGCCGTGCTCGGCCAGCACCTGGCCGATCAATTGCTCTTTGCCGGCACCGAATTCAATGCGTGTGGGGTTGTAAAAGCTGAAGTTTTCCATGTCGTTTCCTGTGGGTTGCAGAGACATCCCCTGCGATAGAGCGAACTTTAGGGAAACAACGCTGAGCCGAATAGATGAAAATTCGTTGATTTATTTACAACTAAAAGTTTTAAATATCCTTTCACCCCTTGCCTTACCGTCGCTCATGTCGATTAACGAACTCCGCGCCATCACTACTTTTGTACGCACCGTAGAACTGGGCAGCTTGAGCCAAGCGGCGGCCGCGCAGCAGATCACGCCCCAAGCTGCCAGCAAAACACTACGCCAACTGGAGTCTTTTCTGGGCGTGCGACTGTTCCACCGCACCACCCGCAGCATGTCGCTGACGGAGGAAGGACAACGCTTTCTGGAGTCCGTGCAACCCGCCTTGGCGGGCATGCAGCAAGCGTTGGCAGGCGCGCGTCAAAACCGCGAAGACATTGCAGGGCCGCTTCGCATCGTGGGACCGCGCTCGGTACTACAGCCCATCATCGGGCCGGTGTTGGACGAATACTGCCGCCTTTACCCCGAAGTGCAGCCCGACGTGCAATTGGACGACCGCATCGGCAACTGGGTTCAGGACCGGGTAGACGTGGGCTTTCGCTTGGGCCAATCGCCCGAAGAGGGGCTCATCGCGAGGCGCCTGTTCCCCATGCAACTGGTGATCTGTGCCGCACCCTCCTACCTGCACAAACACGGTACCCTTACCCATCTAGCAGAACTCAGTCAACACCGGTGCAGCGGATTTCGCAGGCCCTCCGATGGTCGTGTCACTCCGTGGTTTGTCAAAGTGGGCAACCAGCAGGAAGATCTCTTGATCAAGCCCGCATTCAGTACGAATGACGAATCCTTCGAGCTACGAGCGGTTCTGGCAGGTGAACTCATTGCACAACTCGCGGTACCTACCGCCGCCCCTCATATACGTGCCGGGCGACTGGTACCCCTGTTGGTGGAGCATGTGTCTGACTCCATCAGCCTGTTTGTGTACTACGGTAGCCGGGTGGCGCAGCCAGCGCGGGTACGACGCTTTATTGACTTGACGGTAGAACGGCTCACCGACAGCACTGCCTTCGTGTTGAGCGCTGACGAACTGGCACAGGCATCCAACGCCGCCGCCTAATCCACCGCCTCGCCCAACGCCGCCTGCAGCATCTCGATAAACACCCGCGTCTTGGGTGGCATCAGCTTGCGGCCCGGGAAGACGGCGGAGATCGGCATGCGCGGCAGGCACCACGCGGGCAGCACCCGCACCAGCGTCTGGCGGCGCAGCTCGGGTTGGGCAAACACATCGGGCAAGGCGGCAATGCCGGCACCGGCCACCGCCATGCGCAGCGCGAGGTCGGGGGCGTTCACCGTGAACCGCCCGGGCGGCACCCCCACCCACTCTTCGCTGCCCTGCTGCAAGCGCCATGACACGGCTTCGCCATTGCTGGCCAGCATGCGCAGGGCTTGGTGCTGCATCAAATCCTGCGGGGTTTGCGGGCTACCGTGCTCGGCCAGGTAATGGGGCGATGCGTACACGCCGGCCGTCAGGGCGTTGAGACGCCGGGCGGCCAGCAGGCTGTCATCGCTGAGCGGGCCGATGCGCAGGGCCAGGTCGAACCCTTCGCCCAGCAAATCCACCCGGCGGGCCGACAAATCCAGCTCCAGCGAAATATCGGGGTACATGGCCACAAAGGCGGCCAGCATGTCGGCCAGCAGCAAATTGGCAATATCGGAGGGCATGGACACGCGCAAGCGCCCGGTCGGCGTGGCCTGGCGCCGCTCGCTCAAGGCGGCCACGGCTTCTACCTCCAGCACCACTTGCTTGGCGTGCTCCAGCAGTTGCTGGCCGAACTCGGTGAGCGTTTGGCGGCGGGTGGTGCGCAGCAGCAGGCGCTCGCCCAAGCGCTGCTCCAGCGCCGCCAGCCGGCGCGACACGCTGGACTTGGGCAGCCCCACCTTGTCCGCCGCACGGCTGAAGCTGCCCAGCTCCGCCACGCGGGCAAAGATGAGCAGGTCATTGGGGTCAATGGCGGTGTGCTGGAGCGCGCTTGATTGTTCCATAGTGACAACAATCATATCCATTTCAAAGGATTTTCAGAGTGATTGGTGAGGCATACAGTTCATCCATCGCAAACAACTTCTCCTTTGAAAGGAAACCACCATGTCTACATCTTCTGCCTCCACCACTGCCAACAACGCCCTCAACCTCGCCGGCCGCGTGCTGCTGGCGGCTCTGTTTCTGCCTGCCGGCATCAGCAAGCTGACGGGCTTTGCAGGCACCGTGGGTTACATCAGCTCGGTAGGCCTGCCGCTGCCAACGGTCGGTGCCGCTCTGGCCCTGGTGGTTGAAATTGTGGGTAGCCTGGCGCTGCTGGCCGGCTTCGGCACCCGCATTGCCGCGCTGGTGTTGGCCGCGTTCACGCTAGTGGCCAGCTTCTTCTTCCACGCTTACTGGGCCGTGCCGGCAGACCAAGCCTTTGTGGTGCAACTGCTGTTCTTCAAGAACGTGGCCGTGGTCGGTGGCTTGCTGGCTTTGGCAGCGAATGGTGCCGGTGGCTGGAGCCTGGACGCTCGCCGCGCCTAAAGCCCCACATCACCCACAGCGCTTCAAGCACAGGCCGCCCACGCGGCCTGTTCGTCCGTTTAACCCAAGGAGATTGCCATGACTGTTCAACACCCTCGCACCATCGAGCGCCTGGTGGCTGGCCAAGCCACGTCGGATGGCGCAGGCGTCAAACTCACCCGGGTACTCACCCAAAATTTGCAGCACCGCCTGGACCCGTTTTTGATGCTGGACGCCTTCGGCAGCGACAACCCGGACGACTACATTGCCGGATTCCCCGAGCATCCGCACCGGGGATTCGAGACCGTGTCGTACATGCTCAGCGGCCGCATGCGCCACCGCGACAGCGCGGGCCACGAAGGCCTGGTCACAGACGGCGGCGTGCAGTGGATGACTGCCGGCCGTGGCGTGATCCACTCCGAGATTCCGCAGCAAACCGAGGGCCGCATGGAAGGCTTTCAGCTCTGGCTCAACCTGCACAGCAGCGAGAAGATGGGCGCGCCCTGGTACCGCGACATTCAGGCCCCCGACCTGCCGAAGGTCACCACGGCCGAAGGTGTGCAAGTGACCGTGATTGCCGGCGAGAGCCATGGCACCGCGGGCGCCGTGCAGCGCGAGAAAACCCAGCCCCTTTACCTCGATGTACACATGCCCGCAGGCAGTCACTTCGACCAGCCCCTACCCGCCACGCACAACGCATTTATTTATGTGTACCGGGGCGAAGTGCAGGTGGGCGACAAGACGGTGCCCGCCCAGCGCATGGCCATCTTGGCCAACGAAGCGGACAGCGATGGCGTGACGCTGACGGCCAGCGCAGATGCCAAATTTCTGCTCATTGCCGGCCAACCGCTCAAGGAGCCCATCGTGCAATACGGCCCGTTTGTGATGAACTCGCAGCAAGAGATTTACCAGGCGCTGAGCGACTTCCGGGATGGTGTGCTGGGCGTTGCCTGAGGATGCAGCGGGCAGCCAAGCGCTATGTTTTTCATAGCTGCTCGCGCATATTTTTAGGGCGCTAGCTGGCTTTTACGCCATAGCGCCGCGTGATCTTGTCGATGGTGCCATTGGCCAGCAGCGCATCCACCGCCTGGTCGATGGCCTTGTGGTCCTGCTCGGTGGTGGAGGCTTTGGACAGCCCAATGTGGATGCGGTCCCGCGCAGCCTCCAGTGCCATTTTTTGCAAGGGTCCCAACCCCAGCATCTTGGCGGTGTACTGCAGCACATAGGCGTCGTTCAGCACCACATCCCCCCGGTTGGCTGCCAGCATGCGCAAGGCCCGCTCGGGGCCCTCGACCTTGGAGAGTTTTTTGCGCTCCAGCAGCACGGGCTCGGCCTCGGCGTAGGCCGCGCCATAAAAGCCCGACAGCGGTGCAACCACATGCAACTGCTGGTCCAGCACATCAGCAAACGACTTCACGCTCTCGGCTTGCAGATGTTTTTTCATACTGAACACCCCCACCACCTCATACCGGTAGGGCTTGGTAAAGCGGGCAAACTCACGCCGCTCTTCGGTGAAGGAGTAGCCGGTGAACACATCAATCTCGCCGCGCTGAAACATCGCGTGGGTGCGCGCGCCGGGAATGTCGGTCAGCACCTCGATCTTGCAGCCCGCCTTGGCTGCCACCGCCAGCAGGATGTCCACATCAATGCCGCGCCCCTCGGCAATCGGCGTTTTGAAGGCGTAGGGTTGCCAGTCCGCAATGGCGTAGCGCAGGGTGCGGCTGCACTGGGCATGCGCCGCCGCGGTGGCGCAGAGCAACACCCCAAGAAGAGCCAAACGCAGCCGGGGGGTTACACACAAGGTCATACAGCACTTTCTGAAGAAGGTGTGCCCAGTATTTTTGCAAGGGCACGCCCCGTCAAGCGGGGAAACTCCGCCCGTCAGCCGTCTGAAGGCTTGCATGCCCTAAGCTAGTCGCATGCACACCCCCACCGCCCGCTCGCCCGATCACCCCCTGGTCAACCTGGCCCTGCAAGGCGGGGGCTCGCACGGGGCCTTTACCTGGGGCGTGCTGGATGCGCTGCTGGAAGACGGCCGGCTGAACTTCGAGGGCATCAGCGGCACCAGCGCGGGCGCCATGAATGCCGTGGCACTGGCCCACGGCTTTGCGCAGGCCGAGGGCAAACCACGCCAGGCCGCCAGAGACAGCGCCCGCCAATCGCTGGAAGACTTTTGGGAGGGCGTGGTCTCCATGGGGGCGCTGGGCAATACGCTGGCCGGTGCGCACAAGGTGCCGTTTGACCTGCTCTTCGGCGGGCTCTCTGCCCTCACCGGCGCGGCCTCGCCCAGCCAGATCCTCTCAGATGCGGTCACCAGTTTCTGGACGCAAGCCGTGTCGCCCTACCAAAGCAACCCGCTGGACATCAACCCCCTGCGCAGCTTTTTGGAGCGGCAGATGGACTTTGAGCGCCTGGCCGCTTACCAGCCGCTCAAGGTGTTTGTGGTGGCCACCAAGGTGCGCACCGGGAAAGCAGAAATTTTCTCTGGCAAGCGGCTCACAGCTGATGCGGTGATGGCCTCGGCCTGCCTGCCCACGGTGTTTCAGGCGGTAGAGATCGAAGGCGAACACTACTGGGACGGCGGCTACGCCGGCAACCCCGCCATCCACCCCCTGATTTACGAATGCCAGTGCCCCGACGTAATGCTGGTGCAGATCAACCCCATCGAGCGCCACCAACTGCCCACCACGGCGGCCGGCATTCTGGACCGGCTCAACGAAATAACCTTCAACTCGGCATTGATTGCTGAGATGCGCGCGATCGACTTTGTGAAACGCCTGTTGGCCGATGGCAAGCTGGACCCGGCGCGATACAAAAACGTGCTGATGCACCGCATCGACGGCGGCGGCGCGCTGGAGGCCTACCCCGCCTCTACCAAGTCAGACACCGACGCCAAGCTCATCCATACGCTGCGGGACCTGGGGCGGGCGTCTGCCAAACACTGGCTCAAAAAGCACCTGGCCTCGATAGGGGTGGCGTGCAGCATCAACATCGCGGCCGACTACCTGGACGACCTGCGCGTACCCACCACACCCTGACGCAAAAAACCCCGCTGCATGGCCGGTACACCGGCCGCACAGCGGGGTTGCAAGCCGCCGCCAGCTTGGGCAGCGGCAATCACCATCTTTGGCTTACGCGAGGTCGAAGCGGTCCAGGTTCATCACCTTGGTCCAGGCGGCCACAAAGTCGCGCACAAATGAGGCTTGCGCATCGTCTGCGGCATACACCTCGGCCAAGGCACGCAGCTGCGAGTTGGAGCCGAACACCAGGTCAACTACAGTGCCGGTCCACTTCAGCGCGCCCGTCTTGCGGTCGCGGCCTTCGAGCACGCCCGCTTCTGTGGCCTTGCTCCACTTCGTGCGCATGTCGAGCAAGTTCACAAAGAAATCGTTGCTCAGGGTTTCTGGCCGGGTGGTGAACACGCCGTGCTGCGCTTGGCCCACATTGGCATTCAGGGCACGCAGGCCACCGACCAGCACCGTCATCTCGGGTGCGCTCAGGGTGAGCAACTGGGCTTTGTCGAGCAGCAGCTCAGCGGCCACGCCTTCCAGTCCTTGGTGGGTGTAGTTGCGGAAACCATCTGCCACCGGCTCCAGCACCTGGTAGGACTCGACGTCGGTTTGCTCTTGCGAGGCATCCATGCGGCCGGGGGCAAAAGGCACGGTCACGGCTTGACCCGCTTTCTGAGCCGCTGCTTCCACCGCCGCATTGCCTGCCAACACAATCAGGTCCGCCAGCGAAATCTTCTTGCCACCGCTCTGGGCCGCATTGAAGGCTTGCTGAATCGCTTCAAGCTTGCCCAGCACCTTGGCCAGCTGCGCAGGCTGGTTGGCCGCCCAGTCTTTGGCGGGGGCCAGGCGGATGCGGGCACCGTTGGCGCCGCCGCGCTTGTCGCTGCCACGGAAGGTAGAGGCAGACGCCCACGCAGTGCTCACCAGCTCAGAGATGCTCAGGCCGGAGGCCAACACTTGGGCCTTCAAAGCAGCCACATCGGCCGCATCGACCAAGGCATGGTCCACCGCAGGAATCGGGTCTTGCCAGCTCAGCACTTCAGCGGGCACCAGCTTGCCCAGGTAGCGGGCACGAGGGCCCATGTCGCGGTGGGTGAGCTTGAACCAGGCGCGGGCAAACGCGTCGGCAAACTCGGCCGGGTTCTGGTGAAAGCGGCGTGAGATCTTCTCGTACGCCGGGTCCATGCGCAACGACATGTCGGCCGTGGTCATCATGGGCGGGTGTTTTTTGGATGGATCGTGCGCATCCGAAATCATGTGCTCCGGTTTCACGTTCTGGGCGACCCACTGGTGGGCGCCCGAGGGGCTCTTGGTCAGCGCCCATTCGTAGCCGAACAACATGTCGAAATAGCCGTTGTCCCAGGTGGTGGGGTTGGGCTTCCAGGCGCCTTCGATGCCGCTGGTGGTGGTGTGCACGCCTTTGCCGCTGCCCAGTTGGTTGATCCAGCCGAGGCCTTGCTCTTCAATGCCTGCGGCTTCGGGCTCGGGGCCCACCAGAGTCGGGTCGCCTGCGCCGTGTGCCTTGCCGAAGGTGTGGCCACCGGCCACCAAGGCCACGGTTTCCTCGTCGTTCATGGCCATGCGGGCAAAGGTTTCGCGCACATCGCGGCCGCTGGCCACGGGGTCAGGCTTGCCGTCCGGGCCTTCCGGGTTCACGTAGATCAGGCCCATCTGCACTGCAGCCAGCGGGCTCTCGAGCTTACGGTCACCGCTGTAGCGGCTGTTTTCCTTGTCGCTAGTGGCGAGCCACGCCTTCTCGGCACCCCAGTAAATGTCTTGCTCGGGTTCCCAGATGTCTTCACGGCCACCGGCGAAACCAAAGGTCTTGAAGCCCATGGATTCCAGCGCCACGTTGCCGGCCAGAATCATCAAATCCGCCCAGGAGAGCTTGCGGCCGTACTTTTGCTTGACCGGCCACAGCAGGCGGCGGGCTTTGTCGAGGTTGCCGTTGTCGGGCCAACTGTTGAGCGGGGCAAAGCGCTGGCTGCCGGAGCCGGCACCGCCGCGGCCATCGGCCGTGCGGTAGGTGCCGGCAGAGTGCCAGGCCATGCGCACCATCAGGCCGCCGTAGTGGCCCCAGTCGGCAGGCCACCAATCTTGCGAATCGGTCATCAAGGCCTTGAGGTCTTGCACCACGGCGTCCAGGTCGAGCGTTTTGAATTCCTCAGCGTAGTTGAAGTCCTCACCCATAGGATTGGAGGCCGGCGCGTGCTGATGCAGGATGCCCAGTTTGAGCTGGCTGGGCCACCAATCGGCGTTCGATGGCGCTGCGGCTTGGGTGTGGGCGCTGGTAGCAGCGTGGGGGAAGGGACATTTGGCAACAGAGGACATGCAACTCTCCTGAGTGGTTGAGAAATCGGTATGGACTGCAGTTTAGTTTTTGACTATTAATCAAGCCAATTCAATTGCACTATATGGGTCATAGTGTTTTTTGTGCTTCCCGCGCTGCATACACTCCCAGCCTAGTTCTCCAACAAAGACCCTTGACTGTGCAAGCCCTGCTCTCCGCCATCGCCACGATGGAAATCCCCTCCGACGCCTGTCGCCTCTTCCACGGACGCGGCGGCCTGTACCCCGGCTGCGAGCAGTGGTCACTGGACTGGTATCCGCCAGTGCTGGTGCTCACCAGCTTCAAGCCGGTGGATGAAGACGACTTGATCACCATCGGCGCCGCAATGTCTGCGCGCTGGAGCACGCTCGCCCCCGGGCAGGCGCTCAACTGGGTCTTCCAGTGCCGTGCCGAGGGGCAGGCCGACACGCGGCTCATGGCGGGCGCGGTGCCTGAGCCCCATGTGGTCACAGAGGCCGGCACCCAGTACAAAGTGCATGTGCTGCGAGGCCAAAACCATGGCCTGTTTCTCGACATGGCCGAAGGCCGCCGCTGGGTGCGCGACTATGTGGCGGCCCACCCCAAGACCTATGCCTTTCGCGTGCTCAACCTGTTTGCTTACACCTGCTCGTTTTCGGTCGTGGCCTTGCGGGCCGGTGCGCGGCATGTGGTGAATGTGGACATGAGCCAGGGCGCGCTCGCCACCGGCCAGCAAAACCACCGGCTCAACGGCATAGCGAGCGGTGTGAGTTTTCTGGGGCACGACATCTTCAAGACCTGGGGCAAGATCACCCGCAGCGGGCCGTATGACCTGGTGGTGCTGGACCCGCCCAGCTACCAAAAAGGCAGCTTTGTCGCTACCAAGGACTACGCCCGCCTGGTGCGCCGCCTGCCCGAGTTGCTTGCGCCCGGCGGCCATGCGCTGGTGTGCCTGAACGCGCCGGAGCTGGACACGGCGTTCCTGAAACAGCACATGCAAGAGCAAGCACCGGCACTGGAGTTCGTGCAGCGTCTGCCCAACCCGGTAGCGTTTGCGGATGCGGAGCCGGAGCGGGCGCTCAAGGTGTTGGTGTACCGGGCAGAGAATGAAGTGCCTGCAAACGCCGCGAACTAGATGCTCTTCTTTTCATAGCAACAAGTGCTGGTAGAACGGGGGCTTTTGCCTTATTTTTCAGCCAGCTTGGCATCAACCGGTGCCAAGTTGTGTGAGGTCAACAAACCCAGCAGTACCAAAGGCACGCCCACTCCAAAAGCGCCCCGAATGCCCCAATGCTCCGCCACAAAGCCCAACACCGGAGGCGCCAGCAAAAAAATCACAAACCCGGTTTGCGCCAACGCGGCCACATTCACAGCTGCGGGGCGGTCCGTGCGCTGAGCAGCAGCAGACATTGCCAACGGGAAAATGGCACTGGAGCCCACGCCTATCAGGGCAAAACCCAGCATGGCCCACGCAGGCTGCGGTGCCCCGGCCACCAGTACCGCACCTGCCAACAGCACACTCAACAATCCACGGGCTACAGGCACTGGCGTCCAACGCTCTACCAGCGCATCCGCCACAAACCGGGTAGCCGCTTGTGCCAAAGCCACGGTGGACACCGCCAAGGCACTCACGCTGGCGTTGCTCTCAAAAATATTGCGCATGTAAATGGCAGACCAATCAATGCCAGCGCCTTCCAACAACAGGGCACCGGCACAACTCGCCACCAACAGCAAAATGCCGGGCGTCGGTCTGGCCCAACGCGGAGCGGCTTGCCCAGCAGCAGCGGCGTTTTGCTCACGGGCAGGCGCTGCCTCAAACCGCCCCAGCAGCAAAAGGGTTGCAACGCTCGCCAAAGGCACCATGCCAAGCAATTGCATTTGTGGAGACCAGTGCCACCAACTGGCGCAAGCGCTCAAGCCCCCTGCGCTGAAAAAGCCGAAACTCCAAAAAGCATGCGAGCGATTCATGATGCGGCGACCCAGGAGGTGCTCTACCCTGTCAGCCTCCAGGTTGACCACGGTTTCTACGCAGCCAATGGCCAAGCCCGCCAGAAACAAAGCAACAAACATCATCCAGGGTGTAGCGGCAAAGCTCGCCAGTGCGTACGCCGCCGAGATGCCGGGCAACACACTGAGCAACGCGCGCCGCAAGCCAACCCGCTCCAGCCAGGGCGCCAGCACTGTGAGCGACACCAGCGTCCCACTGGCCACGCCGATGAGTGCCAGCCCCAATGCGCCCTCCCCCAACTCCAGCTGGCGCTGCAACTCGGGCAAGCGAGGGTAAAAACCGCCCATGCTGAAGGAGTACAGGAAAAAGGCGGCAAACACCTGGTGATGCGCCGGCAACCGCAATCCCAGACTGTGTGCCCAGCGGGACATCATGCCGACCAATCCTCGTCCAACCGGACACGGAGAGTGGACAACACCGTGTCCGCGTCAGTTGCTGCATGCAAGTCGAATGCACCGGCCTCTGCTCTCCAGCCGCCACGCACTTCGTCGCAATAGGCAAAAGCACGCATCGGCAGATGAAATTGCAGGACGCCACGTTCACCCGCTTGCAGGGCCAACTTGCCAAAGGCTTTGAGCTCTCTGGCCGGGCGCATCACACTGCATTCCAGGTCAGACACATAGAGCTGCACCACGGTACTTCCGGTGCGATTGCCCACGTTGTGTACATCCATCTCCAGCACCAAGGGTTGATCGGGCTGCACGCACGATGAAACGCTGCGTAACCCCCCGTATTCAAACCGGGTGTAAGACAGGCCATAGCCGAACGGGAACTGCACTGGAAATTGGTGATGCTGGTAGTGCCGATAGCCGATGAGGATGCCCTCTTCATAGCGCACGTGCCCATCCACACCGGGGTACAGCGCAGCATTGCCATGGGCCACTGTGTCCTGCAAGCGCAGCGGCCAGGTTTGCGGCAGGCGCCCGCCGGGCTCGGCGGCACCCAGCAACACATCGGCAATTGCATTGCCGCACTCTTGCCCCGGGTACCAGGCCTGGAGTACGGCAGGCACCTGTTCCAGCCAAGGCAATGCCAAGGGCGAACCGCTTTGCAACACCACCACTGTTCGCGGATTGGCGGCAACCACCCTTGCAATCAGCGCATCTTGCAGATGCGGCAGTGCCAAGGTATGGCGGTCCAAGCCTTCGTTGTCCCATTCGGCGTTCAAGCCTGCAAACACAATGGCCACATCGGCAGCGCGGGCGGCCTCCACAGCCTGCGCAATATCCGACTCGCCCAGCATGCGATGGGCACCAAAACGGACCGCACGGAAAGGAATGTCTTCATGCGTCTGGGTGCTGTACTCCGCCACGATGTCGCACACTTCACCGGCTTGCAAGTCGCGTGAGTGAATAACCTCCTCACAGCCAAACGTGAAATAGGTTTCACCACGGCACCAATGGGTCCAAGCATCCACCGCCAACACACCATTGATGTACGCGCGACTACGCCCAGCACTGACCAACGAAAACTGGTGCACGCCAGAACGTTGCGCCACAAACTGCAAGCGGGCCCGTGCAGAGAAATGCGCTCCATGCACACCATCCGGCGAGTGCCCTGCCCACATCTGCTCCGTGTTGTGCACGATTTGGCGAGACACCACCGGGCCACTCAGGTCTGCAGAATCATAAAACTCCATTTGCACAGGCGCATGGACCACGGGCACCCAACGGTGAATATCTGCACCTGCGTGGTGTGTAAAGCTGGCACCGGGCCACTGGGCACGCAGGCCATCCAAAGGAGAGACACGGTAGTGCGCATTGACGGTCGCGCTCCCGCCGCCCATGATTTGCGGCACAGTGGCAGCCATGCCAATCAAGGCCACCTTTTGCCCCGCAGTAGGCGCCAGAGGCAATATATGGGTCTTGTTCTTTAACAAGACCGTACCTTCCGAACCCAGTTTACGAATCAGGGCGCGGTGGGCAGCAATGTCTTCGGAGCGCTCGGCCGGAATCACCGGATCAGCAAAACTGCCCACGCGTTGCATGAGTTGCAGCACCCGGCGGGCGCACTCACGCACTGCCAGTGCGGGCAATCGCCCCTCATTCACCGCTTGCACCAAAGCCGCGCCCCGGTGGCGCGTAGGGCCCGGCATTTCCAGGTCCGTGCCAGCTTGCACGCCGTCCACAGTTTCATGCTCAGCAAACCAGTCGGTCATGACCATGCCGTCAAAACCCCATTCCTTGCGCAACACGTCCGTCACCAAGCGGCGGTGATTGCTAGCGAAGGTGCCGTCAATACGGTTGTAGGAGGTCATCACAGCCCACACACCAGCCTCTTTCACCGCACGCTCAAAGGGCAACAGGTACAGCTCACGCAGCGCGCGCTCCGGCACATCCGAGCTCATGCTCATGCGTTGGAACTCGCTCTCGTTGCCCACAAAGTGTTTGATAGTGGCGGCCACACCCGTGCTCTGCACACCACGCACATAGGCCACGGCCATTTCGGATGACAACCACGGGTCCTCCGAGTAGCACTCAAAATTGCGCCCATTAAATACGGTGCGATGCAGGTTGACGGTGGGGGCCAACAAGACGCGGGCCCCCTTTTGCTTGGCTTCCACACCGAGCGCAGCGCCGGTTTGCTGTACGAGCTCCGGGTTCCAGGTAGACGCGAGTGCAATGCCCACCGGGAAGCAGGCGGTGCTAGGCCCGTCTTTGAAGATGCCGCCGCGCGCGCCGTTAGGCCCATCGCTGACTTTGACGGAAGGAATACTCAAACGGGGCACGGGCACCGACGTCCAGAAATCCGCCCCAGTGAGCAAGGAGACCTGCTCCTCCAGCGTCATTTGATCCAAAAGGGATTCGATCATGGGGATATCCATCAAGCGACCGCCTGCGCGGCAATGGTGTTTTGCAAAAATCTGTATGACGTTTTGGGGGTGCGTTGCTGGGTGGCGTAATCCACGTGCACGATGCCGAAACGTTTGCTGTAACCGTAAGACCACTCGTAGTTGTCCAACAGGGACCAGACCAGGTAGCCTTTGAGGTTGACGCCCTCGGCTACCGCATCACTGGCAACGCTCAGGTATTGGCGAAGGTAGTCCACACGGGCAGGGTCGTCACATGTGCCGTTGACCAGCACATCAGCACTCGCACACCCGTTCTCGGTGACATACAGCTCCGGGTTGCCGAATTCGTCACGCATTTGCAGCAAGACCTCTTTGAATGCAGAGGGGGCGATTTCCCAACCCATGTCGGTCACTGGCGAGCCTGCAGGCGGATCAACCAGTTCCACACCAAACAAGGCTTCGGGATTGGCTTTGACGTAGTTGTAGCTGTAGTGGTTAAAACCGATCCAGTCCAATGGCTGGCAAATCGTTTGCAGGTCACCCGCTTGCACGGCGCCGCTTTTCTCCTGCAACCAGGCTGCCAGCTGACCGGGGTATTCCCCCTTGATCAGCACATCGCGGAAACCCCGGTTCCACAGCACGTCCATATCCTTGGCGGCTTGTGCATCTGCAGCGCTCGTGCTCGCAGGTTTCATCGGGTGCAAGTTGGGAATGATGCCGTACTTGATCGTCGGGGCTATCGCACGCATGGCCGAGACCGATGCACCATGCGCCATGTTGATATGGTGAATGGCGCGCAGTGTGGCGCGCTCGTCCGTCAGTCCGGGAGCATGGCGTCCGATCATGTAGCCGATGAGCGAAAAGATGTTGGGCTCATTGAAGGTGCAAATGCGTGGCACACGGTCACCCAAGGCACGGACCATGATTTCGGCGTAGTCGGTAAACCAGTCCACGATGTCGCGATTGGCCCAACCGCCTTTGTCTTGCAAGGCTTGGGGCAGGTCCCAGTGATACAAGCACAGCCAGGGCTCAAGGCCGGCTTCCAAGGTTGCATCTACCAACCGGTCATAAAACGCCAACCCCTTGGAGTTGGCCGGCCCGGTTCCCTCCGCCTGAATGCGGGGCCACGCGCTGGAGAAACGATACACCTTGGCA
>Ga0228700_1000945_pt1 | contig 21678 bp, 22 predicted proteins | sample McNCre317_Aug_MG_FD_178019 | JGI IMG/M metagenome (GOLD analysis project Ga0228700, IMG submission 178019) | Freshwater microbial communities from McNutts Creek, Athens, Georgia, United States - 3-17_Aug_MG | ecosystem: Environmental > Aquatic > Freshwater > Creek | place: USA: Georgia...
GGTCGTCGGTGATCGGGAATGCAAAGTATGCGTAGATCGAGAATGCCGAACCGAGGAACGACAGCACGAACAGGCTTGCCACCTGACGCACGGCAGCACGCTCGTGCTTCGGGCTCTTGTCGGTCATGCGCACGCGGTGCGGCTCGAGACCTGGATCCTTGATCGCGTCGGCTGGGATTACTGCCAATCCGCCTTCATAGGTGTGCTCAGCGCCGCCCTTGGCTGCTGATTTGCCCTGATTGCTCAACTGAAACTCCTTGTTTCTTTGAATCTTGTTTGACGAGCCCTAGTTGGACTTCGCGCCCAGCCAGATGGTGATTGCGATGATGCCACCGAGCGCGAACACCCAGGCGAACAGACCCTCGACAACCGGACCAAGGTTGGCAAGCTCGTAGCCGCCAGCCGATGGGTTGTTCTCGACGAACTTGAGGTAAGAAATGATGTCTTTCTTGTCCTGTGGGGTCAGGTTGGCATCGTTGAAGACTGGCATGTTCTGAGGGCCAGTTGCCATTGCCTCGTAGATGTGCTTAGGGTCAACGCCCTTGAGGCTAGGGGCAAACTTGCCCTCGGTCAGCGCACCACCGGCACCAACGGCGTTGTGGCACATTGCGCAGTTGATGCGGAACAGTTCGCCACCGCGAGTGGTGTTGCCGTTAGTGGCGACAGCCTCGTCGGTAGGAACGGCTGGGCCAGGAGCCAGCGAGGCAACGTATGCGGCCAGCGCATCGATCTGCTCGTTGGTGAACTGGACGTCCTTCTTGAACATCTGTGGGCCCGAGAGCTGACCAGGCATGCGGCCGGTGCCAACCTGGAAGTCGACCGAAGCAGCACCAACGCCGATGAGGCTAGGGGCGGCAGCGGTGCCTTCGGCGTTCTTGCCGTGGCAGCTGGCGCAGTTCGCAAGGAACAGCTTCTTGCCCTCGTCGACCTGAGCCTGCGAGTATTCGGCCGACTGGGTGGTCTTGGCTACGGTGGTTGCCACTGCGTAGCCGCCGCCGGTGACCATCAGGCCAGCAGCAATCACCATTACGGCGGCCAGCTTGTTGCGGCCTCCGGTGCGCTTCATGAATGCCATTTGATTGATTCCTTGCTTCTTATTTCAGAACGTAGACGATGAGGAACAGACCGATCCAAACAACGTCAACAAAGTGCCAGTAGTACGAAACGACAATCGCGCTGGTGGCCTCGTAGTGGCCAAACTTCTTTGCGGCGAATGTGCGGCCAATAACGAGGAGGAAGGCGATAAGACCACCGGTAACGTGCAGCGCGTGGAAGCCCGTGGTGATGTAGAAGGCGCTGCCATACGAGTCGGAGTTGAGTGCAACGCCGTCGGCGATGAGGTTGGAGTATTCCCAGACCTGACCCGAGACGAAGATTGCGCCCATGACGTAGCTGATAGCGAACCACTCAACCATGCCCCACTTGAGCGGTGACTTGCCGGTGGCGCGAGGCTGCATGCGCTCGGCGGCGAATACGCCGAACTGAGCGGTGAACGACGACAGCACCAGGATGATGGTGTTGGTCAGCGCGAATGGGATGTTCAGCTTCTCGGTGCCAGCAGCCCAAATCAATGGGGAGTTGGCCTTGAGGCTGAAATACATTGCGAACAGAGCGGCGAAGAACATCACCTCACTGCCAAGCCATACGATGGTGCCAACCGAGGTGGCGCTAGGTCGATTGATGACAGGTGCACTTATGGTCGTCATGCCCACAATCCTACTCCTGAAAAACCCCTGATAGCGGCAAAAACAGGGGAGTGGGAGTGTCGTGTGGGGGCTTAAAATTCAACACATGACCTCTGCATACACGTGGCCCGAAATTCTCGGCATTCTGCTTAGCAAAAGCGACCTAAATCGCGGTCAGGCGAGCTGGGCAATGCGCGAAATTATGTCTGGCGAGGCAAGCGAGGCGCAGGTCGGTGCCTTCATGATGGCGTTGCGCGCCAAGGGGGAGTCGGTCGATGAATTGGCCGGCCTTGTCGACGTGATGCTTGATCATTCGGTGATTTTGGATACCGGCAGCAACGCGGTTGACATCGTTGGAACCGGTGGCGACATGATTGGCACCGTCAACGTGTCGACGATGGCCTCAATCGTGACCTCGGCCATGGGTGTTCCGGTCATGAAACACGGCAGCAGGTCTGCCTCGGGTAAGACCGGCTCGTCTGAGATGCTCGAGGTGCTGGGTGTGCGCCTCGACCTTTCGCCCGAGCGGGTGGCCGACATTTTTCGCGAAATCGGCATCACATTCTTTTTCGCGCCGGTTTTTCACCCTGCAATGCGACATGTTGCGCCGATCCGCAAGCAGCTGGGCGTGCCAACTACGTTTAACTTTCTGGGGCCGCTCGCCAATCCCGCGCAGCCAATTGCAACATCGCTCGGCGTTGCAAACCGCCTAGTCGCGCCGCTAATGGCGGCCGAGGTAGCCGCCCGCGGTCGCACGGCGCTCGTCTTTAGAGGCGACGACGGTCTTGATGAACTGACCACGACTGCGGCAAGCACAATCTGGCAGGTCTCGAGTGGCGAAGTGCGCGAGCTGCGACTAGACCCGCTGGATCTAGGCATGCGTCGCGCGCCGCTAGAACTGCTTGTTGGCGGCGATGCTCACGAGAACGCCGAGGTTGCCCGCAGCCTTTTTGCCGCACAAAGGGGAGAGCGTCTCGACGCGATTCGCGACATCGTTGCGCTCAACGCGGCCGGCGGCCTGGTTGCCTACGAATTGGCTAAGGATCCATCGCGCGTCGAGGTTAGCTTGCTCGAGCGCTTCGCCGTGGGCGTCGAGCGAGCCTTTGAGGCAATCGATTCAGGGGCGGCCAGCGAGAAGCTGTCGAGCTGGATCGCGGTTTCGCAGAGCTAACACCAGCGCCGGCAACCAGAGCCGGCTCAAAAATCACCGAGGAGTGGCCTGATTGGCCAAATAACCATTACTTGACATAATGTGCATTATCGGCAAATGAGGGTGGGGTTAGCCCTGCCAGGACCGCAGCCAATTCGTCAGCTCGTGTGGGCCAAAGGAATCGTTCGATTGCAACAGATCGTCGAGGTGCCACCAGGCGAATTCCAAAACGTCGCGGCGTTCGTCGGCCGTCCAGCCGGTTTGGTCCAGCGCAAAAATCGGTGTCGGCAGGCTGGTTTCGGTCGAATTCGTTGGTGCTTGGATGCCGTGGCTCGGCTCATCGCCCCCAGCGGCGCCAGAATTCAGGCCGATTGACGTTATGTCAAGTTGAAAAAAGTGATCGACGTAGGTGTGAAAGTTGATGCCGTCGCCCCAATCCCAGCGACCGCGCGTAACCCATACCGGTTCGCCGAGTTGTTCTGCAGAAACCTGAATGCCGGTCTCTTCGGCCAGCTCGCGAACGGCCGCCTGAATCGGTGTCTCGCCCTCGTCGATTCCCCCGCCCGGGGTTATCCAGCGCGGTGGCAGCCCAACCTCTGGATCGAAGTGCGTTAGGAGCAAGAAGACGTTCCGCTTGCCATCGTGCAACAAGACTCGTGCGGTCTCGCGGTCTTGACCAGGTTGCATTCTTGCCCTAGGCCCTGGTCGGTGCGTGGCCGCGCGGTTTTTCGACCTTGAAGAGGCGCAGCGAGAGCTGCATCAGATAGCCAATGCCAAACGCAAACAACACCGTGCCGAGCCCGACTCGACCACCCAAAGACCAACCGACCACCAGCACGAGTGACTCATACACGGTTCGAATCAGCCATACGGGTTTGTTGAAACGACGCTTGGTGCCCATCACCAGGCCGTCGCGCGGCCCCATTCCCAGGTTGCTGCTGATGTAGAGCCCGGTGGCAAACGCAACAACCGCCATGCCCAACAGAAACTCGAAGGTGGCCAACCAGAATTCGGTTGGTCGAGGCGTGAAAGGCAGCCAGAGGTCGACGAAAAGGCCGATGCAGATCGCGTTGAGGACGCTGCCCACGCCGACTCGCACCTTGAGCGGAATCCAGGCAATCATCACTGCCACCGAAACGATGATCGAGGCAATGCCGTAGCTAATGCCAGCCTGCAGCGAGATTCCCTGCGCCAGGACGTCCCAGGGGGCGATGCCGATGCCCGCGTTGACCATTAGCGCAATGCCAAGACCATAGACGAAGAGTCCGAACATGAGACGCGTTAGGCGCTGGGTCATGGCTAGAGCCGGGTGTTTGGGCATGGATCAAGCCTAGGCGAGGCACAATGTAGCTGTGACTAAGCCATACCTCGACGCGCCAGTGCCCCATCGTCTAGCCCACCGCGGCGCGACCATGGCCGGCCAATTCGACGAAAACAGCTGGGATGCGTTTCGTGCAGCGTTGAGCCTTGGCGCTTCGCACCTCGAGACCGACGCCCAGGTGACCAGCGACGGTCACGCTGTGCTCGTTCACGATGACGACTTGGTGCGGGTTGGTGCCACTCCCCTTACCGGTGGCCGGATAAGGGTTGCGGAATACTCGCTGGCCGAGCTTGAGGCCATGCGGCTCGCGAAGGGTGGAGCAATCCCCTCGTTGCTGGCGACCCTGCTCGAGTTTCCTGACGCGCGATTCAACATCGATGTGAAGCGCATCGGTGTGGCGGCGCCGATTGCCGACGCCGTCAACGCAACGGCGGCATGGGATCGAGTGCTCATCACCAGCTTCTCTGACCGTCGACGCAAAGCGGCACTGAGGCTGATGAAGCGACCGGACGTGGCAACGAGCGCCGGTGTCAGCCGGCTTTTGTTGGCCTTCGCTGCCGCGGGAATCGCGCAGTTGCTGCCCGTCATCGCGCGTCGGTCGCTGGTGCGATTTGCCTTGAGGGGCATCGATGCCCTGCAGATTCCGATCAGTGAGGCAGGTTTTCGAATCGACCGACCTTGGTTCGTGCGGTCGGTGCGCGATGTCGGAGTGCATGTGCACTTTTGGGTCATCAACGATCGTGACGAGGCGAATCGCCTGCTTGCCATGGGGGCGAGCGGTATCGTGAGCGACGACCTCGAGAGAACTTTGTGAATTCCATGGGGACGGGTGAAATCGGGAACTAAAAGTCGGCGGCCTCTGTTTGACTACTCGTGCCCCACAAGGGCCTTCAGGAGGTACAAATGTCACAACAGACCATGCGCGGAATGCGACTTGGTGCGCAGAGTCTCGAGAACGAGAACGGCGTTGCCTACTCGGCGCGCGCGAGCCACACCTACCAATGCCCACGCGGTCACCAGACCAACGTAGTTTTCGCGGCCGAGGCAGATCTTCCTGAGACCTGGCAGTGCAAAACCTGCGACGAGCAGGGTGTCTTGATCGAAGACGGCAAGATCCTTGAGATCAAGCACGAAGAAAAGACCCCTCGCAGTCACTGGGAGATGCTGCTTGAGCGTCGTTCACGCGAGGAGCTCGAAGAGATCCTGCAGGAACGCCTCGAATACATTCGAGATCGTCGATCGGCCGGAAAAGCCGACCTCTAGTCGCGCTTGCGCCCCGTTAGGCGACGCAAACCCCACTTGGTAACGAGCCAGAGTGCTTCAGCCACAATCCCCATGGTCATTTTCGACTGCCCAAATTCGCGTTCGACAAATGTGATGGGCACCTCGACCACTCGGCCGCCGGCCATGATTGACCGCCAGGCCATTTCGACCTGAAATGAATAGCCGTATGCGGCGACGTCGGCGAGTTCGAGCCGGTTCAAGAAGCTGGCGCGAAACACCCTGAATCCGGCAGTCATGTCTTTGACTCCGACGCCGAGCATCAAGTTGACGTATAGATTTCCGATTCGCGAAATCAGGCGGCGATGCAACGGCCAGTTGACCACGGAGCCACCAGGAACCCAGCGCGAACCGATTACCAAATCTGCGTTCGGAGCCGCGGCAATCAGTCGCGGAAGGTCAATGGCGCGGTGCGAGCCATCGGCATCCATCTCGATCAAAAATTCGTAACCACGCGAGGTTCCCCAAGCGAATCCCGCCAAATATGCCGGACCGAGGCCCTGTTTTTGTTCCCGGTGCAAAACCGAGATGCGTTGGTCGTCGCGCGCCAGGGCCTCGGCTAGGGCGCCCGTGCCATCGGGTGAATTGTCGTCGACTATCAACAGGTCTACGTCGGCGTTGTGGACGAACAGCTCGCGCACTGCCGTCTCGAGCGTCAGGGCCTCGCGATAGGTCGGCATGACAACGAGTATCTGATTAGGCGTCATCATTGCGGCGCGCTCGCCTTTCGTCGTTGGCGGAACATCGCTGCCAGACCGGCCGCGGCTAGGAAGATACCAACTAGGTTGGCGCCTAGGGCAACGTATCCGCCGGCGAAGAAGGCGGGCGTCTTGGCGTTGCTAAGCGGCACGTCGGCCACGATCGCACCTGGCCGGAAGGCCGGAATCGAAGCCATAACGCTGCCATCGGCGGCAAAGACCGCGGTAACGCCAACGGTCGAGTCGTTCACCACGGTTCGACCGAACTCGATAGCCCTGAGTCGTGCGATGGCTGCCTGTTGGTAGGTCTCGTCGCTGTGACCGAAATCCGAGTTGTTGGTCTGAGAAATCAACACCTGTGCGCCATCGGTCACCAACTTGTTGTTGAGGTCATCAATCGCAATCTCAAAGCAGATGTTCACACCAACGCTGTGGTTTGCTACCGACATGACACCCGATGCGGTGCCGAAGGTGTATCCGTGGCTGATAAGGCCGATCAGATCAGGAGCGAGCGCATACCAAAAATCACGATCCGGAACGAACTCGGCAAACGGCACCGGGCGTTGCTTGTCGTATCGGGCGACCTCTCCCCTGTTTGGCAGCCAGAGCACCGACGAGTTGAACAGGTCGACGCCTCGCTGGGTGATGGTGCCAAACAACAACGGAGCGCGCAAACGAGTCGAGACAAAGTCGTTGACACGCACGGCGGTTGCCGAGTCGCGCTCGGGGTTGATGTCGACCGCGTTTTCGGGCCAGACGACCAGATCGGGAGTTGCCTCTGGCTTGTAGTCATCAGAACGCTGGACGATGGTGGCCGATGCACGCAGGTGTTTTTCAAAGATGCTTCCGGCTACTGGATTGGCAAAGAGTCCGGCATTGGCATTGCCCTGCACGGCCGCGATGCGCATTGAGCCGGCATCGTCGCGAACAGGTGGCCGCACCACGAGTGGCACGGCAAGCAGAGCGAGAATGACCGCAAGCGGTGCCGCCAGCCCGATTGCCCTCGACGCCACGGCTGCGGCCGCCTCGGGTTTAGCCAGGAGTCGCTCAACGACCAGTAACAGATAACCGCCGATCGCCGCCACAACTAACGACAGCAGCGGTAGTCCCCCAAGGTAGGCCCAGTTCGCCAGCGGTGACGCCGACTGGCTCATCGCCAGGCGAGACCAGGGAAAACCGCCATACGGCCACGAGATGGCCACCCATTCGCGCAGCGACCAGACACAGGCCAACGCCAGGGGCGCAACGAGACCGCGCCATCCGTTACGACTCTCGAAAAGTCGCCAGGTCAGGTTGAGGGCCAGCGCGCCGATGCTAAAGATTGCCGCCTCGAGGGTCGACAACGCGAACAGCGGAATAGGCCCAAGGTATTGGCTCAACCAGTAGACCTGAGCCACATAGAACGCCTGACCAGCCACGAAGCCCAGCCAAAGTGCGCTACGAGGCGATCGGTCACGAAACAGCCACAACATGCCGGCCACCGACACGAAAATCACGGGCCAGAAATCGAATCTTGGATAGGCCAGACCCGAGAGGCTGCCAAAGACTAGCGCCAGAGCGGTAGGAACAAAACGCCGGCTAGCCATAGAACGAATACGCGACGATGCCGCGCTTGACCTTGTCGACGGCATCTCTTGCCGTTTCGGATAGTTTGCCATCGGCAACCTGGGTCAGTTGCTCGAGCACATCGATAATCTGCTTGCACCAGCGAATGAAGTCGCCGGCTAACAGGCCAGAGAGATCGAGAACGGTGTCGAGGCGCGCACCGGTCGTCCAGCGGTGAATAGCAAAGGCAATGCCCGGATCGAGTGGGCTCGACGTCGGCAGTCGGTTCTGCTTTGCGAGGTGGTCTAGGTCGTGCCAGAGGTCGATGGTGTTGTTTAGCACGTCAACGAATCCCTGCTTTGGCAGGCGCGGCTCGAAGTCTTCGTCTCGACGCGCCTCATAGACCAACACGGCCGCCATTGCCGCCAGCCCCGGAGCATCGAGTTCGTTCCAGAGCCCCTCGCGAATCGCCTCGGCAATGAGCAGGTCGCGCTCGCCGTAAATGCGCGCTAGTTTGCGGCCGGGTTCGAGCACCGAATAGTCGCCGTCGTCATCGACGGTCACATAACCAATCGTTTGCAGCAGGTCGCAAATGCGGTCGAAGGTCTTGGCCACCTGATTGGTGCGACCCTCGATTTGATTGAGCGTGGTCTGCAGTTCACGCTCGAGTTTGTGCCAACGCTCGCCCCAGCGCGCATGCGCCTCGCGATCGGTGCAGCTGTGGCAGGCGTGCTGTTTGAGTTTGCGTTTGAGTTGCGCGATGCGCTGCTCCTGAGCCGCCCGACCCTTCGATTGACGGATGTCCTTGCCGCGCTCGGCACGCACGCGACCGTTGGCCAGCACCCGCTCGATATCGCTGATCTCGCGCCGCATGGCTGCATACTCGGTGAAATCGCCCAGGTGGCACTTCATGGCGTTTGCGTATCCGTCGAGTGAGACCTGCTTCTCGCGGATGCCCTTGGCTAATCCGACCACCGATCGGTCGGCCTGGAACTGCGCGAATGACGTTTCGAGAACCTCGCGTGCGCGATTGCGACCGAAGGCCTCGATTAGGTTCACCGACATGTTGTAGGTCGGTTTGAACGGGCTAATCAGCGGATAGGTGCGCTTGCTCGCGAGGCCAGCCACGGTCTGCGGTTCGAGGTTGCCCACCCATTGGATTACCGAATGGCCGATGGTGTCGATGCCACGACGGCCAGCGCGACCGGTCAACTGGGTGTATTCACCCGGAGTGATTTGCACGCGACCCTCGCCGTTGAACTTGTCCAGGCGTTCGAGCACAACGGTGCGAGCGGGCATGTTGATGCCAAGTGCGAGTGTCTCGGTGGCGAACACCACCTTGACTAGCTTGCGCAGGAACAGTTCTTCAACAACTTCTTTAAAGGCTGGCAGCATGCCGGCATGGTGGGCAGCCACGCCACGCTCTAGCGCGGCAAGCCACTCAAAGTAGCCGAGGGTGTTTAGGTCTTCGTCGGCAATCGAATAGGTCTTCTCTTCGACGATTCGACGAATCTGCTGCTTTTCTTCGGTGGTGGTCAGGCGAATTCCACCCGAGGTGCAGGCTCGAACCGCCGACTCGCAGCCGGCTCGCGAGAAAATGAAGAAGATCGCAGGCAGCAAATCTGCTTCGTCGAGGATGTCGATGATCTCGGGTTTGCCGAGTTTTTCGATTCGCGCGAGGCTCGGCCTGCCGCCATAGCCACCCGCATTGCGACCGCGAACCGGCTTGTTGATTGGCTGTCGCAGCTTGGTCTGGTGCTTGTGCACCAATTCTGAGTTCACTCGCTGGTGCTTGCCTTCGCCCTCGAACAGTGGCAGCAACTCATCGCCAAACAAGACGTGTTGAACGAGCGGAACCGGGCGAATCTCGCTCACCACGATTGCGGTGTCGCCGCGAACCTCGTCTAGCCAGGCGCCGAATTCCTCGGCGTTTGAAACGGTTGCACTGAGCGAAACGATTTTCACGTCGCGCGGCAGGTGCAAAATCACTTCTTCCCAAACCGCTCCCCTGAATCGATCGGCCAGGTAGTGCACCTCGTCCATGACAACGTAGCCAAGGCTGATAAGCGCATCCGAGTTGGCATAAATCATGTTTCGCAGCACCTCGGTGGTCATCACAACGATCTGCGCATCGCTGTTTTGATTGGTGTCGCCGGTGAGCAAGCCGACTCGCTCGGCCCCGTAACGCTTGACCAATTCGGCGTATTTTTGGTTGCTAAGCGCCTTGATTGGCGTGGTGTAAAAGACCTTTAGGTCATTGGCGATGGCCAAATGGATGGCAAACTCGCCAATCACGGTTTTTCCGGCGCCAGTAGGCGCCGCGACGAGCACACCCTTGCCCGCGGCCAACTCGTGGCAGGCGCGCTCCTGGAAATCGTCGAGAGGATACTTGAGCAGCGCCGCGAAGTCGTCGAGCGCCGGACTCTGACGCCTAACCTTGGCGGCCCGGTAGCGCTCTGCTGGTGAAAGTTCCTGATCGGTCATGATTATTCGACCAGTGGACTGCCTGCGGCCAGCTCGGCATCGATTTCGGCCTGAGCCTTGGCGTTTCGGCGGGCGCGGCGCTTATCGGTCGCGCTGGCGATCCCAGCGGCAAGGTAATACAGCGCCACTAGTGGCACCATCAGCAAGAACATCGACATTGGGTCGCTAACCGGCGTTGCAAGGGCGGCGATTACGGCAATCAAGAAGATCGCGATGCGCCATCCTTTCAAAATGGCCTTGGCGCTGAGCACGCCCGCGGTATTGAGCAGCACCAACACCACCGGCAACACAAACGCGATTCCGAACACCACGAGAATGCGCAGAATGAACAGCATGTATTCGTTGGCATTGATCACGTTGGCGGCACCGGTTGGGGTGAACCCCAGCAGCGCGATTACGAATGCGGGAACCGAAATCCAGGCCACGTATACGCCTGCCGCAAACAGCGGAATCGCAGCGCCTAGGAACCCGAACGTGTACTTGCGTTCGCGTGCCTTTAGGCCAGGCGTTATGAATGCCCAAACCTGATAGAGCCAAAACGGGCTAGCCAGCAGAATGCCCAGAAAGATCGAAACCTGCACGCGGGTGTCGAAGGCGCCGACCACGGTGCCGAAATTGATGGTGGCATCGATGCCCTTGGCGGCCGAAATCTGTTTTACCGGAGCCTGAAGGATGTGAAATACGGTGTCGAACTGCAGCCATCCGATGACCGTGCCAGCAACTACCCAGAGTGCCGACCAAAACAGGCGGTTGCGCAACTCGAGCAGGTGAGCACCGAGGCTCATGCTGCGTTCGGGATTGCGCTTTCTCGCCATGCCAAAAGTGTTGAGGCTACTGCTTGTCGTTCGACGAGTCGTCGTTCGAGGCAGCCTTGGCGTCTTTTTCGGCAGTTTTTTCGTCGTTCATGGTCTTCATTTCTTTGCGGAAGACACGCATTGACTGGCCGAGGTTCTTTGCGATGCCCGGCAGCTTGGCGCCGCCAAAAATCACCAAACCGATGATCAAAACGATGATGAAGGCCGGGCTCTCGAACAATCTAGCCATGTGTAAACCTGCTTTCGTCAACATTTATGTTTGCCAGAGACTTTATAAGCCTACGCTGTCGCGCCTCGGCCTTGGCTGCTTTGTTACGAACTAACACTGCGCGCTGGGCGAACACCTCGGTGGGGTCCGCGAGAACCGCCGAGTCGGGCTTCGAATAGGTCTCTTTGGAGTCAAGAGCCATCGCTAGCTGCTGCAGCTGATCTGCAAGTTGCATGGCTTGGCGACCGGCGCGCAATGCCTTGTTGGCGAGCTGCCATCCCAAGACCGCGAACACACCCAGCGCGGCCAAGACCAAGATCGCCCAAATCAGAAACCAGAACCAGAAACCCAATTATTCGACCTCGACGTCGGCTGCGGTGGCCGCCTGCCCCAGGGCCATGAGTGCGTAGTCAAGCGCATACTTTTTGGCGGCCTCAGGTGCGATAACTCGGGCCGCTCCCCCGTATCTGGCAATCAGGTGGCCAATATTCGGCAGGTAGCCCACGCGGATGGTGGCGCGCACAGTGCCGGCGTTTTTGCCGTTCGATGCCAAGGTTTCGACGTCGACCGATTCGGCAATGAGTCGATAGGCCTCGGGGTCGACCTCGACCAGAACCTCGGTGTCGGTTTCTTTTGCGACATAAAGCGAATCTTCGGTGGCTGCAGCAGTTCGTGCCTCAGCCGAGATTGGTCGTTCAATCAATCGCGAGTTCTTCATGCGGTCGAGACGAAAGGTCTTGCTCTCGAGCGACTTTGGGCACCAGGCCCGCAGATACCAGTTGTCTGGCCGTGGGTCTAGTCGCAGCGGGTCGAGCTCGCGCACGGTTCGTTCGCCACGTTGATTCACGTATTCGCACTCGATGGCCTGGCCGGTTAGAAGTGCCTTGCGGATGATTTCGACGTCGGGATCGACCGTGGTCTCGCGAACGGCCAAAACCGATGAATCCGACTCGCCAGCAAGCAACTCGAGTAGCTCGGCGATGTCTGGATCGCCCTCGAAGCCCGGCATAGAACCGAGGTACGACAAACCCGCGGCAACTGCCGCGGCCTGGCGCATCGAAATGCGAGGAACCTCGGTCAGGTAATCAGCCTGCAGCATCGACAAAACGCCTGCCTCGAGTTCGTCGAGGTCGAGCAACGCCATGCCCGTTTCCATGCCGCCCACATCGGGTGCGATGCGATTGATGTCTCTGGCGGCCTTTGCGATGTCGTTGCGGGTGCACTTGAAATGCTCCGCAGCCTCATCGAACGTTACGTCGCGGGCCTGGCGCTCCAGATACGCAATCAGGCTCACCGTCAGATTGAAACGGTCGGTGTTATCAAAACCGTTGAGCTTAGGCATGTGCTTTCACCACCTTGTTGAATCCTCCGGCAACCGCATCCAGAAGCGCAACCGGCGATGCGATGCGGATGTCAGACCCGTAGGCGCGGAGTTCTTCGGCTAACAGATGCACATCCATGAAATTCATGCTGTGGTTGACCCACTCGGTTGTCGCGGTCGACCCTTCAACGAAGTGGAACCACGCCTCGCTGCCATTGCGCACGGCGAATTCGGCTACCTGCCCGGCAATCAAGGCACCGAGGTCGGCCCTTGCAGTGGCCAGCTCGTTTCCGGTGGCTGCCCGACCCGCCAGCGCCGAGCCGGTCTCTGAATCCTTGACAACTTTCACCTTCGAGACGATGCGCTTGAGCAAGAAATTGCGCGGTGCCTCGCGGTGGTGATCCCAACACTGCATGAGCCATTGGCTCTCGACGTTTGTGAAAGCCCAGGGCGTGACTCGGCGCCGTTCAATCGAGGTGCTGCCCGGCTTGCGGTAGTCAAATTCGACTTGCATTACCTCGGCAACCGCGTCGGTCAAGGCGATGAACGAAGGCTCGTGCACCTGGATGCGCGGAGCGACCTCTAGCAGGCTGTCGGTCGAGGTCGAAAGGCCCAGCCCACGCAGACGAATTGCCGCTCGGCCAGCGTCACTCGAAAGCGCGCCCTGGGTCCAGATCTCAGACGCGAGATTCAGCAGCTGCACCTGACGCGGCGACAACTCGGTGAAATCAGGGAACGCAAAGTTGCTCTGCGGAATGAAATAGCGAACGTCGTCGTCGATTGTGCGCGTCTGCAGGTTGAAGCCGTTCTCGCGGAGCTCGGCCTTGTCGCGGTCGAATTTGCGATCGAGTGCAACGGTGTCGTCGTCGTTCGCCAATTGCTCTGCGTATGCCTCGACCACGCGGTAGAGGTCACCCTTGGTGAGGCCGTGATTGCCGGCCAAGATCAGCGCGGCGACTATGGCAAACAGGCGCCCAGCGGCGTCGTACTTTTGCACTTGACTCATTTGCCCCCCAGTTCGGTGGACACCAGAATAACGCCTTTGTTAGTCGTTTACGCCGAGGATGTCGACAACAAAAACAAGAGTCGAGTTAGCCGGGATGGTCGACTGCGCGTTGCTGCCGTAGCCCTTGTCTGGCGGGATGACAGTGATGATTTGCGAACCAATGGTCTGGCCGGCAATGCCGTCGACAAAGCCGTCGATGACCGAGCCCTTCTTGAGCTGGAACTGCGCAGGCTGGCCGTTCGACCAGCTCGAGTCAAACACGGTCTTTGAACCCCAAACCGCACCGGTGTAATGAACGGTGACCGACTGGCCAGCCTTGACCACGGCGCCGTGTCCCTTGATCAGAACGGCGGTCTGCTGAGTGGTAGGTGCGTCGGTCTTGAGCATGGTGATGCCAGGTTGACCCGACGGGGCGCGAACCACCGAAGGGAAGCCCGACTGCTGAGGCTGTTCGGCACCAATTGCGCGTGGCAGATAAATCTTGGCGAGCTTGAACACGAACACGACTGCGTCGGTCGGGCCAATCTTCAGGTCGGCGATGCCCTTGCCGCCGTGCGCAATAACCGCAGGAACGACGATGCCAACGGTTGAGCCCTCGGTCACGCCCGAGAGCGCGTGACAAAAGTCGAGACCCATGTTGGCCTTGACATACTGTGCGGCCATGTCGCTGCCGTCGAACTTCGACGACTGGAATACCTTGCCATTGCCGCCGTTTAGGCCGATGTATTCCATGTTCACGAGCTGATCGCCGGTGAACTGGATGCCCTTGCCCTGCTCGAAGACCTGGGTAGTGATGGTCTTGCCATCGAGCTTTCCGTTGATCTTTACGGTCGGCGCACCGGTGGTGTTCTTGACCAGGCTGAGCTTGCTCGCGTCGTCGCCGGCATTGCTTGAGTAGTGCTCGCAGGTCGGCTTGATAGCGGCCACATCTGACTCGAGAGTGGCTGGCTGAAGGCCGGCACAACCCGCGAGTGAAACTGCGGCGGCGGTGGCGGTGAGGATTGCGATGAACTTGCGCACGTAGAAGACCTAACGGTTGGTTTCGATTATTTTACTCGTCGTCGCCGATAGTGGCCTCGGTGACAGGCAACTGCCCCGCATCGGCCTCGGCTCGCGCGTCTGCGGCAGCGGTTGCCGTACGCAGGCTCTTGCGCAACTTTTTGTCGCTGGTTTGGCGTTGCCCCATGTGCTCAGGGTTCCAGGCCGATAGGTCTTCGTCGCTGAACTCGGGCTTGTTTCGAGTCTTGAAGTTAGGCATGACTGCGCCGGGAGCCATGCGTCGTGCCATTACCAAGAACGCGGTGTGGGCGATCATTCGGTGCTCTGGGCGAACCGCCAAGCCCTGCAGGTGCCAGTCGCGAACCATGGATTCCCACGCCTGCGGCTCGGCAAATAGCTCCGACTCACGAAGCGCCTCGGTGAAGCGCGAAAGTTGGGTGACGGTCGCAACATACGCGATTAGAACGCCGCCTGGCACCAGCGCCTGGGCCGATGCCTCAATGCACTCCCATGGCGCGAGCATGTCGAGCACAATGCGGTCGACCGAACCCGCCTCGACCTTCAGTGGCAGCTGCTCCTGCAGATCGCCCAGATGCACGTTCCAGTTTGCTGGCTTCACACCAAAGTTGGTGCGCACATTCGCCTCGGCAATTTCGGCAAATTCGGCACGACGCTCGAACGAATCGAGTCGACCGTTTGGACCAATCGCACGCAGCAAATACATGCTTAGAGCGCCCGAACCCACGCCGGCCTCTACCACGCGCGCACCCGGGAAGATGTCGCCCTCGGTGACGATCTGGGCCGAATCCTTCGGGTAGACGATGGCTGCGCCGCGAGGCATGCTCAAGACAAAGTCGCTCAACAGCGGTCGGAACGCAAGGTATTCGATGCCCTGCTGGTTGACGATAACCGAGCCTTCGGGCTGCCCGATGATGTCGTCATGCAGGACGTCGCCGCGGTGAGTGCCATAACGAGCGCCAGGAGTGAGGGTCACGGTTGCCAGACGACCCTTTGGTCCGGTCAGCTGGACACGGTCACCGGCACGGAACGGCCCGGTCGGCAACGCCCAATTCTGTGAAGGCATGGTCATTCGGTTGCTCCTTGGTTGAAAAAGGTAGTGAGGTGTTCGACAGTGACACCCTCTAGGGTCGGCCAAATCGTTCGACCGGGACGCTCAGGAAGACTCACCACATTGGGCACACCAATCGCGCGCGCGCCCGAGCTCTCGGCCGACAGTAGCCCATTGAGTGAATCCTCGATGGCGATGCAGTCCACAATGGCCACGCCGAGTTTTTCGGCCGCGATTAGGTATGGGTCTGGGTGCGGTTTGCCGCGCGGAACCTCATCGCCACCGATAACGACATCGAAGGCTTCGATTCCGCCCAGTTCGGCGGTCAGCGCGTCGACAACCGACATGGCCATGCGGCGAAGCGACATGGTTACCAGTGCCGTCGGGATTCCCTGCTCGCGAAGCTCGAGAAGCAATTCGCGAGCACCCGGACGCCAAGGCACATGGTTATTCAGGTGGCCCACAACATCGTTGGTGAGTCGGTCGATGATTTGCTGCGGCTCGAGCGGTGACCCGATTCGCTCCTTGATCACCAGAGTCGACTCGTACAGGCTCATGCCAACCAGGTCTAGGCCGTCATTTGGCCCCCACGAGGCGCCGTGCTCTTCGGCTAGCGCCTGTTCACTCGAGAGCCAGTAGTGCTCCGAATCGATGAGGGTGCCGTCCATGTCCCATAGAACAGCCTTTGGTTTTTGCATAGGCATCGAGTTTAGCCGCCGCCCCTGTGCATAGCCCTTAGCGAATAGGCTGGATAGTCGAACCGGAGGGAAATCCATTGAGCATTCTGCAAACAGGACGCATTCTCGTTGTCGCCTTCGAGGGCTGGAACGATGCCGGTGAGGCCGCGTCAGGTGCGGCCAAGGTGATTGCGCGCGAATTGCAGGCCGATGTCGTTGCCGCAATCGACACCGAGGACTACTACGACTTTCAGTTTTCGCGCCCAATGGTGTCGTTCGATGAAAACGGCCTGCGCCAGCTGAGCTGGCCAACCACCGAGTTCTATGCCCCGGGCGTAGAGGTCGTTCAGGCTCAACCGCAGCAGGCTCGAGTGCACGTGCTCGTGGGTGTCGAACCGTCTCGCCGTTGGAAGGCCTTCACCGGTGAGGTGCTCGAAATGATTGAGGATCGCGAAATCGATGCCGTGATCTTCCTTGGTTCGCTGCTTGCCGACGTGCCGCACACTCGTGCGATTGCGACCACAATCACCTCACAGAATGCGGGCTTGCGCGCAGAACTGGATTTCGAGAAGAGCGACTACGAAGGCCCGGTCGGAATCCTTAGCGTGCTTGGCATGGCGCTCGAGGCCGCTGGCATTCCAACCATCTCGATCTGGGCATCGGTGCCGCACTATGCGCACACTCCCCCGGTGCCAAAGGCTTCATTGGCCGTGCTGGTGCAGGTCGAGCGCGTGCTCGGCCTTGAATTTGGCCACGAAACCCTGGCACAAGACTCGTTCACCTGGGAGCGTGCCGTCGACGAGCTATGCGAGGGCGACGAAGAACTCGGCAATTACGTGAAGTCTCTAGAGACGGCGCGTGACGAGTATGAGTCTCAGGTCGCCAACGGCGATGCGCTCGCCGCAGAGGTTGAGCGGTTCTTGCGCGACAACCAGTCGCCCGACGAAAAGCCCTAGGCGACTAGGTTGCCGGTGGTCAGTAGTCCAAGGATTAGCGCGCCCACGACCACGCGATAGACCACAAACGGCATGAACGATCCACGCACCAAGAACTTGAGCAGTGCCGAGATGACCGCGTAACCGACTCCGAACGAAATGACCGTTGCCACGAGGGTTGCCAGCATCATGTCGCCCGAGAGGTCTCCGACCGACTTCGCGAACTCATACAGTCCGCTAGCCAACACGGCTGGAATTGCCAGAAGGAAGCTATAGCGCGCGGCGGCCTCACGGGTGTAGCCAAGGGCCAGTCCAACCGAGATTGTTCCACCGCTGCGCGAGACGCCCGGAATCACTGCCAAGGCCTGGCCCAGACCGAAAGCGATGCCATGCTTGTAGCTGAGCGAGTCCAATTCGCGGTTGCGCTTGCCAAAGGCGTCGGCGGCGCCAAGAATCAAACCGAAAACGATCAGCATCATGCCGGCTACCCATAGGCTGCGCAGCTGGTTTTCGATTAGGTCTTTGAATGCCAAACCGACAACGACCACTGGCAGCGAACCAATGATTACGAGCCAGCCCATGCGGTAATCGGCTCCGCGAGCGGCTGGAGCCTTGATGCCGGCGAACCAACCAGAGGCGATGCGCACGATGTCTTTGAAGAAATAGAGAAGAACGGCGGCCTCGGTGCCCAACTGAATGGTGGCGATGAACGCGGTGAGTGCCGGCTTGCTCATCGACGAAAGGCCGAGCAGTTGCTGCACAAGGGCAACGTGTGCGCTAGATGAAATCGGCAAGAACTCAGTTAGGCCCTGAACGATGCCAAGGACAATGGCGTCAAAGAGGTTCATTCGTCGTAGTCATCCTGAACAAATGGAAGGAATTCGTCGTATTTCTCGGTGAGCGCCTCTTCATAATCGAGAAACGCCTCAAGCAGCTGATCGTATGCGGCCTCGACGTTCGGATCCTCATTGCCTCGACGGTTCGAGACCGCCTCGAAGTGGCGCTCGAGGGCTGCGGTGAGCTGGCTCAGGGCCATGCGCGGTTCAACTGACATGTGCCCAAACTACCCCACCAACCTGAGAAATCTCTAGCCGAGCGTGAACTCGATTGCCGGGGTGGCGCGACGGCCGCAACTCTGGTAATGTAAACGCTCGTTGCTCTTGCTTCCCAAGCGAGATACACCACCTGTCCGGGTGGCGGAATGGCAGACGCGCTAGCTTGAGGTGCTAGTCCTCGTTAGAGGGTGGGGGTTCAAGTCCCCCTTCGGACACCAAGTGAAAAACCCAGCCAATGGCTGGGTTTTTTCGTTACTGGCTGTCTATTGCTTCGCGAAGCAAGGCAGCCGGAACCGCGCCGCCAAACAGATACCCCTGCCCAAGCGTTACGCCCAGCTTGAGCAGTGCGTCGCGCTCGGCGGCTCGCTCAACCCCTTCTGCAACCACGCGAACACCGATCTCGGCCGCGAACTCTTGCAGTGCTCGAATAAGTGCCTGCTTGATTCGGTCGCCATCGATGTTCGAGACCAATGCTCGCTCGAGTTTCACCATGTCTGGCTTCAACGAAATAATCCGCTTCAGGCTCGAGTAACCGACACCCGTGTCGTCGATTGACAGGCGGATGAACTTGGCGCGCATCATGCCGAGCACGTTGTTGAGTTCACGCATCCGAAGTAATTCATCGTGCTCGGTCAGCTCGATGGCTATCATCACGTTTTGTGGCAATCTGGCCAGTCGCTCCCTGAAACCATTCCCAAGCAGCGTTTTGGAGCTCAGGCCTAGCTCGATCGAGACGTCGTCGCCCAGAGCCTTCGATTGTTCGATTGCGAGATCGTAAGCCAGCAGCTCAAGTTGTTCGCCAAGGCCAACGCGATGCGCCATGTCGAACCAGGTTTCTGATCCGCGCACTGGCGCCTCTTTGAACACCCACTTGGCCTCGCAAGCGAGGATTTTGCCGGTCTCAAAGTTCACGATTGGCTGGAACGTGATGTCGATTGAAGCCGTCTCAATGATTTGTTCGACTAGCGCCTTGGCCTCGATCGAATCAACCAGGCCAGGCGACATGACATTAGCCACGAATCGAGCCGTGGCGCGCTGCTCGAGCGCCGGCGCATCTGCGCTAACAGCCTGCAGATTGGCGCCAAGCTCATCGACGACTCTGGCAAGGTCGGATGCGGCTCGAATCGCTGTCGACATGAATCTGGCGAGAACTTCGAGCTTGGCCGCATCGGCATCGTTAAAGGCATTGGTCTTAGGCGACGTCACCTTCAATACCGCCATGGCTCCCTGGTCGGGCGACAGCGGAACGCACAGCATCGAGATTGCGCCCACCTTTTCGCAGGCTTCGCGATTGACTCGCGGGTCGATTCGGGCGTCGTCGCAGCGCTCAACGTGACCAGAAAGCACGCTCAATCCACTCATTGAGTGATTGATGTCTAGGCGAAGGCCAACGAAATCGCTCAGGTTTCCGGCGCAGGAGGCATACTCGAGGGTGTCTGCGTCGACACGAACCTCGAGCGAACTGCCCTTGGCTTCTGGAATCAAAGTTAGGCAGCCCTCGACTATTCGTCGCAATACTTTGACCGGATCCGATGCAGTTCGAATCGCCTCGTGCAACATTGCCTGTTCACTCATTGCACCCTCCCCTTTTCAATCTATTTCGATTGTGAACAGATTCTAGAAAAGAATGCCGCCGACGCAGCTACTTCAAAGCATTTAACATTCTTCGAATTCGTGTTTTATCGCCGGCCATAATCAGGTATTCCGTGTTGCGCTGGTGACTGGGTTTGCCAACCAGATCACCCGATTTGTTGTAGATGCCGATTTGCGACCCGACATAGCGCTTCGAGTCGACCTCGAAGGCCACCACATGCCCCTTTGGCGCGCACAGCTCGATCAGTTCGTCGCGTGAAAGCCAAGCCTCGTTGTTGTAACTCAACACCAAGGTCTCGCAACGTAGCCCAGCGATTACCTCTGCTAAAGCCGCGGGCATAGTCGTCTTTGAATTGAACGGCGACTTGTTATCGGAGTGTCGCGTGTCGATTCGCTTGTTGGCTATTCCGTAGCCCTCGGGGTTGTCCCAGCGCACGAGTGATTCCCAGACGTGGTAGTTGCCAAAGTATCGGTGCTGGTTATAGGGCGGATCCAAATAGGCCAACTCGACCTCGGGCAACAGGGGTGCGAGCTCGAGCGCATCGCCGCGGATCGCGCTGCCAACCCCCGGCAGGAGTCTCGGATTCTGGATGGTGAGTTCGGCGTGGCTGCGGCGAGCCCAATCCTTGAGGTATGCCATCTGCACGCCGGTGGTCGAATCGACTCGGTCGGCGGCAAGAATCAAGGCACTCAAGAGCGGAAAATATAGCCAGGATGACCGATAGTCACGCTCGATGGCCTCGCGCGCCGCATCGACCCGCTGGCCATTCTTCGGTTGAAAGTAGCGCGCCTTGACGCAGTACTCTTGCGTGAAGAAGCCGTCGACCGGCGGCAGTGCGTTTAGGTGCGCTATCGCATCGTCGAGCTCGTTATCCTGCACGGAGCTCGCATCTAACTCGATCCAGGTCTTGGCAAACACTTCGGAATAGGACGCGACATCGACGGCAGTGGTGTGCATGCCGAGCCCCTTGAGCATCTGTGCAACGCGAGTGGTTCCGGTGAACAGGTCAAGCGCCGATTTGGCGCCCGAGGCTGCCGCGATCGCCGTCAATTGGGGCATCATCGAGCGCTTGGAGCCGAGGTATTTGATCACTTCGGTTCCTTTCGCGAATCAGGCAAATTACCAGCGGGGTAATTCTCAATTAGATTCGCGGTAATTCAAACCTAATTAGCCGCTCTCGCACGGATTAATATTGATAACTATGAGCACTACCGATGGCCTGTCTGCAGCCGCAAGCTTCGCGGTTGAGGCCGCACGCGGCTATTTGGCTGGCAAAACCTGCGTCGTGCTAACGGGTGCCGGAATTTCGACGGATTCTGGAATCCCTGATTATCGCGGCGAGGGTCGAACTCCTAAGCATCCGATGACCTACGAATCCTTCATGAATTCGACCGAGGCACGGCTGCGATATTGGGCGCGCAGTTTTGTAGGTTGGTCGCGAATTGCCACGGCGACGCCTAATCGAGGGCACCGTGCACTCGCCCAGGCGCAACTGGCCGGAATCGTCACAACCGTAATCACGCAGAATGTTGATGGACTACATCAGCTCGCAGGCAGCACCGATGTGATCGACTTGCATGGCCGACTCGACCGCGTGCGATGCATGGGCTGCGGAGTGGTGACTACCCGCGAGCACATGGATAAGCTGCTGGCCGAGTTGAACCCACAGGTGAACAAGTCTGCCGATTTTGAGTTCACTCCCGATGGTGACGCCGAGATTGAGGCCTACGACGGCTTCAGGTTTCCAAATTGCGAGAGCTGCAACGGCATCTTGAAGCCAGACGTCGTCTTTTTTGGCGAACAGGTGCCAACCGCAACCTCAGAGGCTGCCATGG
>Ga0228700_1000947_pt1 | contig 21638 bp, 22 predicted proteins | sample McNCre317_Aug_MG_FD_178019 | JGI IMG/M metagenome (GOLD analysis project Ga0228700, IMG submission 178019) | Freshwater microbial communities from McNutts Creek, Athens, Georgia, United States - 3-17_Aug_MG | ecosystem: Environmental > Aquatic > Freshwater > Creek | place: USA: Georgia...
GGTGGTCTCTGGCATCGTGATTCTGGGTGTGTTCTTGTGGCGAGCCTATTTCACGGTGGTCAAACGTGAGCACATGTTTGAAGCCAAATTGGACGAAGCTACCAAGCGTTTGGTGCAGTCTGAAAAGTTGGCGTCACTAGGCGAACTGGCAGCAGGCGTCGCTCACGAAATCAACAACCCTGTGGGTTATGTATCGTCTAACCTCACGAGCTTGCAAAAGTATTTGACCGCTTACGAAAAAGTATTAGATGCGCCAGAGGCCAGCACTGACAGCATGTTGGCGGTGAAGAAAAAACACAACTACGACTTCATCCGCGAAGACCTGCAAAACCTGTTGAAAGAAACGCAAGAGGGTGTAGGTCGCGTCAAGGCCATCATCCAAGATCTGAAAGACTACGCCCGCACCAACGTGGCCTCGCATTACGTGGCGTCTGACCTTCACATTGGTCTCAAGTCCACCCTTAACATCGCGCACAACCAGCTGAAGAATCGTTCCGATGTGCGCTTGAGTCTTGGCAACTTGCCGCTGGTGGAATGCACGCCCTCACAAATTGACCAAGTGTTTTTGAACCTCATCGTCAACGCCGCCCAAGCCATGCCAGAGGGAAAAATGGGCTTAATTGACATTCGCACCGATTGCAATGAGCGCAAGGTTTGGATTGAGGTGCAAGACAACGGCCCAGGCATTGCGCCTGAAATTTTAAAAAAAATCTTTGACCCATTTTTCACGACCAAAGACCCAGGCACAGGCACGGGCCTCGGGCTTTCGGTGTCGCAAAATATCATCCAACAACACGGTGGCAAGCTGGAAGTCAGTAGCACTGTGGGGATAGGCACCACCTTCAAAATCACCCTTCCGATCAAACGACGTGTATCCAAAGGATCTGCATGAGCGCGAGCAACGAATCATTTGATGCCAGCCAATACAAAGTGCTGTGCGTAGACGATGAGCCTAATATCTTGTCGGCGCTACGCCGCATGTTGTCGCTCGAAGGCTTTGAGGTATTCACTGCTGAGAGTGGTGCACAAGCGCTCGATCTGCTCGTCAAACAACCGGTGAACGTGATCATCTCGGACATGCAAATGCCCGGCATGAATGGCAAAGAGTTGCTGGAAAAAGTCAGGCTGCAATGGCCGCAAACCATGCGTTTGATGCTCACAGGGGCATCCGATGTGTCAGGCGCGATTGAGGCCATCAACCAAGGAGCCATTTATCGGTACACGGCGAAGCCTTGGAACGATGAAGAGTTTTTGGGCACCATCAAATCTTCCATTGCGTTTGGCATGCTGGCCAACGAGCATGACCGCTTGGAGGCGCTGACCGAAGCGCAGAAAGAATCGCTCAATGAAATGGTAGATACGCTGGAATCACGCGTACAAGAACGCACGAAAGATTTACGCGCGGCGTATGTAGCATCAATCAAAGCGTTTTCCAACTTACTGGAACTGCGTCGTGCTGATTTACTGCCGCACTCACGCCGCGTAGCCACGCTGTCGATGAAGATGGCTAAATTGGCTTGTTTGAGTGACGACGAATGTCAGTCGGTGTACATCGCAGGCTTACTACACGACGTCGGAAAAATTGGTCTGAGTGATCGTGTGCTCAACACCAAGTTCATCGAACTACCCCTAGCAGATGCCAAGGTCTATCGCACCCACACCACCATGGGTGAACAAACGCTCAACACCTTAGACGACATGCAAGGTGTGTCCGCCATCATTCGCTCACACCACGAATACTTCAACGGCACAGGATTTCCAGATGGTCTGTCAGGCAAAGACATTCCGATAGGCGCTCGCATTGTGGCGATTGTGGAAGCCTACGAAGAGTTGCAATCGGGCGATTACGCCAAGAGCGAAAGCAGTCCCGCCGATGCGGTACGCGTGATTTTGAGCAACAAAGGAACACTGTTTTGCCCTGAGATGACCGATGCGTTTGTGAAAGCGTTGCGCAGCTGATCACTGTCGCGCTGTACGCACGTTGGCAGGCATGGCTTGTGGATGGCTGGTGCGCCACGGGTTGATGTCCAAGCCCCCACGGCGCGTATAACGCGCATACACCTCTAAGCGCAGCGGCTTGCACTGGCGCGTGATGTCCATGAAGATGCGCTCCACGCATTGCTCGTGAAACTCGTTGTGGTTTCTAAAGCTCACGATGTAGCGCAGCAACCCCGCTTGGTCAATTTGAGGGCCGGTGTAGCTGATGCGCACGCTGCCCCAATCAGGCTGCCCCGTGACCAAGCAATTACTTTTCAACAAATTGCTGGTCAAGGTTTCGGTGGTGGGTGCCTCGTTGAAATTGGCGGTGAGCAACTCGGGGTTGGGTTGGTACTGATCGCACTCCAAATCCAAACGGTCCAAGCTCAAACCATCGAGCTCATGCACTGGCTCACGGTCAAAATTGTCGGGCAAGACCAACTGCACGCCCACGCTGGCTTTGACGGTCTGGCCCTGCCAAATGACAGCGCTCAAGTCTTGGCGCAAACGGGCTTGCAACTCGGCCACATCGTCAATGCGCGTGTTGTTGAAACTGTTCAGGTAGAGCTTGAACGATTTGCTCTCGATGATGTGCGTCGACTCCGCAGGCACGGTGATGCGCGCCAAGGCGACTTGCGGTTTGCCTTTGGCGTTGAGCCAACTCAGTTCGTACGCGGTCCACAAGTCAGCGCCAAAAAATGGGGGCTGCGCGTGGATGCCAATTTCGTCACGTTTGGTTTGGCGAGGAATTGGAAACAGCAACGACGCGTCGTACTGGTCCACATACGACGACGATTTACCCAGCTGCGATTGTTCAGGCGTGTTCATAAAAGTCATCAGTCCAATTTACGGCGGAACACTCTGCGGTCGGGCTCGGACACCGAGGCATCAAAAGCATAACCTTCCATGTTGAAAGCGTCCAAGCCTTTGGGTGTTTTCACTTGGTGAGTCACGGCGTAGCGTGCCATCAACCCTCGTGCACGCTTGGCGTTGAAGCTGATGATTTTGTATTTGCCGCCTTTGTAGTCTTCAAACACGCATTCAATCACGCGGGCTTTCAAGGCTTTGCGGTCCACCGATTTGAAATACTCTTGCGAAGCCAAGTTGACGATGATGGGCTCGCGTTCAGCGCTCAAGCGTTGGTTCAAATAATCGGCAATTTGCGTGCCCCAGAATTTGTAGAGGTTGTTGCCTTTGTCGTTAGCCAGCGCGGTACCCATCTCTAAGCGGTAAGGCTGCATCCAATCGAGGGGGCGCAGCACGCCGTAGAGGCCGCTCAAAATCGCCACATGCTCTTGCGCCCAATCCAAGTCTTTGGGTTTCAAACTTTTGGCGTCCAAGCCTTCGTACACGTCACCATTGAAAGCCAGCACGGCTTGCTTGGCATTTTTGGCGGTGAATTTAGGGCTCCACGCTTGGTAGCGTGCCACGTTCAGGCTAGACAAGGCATCGCTCAAGCTCATCAAGCTGGCAATGTCTTGCGGCGATTTGTCTTTGAGGATGTCAATCAACTCAGCGGACTGCTTCACAAAGAGCGGCTGCGTGTGCGGCACATCGCCCGCAGGCGTGTCGTAGTCAAGGGCTTTGGCGGGTGAGAGCAGGAACAACATAAAGTAAAAAAGGCTTCTCGAAGAAGCCTGAATTATCGGGGGCAGTCGCCTCTATCCCCTAGGTAAAATGTGACTTTTAGCCCTCTGGCCCAACGGCTGCGCTTTGCACGCCGTTTTTCTTTTGTCAAAAGCCTACCCATGAGCAACACGCCCGCCCTCCCCATCGAACAACCCGGCCTTGAGCGCCTGTCTAAGTCGTTCGAACCTGTCGCCCTAGAAGCCCATTGGGGCCCCGAGTGGGAAAAGCGCGGTTATGGCGTGGCTGGCTTCCGTGGCACAGGCACACCTGCGGCGGATGCGCCCGCGTTTGCCATCCAGCTACCACCGCCCAACGTGACAGGCACGCTGCACATGGGCCACGCCTTCAACCAAACCATCATGGATTCGTTGACGCGCTACCACCGCATGTCTGGCTTCAACACGGCCTGGATTCCTGGCACCGACCATGCCGGTATTGCCACACAAATCGTGGTGGAACGCCAGTTGCAAGCCAAAGGCATCAGCCGCCACGACATGGGCACCAGCCCTGCCGAAGCACGCAAGAACTTTGTGAGCAAGGTCTGGGAATGGAAAGAGGAGTCGGGCAGCACCATCACCAACCAAATGCGCCGCATGGGCGACAGCGTGGACTGGAGCCGCGAATACTTCACGATGGACCCCAAGCTGTCCAAGACCGTGACCGAAACCTTTGTGCAGCTGTATGAGCAAGGCTTGATCTACCGTGGCAAGCGCTTGGTGAACTGGGACCCGGTGCTGATGAGCGCGGTGTCTGACCTCGAAGTCGAGAGCGAGGAAGAAGACGGCTCGATGTGGCACATCCGCTATGACTTGGCCGATGGTTCGGGTTCACTCACTGTGGCCACCACCCGCCCCGAAACCCTGTTGGGCGACGTGGCCGTGATGGTGCACCCCGAAGACGAACGTTACAGCGCTCTGATCGGCAAACAGGTGAACCTGCCTTTGTGCGGCCGCACCATCCCCGTGATCGCCGACGAGTATGTCGACAAAGAATTCGGCACCGGCGTGGTCAAGGTCACGCCCGCGCACGACACCAACGACTATGCCGTGGGCCAACGCCACAAGCTGGACATGATCTGCGTGCTCAACCTCGACGCAACGATCAACCACAATGCGCCCGAAAAATACCGCGGACTCGACCGCTTCGTGGCCCGCAAGGCTGTGGTGGCCGACCTTGAGGCCGCAGGCGCTTTGGTGGAAGTGAAGAAACACAAACTCATGGTGCCCCGCTGCGCCCGCACAGGTCAGGTGATTGAGCCCATGCTGACTGACCAGTGGTTCGTCGCCATGAACCAAGTGGGCAAAGGCGACGCCACTGGCAAGAGCATTGCGCAAAAAGCCATCGACGCAGTGCAATCCGGTCAAGTGAGCTTTGTGCCCGAGAACTGGGTGAACACCTACAACCAGTGGATGAACAACATCCAGGACTGGTGCATCTCTCGCCAGCTGTGGTGGGGCCATCAAATTCCGGCTTGGTACGACGAAGACGGCAACGTGTATGTGGCGCGTGACGAGGCAGAAGCACAAGCCAAGGCACCGGGCAAAACTTTGAAGCGCGACGAAGACGTGTTGGACACGTGGTATTCATCCGCACTCGTGCCATTCAGCACGATGGGCTGGCCCGATAAGACGTCCGATTACGACTTGTATCTGCCGTCTTCTGTGCTGGTCACCGGCTACGACATCATCTTCTTCTGGGTCGCCCGGATGATCATGATGACGACCCACTTCACGGGCCGCGTGCCGTTCAAGCATGTGTACATCCACGGCTTGGTGCTCGACGCGCAAGGCAAGAAGATGAGCAAGTCTGAAGGCAACGTGCTTGACCCTGTCGACTTGATCGACGGCATCACGCTGGAGCCTTTGCTTGAGAAGCGCACCCAAGGTTTGCGCAAGCCCGAGACTGCGCCCAAGGTGCGCAAGCAAACCGAAAAAGAATTTCCAGAAGGCATTCCCGCCTACGGCGCGGACGCGCTGCGCTTCACGTTTGCGGCGCTGGCCACATTGGGCCGCTCGATCAACTTTGACAGCAAGCGCTGCGAGGGCTACCGCAACTTCTGCAACAAGCTGTGGAACGCCACGCGCTTTGTGTTGATGAACTGCGAAGGCCAAGACTGCGGCCTGAAAGAACACACCAAAGAAGAATGTGCCGTCGGTGGCCCATCACACGGTTACCTGAGCTTCAGCCAAGCCGACCGCTGGATTGTTTCTAAGCTACAACGTGTGGAAGCAGACGTGGCCAAAGGCTTTGCCGAGTACCGCTTGGACAACGTGGCCAACACGATTTACGACTTCGTGTGGAACGAGTTCTGCGATTGGTATTTAGAAATTGCCAAGGTGCAAATCAATGTGGGCGACGACTCGCAAAAGCGTGCGACGCGTCGCACCTTGATTCGCACGTTGGAAACCATCCTCCGCTTGGCGCACCCCATCACACCTTTCATCACCGAAGAGCTGTGGCAAACCGTGGCCGTGGTGGCCGGTCGCAAAGCGGCTGACGACGCCTCTGCATCCATCAGCATTGCGGCTTACCCCGTGAGCCAACCCGAACGCATTGACGAACAAGCCGAAGCCTATGTGGCACGCGTCAAATCGTTGGTCGATGCTTGCCGCAACTTGCGCGGTGAGATGGGCGTGTCACCCGCCACGCGCATGCCTTTGTTTGCGCTTGCGGGCAGTGCCGAAGAGCACACCTTCATGCAAAGCGTCGCCCCTGTGTTGCAAGCCTTGGCCAAGCTCAGCGAAGTCAAAGTGTTTGACGATGAAGCCGCTTGGTCTGCTGCCGCACAAGCCGCCCCTGTGGCCGTAATTGGCGAGCTACGTGTGTGCTTGTTCATCGAGGTGGACGTGGCTGCCGAGAAGATTCGCTTGGGTAAAGAAGTCGAACGCTTGCAAAACGAGATTGAAAAAGCAGGCTCCAAGTTGAAGAACGAAGCCTTTGTGGCCAAAGCACCACCGGCTGTCATCGAAGAGGCCAAGAAGCGCGTGGCTGACTTCACGGCGACGTTGACCAAGGTGCAAGAACAACTTGTCAAACTCGGGAAATAAAGCATATGAAAAATAAACTCACCAAAGCCGTTTTCCCCGTCGCAGGCATGGGCACCCGCTTCTTGCCCGCCACCAAAGCCAGCCCCAAAGAAATGCTGACCGTGGTGGACAAACCGCTGATTCAATATGCGGTGGAAGAGGCTTACGAAGCCGGCATTCGTGAAATGATTTTTGTCACAGGCCGCAGCAAGCGCGCCATCGAAGACCACTTCGACATGGCCTACGAGTTGGAAACCGAACTCGAAGCCGCAGGCAAACAAGCCTTGCTCGACATCGTGCGCAGCGTGCAACCTGACGACATGCAATGCGTCTACGTGCGTCAAGCACGCGCGTTGGGTCTGGGCCACGCTGTGTTGTGTGCTGAGCACTTGGTGGGTGATGAACCTTTCGCCGTCTTGCTGGCTGACGATTTGATGCGCGGCAAAGCGGGCGGCCCCGGTGTGCTGAAGCAAATGGCGGATGTGTTTGCACGCACCCAATCGTCTGTGTTGGCCGTGCAGGAAGTTCCGTTAGAACACGTCCATCGCTACGGCGTGGTGGCAGGCAAAGACATTGGTAACGGTTTGGTCGACATCCAACAAATGGTCGAGAAACCCAAAGCCGAAGTCGCGCCCTCACGCACCACGGTGGCTGGCCGCTACATCTTGACCCCTGCGGTGTTTGAGCGCATCCGCGCAGGCGGGCGTGGCGTGCAAGGCGAGATTCAACTCACCGATGGCATTGCAGGCTTGTTGGCCACTGAAAAAGTCTTGGCCTACGCTTATGAGGGCAAGCGCTACGACTGCGGCAGCAAAGTGGGCTTCTTGCAAGCCAGCGTCGAGCTAGCTTTGCAACATGCCGAGGTGGGAGCTGAGTTCCGCGACTACTTGAAGCAACTCAAGGTCGCTTGATTTAACGTCGCTTCAGGATGTGAATGAAGTCGTTGCCCTCGGTGGTCTGCGACAACAGTTCATTGCCAGTCTGCTTGGCAAACGCCGCGAAGTCACGCACCGAGCCTGTGTCGGTGGATACCACTTTGAGTACCTGACCACTCGTCATCGTGGCCAGCGCTTTTTTGGCTTTCAAAATCGGCAGCGGGCAGTTGAGCCCGCGTGTGTCAATTTCTACGTCGATGTTCATGCGGGAAAAACTCCTGTCGACAAGTAACGGTCACCGCGGTCACACACGATGAATGCAATCGTGGCGTTTTCGACCTGTTGCGCAATTTGCATCGCCACCCAGCACGCACCCGCAGCAGAAATGCCGCCAAAGATGCCCTCTTCGCGGGCCAAGCGACGGCACATGTCTTCCGCATCGTCTTGGCTCACGTAGACCAATTCGTCCACATGACTTGCGTCATAAATCTTAGGCAAGTACTCTTGCGGCCATTTGCGAATACCCGGAATGCGTGAGCCTTCTGAGGGCTGCGCACCGATGATGCGAATGGCGGGGTTCTTCTCTTTCAAATAACGCGACACACCGGTGATGGTGCCCGTGGTGCCCATGGCGCTCACGAAATGCGTGATGCGACCCTGCGTTTGCTCCCACAACTCAGGGCCTGTGGTTTCGTAGTGAATGCGCGGGTTGTCCTCGTTGGCGAACTGATCGAGCATGCGGCCCTTGCCTTCTTTTTGCATGCGCTCGGCCAAATCACGGGCGTATTCCATGCCGCCGCTCTTGGGCGTCAAGATCAATTCCGCACCAAACGCTTTCATGGTTTGCGCGCGTTCAATCGACAAGTCCTCCGGCATGATGAGCACCATGCGGTAGCCCTTGATCGCCGCAGCCATGGCCAACGCAATGCCGGTGTTGCCCGATGTGGCCTCAATCAAGGTGTCGCCCGGTTGGATGTCGCCACGCTCTTGCGCACGTTGAATCATGGACAGCGCCGGACGGTCCTTCACAGACCCAGCAGGGTTGTTGCCTTCGAGCTTGCCCAAAATCACGTTGCCACGCTTGGCATTGTCAGCCGCGCCAATGCGCTGTAAAGCGACCAAAGGCGTCTTACCAATCGCGTCTTCAATCGTGGGATAAATGATTTTTGAACTCATAAGACCTAACTGTGCCACAACTGGCGGGGGTTTTCGCATGAACTTAGACGTCTGACTCTAGCCTCTAAAGAGCGCCCAACGCCTTGAATCGCCCCACATACGGCTCTACGATTCAGTTCATACAAATCAACCCAAGGAAATTACCATGCAAAACGCATTCGATCACATCAAGCCTCAAGTTGCCGCGAACTTGGAAACCGCCTACGAAGTGGCTGACTTGGCCATCTCGCAAATTGAGCGCGCCACTGAGTTGTCACTGGCTTTGAACAAACAAAACACAGCATTCTCTAAAGAGCAAGTCAACGCGGCGACCGAACTGAAAGACCCCGCTGCCGTCTTCCAATTCGTGCAAGCGCAATTGGAAGCCTCTGCCAAGTACGCCGCCTCTGTGGCCCAAGAAGCGTTTGAATTGAGCCAACAATTCCAAGCCGAAGTGTCTGAGTTTGCAGAAACTCACTTTGACGCAAGCCATGCAGAAGCCAACAAACTGATTGCGCAAGCGTTGCAAAACGCGCCTCAAGGCTCAGAGGCCGTCGTCGCAGCTGTCAAGCAAGCCGTGGAAGCTGGCAACAAGGCCGTGACTGAAGCGCGCAAAGCCGCCAAACAATCGGCTCAATTGGCCAAAGAAAACTTTGAGCAACTGAAAGCCCATGCACCTGTCGCCAAAAAAGCAGCACGTCGTCGCGGTTAATCCCAACACACGGCAATAAAAAAAACCCGCCTCGGCGGGTTTTTTTATTGCGGGAAGTCGCCAAGGATGAGCGACCTAGGGTAACAATTTCAAACTTAGCTCTTGGGAAGACTCGCAACTCTCAGCATGTCCTTTAGCTCACTCATTTCTTTTCTCATGGCGCGGACCTCTTCCTCCAATGACGCCGCATGCTGATGCTGGCTCATGCCAATGTTTTCTTCAGCGCTGGATGTCAATGAGTCAACAATCACGGCAATAAACAAGTTCACCACAACAAACGTGGCAATCAAGATGAACAAGACAAAGAAAATCCAAGCGTAAGGAAACTTTTCCATGACGGGGCGCGCAACACCATCAGACCAACTTTCAAGCGTCATCACTTGGAACAATGTAAAAAACGTGTTGCTCAAGTTGCCAAAATAATCTGGAAACTCTTTGCCAAACTCATTCGTGGCAATAACTCCAGCCACATAAAAAACAATCAAGATCAAACTAAACACCGACCCCAAACCTGGCAAGGAACTGAGCAAACCACTCACCACGCGTTTCATACTTTCAACTTTATTAATCAATCGCAACACACGAAGCACACGCAGCGAACGCAACACAGACAAACTCTCTGTTGCTGGAATCAAAGAGATAGCAACCACTAGAAAATCGAACACACACCAAGGGTCGCGAAAGTACCGTAAACCTCTTGAGGCCATGAGTAGAACAATTTCAAGCGTGAAGATCAGCAAGATCCCATGATCAATAAACATCAATTCCTTGCCCACACGCTCAACAATCTCGGCATTGGTCTCTAATCCCAACAAGATTGCGTTGAGAACAATCAAAAACACAATGAAATGCTGGATCGTGGGACTGTTGACGAACGCTTCAATTTTGCGGCGCCAAACGGGGGCATCAGGAGAGTGTTCAAACATAGAAAACCTTATTCTTGAGATGCGAGAATTTTATTCATTTCACATAGCTCTCAAAAATTGAGAATGCTTCAATAAAAAAACCAGCACAAGGCTGGTCTAAATCTATTGCTTACCTAGGTGTTCCTGCATCAGTTGCTGGCGCTCAGCATCGGTCTTGGCTGACGACATCTTCTTGTGCATGTCATCACGCATCGACTGAGCATCAGCATAACCAGACGCTTTGGCAACTTGTTCGGCATGAGCTTGGTCATGCGCTGGATGTGCGTTTGCAGCGATTTGAGTACACGTCAAAATTGCAATCAAAACAACAGGAATGTATTTTTTCATTTCAATCTCCAATTCAAGTCAAGACATACGACCCATGGCACAGCTGACAAATGACTTGGCATTTGCAACACCGGCACTCAACCCCTCAAGCGTTCCCTTTTCTGGATAGCCCATCGAGCGCAACTTCTCAGCCACTTCGGCACGAGACGTCTCCTCACCTGAGAACTTCACGCGTTTGTTCTCTTGATCCACCTCCACGTTAGACACGCCCGACATTTCTGCCAATCCATTCAAAATGGAACGAGCGCAGCCACCGCACTTGAGGTTTTCAATTTCAATTTGCATCGCGACTGACATAAACAACCCCTTTTCAATCAACGCCAGATGAAGGGATTTCATCTCGGCATGGGTAGAAGTTTGTGCCTCATTCAGTAAATGCCATATGATTTGGATCATATGAAAAGCATAGTTTTGCCACCAACGCTCAAAGCACTTCTGCCGCCTGAAATTCAAGGAGAGTGCGAAGCCGGACTGATTAAGAAGCAAGACCGCGTGTTCCTCGCAGGTGCTATGCCTGTATGGATGTTCTATGTCATTTCTGGTGAGGTCACGCTTGAGCGAAGCGGCATGCACGGAGAGTCTGTTGTACTGCAACGCACTCGCCAAGGGTTTATCAGCGAGGCCAGTCTCAAAGTCGCCCGATACCACTGCGATGCTGTGGCGATCTCAGACACCCACGTGATCAAAGTACCCGTGAAGGCGCTGACGAAATCCCTCGATCAAGACCCTGCATTCGCAAGTCGATGGATCCACATGCTCAACAGCGAGGTTCGACGCTTGCGATTACATCTGGAACGTTTGAATATGAAGTCGATTCGAGATCGACTCATCCACCTGATTGAGACTGAAGGCAAAGATGGGCAATTCCCCATTCCTTCAGGTCTCAAAACCCTCGCTGGCGAATTAGGGGTGACACATGAAGCGTTGTACCGTGCGATTGCGACGCTTCAATCTGAAGGTCTTCTGAAGAAAGAAGATGGGCGACTCATACTAAAACGAGACTGACATTGGCAAACGATCTCAAGTGCAAGATTCGTCATTAATTCACAGTTATGTCACGCGAGTGAATTCGCATTTCATGCTGATGAATTTTAGTTCTAGACCCAATTGGGAATTGTGAAAACTCCTCTCGTTTTCTAGCATTCGTACATGCTTAAAAACGTCAAAAACTCGAATCTCTTTCTCTTGCTATGTCTCGTTGCGAACCTTGCAACATTACCTGCTTTAACAGCATTCGCACGCACACACGAGACACCCGCTTATCCGCTCGGCAATGACGATACAGAGTTTGTATTCGCAGGCTATTGCGCTAGCGGTGAGCCATACCGTTTGTTTTCCTACCAGATGGAAGTAGATGGGTTGACACAATCGTTTTACGACTATGAAGGTCCCGCAGGAAAAGGAACCATCCGAACCAGTGCTCAACCCAAGAAGATGCTCACGCGTCTGTGTCGCAACTTAGCTGACATTAATGACGGCTCTAAATTCGACTGAGCAGCCACATCAGGGAATCCAAAAATGGACTTCAATCTTCTTGAGCAAGCCTTGGCATTGGATATCCAAAGTTTGCTTGCTGTTGTCTTCATCTTTGCATTGGCAGGATTTGTCAGCGGTCTTTCGGGCTTTGGCTTCTCTGCCGTTGGCATCGCCGTTTTGTGGTTCATACACCCAACCCGTGCAATTCCCTTGTTAATGGCACTGTCGACTGTCAATCAATTGCTGTCCATCAATCAGCTCAAACATGACATGCTGCCTGTTTCGCAATGGTGGTCACATGGGCCAGCGACGTACATCTTGGGTGGCGTTTGCGGTATTCCGTTTGGAATTTGGGTCATGGCCAATCTTCCTGCTGCAGAGCTAACACTTGTCACGGGCGTTGTATTGTTGCTCTACTCAACCTGGATGGTGGTTAAACCTCGGACGCTGTCGATCAATCACACGGGTATAGCAGCGCACATGCTAGTCGGCATGTTAGGCGGTGTGATTGGTGGATTCACGGCTTTCCCAGGAGCTGCGCTTGTGGTTTGGGCCGGCTTAAAGAACCTATCGAAGACTGAGCAACGAGCCGTTGTTCAACCGTACATCCTTGCCATGCAAGTGATCGCACTACTCAGCATGATTTTTATGCGATCTGGCGACTTAACAGCCAATCCATTTGATAAAACCTTCTGGCTGTTCTTTTTGCTATTGATCCCAATCGTATTGCCCATGACCAAATTGGGCGTGGTGTCCTTCAAAAAAATGTCAGACATGAACTTCAAGAACATCACACTTGGTGTTCTCGCCTTTTCTGGTGGTGGACTTGTTTATAAGAGCTCATCCGTTGTGCTTGTCTTGATTGCTGCGTTGCCGATGATCAGGTGAGATAGAACCTCATATAAGCAGGAATAGCTAATTAACACTCTCTCGTTTAAAAAGTTCGGGAGGCACTCGTATTCCATTTTCGACAAATCCGTTGGCCAAACACGCTTACATTCATTTGGCACAGGGCTCGATCAGCCTCGGAGACTATGTCTTGATAGCATCGTAGTCAATGGCATATCCAACAACATCAGAACTGGCCAACAAGTTGACGTCTCGTAAAGTGCTTTTCTCTTTACTTGCCGGGCTTGGTGCATCCTCAATTCATCTAGTACTGATGGAATTGAAGCACCGAACGGGCATCCTGCCTGAGTTTGATCCGTACTCAGACCTTCAACGAATGCTGTCATCTGTGGCATCTCCAGCAATTGACACATCTTGGGTTTGGTTGCTCACATACATCAACGGAGCCATGTTGCTAGGTTTTCTATTTGGACAAATCTTCCCTTACTTGCCCAGCAAGAATGTTTTTATCAAAGGCACCATGTTCGGCGTCTTCTCCTGGCTATTACTGGGGTTAGTTTTTCTTCCGCTGATTGGCAGTGGGCCATTTGCTTACGCATTAGGACTTGGTGCGATGCCCGCCCTCCTCATGCTCGCAATGCTGATGGTTTACTCCATTGCTGTGAGCTTGCTTTATGCAAAGCTAACGAGAACTGCCGATACCGCATGACCTACTAAACCAACTCCCCACGGCTAGGTGAACAAGACTAGCCATGCTGGTTTAACCGACATCGTTCACGTCAACCTCAAGTTTTTGAGTTTCGTGCCGATACTGCTTAGGCAGTACCCCACAAACAAATCCTTATGTCTGACTTGAACGTCACTGTTGTTCCCTTGAAATCCTTGGAAATAGCCAAGGATGCTGCAGTCACGCATTCAAAAGAGACGAATAGCGACGGGCACAGCAAGTTAGACATGCTCTCAAAACAAGAAAAATTAGATAAGCAGTCTGCTCAAGCCAAGCTAACCGATCTGAACTACTCCATTGACCATGAAGACAATGCCCTCCATCTGAAAATTAAAAGTGCAGATGGCGAGGTGGTTCGAGAGATAATTTTTGACAGAATTGACCCAAGCTTGGTTGACGCTAAAAAACTCAAAGGCGTCTTCGTAGATGGCAATTCCTGAGCTAAGCACAGCTCAACTTCTCCGGCAAGCCCTCGGCCTCCCGAAAACGCGCCTTGTCATAAAGCCCCCGGCACCCGCTTGGCCCACTCCGGCTGCCGTTGCTTGGTACTGACACAACGCCACTTGCGATCAAACCGTTTGTAGCGAACTTGCCAAACACGACTTGTGGGTCGGAGATACAAAACAACTTCACCATCACGCATGTGGTGCGTTGTTCGCTTTTGGTTCGTTAGGTCAAGTTGGCTTAGCTTCGCTTATTCTCAAAATCGTCTAGCTTGTGGTTCAACGAATCAACGTCATGCTTGATTCCAGCGAGCCGACCATGAAAAGCCTCAACGAACTGGTCGTGCTTGAGTTTCGCAGCTTCCTGTGGCGTCAACGCTGGTTGCTTGGGCTTAGCCTTAGGTGCAGCACTAACAGACTGATTTTTTCCAACGCCCTTTGATGCTGACTGCAGAGTTGTACCGCTTTGCGAAACTGAGCCACCAAAGTCCACCGTTGAGCGTTCAATTTTTTCCGACGGCAAAACTTCGAAATGATCTTCCAAGTTTTCTTTGCCCGTCGGTTGCCGATTGATTCCAGCTGGGCCGTCTTCAGGAGCACCTTGCATGTTCAACGAAGGAACAGGCGTATCAATAGGCTGCCTATTGGTATCTAGTGTTTGTTCACCAACGCCTTGATTGTTGTTGTCCGTGCCCAGCTTGGCCGCTTTCGCTTCATTGCCAGCAGCCGCTCCATTTAATAATGGTTGTCGGTTTTCATCTGCCGCTTGTGATGGAATGGCTTGATTGTTTGGTCCAGTTTTGTCGTCAGGCAACGCTTGGTTATTTGGCGAAGTTCGTGAGGGTCCAATGGCTTGTTGGTTAGCAGCGATTCCTTCAATAGGAATTTCTTGAACATTGCCAGCAATGCTCCCTTGCCCAACGTCTTGCTTGTTTGCGGCAATGCTGGCGATTCCAACATCTTGTTTGTTGCTACCGATATTTTCTTTGCCTATACCTTGAATGTTGGCAGCTAGGTTGTCAGTAGTTAAGGCTTGATTGTTCTTGGCAATTCCATCATTGGGTATGCCTTGAACGTTGTCTTGAATCGCTTTGCCATTAGCAAGGTCTTGCATATTTGCAGCAATGTTGTCATTGCCTATGTTCTGCAAATTAGCCGCAATATTTCCTTGCCCAACGTTTTGATTGTTATCACTCAGTGCGTCCGTGCTAACGCCCTGCCGATTAGCAGCAAGGTTGCCGCCACCGACATTCTGGTTATTCGCTGAGATTGCATCAGCGCCAACGCTCTGAAGATTAGGTGCAATGCCTTTTCCATTGGCAACATCTTGTTGATTGGCAGCGATATTGCCACCGCCAATCTTTTGTTTGTTGGCTGAAATTGCGTCTGTGCCCACTCCCTGCACATTAGCTGCAATACCTTTGCCTTGGGGAACGTTTTGCCGATTAGCAGCTATGTTGTCAGTGCCAACCGATTGCAAATTGGCATCGATGCTGTCTGTTTTGACGCCTTGTATGTTGGCTTTGCTTGCAGCATCAGTCGCAAGTTTTTGTTTATTCGCATCAAGTGCACTTGCATCTACGTTTTGGATGTTGGCACCAGAGCCAGAACCACCAGCAACGGTTTCAACATGTTCGTCTAGTGCCGCCGCCAATGCTTGCTTGGCTTCGTTTAATGCTGCTTTCTTTTGCTCGAATGCAAGTTTTCTAGCTTCCGTTTCGTCAGCATCTGAGCGAACGATGTTCTTAGGAGTTTTGGCATTACCCGTTCGTTCAGACACAGACACACTGTGGGATGTACCACTTCGGACGATTCCAGAAAAATCATCTTTACTCATGTGTTCGGCTAGGGTGGGAGGCTAAAAATTAAAGAGTGTGGATTCTAGGATCGCCATGTGACCAATCCAGTAAATCCTTAAAGGTATCGACTCAGAACGGCCAAACCTTAGCCCGCACGTTTAGGTCAAATATTTCTTTCAAAATGAAAGAAATCACGGTAGAAAGACGGTTGTTCAGCTGTCAAAGCATCCCCAGCCCACCACCATGAACCAAGTTTTTTCACAGCAGGCCATCACGCCGCAAAATCTGTGTCATAATATCGGTCTTCTCTCCCGTGCCCGGGTGGTGAAATTGGTAGACGCAGGGGACTCAAAATCCCCCGCCGCGAGGCGTGCCGGTTCGATTCCGGCCCCGGGCACCATCGGTATCACGTACCGTCCTGACTCGATAGCGCGCCATCAATCTTATGAGTGACGACGACTTTTCCGGCATAGTCAGAAGTGGCTCACAGCACAGTGTTTCAGTTTCAGAGCACACGGGCAACGCAAAAACTCCCAAAAACATTGTTGTCTCTCACGAAGAAGAAACTGAGGCGCGCAAACGCGCATTCGAAGAAAAAGCACAAAAGGCTCTAGAAGCCAAAAAAGCTTTAGCCTCGGCCTTGGCCGAACACACCGAACATATTGCGCCGGATACGGTTGAAGACGGCAATATTCAAAAAATCGCAACGGATGCGCAAGGCAGCAACCGCCAAGCGCTCCCTAGCAGCGGCACATCCAGCCCCAACGTGCAAAGTGTGAGCACAGATACGCTGGCCGCAAACGTTCAAACCATTGGCACAGACAACATACAAGCCAATATTCAGTCCATCGGTGCAGACAAGGGCGTGGCTGCGAACATGCAAAGCGTCTCTGTCGATGTGATGGCAGCAAACCAGCAAAAGCTAGAGACTGACAAAAACATCCAAGACAACCGCCAAGGCGTCGCAACGGACAAGATCACTGACAACAAACAAAACGTTGGCAGCGCTGGCATTGCCAGCAACACACAAGACATTCCGAATAACAAAGCGATTGAAGCCAATCGGCAAGGCATACCCACTGAAACAATTGCACCCAATGTGCAAGGCATTGGCACAAACAACTTAGATACAAACCGTCAGCCTCTAGCCAACAGTAGCTTTAGCGATAACCATCAAGCAATTGGCCATGACGACATCGGTCTGAATCGTCAAAGCCTAGGTAACAACACACCCGATGCCGCTAATTTGCAGGCTTTACCAACCGATGAGGCCCCTCACCATCGTGAGGGGGTACCCACGGATACAAACGCCAATAATCGACAAGGCATTGGTTCGGAGGCTGTTGGTCAGAACGAACAAGCCATTGCCAATCTAGGCATACAAGACAACCATCAAGCCATCCCGCAAGACCGTCTGGATGACAACAAACAAGCTTTGACAAAAGCGCCCGCGATCGGGGACAACCACCAAACTATCTCGACCGATGCAGCCACGCTAAACCGGCAAGCGGCGCCGGAAGGTGCCCCGCCTGGGGTGAATCGGCAAGGCGTTGACAACGGAAAGATAGAGTCTCATTTTGAGCAACTGCCCTCCGAGAGCGTTGAACGAAAAACGGTGAACTTTGCAACCGGCACATCAGGGACAACATCCACGCAAAACCAAACGGCCGCATCGGTGAGTAAAGTTGCCAAACCCACTGCAAAACTTGCAGCACGCAAACCGCTCAGTGCAGCAGAACTCGAAGCAGCCAAGCACAAGCGCGAACAGATCAATGATGCGTTTCATGGAAGATTGGCTGGCATCAAACACAACGTCGACGCTTTGAATCATCGACTGAGTGACTTTGAGGAAAAAGTGCACAAAGAAGATGCCAAGTTAGACAAGGGCGACCCAGACGATTTCAAAGTTGATTTAGATTGATGGCTGTCACCCAAATGCCACGCGTCTAAAACGACTCCCTCTACGATACGTGCCTGCCTTACCAGCAGGCATTTTTGTTTTTGGAGTTCTTGTGCGTCACTTATTTTCTGAATTCACCCTCACCTCGCCCAGTGGCCCGCTCACTTTGGCGAACCGCGCTGTCGTGGCACCCATGTGCCAATACTCGGCCGAGAATGGACAAGCCACAGACTGGCATTTGGCGCATTGGGTCAACATGCTCAACAGCGGTACGGCGATGTTCATCATCGAAGCCACTGCGGTGGTGCCCGAAGGCCGCATCACCCCCTTGTGTTTGGGCTTGTGGGATGACGCCACAGCCGCCGCCTTGCAAGACAAGCTGCACCGCGCACGCAAATTGGCACCACCCGTGCCCGTGTGCATTCAGCTGGCCCATGCAGGGCGCAAAGCATCGAGCGCTGCGCCTTGGCAAGGCGGGCAGTTGCTCCCCCCCGAGCAAGGCGGCTGGTCAACCGTGGGGCCATCGCCCATCCCTCATCTGACGCAAGAGACGGCACCACACGAACTCGATGCACAAGGCTTAGAACACATCAAACAAGCCTTTACCAAAGCAGCGCAACGCGCCGAGGCCATGGGCATTGAAGCCATTGAACTGCACGGCGCACACGGCTATTTGTTGCACCAGTTCTTATCGCCCATCGCCAACCATCGCACAGACAACTATGGCGGCAACTTTGACAACCGCACACGCTTTCCCATGGAAGTGTTTGAGGCCGTACGTGCGGTTTACAAGGGCTCACTGGGCATGCGCATCTCAGCGTCAGACTGGGTGGAAGGTGGCTGGACACCCGAAGAAACCGCCGACTTCTCGCTGCGCTTAAAACTGACCGGTGCAGACTTTGTGCACATCTCATCAGGCGGCGTGGCTTCGCAACAAAAAATCGCGCTCGGCCCTGACTACCAAGTGCCCTTCGCCAAATTGGTGAAGCAAAAGACAGGCATGCCCACCATCACCGTGGGCCTCATCACCGAACCGCAACAAGCCGAAGACATCTTGGCGCGTGGCGATGCCGACCTGATTGCGATGGCTCGCGCCTTCCTCTACAAACCGCGTTGGGTGTGGGAAGCCGCTGCGGCATTGAATGGCAAGGTCAAAGCCAGCCCGCAATACTGGCGCTGTATGCCACGCGAAGCACAAGGCATTTTTGATGCCGTGCACATGGGCCAACGATAAAAAACAAACAGGAGACAACATGACACACCTCACACGCCGCAGCCTCAACGCCGCGTTGATGGCCGCCACGGTCATCACCACAGGCACATGCCTCGCGCCACTCACCGCACACGCGCAAGCAGACGCGTACCCCAGCAAGCCCATCACCTTGGTGGTACCTAACCCACCGGGCGGTTTGGTCGACACATCCGCACGTTTGGTGAGCGAACCGTTGGCACGCGTCACCGGCCAATCGGTGGTGGTCGACAACAAACCCGGCGGCAGCGGCAACTTGGCGTATTCCAACGTGGCGCGCAGCGCGAAAGATGGCTACACCGTGTTGGTGTCGTACTCGGGTTATCACATTGCCAACCCCATCCTGATGGACAAACTGCCGTGGGATTTGAAAGACCTCACACCCGTGGGCCTCATCACCGTGGCCACCAACGTGATTGCCGTGCACCCCTCTGTGCCCGCCAACAACTTGAAAGAGTTCATCGCGTGGGCCAAACAAAACCCGGGCAAACTCAACTACGCCTCGCAGGGCAATGGCTCGGTGTCGCACATCGGCACAGAAATTTTCAAACAACAAACCGGCATTGAAATGACGCACGTGCCCTACAAAGGTTCGGGCCAAGCCATTCAAGACGTGCTGGCGGGGCAAGTGCAGGTGTTCATCACCACGCCGCCATCAGTGATGGGCCATGTGCTCAACGGCAAACTCAAAGCTTTGGCGGTGACGGGCAAAACACGTCACCCGCAGCTGCCGCAAGTGCCCACGGTGTCAGAGGCCGGTTTGAATGGTTTTGAGTTGGAGTCGTGGGTGGCTTTGTATGTGCCCAGCGGCACGCCCAAAGACGTGGTGCAAAAGTTGTCTGCGGATGTGAAACGCAGCATGGAGCAAGCTGAGACCAAGCAACGCGCCGACGCTGCGGGCGTTGAAGTGCGTTACCTCACGCCTGACAACACCACCAAACTCTTGGAGCGCGACACAGCGAGCTGGGCCAAAGCCATCAAGGCGGGCAACATCAAGTTCGACTGACTCGATCCACGCCGCAGCGCATCGCCTGCGGCCTTAAGCCAACCCATCTTTGACGTTTGCATAGCGCAGCTGCAAACGCAGCTCACGCTTCATGCGCGTGTTCACCATGCGGCGCGATTCACGCATGAAGCTGAGCTGCATGGCGGGCAACTCTGTTTGCGCTTGCGAACGGCTGATGCGTGGTGGTTTGGCCAAGCCGTACAAGCCTGCGGCCATGTCGAAATAATCGCCCATCAACAACTGGCTGTCGTCGTTGACGTTGTAACTGCGTTGAGGTTTGCCACGCCACAACGCGAGCTGGCACGCACGCGCCAAATCGTCGGCATGGATGTGGTTGGTGAACACATCGTCCTCACGCGCCAGCACAGGCGTGCCGCGCAGCAAGCGGTCACGCGGTGTACCACCTTCGCGGTCCGGCGCATAGATACCAGGGATGCGCAACACACTCACACGCGTGGTACCCGAACGCAAACGCCCGAGGTGGCGTACACGTGCTTCGGCATCGACACGGCGCTGAGCGCGGGGTGTGATGGGGTTCACCGTGCGGTGTTCATTCACACATTCACCCGCGCAGTCGCCATACACGCCGCTGGTCGAGCCATACACCACGCTGCGCGGTGCACTGCGATGCATCCACAAACGGGCGAGTGCCAAGGTGCGCGGGTCGGTGCTGCCCTGCAAAGGCGGGGGGGCCAAGTGCAGCACACGCGTGGCCCAACCCGCCAAGCGTTGCAAGCTGGCGGGGGCATCCAAATTACCCACCACGGGCGTCACGCCTTGGGCACGCAAAGCAGCCACACGCGCAGGGCTAGAGGTGAGCGCCACCACCCGCACATGGCGCTGCACGCGCACCACGCGCTGGCCCACATCGCCACAGCCAACGATGAGCAAACGCTCGCGTTTGAAGCGAGAAGGCAAAGCGCCGAGGGGGGATTGATTGGAAGGCAAAATACAGTCTGTAAAAGTTCAAGGATACCCAAAGATGAGTTTCAACATCACGGTCCAACCCAGCGGCCGCGCTTTCACCGCCACGTCTGACGAAACCTTGCTGGCCGCAGGCCTGCGCCAAGGCATTGGCCTGCCCTACGGCTGTAAAGACGGCGCTTGCGGTTCTTGCAAATGCAAAAAGATTTCGGGCGACGTGACCCACGGCAAACACCAAGAAAAGGCTCTGTCGCCCGAAGAAGCGGCAAACGGCTTTGTGCTAACCTGCTGCGCCACCGCGCACAGCGATGTGGTGCTCGAATCGCGCCAAGTGGTGGAAGAAGGTGCGTTCCCCATCAAGAAGATGCCTGTGCGCGTCATCTCCCTTGCGAAAGCCTCACACGATGTGATGGTGGTCAAGTTGCAATTGCCCGCGACCGATGTGATGAAGTTCCATGCCGGCCAGTACGTCGACTTTTTGTTGCGCGACGGCGACCGCCGCAGCTACTCCATGGCCAATGCGCCCCACACCTTGGTAGAAGGCGCGCCCGCGATTGAACTGCACATTCGCCACATGCCCGGTGGCAAGTTCACCGACCACGTGTTTGGTGCGATGAAGGAAAAAGAAATTCAACGCA
>Ga0228700_1000948_pt1 | contig 21637 bp, 23 predicted proteins | sample McNCre317_Aug_MG_FD_178019 | JGI IMG/M metagenome (GOLD analysis project Ga0228700, IMG submission 178019) | Freshwater microbial communities from McNutts Creek, Athens, Georgia, United States - 3-17_Aug_MG | ecosystem: Environmental > Aquatic > Freshwater > Creek | place: USA: Georgia...
CGTGATCGTGGTGCTGCTCGCGACGTCGTGCACGCCAGCGCAGCAGCAAACGCTCGGCAGTCTGGCGTCGAACCCGACCACGGTCACGACGCTGAAGATCGCCGCGTGCATCCAGGGCGCGGTGGCCGAAGAGGAGCAAGAGCGACTGCGCCAACGTCGCGAGGCTGAGCGATTGGCTGCCGAGGAGGCCGAGGCGATTGCTGACGCAGCGCGCGAGCATCCGGGCAGCGTCAAGGACGAGGTCGAGAAGGTGCTCAAGGACGGCGCCAAGTGAACAGCGTGCCCGTCGGGTCGAGGGACCTGTGCTGCCGCTGCTTCGAGTACGACGGGCACCTTCCCGAAGCCTCGCGCTCACCCGGGAGGCGGCGTCACCGTGAAGCTCAACGAGCTCGACGACAAAGACGGGGGTCGCTGATGGCTGCGCTCGACGACCGCTACGATGTGCTCGATCAGTGCAAGCGCATGGGCCTGGACTACAACCGGCTCGACCATCAAGAGCGTGCGCGCGCTGAGATGTACAAGCGCTTCAAGGGTCGCGGCAAAGGCAAAGGCGGCCCGCTCTCACCTGGACTCGCGAAGCTGTGGAAGCAGCGGTACGGAGGCGAGCCATGAGCGACGCCAAGAAGCGCGCGCAAGAGCGACTCGCGGACATGGTCGACAAGGCGGCCGACGTGATCGAGGCGTCCTTGAAAGGCACGCTCCCCCACATTCGCGGCAGCACTCGCACTGTCGAAGCGCGCTACGTGCTCGACGCTGTGCTCGAGCGCTTGCCCGAAGCCCCGGGCGGCAGCTCGCCAACAGGCTCGATGTCCGCAGATGAACTGGCTGCCAAGCGCGAACAGCTGCGGCAAGCCCGACTCGCAGAGAGGAAACAGGCATGACCGACAAAGAGAAGTTCGAGGCTGTCATCACCACGCTGCAGTCGCAGGGCGTGTTGTCTCGCGACCAGGCCAACGCAGCGCGCGAAGGCTACGACGGCGCAATCGCCGAGCAAGAGAAGCACGAGAAGCTCAAGGCCGAGGACGAGGCGGCGATCGCCGAGCTCACCCGCGACGGCGAGCCCAAGCCCCGCACCAAGAGCAAGTCTTGAACGACAAGCTTGCCAGGTCAGAGCCCGAGGAGTGCGTCGCGGTCGTGGTCGATCCGACCGAGCTCGCGCGCGACATGCGGCAGCTCGCATACGCCGACCACCAACCCGCGACCGTCGAACGTGTCCGCGAACTCGTGCCCTACGACTACATCTGGAACGAGCAGACGCGCAACTTCGAGCCCGTGTTCGTTCCCGGCACCGAGCAAGACATCCACATGCGCGAGAACGCGGTCGCTCAGGCGAAGCTGCTTGAACTGCGCGAGAAGCGGCTGGCCGAGCGTGAGGCGCGTGTGCTCGCTGCCGAGAACGCGCGCGTCAGAGAGTTGGGCAAAGGCTGATGGCGCTCGACGGGCACCTACTGCAGGTAGAGCAAGAGCTGTGGCGCATAGGAGACCTGCGCCACATCTGTGAGCCGCACCAGCTGCCCGACTTCGACGCGTTCACCGACTGGAACGTCGAGCGCCAGGACAAAGATTACCTGCGCCGCATGGCAGCTCTCGGCGGCCTCTACGACAACTGTTGGGTCGACGAGTGCGGACGTCGCTGGGGCAAGACAGCAAAGGCGCTCATCCACGGCGTGGGCGTGATGGCTGGCAGGCCCGGCTCGCGCGGCTTGATCGCTACACCGCTGCAGAAGTCGATCGGCGGCATCATCGTGCCGCTGACGAAGATCCTGTTTCGCAACGCGCCCGAGGGGTACTTCCCCAAGTACGTCTCGACGCGCGGCGCGGACCACGAAGGTCTCTATATGCCGGCGACCGACAGCTACTGCAAGCTGGTCGGCCTCGACGTGCATCCCGATGCGACGCGCGGTCAGTTCCTCGACTGGGCTGTCATCACCGAGGCAGCTTTCGTCAAAGGGCTCTACGAGCTCGTGACTGGCGTGCTGAATCCGCAGTTCCGCTATCGCCCGTGGGCGTGGCTGCTGCAGGAAACATCGACAGCGAAGAAGCCTGGTTGCGACTTCAACACGCACTTTCGGCCCGACGCCAAGATTCGCGGGACGTACCGGCTTCACACGATCCGCGACAACGACTCGCTCACCGAGGAAGACATTCAACTCGAGGAGCGGCGCACGGGTGGCAAGGATTCACCGCAGTGCCGCCGCGAGCTTTACTGCGAGGAAGTGCGCGACCCGGTTGGCCTCGTGGTGCCTGAGTTCGACGCGCCCACCGCGGACAAGCCGATCACTTCACACGTTGTGGCGAGCGAGCGGCCTGAGTACGCGGCCGCCATCAGCAGCGCTGACCCTGGCGTGCGCGACTTGTTCGCGATGCTGTGGGGCTACTGGGACGTGGCGCGCGCCAAGCTGTGCGTCGAGCGTGATTGGGCGCAGCGCAACACCACGACCGGGCGCGTTGCCGAGGTCATCCGCGAGATTGAGCTCGAGCTCTACGGCGGCGCATCAGCGTCAGCGCGCGAGCAGGAGTGTTACCTCATCCGTGCGGCGAAGTTGGCAACTGTTGCCGACGTCATCAGCGGGGAGAAGGTTGTTTGGAACGCTTGGCAAGATGCGCCCGCGGGCTTCTCGAAGATCTACGCGCCGCAGGACTTCGGCATCCACAAACCAGCAGGGCTTACCTGGTGGAACGGAAGCGCATTCTGCGCGAACCCTTACTACCGAGTGAGCGACACGGCTGCACAGCTCATTGTCGACATGGGCGAGGAACACAAGATCACCCTGTGCGCGACGGCGAAGGATGACAAAGAGGCAGCGCTCTACTCGCTGAGAACTGCGTTCAAGGATGGCAAGATCGAGATTCACCCGCGCTGCGTCGCGCTCATCGAGCATCTACGTGCGGCCGTGTGGAATGAGCAACGCACGGATTACGAGCGTACCGAAGCTCACGGTCACTATGACCTTGTGGACGCTCTTGTGTACATGTGGCGCATGCTCGGACCTGTGCGCGGTATTGACCCGACTCCTCCGAAGTTCGTCGATCAACGAGCCCCGCTCGTCCACCACGTGAAGCGCGAGCGCTACGCCGATATCTCGGAGATGTTCGCATGACGCTGCTCGAAGCGATCAAGAGTATCTACGCGCGGCACGGCGCAGGTTGCTGCTGTCACATCGTGCTTGATGACGACAGCTGCGACGACTCGTGCGTCGCGCTTGCGTACGAGACCGCTCTCGGGGAAGGCCACGACGACTGCATCGCGGCCGCGGAGCATCTTTTTCGGATGAGCGAGCCTGAGCGCGACCTCGCGCTCGGCAATGCCAAAGACCTCAGCGCCTGGGGTGAGTCGGCATGAGCGACTTGTACATGTACTACACGGCGCTGCTCTACACGCTGCAGGTCTGGGCGTGGCCGGTCGCTGTGGGATTCAGCGTGTGGTGCGTCGCGCGCCGCGCCGAGTCGCTGTTCCGTGTGGTGCAGCTCGACACGATCGGCGCTGACGACCGCATGCGGACGCTCGAAGCAAGGATGGAAGTCGAGGTGGAGCGCCTAAGAAAGGCCAACGACCTCGCAGGTAAGCACGCGCTCGAATGGGAGAGCGCGCAACAAGAAATCAAGGACGACCTGGACGCTATGCGGGTCGCCAGCATGAACACGTGAGGTTGAGATGCCTGAAGTAACAACAGAGCCAACAGCGGCACGCGCGAAGTCTAACGAGGTCACCGTCTACTTCGTGATGGATGACCAGTATGAGGGCGGCATCGCGCGCGAATGGGTGAAGAAGCACCACCCAGGCGCGCACGTGTTCAACAAGCTGCCGCTCAACAAGCTGCAGGCGAACATCACGGTCATCCCGCTTGTGCGTAAGCAGGACAACCGATCGCCCGCGGAGAAAACGCAGCTCGACAACATGACCGGGCGTCAGCACGTGGTGAAAGTCCCGCTGCGTGACCTGATCCATGAAGTGGTCGAGTGCGACCCGATCCGCGTCAAGAACCACTGGCTCGGTTCAAACGACGGGTTCCTCGGCGCGCTCGGTGGCGAGGTCAACGTGTTGACATTCCACGACGCCATGGCGGTGAGCGTTTCGCCGCTCAAGGCTGAGATCCCCGACGGCACGCCCGACGTCATGCAGCTGGTGTTCATGTGAGCTTAGACGGCACCATCAACGAACCCTTTGCTCCGCCCGATGACGCAGGCGCGCAGTCCGCGCAGGACGACACGAAGAAGCACTGGGGTTTGCGCGACGCGCGCGAGGTGATCGCCACTCTGCGGGACAAGCAGAGCGAGTATTACCAGGCCGTGCAGCGCAGCGGTCTCGCGGGCATGTGGCGCACAGCTTACGCGCAGTACTACGGCACCGACCCGAGCAACCCGGGCGAGATGGCGACGCAGCGGCTCAAGCGCGTCGGGCCCGAGAAAGAGTTCACGCGCTTTCGCGTCAACGAGTGGCGCTCGTTCGTGATGCAAGCGACGCAGACAGCGCTCGGCACGCGGCCAGCGTTCAAGGCCACTGCCGACAACAGCAACTTTGACGCACTCGCGAGCATTGCCGGCGCTGACCGCGCGATCAACCACGTGATGAAGACGAGCTTGCCCGAGCCGAGCCGACGCCAGTGGCTGGAGCTCGCGCTCGTCGTAGGCGCTGGCTACGCTCACTTGCGCTGGGACGCTGACGGCGGCGACGATACGACCGAAGAAGTGCAAGCGATCGGCCCGGACGGCGAGAAGCAGTTCGATTTCAAGCCGCTGATGGACCCGCAGACGGGCCAGCCTGTGCCCGATCCCGAGAACGGCGGCGCTCCCAAGATCGTGCAGGGTGATCCGATCATGACCGAGGTGCCCGCGCGCTCAGGCGAGCCTGTCGTCGACATCCTCGGGCCGTGGGAGACCTACTTCGAAGCGCGCGCCAAGAAGATCACTTGGCAAGTCGTGCGCGAAGAAGTCAGCAAGTGGGAGCTAGCAGCGCTGTTTCCCGATCTCGCCGACGAACTGATCGCAATGGGAGGTCTCGATGAGTACGTCGCTGAGCGAATCTTTGGGTATGACTCTTTCAACGTGGACTCCGAGGACATGGTGGTGCTCCAGCACTTCTATCTGCCTCGCTCTGCCGGTGCCCCTGATGGACGCTACCTTGGTTTCGTTGATGATCTGCCGCTCTTCGACGGTCCGCTCCCTCTTACGAAGTCGAAGAACCGCGTGCCCGTCTACGCCCTATGTCCCAGTCCGTATATCGGACGAAGCTTTGGCTACAGCAAGTATTGGGACCTGATCGCTCCGAACGAGCTGATCGACAACGTGCAAAGCGACTGGGCGAGCAACGTGCGCGCGTTCGGCCGGCTTATGGCGCTCGTTCCCAAGGGCGCAGGCATCGACAAAGAAGCGTGGGCGATGGGCGTGCGCGCGCTCGGCTATACGCCCGGCGTCGACTCGAAGCCGTCGTACATGGACCCGCCCAAGATTCCAGACGTGACGCCGCTGCTGCAGTGGAGCCTCGACCGTATGGAGTCGATGAGCGCGCAGAACAGTGTGTCGCGCGGCAAGCCCGCCGCGAACATCGAATCCGGCTCGTACGCAGCCCTGCTCGACGCGAAAGCCATCGAGTACATGAGCGACGTGCAAGAGTCGTTCGATGGCGCTGTGACCGACCTCGCGAACGGCGCGCTCGAGATGGTAGCCGAGCGCTCCAAGGGCGAGTTCATGGCCGAGATCGCGGGCGAGAGCGAGCGGCCGTATTACGAAGCCTTCAAGCGCACGCAGCTAAAAGGCGTTCGCAGCGTGCGGATCGAGACGATCGACCCGTTCATGCGGACCGTCGCGGGCAACCTCGAAATCTGGAACGCTATCGCCAAGGCACCGCCGCAAGATCGAGGCGCCATCATCCGCGGCATCTCGCAGGGCGATTGGTCCGGCATCACCGACGTCGACAAGAGCTGTGACCTCCGCATCGTTTGGGAGAACGAGCAGCTCATGAAGGGCCACGTCCCTAACGCGTGGCCGAGCGACAAGCACGACATCCACGTGCGCGAGCATCTCGCACTCGCGGAGCGGCTCATCACGAGTCTGTCGCCCGAGGAGCTCAACGACCCGACGAGTCCTGGCGGCGCAGCGCTCGGAGCGATCTTCGCGCACGTGTCTGGCGACATGAAGCAGGGCGTCGAAGGCCACGTCCAGGTCTGGCAGGCCATCGATCCGCGGCTCGCGATGATCCTCGGCATGCCTCTGCCGCCCCCGATGCCGATGAGCCCGACAGGCGACATGACCGCGATGGGGATGATTCCTGGCGGCGCAGGCGCTCCAGCACCCGCAGCTGCAGGCGGCGACCCCAATGCGCCGCCGCCAAGTGGCGGCGATCCCAACGGCGCTCCAGCGGCCGGCACGATGCCCAAGATGCCAAAGCCCGCGGAGCCCGCACAACCTCCTGAAGTGGAGAACACCGCAGCATGAGCGACGCAGTAGCAGCAACACCAGCACCCACGATCGCGAACTTCGCCGAGATCGTCGCGCGAAGGTCAGCCGAAGCCGAAGCCAAGAGCACGCCCGCACGCACCGAACGTGCGACGCGCGCCGAGACTTCAGAGTTGGTCAACGACGACGGCATGAAGGTCACGGACCTTCCGCGCCCGAAGCGCTCCGATCCCGACGAGCCGGAGCCGCAGCAAGCCGCGCTCGACGACGGGTACGAGCCCGAGGACGAGCAGCAAGACCTCGACCCGACGCGTGACCCAGAGCCCAAAGCGCCTGACGAAGACGCCGAGCTCGCCAAGCTGATCGCCACCGCGCGCAAGTCAGGCGAGCCGCTCCGAGGCGAGGAGCTATCCAAGCTCGAAGGAGTCCTGGTCTCCGTGCCCACGCTCGACCAGAACGGGCGGCCAACGGGCCAGGAGCGGATCGTTCCGCTAGCCGACGTGCTCAACGGGCACCTGCGTCAAAGCAAGCTCACGCGCGAGCTCGACAAGACGTACGGCGTGCGCGCACAGGCCGAGCACATCCTGCAGCTCGAGCGCGATCGCTGGCAGCAGTGGCAGAACCCCGAGGTGATCGAGCGCGACCTCACCGCGAACGTTCACCCACAAGCGCTCCACGAGTTTCACATGAAGTGGGCGCGCGATTACTTCCAGTACCTCAAGGCCGACCCGCAAACGCAGCAGATGATCGACCAGAACCGGCAACTGACCGCTCGCGAGGCGCAGCTGCAAGCTCAGATCCAGCGCTTGCAATGGGCGCAGCAGCAGTCGCAGCAGCCGCAGGGAGACCCTTCGACGCAAGCGGCAGAGCAGGTGATCTCCACCTACATGGACCGCTCGCTCAACGAAGCTTTCCGAGGCGCCAAGTTCCAACACATCCAGGTGAACGACCGCACGCGCGGCCTGTTTCTCAACCACCTGCGCTACGCGTGCGACGGCGGCCAAGTCACACCAGCAGCATGCAAGGTGGCCGCAGCTGCAGTGGTCGAAGAACTGAAGGAGCTCGGCGCGTCCACGTTCGAGCACATGCAAAACGAGGCCGCCAACAAGCCGAAGGAAGTCCCCGCTCGGCGCGCTCCGGCAGCGCCTCCACCTCAGCGCGATCCCAACAGCGGACAGTTCGTTCAACGCGCGCGCATCCGTCGCGGACCAGCGACAGCGGAGTCATTCCGCAAAAGATTCTTGGGCGAGTAATCGTCCTTGACTGCCGCCATCCGCGGCAGAATGCTCTCTAACAACCAACTCACTGTCTCCCAGCGTAGAACCGCCCAGCGGCGCGACGCAGTCCCCGAGCTCAAAGTAGCGCGGACCAGACCAAGCGAAGTGCGACAGCAGGTCACCGGCAATCGAAGCGGGTTCCAACCCCTACGTTTGCAGGTGTTTTCCTGTGTCCAACCTCACTAACTGGTTACCAAACTACAAACAAGTCTACGGCGATTTCACCGACCCGCATCCGACTGAAGACACGTTGCAGTCTGACCTCAAGTTCGTCTCGAAAGAGTCGCGCGAGGGTCAGGCCTTCAACGTGCCGGTTGTGGTCTCGCTCGAGCAAGGCATCACGCCGGACGTAAGCGGCGACGCGTTCGCCCTGCGCCCCTCGCGTGGCTCTGTCATCAAGAACGCTCAGGTCAACGGCGCAACGCTGTTGATGACCGGCGACATTCCCTACGACGCGATGCTGCGCTCGAAGAATGGCACCGGCAACGGCCGCCAAGGGAACGCGTTCAAGGACGCGTTCGAGCTCAAGTCTGTCGGCCTGATGGAGCAGATGGAGCACTTCGTAGAGGCTTCGCTGCTCTACGGCTGCGGCACCAGCGCCGCCATCGGCGCTGACATCGGTGTCGTGCAGGCGACCGTCGTCGGCGCTTCACTGAACGTCGGCCAGACATGCCCGATCACGATCCAATCGTGGGCGCCGGGCTTCTGGTCCCGCATGACGAACGGTCTCGTCGACGTGTACGCCGCCAACGGTACCACGGTGATCGAGACTCAGGTCGTCGTGACCGCGGTCAACCCGGACTACGACCCCGCGGGCTCGCCCGTCGCGCCGAACGTGCTGCTCACCAAGAGCGGCTCTGCTGCTGTGGTCGCTGTCGGTCATCGCATCGTGCCGAGCGGTTGGGCGCAGACCTCGTGCGTCGGCCTCGAAACGCAGCTCAAGAACACGGGCACGCTGTTCGGCATCCCGGCCGGCACGTACTCGGTATGGCGCCCGGTCCGCTACTCCAACGCCTCGGGCACGCTGTCACGCCTGAAGATCCTCGCGCTGATGGCGCGCATGTTCCCGAACGGCACGCGCAACGGCGGCAATCTGTATGTGTCGCCTCCGGTGTTTGCCGACCTTGCGGAAGAGGCAGACACGCTGCAGCGCTTCGTTTCCGAAGAGGAAGTGAAGATCCAGGGCGCGAACAAGCTGCTCTACAAGTCTCCGGCCGGCGTCGTGACTGTGAAGCTCCACAGCATGATGAAGTACGGCCAGGCGATGTTCATCCCGAAGGGCGCAGCTGAGCGCGTCGGGAGCTCGCCTACCACGTTCCGCGGCGAGGGCGATGAGTGGTTCTTCCTCGAACTGCCGAGCAACGCTGGTTCGCAAATCCGCGCGATCTCGAACCAATCGCCGTTTGTCCGCATGCCGAACCGGTGCGCGTTCATCTCGAACATCACGCCGACCTCGCTCGCGTGACCTAGCTGAGCCGCTGACAGCGTTGCTGTCAGCGGCTCGACTCCGCTCGAAAGGATTGGACCGATGGCAAACACACGAATGAAGCGCGAACCCGATGCAGACGAGCGGGGCGGCGCACCCGATGGCGACCCAGACGACGGCATCCGCACGATGATGGGCGCGCCGATGGGCGGTGCACCTCCTCAAGGTGCACCGGCTGGCCGACCTGACTGGGGCGCGCTTATGCAGCGCTTTGGTGGTGCCCAGCAGCAGCCAGGCGGAATCATGGGAGGCCCCGGACAGAGCGGACCCCTGCCGCAGGGAGGCATGCAGCACCCGCAGTTTGGAGCGATGGGTGGTCAGGCTGGTGGCCCGTGGGGACAGCGCATCCAGCAAGCGATTCAGGCGCTCTCGCAGCGCTTCGGGCAGCGCCCCCAGACGCCGCAATTCGGCGCGATGGGGGGCGGTGGAGCGCCACAAGGCGGCGGTCAGTTCGGGGCGATGCAGCGCCCATGGATGCAACAGCAAGCGCCTGGCGGCCAGGCTGCTCCTGCGGGCGGCAACGCTCAGCCGGGCGGAATCATGCCGCGCGGATGGGGGCAGTACTGACATGGGCTGGGGCGCGCTCATCGCGGCCGGCGTTGCGCTCGCCGCGCAGATCATCAGTTCTCAAATGGAGGGCGCTGAAGAGGAAAGCGCGGCCGAGAGGGCTAAGAAGGCGCAGCTGCGTGCGGGTAAAGCGAACTTCTGGGCGCAACAGGCGGAGAAGCACGGGCACGAGATGACCGGCCTGCGCGCCGCGATGGAACGCGACGCGATCGACAAGGGATACGAGTCACGCATGAAGGCCGCTGATGGCGTCAGAGCGCGCGGCTGGGTTAACGGCGGCATTCAAGCTGCTGGGCTGCTCGGTCGCGGGTACGACGTCGCAACGGGTCCGAGCTACACGCCGACCGCTACCGATCGAGCGATCGACAGCATCGGCAACAGCATGAACCTCGCGCAGGGTGCAGCGCAGGCAACGGCGCCCCCGCAGCAGCCGAACCTCATCGATCCGCACGCTGTGAGCCCGACCGACTATCTGGAGTTCAGGCCCATCACCGGTCAGCAATACGGCGATGACAACCCGCTTTGGCAGCGGCGAATTGGGTTCGGTTATCGATGAATATCACCGACCTCATCGCGCGCGTTCGACGAGCAGCGTTCCTGCCTACGGGGTCCGCGGACTTCACCGACGCTTGGATATGTCGCGAGATCAACGACCAGCTGACGCAACTCTACGAGCGTGCGGTGGTGCGCGCTATGCAGGGCTACTGGCATCAAATCCAGTATTACGCGCTCACCGCAGGCACGACGCAGTATCGGATTCCTTATCGTGCATGCACTGGTGGGATCGAGAGCGTACAAATCTCCGACGCGGCAGCGATCGAGTGGTTTGAGTTGCCTTGGCTCGAAGAGAGCGACGCGGTTCGGTACGAGAGCATCGCTGAGGACAAGCCGCAGAGGCACGTGATTCGCGGCGAGTTCATCCGTGTGCTGCCCGCCGCAGCATCGAGCAACCTCTATTACATGCGCGTGCACTACGCGGTGCGGCCTTCACGCGTCACGCTGCCGCAGACCACTCCAGCTACGCAGGGGCTCATCACCGCTATCGACACAACCGCGCGCACTATCACGGTGAGTGCAGTGCCCGACTCAATCGACGAGGACGGCACCAAAACAGCGATGGGCACGTCAGGCTTGCGGGTCGACGTTGTGCGTCCCGTGGGCTGGAACAGCGTCATCCTGCAGAGTATCTCCGCCACGCGCTCCGGAAGTACGTTCACGCTCAGCAGTCCAGTGAGCGGGCTCGCGGAAGCTAACAGCATGGCGGACGTGCAGGTCGGAGACTTTTTGTTTGCTGCTGAGCAAACGAACTGGCCGGCGTTGCCGCAGGACTTCCACCGCACGCTCGCTGATGCCGCTGCGTCGAAGATCCTCACGCAGCGCAGCATGCACCAGAAGGCAACGGAGCTGATGGCTTCACACGTCGTGCCCGAGCTCGGGCGCTTCAACGAAATGCTTCAACCCCGCGTAGCCGAGTCGGCCTACGTGTTCGTCGCTCCGGACTTCCGCTGATGCCGCAGCAGCTCGTACTTACGCCGCTCGGGCTCGTCACGGAGCCGAACCAACTGGGACAGATCCCAGCCGGAGCGTTGTCGACTGCGGCCAACGTCGTAATCCGCAGCCCGGGGAAGATCTCGAGCGCTCCCGGATGGACTGTTCGGTACACGCTCACCGGCACCGACGCCGGAACAACGTGCGCATTCGTTGTAGCGACTACCATCAAATACGCATTGATCCTGTTCAACCGCACAGCTGGTTGGGCCTTCACGTGGATCGATCTGTCTACCAACACAGCTGCGTATGGGCCCACAGCACTAACGGTCAACACTCCCTACGACAGCGCGCTCGTGCAGTCGTTCCCGATCACGAGGCAACCGAAGTTCTGCAGCGTGCTCTTTCAGGGGCAAGTTTTTGTCAACGCTTACAGCGCGGTGTTGACGTGGGACACGGAGTCGCCGACCTCAAGCACCGAGGCGCGCCCACGCTCAGCGGGGACTCCATCACCTCAAATCTCAAACGTAGGCACGACTACGCCTGGGTCGGCTTTAGCGGCCTCTCGCTACGCGTTTGTAGTCGCCATGACTCGCAGAACGATCCAAGGGCGCGAATACATCAGCGCGCTCTCGGCCGCAAATCTGATGACTGCCAGTTCGAGCGCGACCAGCAATCACACGTTAGTCGTAAGGCTCGACGTCGGATGGCACCGCGCTGGCGACGTGATCGAAGTCTATCGGACGGCATCAAAGCCATGGGTGAACACGGCTGTCTCCGGGATGACGCTGTCTCAGCTCGGCGAAAACGCTGGCGGAGAGTACTTGCTGACAGCGGCGCACACGCTGACCGCGGCAGAGGCTGCTGCTGGCACCGTCAACATCTCTGTGACGGGCTCCGACACGACGCTAGGGAGGCCTTGCTACACGAATCAGTCGATCGGTGGTGTTCAAGCTCTTATGCCGCCAGCCCTGGGCTTGATGACCTCTTACAAGGGTTACCTGCTTGGGTTCGGACCGACAGAACCTCCCGCGTATTCAGTTAGGACAACGGCCTACTGGGGTGCAGTCAACGACGTCAGTGTTCCTCAAGAGGTCGTGGACTCGTCGATCGGACGTTTCTCGCTTGGAAATCTGACGTTTACAGCTGGCCTCAATACGGCAACAGCGGCAAGCGCTGGAGCTATCTCAAATCTCCGAGTCGGATCACGCCTTCTTTGGAGTTCGTTTTCGCGCACTGTCACAGCGATCGCAGGAACGACGGTAACCTTTGACGGCGCTGCCGCTAGCGGCAGCGGATCTTTTGCCGCTGATGGCGGCGACCAACTGTCGGTTGACGAGTTCACGCGGATCGACGTGTACTCGGGCTATCAGAATGTTCTGCTGCAGATTTATCTGCGGCACGAGGTGCTTTGTCAGGCTCTCAGGCTAGGGCCTTACAGCTGGTACTACCCGCCCGTTGTTCCAGCCGTCGACGTCACATTTAGGCGTACGCTGTTGGAAGACTCGCGCCCTGCGATGCAGATCCAGGCAACCAGAGGCGCAAACTGGGTTCCTGAACTGCCTGAATACACAGCGACCGCGCTCTCTGTTCCCGAGAAGGAACGACCTAACGCGGTTATGTGGAGCGAAAATAACCAGCCTGAAAACTGGCCCGGCACCAACATCGACCATTTCTCGCGCGGCCAGCCGCACGCTTGCTTGACCACGCGTGACGCGGTGTTCATCTGGTACTCTGACGGGCTTTGGCGCTTCAGCGGAACGGGTGGCACCGCGGGCTCGGGATACGACTGGCGCGGCGACCTAGTCGCTACAGGCATCACGATCAGCGGGTCGCAAGCGTGCTGCGTGCTAAACGATGTGCAGTACGCATACACTTCTGAAGGCTTCGTTTCCGTTTCCAGCGCGGGCCAAATCACGCGCATCTCGCAAGGTCGCATTGGGGATCTTCTGCCCGGGCCCCCGTGGGACGACGGGCCATACAACCTCGACACTGCGGTGTTTGTTTGCGCCGACGAAGAGAACTCCGAGATCGTCATCAAGGTCCCAGCGTCGAGCGCGCTCTATCGGTACAACACACTTACTGACACGTTTGTGACGGTGCTGCCGAACGCGACGCAGACAACGCATGCCGCATATTCTCGATACACGCGTTCTTTGCTCACAGTGGGAAAGGCCAACAACGGGTCGTGGTACCTGGAGAGCAACACGGGAACTAACAACGCCGGAAGCGTTGCCCAGTTCCAGCCTATCTACACGGACAATCCATTCTCTCTGAAGCACTGGCAGCAGTTAGATGTTGCGTTTACGGGCTCACCCACGGTTACGCCGACGTACAACGCATCGGTCTCAGGCGCGACGCTGGCGCTCAGCAATGCAGGCCCGCAAGCTCAAGCGCGCGGCAGTTGGGACATCGATCGCGATGCTCCAGCAATTGCAAATACGATTGCTGTGCAGCTGGTGATGTCGCCAGGGACCTGGACGCTGCAAGGTCTCTCGCTGCAGTTTGAGGATCTCACCGAGCAGAGGGACAAGCGATGAGCGTGCGCCTCCAATCGCTGCGCCAAGGTGTTTGGACTGGCAACGCTGCGGACCCAAAGGAGGTCGGCGAGGCGTTGCGCGATCTGTATTCGTGGCTGTCGCAGCTGAAGATCTGCGACGTGGTGCCGGTCACTGGCGCGGTGTGGTCCGAGCCGTTTTCGATTGCCGTCGCGCTCCGACCGCAAATCGTCGTGCTTTCCGACGCGCGGCTCGCGGGGACGCTCGAAGCTGTCGACGCTGGGGCCATCCAGTGGGAATCGTCTGCGGATAACCGCGTCTCGATCGCGCGAGCCCGATCGCTTCAACCAAGCGTCTCCTATGACCTCAAGTTTTTGGTGGTGTACTGATGCCTACTGATTGGACGCAAAACTGGTTTGGGCAGCCATACGCGCCGCCGTCGTACGACCTGCCGCCGCAAAGCGCTCAGAGCGCGCAAGATCAGCTGCTGTGGTTCGCGAGTCTAAATAACCCCCAGAACCCACAGGGTTGGATCGATCAGCAGGCGCAGCAACAGCAGCAAGACCGCGCGTTTAATGATTACTGGTCGCAGATGAACGACCCTACCGGCCAGGGTGTCGCGCGCGCGATGTTCAACGGCCAGCAGTCGAACGATGCCGCGATCCGGCAGTTGCAACAAAACGCGGCGCAGTCGAACGCGTCCATCGACGCGAACCAGCGGCAGTTGATCGGGCTCGGCACTCAAGCGCAGGGCATGGCCACGGGCATTCAGCAGGCAAACGCCCCGCTCATCGGCCGGAACTGGGCCTCGGTCGACAGCGCCAACGCTGCCGACCAGGCCACGCTTGATGCTTATCGCCAGGGCATCAACCAACAGACCGCCTTCGACTGGGCGAACTATAATAACCTCGCCAACGCAGCCAATGCGCCGATGCAGATGACCATGTCGCCGTACGTCGGCGGCGCATCGAGCTCGAGCGCGGATGTGTCTCGTCAGCTAAGCGCGTACAACCAGCTGCAGGGAATTGCTAACGGGTCGTTAGACCAGGTCTCTCAGGCGGCGCAAGCGCGCGCGAACGCGGTCGACATCGCTAACCAAAAGCGCGCAGCGGGCACACTCGAAGCTGCGGGCAACGGCTCGCTCGACATCGACCCCGACTCGATCAAAGGCATGAAGGACATGTATGGAGCCTGGCAGGGTTCCCAGGACGTGCATGTCGGCCAAGAGGACCCTGACTCGTATCGCAACGCTGTCGAAGCCCGCGACAAATACAAGGCACTCAGCGACCCGACGGTGACCGCGCAAGAGCGACTGATGTACGAGCTGGCGCTGCAGAAGCAGGAGCAGGATGAGCGCGGCGTGCGTGAGGCGCTTCAAGCGGACGCGCGTCAGCGTGGCGTGAGCGGGTACGGCGCCGAGATCGCTCGCTCAGGCATTGCAGCGCAGCAGACGTCGCGTAACCGCATGCTCGCTGACATGGCTGCCGGCGCCAACGCGATCAACCGGTCGCAGCAAGCTCAAGCTGGCTGGGCCAGTACGTCGCTTGGGCTCAACGATGCAGCGAATGCCATCGCCACGAACAATGCCGCCAACAGGCTGACTGCACTCGCGAACTACACCGGCATCGGTGCGGGCATCGAACAAAACAACATGAATCGCAGGCTGACGGCGCAACAAGCGGCGTACGGCGCATACAGCGACCTCCGCGCGCAGGGCTTCAACGAGGAATATGCGCGCGGTGTTGCGGCCGACAACATGGCCAACGCCAACGCGAACCGCAGGCTCGAAGGGTCGGTATCTGCTGCCAATCAGTCGAACGCGATTCGTAGCGCCAACGATCAGATGGCGCAGTTCAACGCGGTGCAGCGGCAGAACTATCAGATGGAGTCTGACAAGTTTGCCGCGAACCGGCAGGACGCGCAGTTTGGTCGGCAGGTGGCGGTAGCGCAGCAGGGCAATGTGTTGTCTGGCAACTTTGGGCAGAACAACACGAACCTCGCTAATGCTGGCTTCGGCGTGAACCAGACCGGCTTCAATCGCACGCAGTCGGGCATCAACACGCAGATGGGCATCCAGAACCAGAACCTCGGCGCACAGCAATGGGCGACGGGTGTGCAGTCCGACGCTGCGCATCAAGGCATCACAAACGCGTCGACGAAGTTCAATCAGTCCAACGTGCCGATCAGCGCGCAGACGCAGCAGAACGCGATCAACACGCAGAATGCGATTCAGCTGCACGGAATCGCGCAAGGCAAGCAGGAATCCGATCGCGCCTGGCAGCAGTGGAACGCGCAGCAAGGCGTGGGCCCGCTGGGATACACGCCGGGTCAAACAACTCCGTACACGCCTCCCGAAGGCTGGACCAACTACAGGCCGACCCCATGAAGCTACAAACCTCATATGCCGGCTACGGTGCAGACCCCGACGAGGAGGAACTGCTCGGCGCGCTGCTTTCGCAGTCGCAAGGCCCCGCGCCTGCGCCGGCGCAGCAATCTCCCGACCTCGAACCGCCCGAGCAGATGGTCGGGCTACAAGCGCCGCTGCTGGCGGATCGCAACTCCTATGCGCAACCAGCAGCCAGCAGCGGCGGTCCACCCGCCTACTCCCCGGAGCCGATGCAGCACGTGCCAGACAGGAGCTTCGGGGTGCAGGACGTGGGCATGCTCGCGGCGATCATCGGCGCGGCGCTCGTGGGCGGCAAACATGGGCGCCAGGCCATTCCTGGAATGATCGGCTCGTACGCGCAGAGCTACGGCCAGGACGCGGACCGGCGCGACGCGCGCAACCAGCAGATCGACATGTACAACGCGCAGCAGGCCGAGCGTCACAATCCTCGCCAGCAGTACTTTGAGGATCAACGCTCGGCGCAGTCGGCGGGCGAGCTTGACCTGCAGAAACAGAACCTGCTCGCGCGCAATCGCGGGCTCGACCTGCAGACGAAGCAGGAAGAACGCATCGCGGCAGCGGCTGCTGCCGAAGCAGCGATCGATCCGGTGCAGCGCACGCGCGACCTCGCGCAGGCGCGCGCTGACGTCGACTTGGACCTCACGCGCAAGAAAGCTGACGTCGAAGTGGGCACGCGCGAGATGCTTGGCATAATCACCGGCAACCAACGGCGTGCAGCTGCAGGCGGCAAGGGTACAACCGGCCCGGCAGCTTCTCCGGGCAAGCAGCTCAAGAACGTACGCGACCAGGCGATGCTCGACGGCATCAAGGACGGGTCGATCGACCCGATCACCGGCAAACCGAAGGAGCAAGCGCTCACTCCGACAGAGCAGCGGAAGCGCTCTGACGAGGACTTACTGCGCGAGCCTGTCGGCGAGACCGAGGTGATCCCCGGGCGCGAGCGCGACTGGCAGGCGCAGGTCATCACGCCGGGCAACCGCGACAAGATCCGCATTTACGAGCAGGGCGTGAATCAGACGATCCGCTCGCTGACGAAGATGAAAGAGATTCGCGATCGCGTGGGTGTCGAAGGTTGGGGCACTGAAAAGTCCAACTACGACGCGCTGCTCACCGCAGCTATCGGCGGCTACACGCAGATCGGTCAAAGCGGTGTGCTCAACGGCGGCGAATTCGCGCGCTACAAAGACTTTATCCCGGGCATCGGCCTGAAGGCGTCAGACGCCCTGCCCGGCGACAACACCTCGGACGAACTGCAGGGCGTGATCGACGCGACCAAGCGGCTGGCAAGCGACGGCCTCGGCTCGGTCGGGCTGCGCTTCAAGAGCAAGCCTGTCAGCGGCGGCGCAAAGCAAAAGGCTGGCCCGCAGTCGAGCTTTGGCGAGGCTCCGCAAGACGGAGGCGGAAAGCGCATGGTGACCATCCGAACCAAGGACGGCCGGACCAAGCAGACGGAGCTTACAGACGCAGCTATTCAAGAACTCCAGAGCGACCCTCGCATCGAGTCGGTGCAGTAATGGGCGCCTACGAAGACATTTTCGGGGACGACGAAGGCAAGCCCAAGGGCTCGACCTACGACCAGCTTTTTGCTGAACCAGCCGAGCCGGCAACGCTCAACGACGCGGGGCGCCAGCAGCAACTCGAGCAGACCGGCGACTGGTACACCCAGCACTACGGCACGCCCGGCGCTGCAGCTTCCACGCTCGGCGGCGGCGCTCTCGAGTACCTGAGCACCATCCTCGGCGCGGCACCGACCACGGGCGCAGCCAAGACGCTCGGCGTCGGCATGGCATCCGGCGCGATGGGTGGAGCAGGTGGCGCCATCAGGGAAGGCGCAGGCGGCGCGGAGACGGCCGAGAGCACGCTCCTCGGGACAATCCTGGGCATGATTCCAGCCGGGCTAGGGAAGGTCACCGAGAAGGCTGGCGATGCCTTCTCGTACCTCGGTCGCAAGGCCGACAACACCAAAGCCGGCTCGACATCGAAGATCCGCGACGACTTGATCGAGCGCTACGGCATCGAGGATGGTCCGGACAAGCTCGGCGAGCTCGTGCGGAAGTACTCGCCCAGCTCGCTGTTCAGCCCCAAGACTTCCGCTGGCCACCTCAAAGCGATCGAGGGCCAGCTCACCGACGAGGGCTTCAACCGCGCTGCAATGGTTCGCCAGGCCGGCGCGGAGGGCGCAGACGCTGCCGCTCCCGCAGCCTACGCAGGCGCCCAGAACGAGATGCTGAACACGGCAGCGGGGCTCGACGACGAAGCGATTGCGGCGGGCAAGGCGTCAGAGGTGCAGATGCTCGAGCAGATCCTCAACAGGACCGCTGCCAAGCCCGTACCGCAATCGCTCGAAGGCATCATCAGCAAAAAGTCGCAGCTCGGAGACGAAGCCTTCAGGCCAGTCACCGGAGTCACCGACGAGGACGCGCGTTCGCAGGCTGCCAAGCACGCCTGGATCGCGATGCGCGGCGCAGAGGACCAGGCGCTGTCAGCTGCAACGCCTGACACAGTCTCGCGCGTGAAGGATTCGGAGAAGACGTTCTCTGAACTGATGAGCCTCAACGAGTCGCTGCGTCCGCGGGCGGCGGCTGATGACGCAGTCGGCAACGTCGGCACGGCAGCCGTAGGCGCTGTCGCAGGCGCGATGATGCCGGGCGGGCAGGGCATTATGGGCGCGCTGACCAGCGGCACGAACAACGCGGTGCGTCAGATGACGGGCGGCGTCGCTCACGACATGTTCGCGAACGTCATGCATCCAGCAGCTGCCGGCATGCGCGGCCTGAGCGATGGGGCCATGTCGTCCAACCTGGGCGCGGCTGTCGGCTCGCAAGCCATGGGTCGCTCGATGCAAGGCCAGACGCGCGGGCACGAACTGCCAAGCGTGGTTCGCAACGCTCTACAGAATAACCCCGAGCTGCTTGCGCCCTTCGCACAGCAGCTCGCCGATGCAGACATGCGCGGCGACCTCCGCGAGGAGTTGCTACGCTTGGGCGATAACCCCGAGTGGCGCTCGCTCTCCGTGAAGCTGACGGGGTCCCGATGACCCTGCGCACCGACTCGATCGCCAACGCGTTTCCGGACCCCGCGTTCACGCGCTCGCAGGACGCTTCGCGCGCAGTCATCCGCGGCGACAACTTCCCGCTGAGCGTCTACGTGTTCCCGGCGCTGCATCGAAAGTACGCGTACTACACGTTCCCAGTCGCGCGCGATTACGTCGATACGCCTACAACAACCCTTTTTTGGCTCACGCGCGCGGGCGGCTCGGGCACGGTTACCTGGTCCGTTGCCTGGGCAACGATGGCGACGAACGGCTCGACCAACGCGCTTACCAAAGCGTTCGCGGCCGAGGCTACCAGCGCCGTTGCGCTCACGACCACGCCAGGCGGCATGTTTACGACTGCGATCACGATCGCAGCGCCCGACAGCGCGGCCAACTCGCGCCTATGCGTGGTGCGCGTATCGCGCGATGTGACTGACCAATCGTTCGGCGGCGACGCGTATCTCGTCGGCGCGCAGCTTGGATACGACGACGTCTAGGAGATATTTACGTGGCCAAAATCGATCAAGTCATTCTGAGTGCAGGCGCAGCTGACGCGACGTCGGCTCCCGTAGAAACTACGGGGCTGAACTCGCTCATCATTCGCGTAGAAATCACGTTGGCAGCTTCCCCGCTGGCTGGCCCGACCACGCTCACGCCAAAAGGCGGCGGTCGGCTGTCCCTGTCGACCGGGCTGATTTTCAATCCGCTGCCGCTTGTCGGTGGGTCGATCATCACGACCACGCCAACAGGCATCACGCTGAGCAACGGCGTGCTGACGTTCGCAGCTGTCGGCGTCACGACAGCGCGGCTCGCGCTCGCGTATGACCCGAAGCTGCTCCCGCAATACGTGGTGTGGGATTGGGACTATGGCTCTGGCGACGCAGGCGTCGCCCTAACAGTTTCTGCGGAAGGATGGTAACTACATGGCTGGTTTGTCACGGCGCATGCGCGTCAACATGTTGAAGTGGCTAGGGTCTCAATCGCCCGCCACTCCGAACACAATCATCTACGTCGGCTTCAGCACCGCGAGCCCAGGCGACGATGCAGCCGGCATCGCCGAGCCGACCATCAGCACGGGCGGCTACACGCGCGCGCAGATGGGCGCTGGCGGTGGTCAGCAAATCGCTTGGACTACGGTCGCAACCCCAGCCGCAGGCGCAGCCGCGAAACTGGTGAACAACGCATCGGTCACATGGGGCGGCACCACTCAGGGCAGCGCGAGCTCGGCTGCGTGGTCGACGGGCACAACGCCGCTCGCCTACCTGTTCTATTCGGAGTCATCCACCAGCACGGCCGAGGCGAACTTCGTCGCATTCGGCGCTGTGTCGACACCTCCACAAGTCAACGCTGCCGGCGTGACGCTGACAGCGGCAGCCTCCGCGCTGGAAATCAACATCGACGATACCTGATATGACCAACGGAACTCGCTACATCGAAAACGCAACGGGCATCGAAGTCACGCTCGATGCCACGTTCGAATGGGGCGTCCATCCGCCCAACAACTTCGTGATCCACTACCCGGACGGGCAAGTGTTCATCACGCCTCGCGCGATGGTGGAGCGCCACTTCACGATCGTTTCCCCGCAGGACATCTCGATCCGGTCGTTCGGCGGCAACATCTCGCGGCCCAACAAGAAACAGCGCGAGCTCGACGCTGAGCTCGTCAAGGCTGCTCGCAAAGCCAAACGGGAAGCGGCGAAGGCGGCTCGGGCCGCCAAGAAAGGCTGAAGCATGGGCACGGTAGTTCAAACGTTCGAGCCGCTTGCGGGATTCAACACCGGGTCGGTCACCGCCGAACTGTACGTGCCCAGTTCGGGCCCGACCCTTACGCCTGGGTGGGCGTTCACAAACCCGGGCACGAACCTCGAAATCTGTTTTCCGTCGCAGGCGATCAACTACGGCGGCGGCAACGCGGTCATCCAGATCGATTGGTACTGCCTCGCAGCCACAAGCGGCACGGCAACGTGGAAAGCAAAAGTGATCGCCACCACACCGGGCGACGCTGAGTCGGTCGAGGCCGCCGACAACGCGACGAGCACCACGTCGAGCGCGACAACGGTCAACGGAACCGCGGGCGGGCTCACGCGCACAACGATCACGGTGAGCGCGCTCGACTCGATGGCGAGTGGCGACAAGATTTGGATCAAGGTCCAGCGCGACACGGCGGACACCTCGATCGCGCAGACCATCTACCTGACCGAGGTCGTGTTCAACTACGGCGACGGGCTCACGGGCACGCCTGGATCGGGCGATGTGGTGGGACCCTCGAGCGCGACTGACAACGCTGTCGTGCGCTTCGACGGGACCACGGGCAAACTCATCCAGGATTCCGTGGTTACGATCGCGGACACCAGCGGCAACATGGCTGGAGTGGGCACGCTCAACACGCGCACTATCGCAAACTGGGTGGACGGCCCCGCAAGCGCAACGGATGGGCGTGTAGTCGTCTACGACGGTACGACAGGCAAGCTGGTCAAGAATGGG